>Ga0316205_10003285_pt1 | contig 15502 bp, 15 predicted proteins | sample 3monthpyrite_MG_FD_204941 | JGI IMG/M metagenome (GOLD analysis project Ga0316205, IMG submission 204941) | Microbial mat bacterial communities from mineral coupon in-situ incubated in ocean water Damariscotta River, Maine, United States -... | ecosystem: Environmental > Aquatic > Marine >... | reverse complement strand
CTTGTTGGTGGAATTGACTATTCAAAAAGTAGTTTCAATAGAGCAACTCAGAGTAAGCGACAACCTGGAAGTAGTATAAAACCTCTTATCTATCAAGTTGCACTAGACCTTGGTTATTCAGGAGCGTCACAACTAGCTGACATTGCAAGAACGTATGAGTATGAAAATAATGGTGAAGAAAAAAAGTGGAAACCTAAAAATTATGAAAAAGATTATAAGGGGATGATTACCTTGCGTGAAGCATTGGTGCATTCTAGAAACTTAGCGACCATTAACCTTGTACGTGACATTGGGCTTTTTGAGGTATATAAAGAGTTAGAGCGCTATGGAATGAAAAAACTACCATATAACCTCTCTATCTCTCTTGGAAGTATTGGGCTCTCTCCACTTGAACTTAGTGGTTTTTACACCATATTTTCAAATTATGGCTTAGCGAGTGAGCCTCGCTTGATAGAGCGCGTTGAGAATTCGACATCAGTTCTACAAAGATTCTCAGCAAATACAAAATATATAACATCACCTGAACAAGCATACTTAATGATAGACATCTTAAAAGATGTTGTAAAGCGTGGTACTGGTCGTGGGGTTGGTCTTAAAGGAATTGAGCTTGCTGGAAAAACTGGGACAACAAATAATGCTGTAGATGCGTGGTTTTGTGGCTTTTCTCCTTCAGTTGAGACACTAGTATGGTTTGGACATGACGATAACACACCAATGGGACGAATTGAGACAGGTGGACGAGTTGCAGGTCCTGCATTTAAACATTTCTATAAACTTCTACTAGAACAAGCACCACAAATTGGACGTAAATTTAAAAGAGCTGATGGCGTTATTGAGTCAGTTGTAAATGGTAAAAAAGAGCTTTTTACAGAGACATCAAAACCACCACAGTACCAAGTTCAAGAAAAGTCAGAGATGATTTTTTAGGTTTTCTATTCTCTCTTTATTTCTTTCAATAAGCTGAGGTAAGCCTATGACTTCAGCAATCTGTAGTGATTCTTTAAAGTATTTTAAAGCTGTTTTAAAATCATCTTTTTCTTGGTAGATAAGAGCAATATTGCCAAGAGTATTAGCTTCACCTTGTAAGAGTCCATTCTCTTGTTTAATTTTAAGAGAATCAAGCTGATATTTAAGAGCTTTGTCTAAATCGCCTTTAAGTTGGTAAATATTTCCAATATTGCCAAGAGCATTAGCTTCACCTTGTAAGAATCCATTATCTTGTTTAATCTTAAGAGAATCAAGCTGATATTTAAGAGCTCTGTCTAAATCGCCTCTATCTTGGTAGATAATACCAATATTACCAAGAGTATTAGCCTCACCTTGTAAGAATCCATTCTCCTGTTTAATCTTAAGAGAATCAAGCTGATATTTAAGAGCTTTGTCTAAATCGCCTTTAATTTGGTAGATAAGACCAATATTGCCAAGAGTATCAGCCTCACCTTGTAAGAATCCATTATCTTGCATAATTTTAAGAGAACCAAGCTGATATTTAAGAGCTCTCTCTAAATCGCCTCTATCCTGGTAGATAATACCAATATTGCCAAGAGTATCAGCCTCACCTTGTAAGAATCCATTATCTTGCATAATTTTAAGAGAATCAAGCTGATATTTAAGAGCTTTGTCTAAATCGCCTCTATCTTGGTAGATAATACCAATACTGCCAAGAGTATTAGCCTCACCTTGTAAGAATCCATTATCTTGCATAATTTTAAGAGAACCAAGCTGATATTTAAGAGCTCTGTCTAAATTGCCTTTAAGTTGGTAGATATTTCCAATATTGCCAAGAGTATCAGCCTCACTTTGCAAGAATCCATTCTCTTGTTTAATTTTAAGAGAATCAAGCTGATATTTAAGAGCTTTGTCTAAATCGCCTCTATCTTGGTAGATATTTCCAATATTGCCAAGAGCAGTAGCCTCACCTTGCAAGAATCCATTCTCCTGTTCAATCTTAAGAGAGTCAAGCTGGTATTTAAGAGCCTTGTCTAAATCGCCTCTATGTTGGTAGATAAGTCCTATGTTTCCTAAGCTTGCAGATTGCATATATGGGTTAAATAAACCTTTTGAGATATTTAGTGCTTTGTTAAAGTACTCTAGCGCCGTTTCAAGTTCGCTTATCTCATAAGCTTTTAGGGCAATGTTGAAAACTATTTTAAGCTCTGAATTTTGATTCTTATTTGTCTGTAGTTGATAGCTTTGATACTCTGAAAGAGCCTCTTTTAGTTTCTCATCTTTTTTTTCATTATTATTAGTGTGATGAGAGTGGTCGCTAAAGCTAAAAGAGAAGCTATTTGTCGAGAAAAAATCGTAAGCTTTGGCTTTAATGCTCTCTAGGGTGAGAGTGTCTAGTAAAAATATAAGTTTTAATTTTTGCTGGGGGATATAGTCTCTATAGAAGTTTAGATTTTTTACATACTCATCCATTGGCTCTTTTTTAAAGAGGTCAATCAATAGGTAGTCTTCAAAGTTAATATCTTTAGCTGTTACTATGTCTAGGGTAACTTTTGTTGAACCTATTTCGTAAGGTTTTAGATTTTTAATGTTTTGTAAAAGATAGGAGCTAAAAGAATCTTTTAACTCTTTTGAACCTACTCCGATTAAAATAAGTGCAGAACGATTTTTTCGCAGTCTAAGTGTAGTTTGTAGTGATTTTAGTTCAAGCTTCTCTTTTGAGGTAAGATGCTCATCAAGAATCATCTACTACTTTTTCCCAAGATAGAAATTTATACTTTTATTGATGATAGGATTAATGTCATACCAAGTAATCCCATTAAAATAGGCATATACAAGACCGCCTTTGGTCGTATTTGCGATACTATCTTTATGGGTTTCATCTTCTTGATTTATAATTTGTTCTTTATGAATATGGTCTAAAAATTTGGCGTGCGACATTACGCGAGTTGAAAGGTCAAGAGATATTCTATCAATTGCTTTGTCAATTTCATATTCACCAATCTCTTCACTATCATTTGACATTGCTTTTGCAGAAGCATAGTTTATGATTTTTATAAGCTGTCTAAGATTTCCACCACTCATCTTTGCAGCTCTTTCGACACTGTCATCATCTATTAAATCTCTGTTTTCTATTCGGCTATAGACAACTTCCTTTAAATTGTTAATATTCTCTGTGATGTACTCATCTTCTTTAAAGTTTTTTATACGAACACCAAATTCTCTTACATCATATCTATCAAAATTTCCACTTCTACGCAGGTGAATTGGCATAGAAACAATTTTTGTACACTCAATTTCATTTAATATATGAATATCTTTAAGAAATAGCTTATCGATATTATCTTTTTTCTCTAAATCATCTATGACTAATAAAATCTCTTTTCCATTAGATTCTTTAGTTATGTATGCTCTGATAATGTCATTGATTGTATCTAGGAGCTCTTTTTTTCTAATTTTAAAGAACTTTCTTGCATCTTCTCTAAATTCACTATTTAAACGATAATCAGCATCAAAAGAGACACTACTTTTTAGAAAAGATAAAAACTTACCACCAATTGTTACGTTTGCTGCTACCTTTGCATTGGTACTCTCTTGCTCTTTTGAACTTTGAGTAAGCTCTAGTTCGCCAGATTTTACCAGCTCTATTTTTTGTAATTTTTCTGCATAAGTCTTTACAAGTTCGGGTTGCTCTTTAATTATCTCATAACCTATCATTAAAAGAATATCTGTTATGTCAATATCTTCATACCAAAATATATCTTTTCCATCTAAAAATTTTACTGCATATTTTTCTGCTATTTGAGGTTTTTTATTTTTAAGTTGGTGTAAAACACTGCTTTTTCCATTACCACTTTGACCAGCTAAAAAGAAAGTTTTACTAGGATTTTTGTTGTTTTTCAAATCTGTTGCAAAATCGTTTAACTGCTCTTCGTAAAGTTCAACGTAAAAATCTTCTTTATGAAGGTAGTCTTCATAATCAAAAAAGTCGTAAATATCCTCAAGTGTTTTAGCACCATTCATTAAAAAAACTCCAAAGTCATAATAGCGTGATTGTATCTAAGTTTTGGTAAAGATATTTAGACTACAGATACTTTGATTCTTAGTTTCCCGCTATTGTTTCCATAGTAACCATCTAAGTCATTAGCAAAGGCACAGAACTCTCCTGAACTTTTGGCTTTGAATTTTTCTAGTTTATTTCCAATTATAAAGGCTTTTTTCTCATCATCTCCTATACTTCCACATAGGGTAAACCACTGAGCACCTTTTTTTGTAACTCGTCTAAATGGTTCCATTATTGCAATTGCAATCTCATTAAGGCCTAATGTTTGATCATCTCTATTCCAGCCCTCACCATCAAGCTCTTTTATCCCAGCATCGCTCCATCTATCTTCACCTATGACTTCTATTTTGTATGATTTTCCTTTTTCAAAAAGAATGCCTGTATGGTTGAATTTTTTATAGCTAAAGATGAGAGTCTCAATGGGTTTTTCTACTGTTGGAATCTGAAAATTTCTTTTGTACATCTGTTTATGGTCTGAAAATCCGACAAACTCTTTTGTTTTACCATCAGCATATAAAATTTCATGTTTTAGGTTTTCTAGTGATTTAGGTCTATAGTTTCTATCGCCATTTATGCGCTCTGCTACAGAGTAGTGAATTAATGGGAGTTTGCCTTTTTGAATTTTATCCTTTTTAATAACACAGCATTTTCGGTCTGTTAGACTAATTAGAGTAGTAAGAATGAGCCTCTCTTGTTGATGATTCACACCAAAAGAGTTTGGGTCAACTTGAACATCATCTACTCCGATGCTATATTTTACATTTTCATCAAGCAGGTTATCGTATTTAATTGTCTTTGATGATAGGAGGTTTATCCCTAGCTTAAGATCTTCAAACCAGTCCATAAAAAATCTTAGAGTTGTATCTGATAGTCCATCATAAAAGTAGCCACCACCAACATCAGAGTGTGCCCCTGCAAACCATACCTCTAAGATTCTCTCATCTTTATTCATTAATGTAGGTTGAAAGGCTCGTCTTTTATCATCTAGTGAGACTAGGTGAAGAGCTTTATCTACATTAGTTGGTAGAGTAAAACCATGCTCAAATACTACATCAGACTTTGGACGATCTGAGGAGCTTAAGTTTGGTAATCCAATAGAGGCAACGGTATCAAAAATAGCCTCTATGATTGAACTTGAAGCTACTTTTTCATTTATGAGTGCGGCAAAACGTCTAGCAATTGCACCACCACGACTAAAGCCTGTAACTACTACTTTTTCAAAATTTTCTTCTTCATAGTATTTATCAAAATCTGCCATTGCAAGATTAATTATTTTAGATACATCCAATTTTTCAGATGCTAAACCAGAGTTTAACTTTCTTTCAAAAAAGTTACCATATGTACCAACACCGTTGTAGTAAAAGTAGCGGTTTCCATTTGGCTGAACAGTTTTTTCACTCTTAAGGTCACCGCCTAAAAGTAAGTGAAATTTTAGAATATTGGTAATATTTTCATCCTCAATTTCACCATCTCTTTTTACATCTTGAACAGCATCTTTTGGATCATTGTTTGTTCCATCGAAATTAAAAATCATCACTTTTGGCATACTGTTTCCTTATTAATAATACTTTTTATTCATAATGTATTTTACAACTTAAAAAATAGTATTAGCTTAAATTAATAATTAATTAGTGTTAATATAATGATATACTGATATTGATGATTAACTCTATAGACCGTGGTGTTCTATTTATGCTTGGCAGTGCTCTTATCTCTGCACTTAATGGAGCAGTTGCTAAAGTTTTAAGTGAAGATTTAAGCGCTATTGAGATAGTTTTTTTTAGAAATTTAATAGGTGTCTTAATAATACTCTATACTTTAAAACACACCCCACCAAAGCTAAGTGGTGGAAAACTTCATCTTCTTTTCTTACGTGGTTTTTTTGGTTTTAGTGCGATGATTTTATTTTTTTATACAATTACTGTCATTCCTCTTGGTGTTGCTATAACTCTTAATAAAACTTCACCATTTTTTGTCTCAATAATTGTATTTTATCTTTTGCGTGAGAGTTTAAGCAAAAGAGCAATAGTAGCTCTCTTGATTGGATTTGCAGGTGTTGTATTTATTGCAAAACCTACAGGTTTAGGTATTGGGTATGAGCATTTTTTAGGGGTTTTAGGTGGCTTTTTTGCGGCAGCTGCTTACGCAACAATAAAAAAGATAAAAAATATTTACGACGCAAGAGTAATTGTTCTTTCGTTTATGGGTGTTGGTACACTATTCCCTTTTATATTTTTTGTGATTACACCATATATAAATCCACCAGATGCAGTTTCATTTCTATTTGAACCATTTATATTGCCAACTTCACAAAAGGTATGGTCTTTAATAGCTTTTATGGCAGTAATATCTACACTTTCTCAATGGCTATTAACAAAGGCATATAGTAACTCAAAAGCTAGTATTATTGGGGTAATTAGTTATACAAATATTCCGTTTGCTATAGGATTTGGATGGATGCTTGGAGATATGTTTCCAGACTTTTGGACATTCCTTGGAATCTCCTTGATTGTATTTGGTGGAATAATAGTTAGCAAGAGGTAAAATAGGTATTTTAATTTTTAGATAGTTCTCCTATCTCTATTGTAAAGCAGATACCGTCACCTGTATTATCTACATTCAAATGTCCAAGATGATTATCCTCAACAATTATTTTAGACATATATAGACCTAAGCCAGTACCATTTTTTTCATCTTTTGTAGAGAAATATGGATCAAATATTTTATCTATTACATCTTCTGCAATTCCTCCACCATTATCATATATTGAAATTACTCTTGCATCGGTTGTAATTGTAATATTTGGGTTTTCTATATTTTTTTCTTGAAAGTTCTCTTGAGAATTTTTTATTATGTTTAAGATGACTTGCATTATCTCACTATCATATATCTCTATAGAATCTTTTGAGTTATATTTTTCTACTATCTCTACATTATTATCTATTAGTGAGGCTCTTATTATATTGATAGATTTTGGGATAATCTCATCTAGTATTCGACTAACTGATTTTTTATTTGGCGTATAAAATTTTCTAAAATCATCTATTGTAGTTGAAAGGTTTTGAACTTTACCTTCTATCCTCATTAACTCATCTTCTATAAATAGATTTTGTTTCTCAATTCCATTATTTGTAGACAAGTCAAAAGCAGAAAGTTGAAGTTTTAGTCTAGTATTGGCAGAAATTGCAGAAATTGAAGATAGAGGCTGTCTCCACTGATGGGCTATCATACTAATCATCTCCCCCATTTGAGCTAAACGAGTATTATGCATTAGGTGTTGATCTTTTTGTCTATTCTCTTTTATGGAGGTTACTAGTCTAGTATATAGTGAGAGCCTACTTATAAATTGATTCTCATCTATGGGCTTAGTTAGATAATCAACTGCACCAATTGCCAGACCTTCAGTTCTTAGTGTTGTAGAAGCGGTTAAAAATACAATAGGTATATCTGCTGTTTTTTTATTTGATTTGAGTACTTGAGCCACTTCAAAACCATCCATATCAGGCATATGAATATCTAAAATAATTAAATCAATTTCATCATCTTCAATAATTTCTAAAGCTTTTTTACCGCCATTAGCCATGATAATATTATAAGAGTCATCAATTCTTTCAAGTAAATCTTCAATTATATAAAGGATCGATTTTGAATCATCAACTATTAAAATATTTATTTTCATTTTAGATTCCTCGTTATTGGTATGTATACTTAATGTGCGTACACTTTTGTAAAAAAAGATGGCCTTTTAAAGTGTGGTGGATACTTCATCCTAATACTGAAAGATTTTGAACGACCTGGTTTTAAATCTTTTGCGATAACGAACTCTTTTATTAAGGTGTTTTTCTTCTCTATCTTTTTCTTTTTACCATCTCCAAAACTAAAAGTTAGATATTCAAATATGCTATTACTTGGATTATAAATATCACTTCCCTTTAGTTTAGAAAGAGATACACCTTTATGTGCCATCTTAACCCAGAGTGTTGTAGTTCCTATTTTAAAACTACCTGTATTTTTTACAAATCCTTGAATAACCATCATCTCATTAGCTAAAATTCTTTTTTTAGTAAGTTTATAGACTTGTGCTTTTTTAAGATAGGTATCTAGTACATATATGGAAAAACCACCTAAAAATGAGACTACTAAAACAGCAGAAAAGACCATACTTACTAAGAGTTTTTTATTTTTCTCTTTTTGAATAATTACAATTAATAGAATGAATATCGCTATAAAAAATAGAACTGTTAACCAGTGTATGTAAGTCATATAGGTCATTTTTTACACTCTGCTTTCAGGGTGACATTAAAGTCACCTCTATATGTATATGGTTCTATAATAAAATTAAAAAGGTGTATTTCACCTGGGATAATTTTCTTTTCTATGAAGATAACCTTTTTTTTCATAGGTTTAATTTTAGATACAAAGTCTTTTAAAAAATTTTGTCCAGTTTTAATTACGCCTGCTTCAATTTTACAAGTTTGAAAATTCTCTATCCCTCTATTTATAAGAGTTCCTTTAATAACTAAAGATTTAGAGTACTGCAGTTTTTTTACCATATCAACTTGTACTTCTGTTTTATATACAAAATTATGAATAAGATAGAAAGATATAAATGGAGCGGAAATTAAAAATATGAATGCAAATAGGAGAGTTATAACAGCGTGACTAGTTTTCTTCTTAACCATTACTACAGATAAAACAAGAAGAATGAAAAAAACTAGACCAATCCAAATAAAGGCGTAGTAGTCGTATGTATGGAGCTGCGCTAAAAAGTTGTTGAAAAACTCAGTAGCTTTGTTAATCATCTACTTTTCTCTATTGGCCTTCTCTGTAAGCCCACTTAGTCCAAAACGACGTGCTATCTCACGCTCAATTCTCTCAGGTGAAATATTTCTATATCCAAGAGCTACTAAAGAGTGAAACAGTAAATCCGCTGCTTCATAGACAATCTCTTCTTCGTTATTGTCTTTTACAGCATATGCAAATTCAGCAGCCTCTTCAGCCACTTTTTTTAGTATGGAGTTTTCACCTTTATGAAAAAGCTGTGATGTGTAAGACTTCTCAGGATCTCCACCTTTTCTCGAAAGAATTGTATGGTAGAGCGTATCAATTACACCATACATCTCATCTGTTTGAATCTCCTGCTTTTGAACAATATCACCAGTCTCTAACTGCTCAAAGAAACAAGACTTACGTCCAGTATGACAAGCCACACCATCTTGTTTCACTTTTAAAAGTAGTGTATCTTGGTCACAATCTAAAAAGAAATCTTTTATATGCTGCAAATGTCCACTAGTCTCACCTTTTTTCCAAAGACGACCTTTTGTACGTGAAAAGTAGTGAGCAGTTTTTGTCTCAAGAGAAAGTATTAGAGCCTCTTTGTTCATATATGCCAACATTAGGACATCATTACTGTAAGCGTCTTGTACAATGACAGGTAGAAGATTATCTACCTTATCCCAATTTATACGCTCTAAAATACTTTCTAAAGTTTTCAATTAGTTTTACTTTGCTGTTGTTCGTTTTTTAGGTTCTTTCATATCAACCCAAATATTTGGTGTTGAACCACCAGGTGTTAAGAAAATTTTTGCATCTTTATTATCTCTAAGTGCATCATTGAATTTTCCTTGAACTTTTATCTGCTCTAATTGAAGCAGCTGCTTAGTTAAACTTTTCGCAACGATTATATTTGCAGCTGCTTGTGCTTCAGCATTAATTGTAATAGCGCGCGCTGCACCTTCTGCTGCAATTTTAATAGCTTCAGCTTCCCCGCGCTCTTTTTCTGCACGTTTAATAGCTTCTTGTTTAGTTTTTTGTACCTCTTGTTGAACACGCTCAACCTCTTGCTTAGCAACTTGAACACGCTCAATCTGTTTTTTAACTTCTGCTGGGAGAATAATCTCTCTTAATTGCACAGATTTTAAAACAACAGGAGAGTTGTCTAGTTTATCTACATTTTCGCGAATTTTTGTATCGATTAGTTGAGCAATTTCATTTCTTCTAACTGGAAGTGATTCAGCATCAAATGTACCGATAACATTACGAACAATATCACGAACAACAGGGTTAATAATTTTATCTTCCCAACTTGTTCCCCATGTACTAATTGTTTGTGACGCATGAAGACTGTTTAGTTGGTACTGAACAGTAAGCTCAATTGTTACAGGTAGACCACGTGCATCAAGAACTGTAATTGGAGCATTTGTTTGAATACCGCTATCACGAGCTACTCTATCTAGTGCAGACTTATAGTTAATGATACGTACTTTTGTATCTACAATAATTGCACGTTGAATACCTGGAATTAAAAAGTGCAGACCAGGCTCTAGTGGGATACTTTCATATTTACCAGTAGTAACTTTAATACCACGTTCACCCTCATCAATAATTACATATGGCTTACTAATAAATCCAAGTAAAGCGATAAAAATAATTACATACAAAAATGCTGATTTTTTTCCAAAGTCTTTAAAAAATTCAGGGGCTTGAGGCATTCTTGGTCCGCCACCGCCACCGCCACCGCCACCATTGCCACCTGTACGTTTTTGGTCATTGTTCCCTGCATTGTTGCTACTCTGGTTTGGAGCTTTTCTCTTATTGTTAAAATAGTCGTTCATGTCAGCTGGCATATTAATTCTCCTTAGAATTTGTTTCTTCGATGTATGTAAGATAGTGTTCATATTTTGGATTACGACCATATACCACATCAAAGTAAGCTTCTTGTAGTAGTTTTGTCATTGTTCCACGTTTCCCATTACCAATAATTCTAGCGTCTACCTCATTTATAGGTGTAACTTCAGCCGCAGTTCCTGTAAAGAATGCTTCATCACAGATGTAGACTTCATCTCTAGTAACTCTTCTGCGTTCAACTTTTATATTGTGGTCATCTGCTAGTTGTAAAATCATATTTTGAGTAATACTCTCTAGGGAGTTGTCATTTGGTGGTGAAATAAGTACACCATCACGAATTATAAACAGACACTCACCACTCCCCTCAGCAACAAAGCCCTCATCATCAAGGAGCATTCCCTCTTCATAACCAGCTTCAATAGCTTCATGTTTTGCCATTTGAGAGTTTAAGTAGTTAGCAACTGCTTTTGCTTTTCCCATTGTAGACTTAACACTGTTACGAGTAAAAGATGAAATTTTAACTCTAATTCCATTTTCAAGACCCTCATCACCTAAATAGCTTCCCCACTCCCAAGCCGCAATTGCAGTATGAACAGGAGCTTTAACATGGTGAACACCCATAACCCCATAACCTAAATAGATAAGAGGTCTAATGTAAACATTTCCATCAAATGTATTATTTTGAAGAAGTTCAACTTGGGCTTTTTCTAGCTCTTCAAGAGAGTATTTAGGCGTTATCATAGTTATTTTTGCAGAGTTTAAAAGTCTCTTAGTATGTTCATGAAGACGAAAAATTGCTAGTCCCTTTTTTGTAAGGTAAGCACGAGTGCCTTCAAATACTCCGTTTCCATAATGCAAAGTATGGGTGAGAATATGCACATTAGCATCTTTCCAAGCAACCATGTTGCCATCCATCCATATAAATTGCGATTCTTTCATATTTTATCTCCAATAGCTTGTTGTTTATATTTTGAACTTCGACTATTGCCGATAAGTTATTTTAAATTGATGTGATTTTATCCAAATGTTTGTAAATTAGTGTTGAAAATTTATTTTGATTCCTATTTAAACTCTAATCTTCCTCTTCTCCAAACGTTGAGATTAGACCATTTAAAAGCTCTCTATTCTCTTTATCTGTAAATTGCGCTTCAGGATGGACAATTGTATAAAACCACAAAGGCATCTCTTTTTCTCTAAACTCTTCGCCAGCTTCATCACCCTCATTTTTCTTCTGAACACCCCACATAGATACATTAAAATGTTCACGACCCTCTTTAACATCGTACGCAACTAACCAAGAGATAGGGGCAATGTTAGTATACCAAGGCCATTTTGTCTCATTTGAGTGACAATCTGCACATGCTCTAAAGAAAAGATCTTTTGTTTGCGCTGAATCCCATTTTGGTTCAGCAACAACTTTAGGGTTGGAGTGTTCAACTGGAATAATCTGAATAAATAATATTATAATTAAGCCTGCTATTAATGTTTTTTTTAACATTAAATATCCTTTTAAATTATTTCATTAAATTATTTCATGGTCGGCGTGTTAACCATCCATTGAGAAAAAACATCTAAATAGTCCCAAAAAGATTTAATGATTGGTTCTGGAACATCGCCTTCTAACTCTTTTAAAACTTTTTTATATAAAGCAAGCCATGTAACTCTTGCCTCTTCAGTAATTCTAAAAGGAGCATGACGTCCTACCATTCTTGGTGCGCCTCTATTTTCATTAAAATGTGGATGCCCTCCACAAATTTGTATCATAAAATCGGCTGCATTTTTTTTGGCTTGTTCAAACTCTTCTTCATCATGAATAGGAAATAGATGTGAAATACTACTTGTTCTTAGAAGTTCGTAGTGCATTGTTACAAGGTTACGAAGACGATCCTCACCTACAAGTTTTAAAAAGTCTGGATGCGGTTTTGTTACTGGTGGTCTAAAACCAAATTGTCCTACTGTGATATTTGCATTCATTTATTGCTCCAAAATATATTTTTGTAAGTCTATCATAAAGATGGTAGAATAGCCCGCATGGAAAAAGCTTTATTTTTAGACAGAGATGGCGTAATTAATGTTGACTACGATTATGTACATAAGATAGAAGAGTTTGATTTTTTTGATGGTGTTTTTAGTACTTGTCGAGAGTTTGAAAAGAGTGGTTACTTAATTGTTGTTGTGACAAATCAATCTGGAATTTCGAGGCAGAAGTATACAGAAGAAGATTTTGCAATTTTAACAGAGTGGATGAAAGATGAGTTTGCTAAAAATGGTGTGCTCATCAGCGATGTACACCACTGTCCCCATCACCCTGATATTACAGGTGAATGTTCATGTCGTAAACCAAAGTCTGGTATGATTGAAAGAGCATGTCAAGAGTTAAACATAGACCCAAGTAAGAGCTTACTTGTTGGAGATCATGAACGAGATATAGAAGCTGGAATTAATGCTGGAATTAAATGTAATATTCGCGTTAAAAGTGGACGTGAAGATGTGGATTTAAAAATTAGTAAAGCTGATAAAATTGTAGATTTTTTAAAAGATATTAATCCAAATAAATTGTCTTGTTTAAAGTAGTATTTGTTTGCTAGTCAAAATCCGCAAAAAAGCGGATTTAAAATTATTTAATATTTGCTAGGTAGTCAGAAACCGCGTTAATATCGCGATTTGAAAAACGTTTCATTTGTCCACTCATAAGAGGTCCCATACCATCTGAATCACGTGTCCCATCTCTGTACTCTTCTAAAATTGTTACGAGTTTATTTTTAGCCCAACCTGCTATCCCACTACCTTTTCCTAGCGCTTTTAGTTGTGCAAATTTACCATGACACGCCATACACTTTGATTTATAGATAAGAGCCCCATTACCAGCGGTTAGCGTTGAAGCTAAGAGCCATAATAAGGTTAAAGTTTTCATTTTATAATCCTAAAGTAATTAAAATTTCTTTTAATTACTTATGATTATTATATCACTGTCTTATTTAAAAAATCCTTTAAGTAAACTTGTCATTTACTTATCCAAAATCCTGCACCTTTTGAAATAGATGTTGGGTTTAAACTCCATTGACCATTTGTATATGTGTAGACACTTTGTAGTGAGTACTGAGATTTAATATCACCTAAGTTATCAACTGCTCCAAGAAGATGCCAACCCGTTGAAAGAGTATTAAAACCATAGTCAAATGTTGATGTTGTAGTACTTTTAAGTTCAACAGCACGTGTAACAGCAGCGCCTGCATTTACTTTTCCATAACCTAACTCACTGCTTCTACCATTGGTATAGGTATATCCACCGACTTTATCTGCTGTTGTTTGTAAAATATCAAATATTTGCGCTCTGGTTAAATTTGGATTTGCAGCTATTACGAGTGCTGCTACACCAGCTATTACAGGTGATGAATAAGATGTCCCTACCTGAAAGGGGTCTTCTGAGATATAGTTTGGGTTAGAATCACCTGTAATAGTCTCACCAAAGACATTTAGATACTCTGTTTTTGACCAGCCTAAATCTCCTGAAATATCTGTTGAAACCATTCCCACAATATTTTCAAAAATATTATCTCCATCTCCACCAGGAGCAGATAAATCTAAATACTTTCCATAGTTACTGTATGTAGCACGTCGGTTTTCATGGTTAGTCGCACCTGCTGCAATTACAAGTTCTAGCGATGATTCATCATTAGAGAGCTGTCCCAGTCCAATAGTCGTTGTATCACCATCTTTATAGCAAATAAGATCACTATCACTGCACTTGTCATTTCCGTGACCAAAGACAATTACCATACCCTTACCATCACGTCCATTGTTCGCTGCATCTTCTATGGCAGTTTTTACAGCTTGGGTGATGTTGTAACCACCCCAACTATTGTTCATAACATCAGCACCTTTTGTTTTTGCCCACTCAAATGCTCTAATTGTTGAAGCGTCAGTTGAGGTTAAGCCTACTGCACCTTTTATAGCAAGTAGTGTCGCTTCTGGTGCTACACCAGTTGATCCAAGACTATTCTCTTTTGCAAGTGCAAGACCAGCAACGAAAGTTCCATGAGCATCATCACTTTTATCTGGTGAAGAGTCACTAGATTGTGTAACTGCATTGTATTGAGCCTCTAGGTTGAAATCTTCATGTGCACTATCAACAGCATCATCAAAAATTGCAATTTTAACACCACTACCTTTTGTAGTATCCCAAGCAGTCTCAACATTTATATGTGCACCATTGGTTGTAGAAGTATTGTGTAGATGCCAAGCTTTTGAATAGAGTGGATCAGCTACAGTGGCACGTTTTGGCATTTTACGTATAAAGTTTGGTTCTGCAAAATTCACACTACCACTTTCAAATAGTTTTGCACATGTATCTAAAACAGCTATTGAATTTTTAGCTTTGAGTAAAATCATACCTGCACCAAGAGATTCAACTTTTTTAAGTTTATACTCACTTATAACTGTTTGAGTATCTACACCTTTTTTAAAGGAGACAATCAAGGTATCCATTAACCCTACTGTTTGACCATTAGTCTTTGAAAAGTAGTGTATCGTACCAAATTCTTTAGTTTCTCGTACACTCTTTTGTGCCTGTAATTCATTTTTTTTGCCAAAACTATAATAGTAATTTTGAGCAAAAGCAAAAGATGATGTGAGCAGTAGAACAGATGTTATAAGTTTCATTGGTATCCTTTTGTATTGTGAAATAATAGCAAATTAAAAATATTCAAATCAAAAAGAGTGTTACAAAACCAGACAAAAAGAGGATTTATTACATAAAAATAAAGAAAACAATATAAATATATAAAAGTGTAATCATAAAAGAATTGAGCGTTGATATACTTCTGTCGTGTGAAAAATCAAAGTAAAGTAAGGTTGACGTAA
>Ga0316205_10003284_pt1 | contig 15502 bp, 18 predicted proteins | sample 3monthpyrite_MG_FD_204941 | JGI IMG/M metagenome (GOLD analysis project Ga0316205, IMG submission 204941) | Microbial mat bacterial communities from mineral coupon in-situ incubated in ocean water Damariscotta River, Maine, United States -... | ecosystem: Environmental > Aquatic > Marine >... | reverse complement strand
CTTATGCGCTCAGTTACGTCCTGGGCATGTGTTAAGTCGCAGTCTTTTAGTAACAGACCAAACTCATCACCACCTAGGCGGCCGACAAGGTCACGGTCTTTAGTATGTGATTTAATATGTGCGCTGATTTGTTTTAGTAATTCATCGCCGGCAAGGTGACCACAGGTATCGTTAACAATTTTAAACTGATCCAGGTCGATATAACACATGACATGTGTGGCCTGAGTCTTTTTAACTTCAGTCAGTGATTGTTCCAGTTGTCTTTCAAATTCGCCGCGGTTGTAGAGGCCGGTTAGTGAATCGTGTTTCGCCTGATAAATAATTTGTTCAGACATATGATGTAAATCAGAAATATCATGGATGACCAGTACAGTGCCTTCAATGATTCCGTTTTTGTCTTTGATTGCTGAGGCATAAATATCAACCGGTGATAAAAAACCACTGCCTTTATGTTTGAGCATGAGTTGGGAGGTATTATTACTATCAGACGATTTGTTTTTAAAGTTATGGATTGCCGATGAAATGACGTGGCCACTTGTTGCATCCTGTAATGTCAGTACCTCACCAAGTTTTTTATCCATCGCATCGTCTGCTTCTATGCCAGTCATTAATTCGGCTGAGCTGTTGATGTAATCAATTAGCCCGTGTTGATCAATGCTGATAATGCCATCACTTATCGCCTCTAAAGTGACGCTGGCTTTGTGGCGATCGAACTGATGGTTTTTGGTGGTAATGCTGATTCTTGGGATGGTGAAAGGCAGTGGGGCCTCTGCTGCGGATTGATGATCAATGATCAGTCCCAGCGTCATCTGATGTTGCCCAATCTGGTAAGGCGTTAATAAGGTGTTCACAGAAATGACTGCATCAGCACCATTCAATTCAAATTCAAACTGATGGCTTCCCGGACGAGATAATAAGTGGTGTAGATTGCTGGGGACTACGGCATTAAGAGATTGTGGGTTATCCTCACCGACTAGCTGGCTCATGGCAAAGTTCATCCATAAGTCACCGTTGTAACAAACGAAAGCAGCTTCGCTGAATGAAGCAAGCAGAGTCTCAATTTGAAATTCAGGATTTGAATCGAGAGGTGAATTATCCATTAACTTAGCGACGGTCCTTATGTCTGAGAGCTTTGATTAGTAGCTAATATTACGTCTTAGTTGATTAGAATAAACGCTGCTTTGTCTGAAAGTCGAATTCAAAGCGTAAAAAAATCTGACGTAATTTAAGGCTATTGATCAGACGGTGTATTTTCGCTCACCCAACGGTCACCCTCTTGCGTGTTCTCTTTTTTCCAGAATGGTGCTCGGTGCTTGAGTTCTTCGATTAAGTAACGACAAGCTGCAAACGATGCATCTCGATGGGCGGACCAGGCAGCTGTTAAGACGATGCTTTCGTTTGGGTTGATCTCGCCAACCCGGTGAATGATTAAGCAATCCAGCAAGGGCCATTTTTCTTTGGCTTCATCACTGATGGTTTCAAGAAACTTTTCAGTCATGCCCGGGTAATATTCAAGCGTCATTTTCGACACATTATTGCCATCATTAAAATCGCGCATGCTACCGATAAAATTACAGCAGGCGCCATACTTACCGGCAGGCAATTTTTCCTGAAAGTTTTTCAGTTCTTCTAGCGGGTCAAACTGCTGATTTATTAACCTGATCATATTAACCGCCGGTTACCGGTGGAAAGAAAGCAACTTCATCATTGTCATTAACCATGGTTTGTGAATCAACGTATTCCATATTGACGGCACATAATGTGTTTTCCGGCATAGCATCGAGCCCACTTGCCTGTTGCCAGATCTCTAAAACACTGAGTGCAGACTCACTTGAAATCGTTGCATCCGATTTACCGATTTGTTCACGCAGGCTGGCAAAAAATTTCACCTTAATATTCATCAGGTTGCTTCTATAAAGTTTAAAAATCTTGAGGCTATTATAACAAGAGAATATTGGACTGGTGTGAATTGGCGGGTGACTAGGCTAAAATAAGCGGCAATTAAATCTGTCAGGACTATTTAGCATGAGCGACTTAACCCATTTCAATGCTGCTGGGGATGCCCATATGGTGAATGTTGGTGAAAAAAATAGCACTCGCCGCGTTGCTGTCGCTGAAGGGGTAATTACCATGCTGCCAGAGACGCTGGCCTTAATTGATAAGGGTGAGCATAAAAAAGGTGATGTGCTGGGTATTGCCCGTATCGCTGCGATCATGGCATCAAAAAAGACACCCGACATCATTCCTTTATGTCATCCGATTGCGCTGACTCATGTCGATGTGGTGCTGGAAAGTAACCATAAGGATTCTGTGCGCTGCGAAGTGACTACTGAAACGGTGGGTGTAACCGGTGTTGAAATGGAAGCTTTAACGGCAGTTCAGGCCGCTTTATTGACTATCTATGATATGTGTAAAGCAGTAGACCGTGGTATGGAAATGGGTGGCGTGCGTTTGTTAAAGAAATCCGGTGGTAAATCTGGTGAGTGGGTACGCGAATAACTCGTCTCAGGTTCTAACGGTTATATAAAGCTATTCCCACTCCAGTTCTTCAAATACTTTCTGTGCGTTCCGGCCTTTGAGTACGTCGTAATTTTTTAAATAATTAAATTCATCTTGTTTAATAGTAGAAATGTTCTCAATGCCATGACCAGCATCCATAAACGTCTGAACTTTATTGCGCAGAGCTTTTAAATATCGATAGGTATCTTTTTTTGCAGCGTTTAGGTCAGTTGTTCGGCCGTGGCCTGGGATAACAAATTCAGGCTTTAGCTTTATAATTTTTTCAAAAGCAGTTAACCAGCTCTTGCTATTAGACACAGGAATAACACCCAGCATGCGTTGGGTATAAATAATATCGCCACTAAATATTACTTTCGATTCTGGCAACCAGACAAAACTGTCGCCAGGTGTGTGGGAGGTACCTGTGTGAAATATTTCTATTTTTGTAGTGCCAGACTTAAAAATATAGTGTTTTTCAAACGCTATATCAGCTGTTTTTTTTACGGTGCCTTTTAGCTTGTCAGCTCCAATAGCAGAGGTCAGGCGTTCGAACTGATCACTGGCTCTGGCAATGTGATCTTTTACCGCTGCTTTACTTGCAATTATTGTGGCGCCTAAACGACTGTAATAATCATTGCCTAGCCAGCGGTGATCCTGGCCGCCCGTATTAATCACCGTGCTTATTTTTTTGTTGCTGATTGTTTTAATTAAAGCGTGAATAGCTTTGGCGCCCTTTAAGCTGGCGCCACTGTCAATTAATACAATGCCTTTGTCTGTAATTATAAAACCGAAATTGGCATTGTTGCCCAGGTTATCTGTATTGCGATCACCCAGCTGACCAAAAATGGCATAGACATTTGGCTGGATTTTTTTTAATGATAATGTTTTATTGGTTGCGAGCGCAGCGCTTGTAAAAAAACAGTTAAGTAGTACGGCTTTAATTAAGAAAGATGAAAGCCGGGTTGTTTTTTTGTTCATTTATATCCTTAATCTATGTCCATATTTGGCAGGTAAGCACTATCCCTGTGATAGTAAAGTTCTCAAATCAATAACAGCGGCATTGGCTCTTGAAATATAGTTAGCCATTACCAGTGAGTGATTAGCAAAGAAACCGAAACCACTGCCATTTAGAATGATTGGGCTCCAGATTTCTTCCTGAGTTGCATCGAGTTCACGAATGATTTGTTGCAGGCTGACGATCGCATTTTTCTTTTTAAGAATGTCGGCAAAATCTATCTCGGTGGATTTGAATAAATGACTGAGTGCCCAGGCTGTTCCACGGGCTTCGTAAAACACGTCATCAATTTCATTCCAGTCTGTTTTTATTTGCAGTTCTTTCAGGCCTGGCGTGGATTGCTGGGCTGCCGTGTCTCCGGCTAAGTCTGTATTTAAACGCTCTTGTCCTACACTGGCGCTCAAACGCTGAGATAAACTGCCCAGACGTTTTTCGACCAGTGCCAGCCAGTCACTGAGGTTGTCAGCGCGTGCATAAAACTGTGCGCCATCATCTTCTGATAGTCTGTTCAGGTAGCGTCGAAAGGCTTTAAGGCCTTCTCGGTATTCTGTTTCGGTGGCTGGCAGCCACCAGGAGTCGTTACTGTAGTGAAACTGCGGTTCAGCGATGATCAGATCAGGGTCTTCAACGGATTGCGACTGTGAACGGCTGATATCGTTGCGCATGGCGCGGGAATAATCACGTATCTGTACCAGAGTGCCAAATTCCCAGTTCGGGACATTGTCCATAAATACACCCGGTGGAAAGCGGTCATTACTAAGATAGCCGCCCGGTTTATTTAGCAAGGTTTCCATTAAGTGAACCAGTGTGGCTGAGCTGGTGTAACCGGTGACTATTTTACCACCGTCGCCATTGGCCTGAACCAGCGCATTGGCATGCACATCAAAGTTTTCCGGTTCGTTATCCCAGATGAATCCGGTAATACCAAATACAATAAGCAGAACAATGATAACGACCGGAATAATGCCAAATTTATAGCTCATTTTGAACGATGTATCTGAGCCAGAAAATGACCTGAAAGGCTTGAACAGAGACTGTCCTATTGATTTAAAGAAATCGAAAGCTTTAAAAAAAATATCACTGGCGTTCATAAATTTCTGATTGTCCGTAATTAAAGTCATTGTAATCAGACTGAGTGTCTGGTCATTCTTATCTTGCTTTAGTGTATGCTACCGCATTTTATGGGATGTGAAAAATAAACCGATGGTTCCTTTGCCAGAAAACTCAATCGCCAGTCGATTACTGGTCTGGTTTGACCAATATGGTCGAAAAGATCTGCCGTGGCAGTCACCTCGAACATCGTATCGTGTCTGGGTTTCTGAAATCATGTTGCAACAGACACAGGTGACGACAGCCATCCCGTATTTTGAGCGATTTATTGAGCGTTTTGACTCATTACAAAGTCTGGCTGCGGCGGATGAAGATGAAGTATTGCACTACTGGTCAGGACTGGGGTATTACGCTCGCTGTAGAAACTTGCACAAGTCAGCAAGACTGATTGTAGAGCAGGGACAGTCTGATCTGCCTGATACGGTTGAAGAGCTGGAAGCATTGCCCGGTATCGGACGCTCGACGGCGGCAGCAATAGTTGCACAAGTATGGAATAAACCGGAAGCCATTCTCGATGGAAATGTAAAACGAGTTTTGAGTCGATATCAGTGTGTTACTGGCTGGACAGGCAGTAGTGCGGTGCAGAAAACATTGTGGAAACTGGCAGAAGAATACACGCCAGAAAAAAGAGTGGCTGACTACACGCAAGCGATTATGGATCTGGGTGCAACAGTTTGTAAACGTTCAAAACCTATGTGTGAAGATTGTCCGCTCAGAAGTGATTGTCTGGCTTTGAAAAATGATTGTGTTAATGAATTACCGACACCAAAAAAGAAAAAAGTACTGCCAGAAAAAAGAAACCAGTTTATTGTCATAAAGAATAGTCAGCAGCAACTGCTTTTGCAAAAGCGCCCTCCCGCAGGGATATGGGGTAGTTTATGGAGCTTGCCCGAGTCAGAGATGGGTTCTGATGTGGTTGAATTTTGTCGTAATGAACTCGGGCTTAAGGTAATAAAGCAAGAAGAGTTACCGGTGCTTAAACACAGTTTTAGTCATTATCATCTCTTTATAACGCCGGTGGTTGTTCAGTGTGAGTCGTATGATGATAAAATCATGGAGCAGAAAGAATGGCGCTGGTATCAAAGAGACCAGTCAGATGCTCTGGGATTACCTGCACCAGTTAGTGCGATAATTAACTCATTATCAGAGTGAAATAACAGATTGTTGGAGATTAAGATGACCCGAATGGTTCAGTGTGTGAAGTTAGGTAAAGAGGCAGAAGGTTTTGAAAAAGCACCGTTTCCGGGTGAGTTGGGTCAGAAAGTTTTTGATTCGGTTTCAAAAGAAGCCTGGCAAATGTGGATTGAGCGTCAGACTATGTTGATGAATGAGAATCGTTTATCGCCAATTGATCCAAAAGCAAAACAGTTTCTGAAAGATGAGATGGAGAAGTTTTTGTTTACTGGTGAGGAAGGTGCGGCGATTGAAGGGTTTGTTGCGCCATCGGAGTAATTAGTTTTTTTGAAAACTATTATTAAATCTTAATAATACATCGGTTTCTGTATCGACAAGATTTAATACAACTATTCTTCTAAACATTGCCGGTATTCGCCCCGGCGGTCGAGGTACTTTTTTCTACAGCTAAAAAAGTACCCAAAAAAGCCGTCCCCAGATCACAAGGCCTCATAAAAAACATGAGGCTACCTTCGTCATACCTTCTTTTTGTGGCTGCTGCGGAACTCGCACAGAAAACGTGCTCAGACATCCTCGCAGAAACCTCCACAAAAAGAACGCATTCCTCAGCTTGCTCAGATGGGGAAAGGTAAATCAAAAGATTAAAAGCAAAAGCGGTTTAGACTTTGACTGATCCCTCACATCTGAACAAGCTGAAGAGAGAGTTATTAAGGTGGAAGCTTTCTGCGAGGATGTTTGAGTGAATGGTTTTATCATTCGCGAGTTCCGCAGCAGCCACCTTAATGGCGAAACCGAATGTCGGAAGGCGTTAAGACTAATAATGAAGTGTATACATTTCGAGTTAAGCCTGAATAAATCACAGACAATAAAAAAGCCCCGAAGGGCTTTTCTATTAAAAAGAAAAAAGAGAATTACTTCTCTGCCATTTCTTTTAATTTCTTCAACGGACGAACCTTAACCATAGTACGTGCTGGTTTTGCAGCAACATCCATTAACTCACCTGGTTTAAACGGATTAGGAACACCTTTACGAGCTTTAGTAGCAGGTTTTCTTACTGTCATGACTTTCATCAGGCCAGGGATAACAAACTCACCGCATGCACGTTTTTTGATATGACGTTCTGTCAGATCAGACAGTTCGTCCAGTACTGCAGCAACTTGTTTGCGTGATAATTCTGTATTTGCAGCAATCTCGTTCAGAATAGCTGTTTTAGAGTAACGGTCTTTAATCGCCGTCAGTTTTTTTGCTGGTGCTGCAGCTGCAGCTTTTTTTGCTGGCGTTTTTTTCTTAGCAGCTTTCTTTTTAACAGCCATCTAGGTCTCCCACATTGGATTTGCCGGTTTGAATAAAAGTCGGTAATGTACTGAGTCAAATTCTTATTCTTTTTAGAGATGATTGCAAGCGTATGCAGGAACAAATTAGCTATTTTTCGGCTTTTTTAGTCGGTTTTTTAGGTGTTGTTCATTGTGCGGGTATGTGCGGTGGAATAATCGGCTCATTAACGCTTAGTCAGGTATCTGACACTCGTGTTCAAAAAGTGTCAATTTTATTGTCATATAACATTGCGCGTATTTTAAGTTACTCAATTGCCGGTGCGTTAATGGGAGGCTTTGGCTGGTTTGCGACCAACTGGTTAGACGTTCATTATGCTCAAGGGATTCTTCAATTAGTTGCTGCCTTGTTCATGATGGCATTAGGTTTGTATCTTGGTGGTTGGTGGTTTGGTCTGAATCGTGTTGAACAAATGGGTTCAGTGATCTGGAAAAAAATTGAGCCTTTTGGTCGTCATCTGATGCCGGTACAAAATTTTCGTCAGGCATTTGTTTTGGGTATGGTCTGGGGCTGGTTACCCTGTGGTCTGGTTTATAGTGTACTTATCTGGACGGTATCTGCCGGTAGCATTACTGAGGGCGCACTAATGATGGCAAGTTTTGGTCTTGGTACGTTACCTAATTTGTTATTGATGGGATTGTTTGCCGGAAGTCTGCTGAAATATTTTCAAAATAAAATCATTAAACAAATTAGTGGAGCAACTATCGTAGTTTTTTCAATATATTTAATGGTGCTGGCAGTCAGAGTGATTAGACAGGCCAGCTAAAAATAATCCGTTATTTTTTTGTGATGTGATAAATCGCAATTTCGCCAAACAAGTTTGGGAAAAGTTTTAATAAAATATTACCGTGTTTGTGACGACTGTCGACCACCCGGCGTTTAATGATTCTGATTGAACGTTGTTTACATAAATTTTCAAAATCAGTCAGTGTGCATAAATGAATGTTCGGGGTGTTATACCAGTAGTGTGGCAGGCTTTTTGTAACGGGCATGTGACCACTAATGCCTAGCTGGAAACGGTTAGACCAGTAACCCATGTTAGGGAAGGTGATGATTGCGTCGCTGCTAACACGTAAAATCTCATCGAGTAATTCTTCCGGATGCTTGATGGCCTGTAATGCCTGAGTCATCACAACGTAATCAAAAGAGTCTGCATCAAAATAATTGTTGATACCTTCATTAAGATCTGACTGGATGACATTGATATCAGACGCTATACATTTGACGATATCACTTTGATCAATTTCGATACCATAGCCACTAACCTTTGCATTATCTCGCAGGTGTTTTAATAAGGTGCCGTCACCACAGCCTAAATCAAGAATATGAGAGCCGGGCTTAATCCATTCACTAATCAGTGCTAAATCTGCACGTAAGCTCATGATGATACCCCAGCAGAAATTTCATCTACAGAAATCTCATTAGAGACCTTGTCCATATAGGCACCAAATGCGGCGAGGTATGCAGGAATGGGTATCAGAAAGGCGTCATGTCCCTGATGTGCTGTTATTTCTACATAACTGACATCTTTATTCGCGGCTACCAGGGCCTTACTGATTTCTCGAGAACGTTCAGGTGCAAAGCGCCAGTCGCTGGTGAATGAGATCAGCAAGAATTTTGCGGTTGCCTGTTTTAACGCGGAAACCAGATCGCCATCGTATTCGATTGCAGGATCAAAATAATCCAGTGCTTTAGTCATTAACAAGTAGGTGTTGGCATCAAACTTATCGACGAAAGATTTTCCCTGATAACGTAAATAAGACTCAACCTGAAAATCGACATCAAACCCAAAGTTGAGTTTGCCTTCACGTAACTCGCGACCAAATTTTTCACGCATAGAGTCATCTGACAAATAAGTGATGTGCCCCAGCATTCTGGCGAGCATAACACCACCTTTGGGTTTGGTATTATTTTCCAGATAATGGCCTTCGTGAAAATCCGGATCTGTCATGATGGCCTGTCGTGCCACTTCATTAAAAGCAATATTTTGTGCTGATAATTTTGGAGCAGCTGCAATTACGATTGCATGATCTAGTAAGTCAGGGAAATCTATTGACCATTGCAATACTTGCATGCCGCCAAGACTGCCACCGATAACGGAAGCCCATTTCTCGATGCCTAACTTTGTCATCAGTCGATGTTGACTAAGTACCCAGTCCTTAACGGTGACAATCGGGAAGTCAGGGCCATAGTATCTGTCTGTGCCAGGTATTTTTGTCGTTGGGCCAGTTGAACCTTTGCATCCACCCAGATTATTTAAACAAACGACAAAGAACTTATTGGTGTCGATGGCCTTGCCCGGTCCGATCGCTGAATCCCACCAGCCGGGTTTTTTATCATCAGCTGAATGGTAGCCGGCAGCATGATGATCACCCGAAAGCGCATGGCAAATTAGAATAGCATTGCTCTTTTGCGAATTTAAAGAACCATAGGTTTCGATGATCAGGTCATACTCATCCAGTGTTTTTCCGCAGTCGAGCATCAGCGCTTCATCGAAATGAAGTGTCTCGGGTGTAACAAGTCCTACGGAATCTTCTGGAAACTGGTCTGGCATCTGGTGATTATTATTGGTGATTAGTTATGTAATGAAGTCTATCAGTCTTGTGTTTTTTTGCATACAGCTGACTGATTATGATGGCAGCTTTTATTTCATTATGTCCATAATTTTGCCGGGTAACTGTTTAGGGTCTTTAATCAACAGTTTTTTATTGCGTCTGGTTTCGCCTGACAATAAAGAAATTTGAGACTTGGCAATACCGAACGATTTGCTGAGGAAGGTGATTAAATGTTTGTTAGCCTTGCCGTCAACAGGTGGGGCAGTAATACGAATTTTTAACTGATCAGCCTGTGTCTCGTTTTGGGTCTCGTTAGATATTATTTCTACCAGTTCATCTTTCGATGCCTTTGGCTGGAGTCTGACATACAGAATTAAGTCATTATCTTGCCATTGAAAAAAGCTCATTGCCTCAATAAAGAGAAGAAGATTGGGTTGATCAGCATTTCAATAACTTTGAGCCCGAGTATGGCAAAAATGGGTGACAGGTCCATGCCGCCAATCGGTGGGATGAATTTTTGAACCGGTTGTAGCACGGGTCGGGTCACACTATATAAAAGACTGTTAATTGGGTTGTGGCCGTGTGGATTTATCCAGCTGATGATGACTTGTATCAGTATGGCGTAGAAGAACACATCGATTAATAGTGAAATCATATCGGTAATGGCCAGAATAGTGACCGATGAAACCGTTGGTGTATAACCGCTTAACATCTGAACAACTAACTGAGATAGCGTGAGTACCAGATAACAGACGACCAGAGTGGCAATGTCGAGTCCCTTATAGCCGGGTATGATTTTTCTGGCCGGGTTAACGACTGGCGTCGTGACTTTTACAACGAATTGAGAGACCGGGTTATAGAAGTCAGCGCGCACCCACTGAAATACAAATCGTAACGCCAGTGTAAAGGCGTAAAGATGAAACAAGGTTGATACTATAAATACCAACGGGTTGGTCATGTAATTACCGTTCATTTATCTTTCCCCAGTAAATCTGCAAGCTCAATCGCTTTGTCATTTGCAGCTTGCATTGCCTGCATCACAATATCCTGTAAATGGTTCTGTTCAAAAGTATTGATGGCTTGCTCTGTTGTGCCGCCCTTAGATGTTACCTTGGTTCTTAATGTGGCGGCATTATCTTCAGATTCAACAGCCATTCGTGCTGCGCCTAATGCTGTTTGTTGTGTCAATAGCTCGGCCTGCTCATCATTGAGACCCAGCTTTTTAGCGGCATCTTGCATCGCTTCCATAAACAGGAAGTAATAGGCAGGACCAGAGCCTGAAACAGCGGTTACAGCATCGAGTAGTGATTCCTGTTCTACCCAGACATTGATGCCAGCTGTTGATAAAATGGCATCTGCCTGTTGTCTTTGTTCGTCACTGACGTTTCCATTAGCAAACAAACCGGTTGCGCCACAATTTAATAATGATGGTGTATTTGGCATGCAGCGCACCATGCTTATGTTGCCACCGAGCCAGCGCTCAATATCTTTGCTTAACAGACCGGCAGCAATCGAAATCACCAGAGGCTTATTAGTCTGAACTTGTTCCGCGATGTCTTTACATACATCCTGCATGACTTGTGGTTTGACGGCCAGAACGATGATCTCAGATTGTTCGATGGCCTGATTGTTCTCTGTGAAACTTTGAATGCCAAATTGTTGGCTTAACGCAGCACCCTTGTTTTTGTCAGGCTCGGTCACGTTAATGTTTGAATCCGGGTAATCATTACTGATAAGTCCGGAGATTAGGCTGGTGGCCATATTGCCTCCACCGATAAATGTTATTTTTTGTTTCATTGAATAATGTTCGTTCTATTTATTGTTTGCGTTATCTTAACTTATTTTGGAGTTCTCTCACCAAATATTGCTGTACCAATACGAATCATAGTTGCGCCTTCAGCAATCGCAGCTTCCATGTCATTGCTCATGCCCATCGATAAAGTATCTAGCTGAAAACCCGTTTTGTTAAGTTGATCAAGGCAGTTTCTTAATTGTTTGAAATGGTATCGCTGCTGTTCAGGGTCTGTGGTGTTTAACGGGATAGCCATCAAACCTCGCAGTCGAATATTACTGATTTGACTGACTTCTTTTGCCAGTTCAGCAACGTCATCCAGTGCAATGCCAGCTTTGTTTTTTTCATCGCATATATTGACCTGCAGGCAAATATTTAAAGGTGGTTTATCATCAGGTCTTTGTTCGCCAAGGCGTCGTGCTACTTTAATTCGCTCTACACTGTGTACCCAGTCGAAATGTTCAGCAATAGGTCTGGTTTTATTGGACTGTATCGCACCAATAAAATGCCATTTTATATCGGGCAAATGCGCCAGCTGAGTCACTTTATCAATAGCTTCCTGCAGGTAGTTTTCGCCAAATTCTCGCTGTCCGGCGAGATAGACTTGCTCAATGTCTTCAGCAGGTTTGGTTTTGCTGACGGCAATCAGCCGGATGTCATCAATCTCTCTATCGGCTTTTTTAGTCGCTTCATCTATGCTCTGTTGTACCTTTTTTAAGCGCTCTGCGGGTAAGCTCATAATAATATTATCTATTCAGTGTGGCCAATAGGGTGGATGTAAGGCATTATTTTAGCTATAAGAATGATAGTCTTGCATTATAAAAATCAAAGTTTTAGGGGAAATTGAATGGATATTGCACAACTACTGGCTTTCAGCGTTAAAAATGGCGCGTCAGACTTACATTTATCAGCCGGTTTACCACCCATGATTCGTGTCGATGGCGATGTGCGACGTGTAAATGTCGATGCGATGGATCATGAGGCCGTGCATGGCATGGTCTATGACATCATGAATGACAAACAGCGTAAGTCATTTGAAGAATTCTTTGAGTGTGACTTCTCGTTTGAGATTCCAGGTCTGGCTCGTTTTCGTGTTAACGCCTTTAATCATAACCGTGGTTCAGGTGCTGTTTTTCGTACCATCCCATCAAAAATTCTGACCTTAGAGGAATTAAACTGCCCAAAAATATTTGAAGATATTGCTAATACACCTCGTGGCATTGTGCTGGTGACCGGCCCAACAGGTTCAGGTAAATCAACCACGCTGGCGGGTATGGTTAACTATGTTAATGAAAACCATTATGGACATATTTTAACCATCGAAGATCCTATCGAATTCGTACACGAATCTAAAAAATGTTTGATTAATCAGCGTGAGGTGCATCGTGATACCTTAGGCTTTAGTGAAGCGTTACGTTCAGCGCTTCGTGAAGATCCAGATGTTATTCTGGTTGGTGAGATGCGTGACCTTGAAACTATTAGACTGGCCTTGTCTGCGGCTGAAACAGGTCATCTGGTGTTTGGAACCTTGCATACCAGTTCTGCGGCTAAAACTGTTGACCGTATTGTTGATGTGTTCCCTGCCGCTGAAAAAGATATGGTACGTGCGATGATGTCAGAATCATTACGTGCCGTTATCTCACAAACCTTATTAAAACGTATTGGCGGTGGTCGTGTTGCAGCACATGAAATCATGATCGGTACGCCGGCTATTCGTAACCTGATTCGTGAAAATAAAATTGCGCAAATGTTTTCAGCAATTCAGACTGGTGGCTCTGTAGGTATGCAGACACTGGATAAAAATCTACAGGACTTGTTGTCTTCAGGTACTATCAGTAAAGATGAAGCAATGAAGAAAGCAGCCAATAAAGATGCCTTGTAAAGACGCATTGTAATTATAAAAAAGATTTAATTTTGAGGATTAAATAAATGGATCGTGATAAGGCGATACGATACATGCACGAGTTGTTGCATAAACTCGTGCAAAAAGGGGGCTCAGATTTATTCATAACAGTCGGTGCTGCTCCTTCAATGAAAATTGATGGCAAGATGACGCCGTTGTCGAATCAGGCATTAAGTCCTTCTCATACCCAGGTGTTGGTGCGTTCTATTATGAATGACCGGCAGCTGGCCGAGTTTGATGCGCATCAGGAAGTGAACTTTGCAATCAGTTTGCCGGGTGTTTCGCGTTTTCGTGTCAATGCATTTACTCAGCGTGGTTCTACGGGACTGGTTATTCGTGTTATTCAGTCCAGTATTCCGGATTTTAAAGAACTATTCTTGCCGGATGTGTTACAAGAAATTGCGATGACAAAACGCGGACTGGTTATCTTTGTTGGTTCAACCGGTTCCGGTAAATCGACTTCGCTTGCGGCAATGATTGGTTATCGTAATAAGAAAAGCTACGGTCATATTATTACGATAGAAGACCCGATCGAGTTTGTGCATCAACATGAAAACTGCATTGTTACCCAGCGTGAAGTGGGTGTGGATACTGAAAACTATGAGATCGCACTGAAGAATACATTACGACAGGCGCCTGACGTGATATTGATTGGTGAGATTCGTGACCGCGAAACCATGGAGTATGCGATTCAGTTTGCAGAAACAGGTCACCTTTGTTTATCAACCTTACACTCAAACAATACTAATCAGGCCATTGATCGAATCATTAACTTTTTCCCGGAAGAGAGAAGACAGCAGCTGTTAATGGATCTGTCTTTAAATATGAAAGGCATGGTGTCTCAGCGATTGATACCTCGTAAAGATGGTAAAGGTCGTGTGCCTGCTGTTGAAATTATGCTGAACACACCATTGATGTCTGACTTGATTTTCAAAGGCAATATTCATGGCATGAAGGAGCTGATTAGTAAATCAAATGAATATGGAATGCAGACTTTTGATCAGGCGTTATTTACATTGTTTGATAATAAAATGATTACCTATGAAGACGCATTGCGAAATGCTGATTCTGTAAATGATTTACGACTGCGAATTAAACTGGAAGGAGCCGAATCTAAAAAACAAGATGTGTCTAAAGATCTCGGTGGATTAACCATGGCAGATGATCCAGACGATAATAAATTAATATAGTGGATCCGGTAAATTTATGAACATAACTCCTTATTTAAAACTGATGGCAGATAAAGGTGCATCAGATTTGTTTTTTACAACCGGCGCACCTGTCAGCATGAAAATTGAAGGAGATACCAAAGCGGTTGGTAAGTCACCTTTAGAGCCAGGCATCGTCAAACAAATTGCCAACAGTATTATGTCTGATGAACAAAAGGAGGAGTTTGCTCATGAGCTGGAGATGAATCTTGGCATGAGCCTGAAAGGGATTGGTCGTTATCGTATTAATATCTATCTGCAGCGTGGTGAAGTTTCAATGGTTATCCGCTATATCAAGGCAGATATACCATCGATGGAAAAATTGACCTTACCTGAAAAACTCAAAGATATTATTTTATTGAAAAAGGGCTTGATTCTTGTTGTTGGTTCGACCGGTTCAGGTAAATCGACGACACTGGCTTCGATGATCAAACACCGAAGTGAAACGGTTTCTGGTCATATTTTGACGATTGAAGATCCGATTGAGTTTGCCTTCACCCATAGTCGTTCCATCATCGGGCAGCGCGAAGTCGGGCTTGATACCCGGTCTTATTCAAATGCCTTACGAGAAGCGATGCGTGAAGCACCGGATGTCATTATGATTGGTGAAGCACGTGATGAAGAAACCATGAAGGCCGCATTAAGTTATGCTGATACAGGGCATTTATGTTTAACAACATTACATGCCGTTAATGCTAACCAGACATTGGATCGTATTCTTAGTTTCTTTGGTAATGAATCATCAGAACAAATCTTGATGGATATGTCGCTTAATCTCAGGGCGATTGTTTCCCAGCGACTTATTCAATCGCGTGATGGAAAGCGTGTGGCAGCGATCGAGATTTTAGTTAACACGCCTTATATCTCAGAGCTGATCCGTAAAGGAGAGTTCGGGGATATCAAAGAAGTCATGGAAAAAGGGGCAACAGAGGGTATGCAGACCTTCGATCAATC
>Ga0316205_10003283_pt1 | contig 15506 bp, 17 predicted proteins | sample 3monthpyrite_MG_FD_204941 | JGI IMG/M metagenome (GOLD analysis project Ga0316205, IMG submission 204941) | Microbial mat bacterial communities from mineral coupon in-situ incubated in ocean water Damariscotta River, Maine, United States -... | ecosystem: Environmental > Aquatic > Marine >... | reverse complement strand
AGCGTATCCTTAAAATCAACGAACTTTCGCTCGTCACCGACGAAGTGGTCGAGGCCGCACGGTCCACGCTCGTTATCGGGGCCACTTAACGATCAAGAAAATACGCCATATAGCGGTAAAGGTCACATCTGGTGTGGGGCAGGGCGGGACGGCGATAACGACCGTTTTTGTCACGCCTCTAGCTTTGCGTCATAGGGCATCTAGATCATCAAATTCTTGAGCAGATGTGCGGTGATGTGCTCCACAGTTTCCTCCACGCTGCCTATCTTAATCCGCGCAAAGATTCGAATATCAGACAGCTTAGAGATGAACGCTTCTGTGTTTAGGTTAGCATTCGGATTGGTGTTTTGGCTTTCCAATAAGAAGACTTGAATATCGTTTTCAAATAGTTCCCAGGTTTCCGGTCGATTGGGAAAGGTATCGGAGATGGCAACCACTAAAGGCTGCCTCTTCATGGCCTTAGCAAGTGCGTCCACCTCACCTGAGCCACGTATTTGTACAGCGGTGTTAGGTACAGTCAGATACTGGATATCTTCGAACTCCAAGCCAAATTTATTGGCGAGCTCTTCTCCGATACTTGCTATTGGCTCACCAGACATACTGACGAGAACGACATGGCTACTGATTTGGGGTAAATTTACCTTTGTGATTTGTTCAGTCTTATCTAGATACTTTTTTGCCCACCCAAACTCTGGCCGCAAGTTTGCTAATCTCTCGAAGAGCGGGCGTTGTCGCTCGATGAGCTCGGACATCTTCTCCATAAGCCGTTTTTGAGTAGGTCCGATTTGCTCTTCAGCTTGCTTGATTAAGGCGTCAGCGCGCTTGGCATCCTCATCCGATGAGTCCTTGAAAGCATCGGTTTTTTTGAGAACTTCCCAGGCGTACTTCTGGCTCCAATATCCTGCTGCTGCCGGTACAGCGAAATATAACGCTGTGCTTCCCCCAGCCAACCAGGCAGCTCCACCTACAACAACGGTCAGTACCGACCCGGCGACCAGAATTCCGGCGCGTCGTGTCCTGGCTGGCTGAGGATCGTTTTCGATTGGTGGAGTGAGTGCTTGTATGTCCTCAACGGTCTCAGCTTCAAATATCTCCGTCTCAGCCGAAATAACATGTCCGAGTTCTTCAACGATATCTTGCTCGTTTCGGTAAACCTCGGGCGTGGTCTCATACTCATGTGCGTCAGATACCATCCGCCTTCCAACGGACGAGGCCATGATCAGGGGGCCATGTAGATCACAGATCGCATCCACGGCGTCTGCCTCGTCTGCACCCAACTCTGGCCACTCACCAGACGCCACTTGTTGAGCTGCCGTTCGGCGCGCAGCATAGAACCTGGCCCCTTTCGCATAAAGGACTGCGTAGTTGATATCCTTCGGGTCTTTGGACAGTTCTTTGTCGTACCCTTCTGTCAGCGGCTTGAAGAGGCTTGATTGTGGAAGGTTGGGGTTTGTCGCATAGCGCTCATTCAGCGTTGCAATGGGTCCATCGCTTGCAAGCAGTTCGCTTCGCAGGGCCTCGATGATCCCATAGTCATTTTCGTCATTTGGGGATGGAATGAGCTCTAGTTTGTTGTCGGATGACACACCAAAACGGATGAGCAGGTTCTGAGCGGGGATCGTGTCAGCGGTTTCCCGGAGTTTCATCAAACGAGAGCTATTGTCATCGTTCCTTATGATGGGTGTGCTCTCTATCCGTTCGATGTCAAAGGGTGGTACGTCACGTGGGTAGTTTTCAAGGAAGTCCAATATACGGGCCGCTATATCCGGTCTTAAACGACGTTTTCCAGCCAGTACCGCAGATAGATGAGCTTGAGAAATCTCAGTTTCATAAGCGACTTCCTTCTGTGTGATTCCTCTTTCAGCTAGAATCTCTCGGAGTTTGTTTGGTTGTGTTATGGGAGAAATATCAGTGATATTTTTCCCTACTGAAGTGTGTTCAACAGTTATGTCTTGAGCTGTTACGTCTCGTCCACGAGCGATGCTTAGTGCATGGGCTATTGCCCGAATTGAAGTGATCGTAACATTCATACTCTTTTCCGCTCGCCGGATTGTAGCACGCGCAACTCCGCCCCGTTCGGCGAGAGCGGCCTGCGAAAATCCTGCATCTTCACGAAGTTCTCTGATCTTATTCCCGTTAGCAATCGGCATCGGACTTCCGGTTCGTATCAATTTGGCTTGCCAAGAAGAGCGGGAATCTCGGCAGTAGTTGGCTCTGATTGGTCAGGACGGCCTTTGAAAGCACCATAAAAAGCGCATTTAACCAGAAAAAGCTACCGAAGCACCGTTCAGGCTGCCTCGGTAGCATACCCGGCTTCAGAAACTAAAGCCGTCAACCCGCGTCTTTCTTGACACCCGATGATCGGCCAACCCGGAAATTACCTTTTTCCATTGCTGTGGGGGAAACATCTCGGATCGAAGTGATGTTAAAGCCAACAGCCGCAAGCGCCCGCAAAGCACTTTCCCGACCGCCCCCTGGTCCGTGCACTTCGACTTCGAGCGTTTTTACGCCATGAGCATAGGCTTTCCTACCGGCATCTTCCGCCACCATTTGTGCTGCATACGGGGTGCACTTCCGGCTCCCCTTGAAGCCCATAGTTCCCGCAGAGGACCACGAGATAGCGTTACCTTGCACGTCGGAGATCAGGACCTTCGTATTGTTGTGCGCAGAATTCACGTGCGCGACCGCAGCAACACCTAATCCTGCACCAACAACCGGTCCGCCGACCATTACTGTAGCTGCGGCTACAGCCGATCCAACCACGACAGGCGCAGCCAAAGCACCCGTGCTTGCACGAACACAAGCAACCTCGTGCCTCTGACTACGCGCAATTGGCAATGTTACTTGATCAGTCTTGTTCATTTCCGTCGAAGCCAGCTCACGTTCGGCCTTTTCGCTTTCAGCTACAGAAAAGACGGAAACGGTGTCGTTTGCCTCCTCTATGGCATCAACCCGAGCCACGATTTCAGCAGGCTCCGCCTCTACGAAGATTGCATCGATCAGGGCATCGTCATCCAGTTCTGCCATTTGAGCATGCGTCATTTTGCTAGCTGGAACGACAGGTTTTGTGAGTTTTTCAACCATCTCTTTCACGTTCATGTTCGTCTCCTTCAAAGTGTTTCTCTGAAGGCATTGAAGGTAAACTTTCAGCGCACGGACGTTCATATCAGTCCGTCTCACAGAGACGTCATTAACCTCTGATTTGCCCCATACTTGCTTCATGCGCACAGCATTCGGGCACAAGAAGTCCTCATCCATATCTCGCAGAATATTGGGAATTGGCGGCCGCCCTGCTCCGCTTGGTAAGGAGCGGCTTTTGAAGTCCCGAGGGTTCTTTCCTTTGTAAGACATCGTACTCTCCTTAGAATCCTGAAGCGCGTCCCAGGTGCTTTCGCAGTGCTGGGAAGTTGTTTTTCACGCGTCTTTGAATTTTGCGTTTGGCGACCGTTACTTGCTGGACTTCGAGCTCCAGCTTGTCGGCGATTTCCTGGGTCTTGTCCCAATCTGTTCCAGCAGCAAGAATGTGTGTCAAAACTGACCTGGCAGGATCAGTTTTTTCAAACGCCGATAACACCCGTTTGAGATCATGACGCAGAGCTTCATATGCTTCTCGTTCCAAACACTCTTGCTCTGGCGAAACCTCTGTGTGCTTCAAGGCGTTTGCCTGGTGGTGGCGCACCTGCTCTGACTTGGAAGCTCTGCGAACTTCATTACGATTCTGATCATGTTTGTTGCGGAATGTTTCGAGATCACTTTCCCGACCTTCCGCCACCGTCACATTCCCATCGAGGTCGGTCATGAACACGGCAAATTCCGACTTATCGATGCAGCCCTGCCCGGACGGCATTCGACGTGCACGCACGGTCAGCGGTGGATCGGTTGGGGGCCTTTTCTTCGACATAGATCGGTCTCCACACATTCTGCGGGGGGCCATGAAGTTACAGCCTCCTTTCTAACATAGGCACGCCAGTCCGCGATTTAGTCAAAAAAGATTCGGTAATTTTCTGAGCACCCAAGCCTTAACGGGTAGAGGCAACAAGATGGAGCATCTGGAAAATGCGCAAGATTTTCACCTGCAAGACCCGTCGCGAACAGGCGATGCTTATCATCGCGATGCTGACGCTGATCGCTACGGTCATCGCAATTTTCGCATGAGCCCCGGCACACGTCATCGGGCATTCTATGCCCGTCCGCGCGAAGCGCCGGGCCCGTCGGCGGGTGGCCTTCAGGTTGCCCGCCGACAGGTCACCCTGAAACCGCCCACAACCGGGATGACAAGGAAACACAAAAGGCCCCCGCCTGCTGACGGGGGCCTCGATCATTTTGGCGGTGCGGGCTGTTACTCGGCGGCCATCCGGTCGGCCTGTGCGACGCGCTCCATGATGTAATCCACGGCCTTCTGCGCCTCTGACGCGGCGCGGAATATCGCGCGGCTGTCTTCCTTCATCCCCTCCAGCCATCCTTCGACATAGGCCGCGCTCTGATCGAATTCAGGCTCCACCCCGATCTGCGCGCAAAGCATGCAGTTGCCAATCTCCGCGACCAGCTCCTCGAACGCGTAGGCCTTGCGGTCGTTGAACCGGCCCAAACGGTCCAGCCGCTTTGTCGCGCCTGTCCAGTGGGTCAGCTCATGCGCCAAGGTGCCGTAATACCCTGCGGCCCTGTGAAACGTGCCAATCGGCGGCATGTGGATGCGGTCGGTCTTGATGTTGTAATAGGCGCGCGGCTCCTCGGTCACGTCGATCTGCGCGCCGGACGCGGCAAAGAACGCCTCCAACGCAGGGTCGGCCACGGTGCCAAGATCACGGGGCGGATCGGGCAGGATGTAGAATTCAGCGGGCAAACCCTCGATCTGATCAGCATTGAACACGCGGTAGGCTTTGGCATAGGGGATCTGGCGGTCCTCGCCGTTCTCGTCCTCGCGCTCGACGGTGCCGTATTTCACGACGGTCGCGGATTTCTCGCCCTTGCGGACATGACCCCCAAGCTGCTTGGCCTGATTGAACGTCATCCAGCGGGCTGAGCTGTAGTCTTTCGCCATCGCTGTCGCCCAAAGCATCAGGATGTTGATGCCCCGATAGGCTTCGCCGTTGAACCGTTCCGGCAGGCTGGCCGATACCCCGCCGCCGGTCCACGGCTTGCGCCAAGGCGGCGTTCCCGCCTCGATCTGCGCGACAATCTGGTTCGTGACATGGGAATAAACGTCAAACTTCTCTGCGGTCATTTGTGACCCTCCTTCGAGTGACGCGGGTCGGGTCTCTTCCCCTTTCCGCCAATGGGCGGGCCTTCCTGTTCTGGTCTTTGGAATGCCCATGCATTCCGAAGGGCAGAGCAGGTAAGGGCAAAGCCCGTCCTGCGGCCTGGCGGGGCCGTGACAACCGGGTGGAGGGCGTGAATTTGGGAGGAAACCGCGCGCCTGCGCGTGGGAGGAACCGGAATTCTCGACCGGAACCGACGCCACAGGCGGCGCTTGCCGGTTTTCTCGGACCTGACAGGATGGCAGGCGGATCAACAGGATTAGGAAACTGTCAGGGCTGGGGTGAGCGGGCGTCAGCCCGTCGATGCCCTGCCCTGCCTATCGCTCAATGCGAGACCGGCACTCTGCCGGGATCACCGGACTTCTTTCAAGACCACAAGTTATGCTTTAGCAGTACGCATTCGGCTCTGCCCAACCGCTTAGCGGGGATTTTCCGCAGTTCGCGTAAGCTTTTTGAAAGTGTGCTGATGTCGGCGGGCTATAAACCTTCGGATGACCTTGATAGCAAAGTATTCGCGCACAAGAAGCAACAGACGAAAACGGAGGAACGACATTGCCCAGTGAAGCCTTTGCTCTTTTCAATGGGCGACGCAAGAAAGAGGTCTTGGAGATGGCTTCTGTCTTTGAGGAGGTCAATAATCGTCCAGGACCCAACACCAAGCACGCGTTGCTTAACGGCGCTCTGGTGCTCCTCGTATCCAGCTGGGAAATCTACTGTGAAGAAGTTTGCCGACAGGCCGCTCGAAAGATACTTGAGCGCAACGGTCTCCATTTCGATCAGCTGACTGAACAACTTCGCAGGGATTTGCTTCATTACGCCGGAAACGAATTCAAAGGGAACCAAGACCCATTGAATGAGAAAGTAGCCTTACTGCCTGACGGAGGCTGGAAACAGCTCCTTTCGGATCGATTGGATGGGTATATTCGCGATTTCAATACCCCTAAGTTCCAACGTCAGCGCGGCAAGGATTTGGACGGCCTCTTCCGCCTCGTGCTCGGAGCCAAAGTTTCGACTGCCATTGAGAACTTTCTGAATGAGCCCCAGCTCTGCAACAACTTGGATGCAATCGTCACTCTAAGGGGTGAGATCGCGCATACAGGTGAGGCGGCTCCCGAGGATCGTCTCACTGCTGATCTGATTAGACAGCATACTGCCTCGTTCGTTGAGGCAGCCGCAGCTATGGACGTGGTTTTGCATCAGGATTTCCGCCAACGTTTCGGGTTCGCTCCTTGGAGGATCACGAACCAAGTGCGTGAGGCTATTCGTGAGCCAGCCCGGATTAATCTTTAGGGTGCACTGTCGCCCGCTTCATAGAAGCTGGGCATCCTGATCCGGCATATCGTCAAACAAGATTACACGCCCGTCGCCGCTGTCCGGATCATTGACCAGGGCAAACGGCACATCCGCGCCGTCCTTCTCATAGAGACAGCGGTATTTCATCTGGCCGTCGAGCGGATCGCGCACCTGATCATAGCGATAGCTGTGCTTCACACCCTTCTCGATCCAGGCTTCGACGCCCGCGCGTGTCACCAGTGACAGCGGCTCGCCGTCCAGCAGGATCGTCTCGCCCACGTTGAATACTTCATACATTCCTCAATGCTCCTCTGTTCGGTTCAAAATGATCGTCGTCAGTGACTGAGACCCCGGTCACGATCCACCTCCCGGTCGATTTCCTTCTCGCTCTCGACCTCGCGATCCGTCTCCGGTTCGTCCTCGATCTCCAGGCGCTCGCGCGGCTTTTTCAGCACGTCGTCCAGGCGCTCGCGGATCGACGGCTTTTCGCCGTCCTCCGCGCCTGCGTCCCGCTCGGCACCCTGATCCTTGTCCAGCGCCTCACGCAGCCGTTCTTGCGCAGAACGCTTCGGTTCTTCGTCACTCTGCCCACCGCGTTCCGGCCCATCCTGGTCTCGCCCGGTGATCTGCGCCAACCGTTCCCGGATATCGTCTGACGCGCGCGGCCCGCGCTCTTTCGATGTCGCGGCCCTGAGCGCCGCCAGACCGGCTGAGACACGCCCCTGCCCCGCCTCGCGCTCGGCCCCATAGGTCTCCCGCGCCAAGTCCAGCCGTTCGCGCATTTCGCGGAACGCTGCGCGGGCCTGGCGGGCGGCGTGAACCACGGCCCCGCGCTCGGTGACCGGGACGTATTCCCGTCCCTGGCGTTCGGCCATCGCCTTCGCGCGGCGTTCCATGGAATTGGCCGCCGGTCCCAGCTTCAGCTCCGGATCGCGGTCCAGCTCGTCGGCAGATAGCGTGTCCCCGCGCTCCTGTGCGGCCTCGCGCTGCGCCTCCAGCGACCGGTGATCGACGCGCTCACCCTCGCCAACACGCTCCAGCGCCCGGTTCTGCAACTCGGCCCAGACGCCGCGCATCTGCTCGATCTCGACGCCGCCGGTCTTCGCGGAATCCAACACCCGCGTCTTGGCCGTGAACCCCTCGGCCTCCAGCTTCCGCGTAGAGGTCAGGACATGGGCGTGGTGGTTCCGCTGATCCCCTTCGCGGTGCGGTGCGTGGATCGCCACATCGACGGCCACGCCGTAGCGGCTGACCAACTCCTCGGCGAACTGGCGGGTGATCTGCGACCGGTCCTCGTCGCTGATCTCGGACGGCAGGGCCAGCTCCCACTCGCGACCCGTGACAGAGTTGCGGCGGGTCTCGCTGGCCTCAGCCTCGTTCCAGAGCTTCGACCGATCCTGCGCCCAGGCCGGGGCAGACTCGGGGGCGACGATGAACGTCTCCTCGATGCCCTGCTTGCGGGTGTAGTCGTGGATGCGACCCTCGCGCTGGCACTCGATGCGCTCGCCGACACGGTAGGCGGCTGCGGCCACGACAGAGCGCCCGGCGCTGCGTTTAATCGTCTTGACGGAGAGGTGGTAGCTGGCCATCAGCGCGCCCCTCGACGGAAACGATGTCGCAGTGCGCGCTCGCACCGCCGATCCGCGCCGCTGCTGACCTCGGCCAATGCCCCGACATTGGCTGTCAGGTCAGCCGTCTTTTCCCCGCAGACCCGCGCGTCAGACCGGGGTGCCCGCAGGTACCGCCGGGGCTGGAGGGGAAAAGACAGCCCGTTTGAAGCGGTCCACTGGACCACTGAGACACGGGCTTGCAGAGAACAATCCACAACCTGCCCAGCCTCTTGGTGGGCGGCAGGATGTGGATTGTTCTCTGCGGTTTGCGACCAGCAAACCTGCCTTGTGTTGGCACCGTCAGGTCCGACGACACGAGGCTCCCGAAACAGAGACACCATCGTCAGACCGGCCCCCACCGTGGGGCATCGGTCGAGACGTTGGTGCGAGGGTTCGGGATGCGCTCCAACCGCCAAGGTTGGTCTGGGAAGGTTTGGAAGGGGCAACGCGCCCTTCCATGTCGATGCCCGTGGCATCGAAGGGGTTGGCCATCGGCTGGGGCGCAGCCTCAATGAGATCGCACGCAAATCTCGAAACCGCAGGTGGAGAGTTTGCATAAGTGCGCCCTTCACTGTTTCTCAGCTCAGGGTTTGCGCAAGACGGTATCCGTTCAAGTGCAGACCTCTCCCCCTGCTCTTTCTTGCAAGCCTCCGCCGATACCGGGTGCAACATCCGCCATGTTCCGCCGACAAATACACCCAAACCGCTGCACAGCTTGTTATCTGGGACGGATGGTGAATCCTTCAACCATGACGTGAACAATGTCACAGGCGGATTCTTAGAATGGCAGACACAGAACTGGAACGTGCCGAGAAACGATATGCCCAGGCCAAGGCCCGTCTTCAGGCGCTGAAGAACCGGGAAGCTACGAGACAGCGTAAACTGGACACCCGGCGCAAGGTGATCCTGGGCGGTGCGCTCCTCGATTTGGCGGAACGGGATTCCGGGGCTGCTGCCATGCTCGACCGGCTGATCCGGAACCTTGCCCGTGAACAGGATCGCAAGGCGTTCGCGGACTGGGGTGAACCCTCCACCGCTGCCGATGCGTCTTCCGGGTCTCCCTCCCCTGCCCCCGATGCTGACGGCACATCCTGATGCAGGGCGTGATCCGCCTCTTCGACGGTCTGTTCCGGTTCTTCGGGCGGCTGATCTTCACACCTATCCTGTTGGGCTGGATGATCGGGGCCGTTCTGTTCGGCGCGATGCTCGGGTTCGTCATCGGCGGCGTTGTTGCCATATCGGCCTTTGGTCCTCCACTTGGTCAGTCGGCGTGGGAATGGGCCATCCTCGGTCCCTGTATCTTCGTCGGCGCAGTCTTCGGGTTCCAGTACTGGCGCAAAACCTCCGGGGCCGATGCCTACTTCGGACTGACCGGGGACAGTCACGGCTCGGCCCGCTTTGCCAACCGCAAGGAACTGAAGAAACTGGAGCGCGCGGACGGTCTGTTGATCGGGCGCAATCCGCACACCGGGCGGTTATTGCGTTATGACGGTCCCGCCCATCTGATCACGCTTGCTCCGACACGAGCCGGGAAAGGCGTCGGGACGGTGATCCCGAACCTGCTGGCGGCGGAGCGCTCGGTCCTGGTCATCGACCCCAAGGGCGAGAATGCCCGGATCGCCGGGGAAGCCCGGCGGCGGTTCGGGATCACGCACGTCCTCGATCCGTTTGGCATCAGCGGAATGCCGTCAGCCGCCTACAACCCGCTGGACCGGCTGACACCGGACAGCCTCGATCTGGGCGAGGATGCGGCCTCCCTGACAGAGGCACTGGTGATGGACCCGCCGGGGCAGGTGACAGAAGCGCATTGGAACGAGGAGGCCAAAGCCATCCTCGGCGGGCTGATCATGTTCTGCGTCTGTCACGAGGATCGTGACCGGCGCTGCTTGGCCACCGTCCGGGAATATCTCACCCTGCCCCCGGAAAAACTCCGCGCCCTGCTGGAGTTGATGCAGGACAGCGATGCGGCGGGCGGGCTGATTGCCCGCGCCGCCAATCGGTTTCTCGGCAAGGCGGATCGGGAAGCCGCCTCAGTCCTGTCCAACGCACAGCGCCACACCCATTTTCTCGACAGCCCGCGCATTGCGAAAGTCACATCGCGGTCAGACTTCCACTTCTCCGATCTGCGCCACCGGATTAGGTCCGTGTTTCTGGTGCTGCCGCCGAACCGCATGGACGCCTACAGCCGCTGGCTGCGTCTTCTCGTCTCTCAGGCCCTGCAGGACATTGCTCGGGATGCTGAAGCCTCTGTAGGCGCTCAGGGGGCTTCTCAGCGCCTCAAGGCCCCTGCCCTCTTCCTGCTGGATGAATTTGCCGCCCTGGGCCGTCTGGAGGCCGTGGAGCGCGCCATGGGGCTGATGGCGGGATATGGTCTCCAGCTCTGGCCCATCCTGCAGGACATGAGCCAGCTCAGGGACCTCTACGGCGAACGCGCGGGCACTTTCATCGCCAATGCCGGGGTGCAACAGGTCTTCGGGGTGAATGATTTTGAAACGGCCAAGTGGCTGAGCCAGATGATCGGCCAGGAAACCACGGGCTTTCAGACCGACAGCTACAAGCCGGGCGACAATCCCAGCTTCTCCAACAACCTCACAGGCCGCGATCTGCTGACCCCCGATGAAATCATGCAAATGCCGCCTGAGTTGCAACTTCTGCGCGTCCAGGGCCAACCCTCGGCGCTCGCCCAAAAGCTGCGCTACTACGCCGACCCCGAGTTCAAGGGGCTGTTTGTCCCGCAGGACCAGTGATCCAAAGGATGACCCGCTATGACCGACACGCCTGACCCTGACCAACCCGAGTTCCCTGCCCTCTCCGACGCTGAGCTGCGCGAAACGCTTGATCTCATGGCCACGGCGGTCGCCAGCATGTCCAACCGGATCGACGGTCTGACAACGGTTGCCAACAAACAGATCGCGGTCTCGACCGAAGCGCGGATCGCCGCCTTCGCCGCGCGGGACCAGACCAACCCGAAAAAATATGGCAAGCTGATCGGCCAAACCGTTGAGGGTGGTATTGCCGACAGTCTCAAGCGTTTGAACAAAGCGGCTGGGGTTCTGCTAGACAGCGCTGAAAGATCAAGCGCATCGTTTCAGGAAACCACGACCCAACACTCAAACACGCTGTGTCTCATTCAGGAGTTGCGTGAAAAACAGCAGAGCGACAGGCGCTGGCTTCCATGGGTCGGTCTGGGTGGTGTCGTTCTGGCTTTGGTGCTGACGGTTGCGCTTCCTCGTTTCTTAGCCAGCAACGCTGCAACCTGCGCTGTCCTTGGGGCTTCGTGGACGACGACAACAACGGGTGTCGATGCCTGTGTGTTTTATGTTGAGTGATAGGGATGATTCTCGGATCGGTTGAAGTTGTTGCTGATCTTGCCGATGAATAGGGATCAGTCTTCTTGTGTTAAATATGAGTTAATATATGTGTTACGTACCTTTTGAGGTCATGTTTTAGCTTTGCAAACAATATGATAGCTAATGGTACGGTGTGTGGTAACACGTTAAAGGGTGTGCAATAGCACGAAGGTTGGTGTGTAGTAGCACGTTTCTGCTTGCTGGTGTGTGTTAGCACGAAAGAACTTGACTCGGTGTGCAATAACACGAATTTAGGGTCTATGGTGGGTAATAACACGAAAGCACGGTCCCCTCTTCTCCCGGACCGAATGCAGCAGGGCGACTTTTTCGTCTGCGATATCTTTGATGCTGCGCCCAAGGGCGATATGGCTTCAATGGAGCATCCCGTTTTTTCGATCTCGACAAAGCCTGACAAGAACATCCGTCGATATGAGAATGGTGACGTTTTTGTCGAAGTTGTTCCTTCGGTAAAGGGACTGGCAACCGTTTATGACCGAGACATCCTGATCTTCTGCATCTCTCAAGTGATTGCGGCTTTGAACGATGGTCGAGAGGTCAATCAAACGATACGTTTCAAAGCGTTTGACCTACTTACCTCAACGAACAGAGGCACTGATGGGCGCGGCTATGAGCAGCTCAGAGCCGCATTTGAGCGGCTTTCCGGGACTCGCATCGCCACAAACATCACCACGGCTGACACAGAAGTGCTAGATGGTTTCGGCCTGATCGACCGCTACCGTATCGTCCGGGAAACCCGCGATGGCCGGATGCAGGAAATCGAAGTTAAGCTGTCGGACTGGGTGTTCAATGCCATCAACGCCCGTGAGGTTCTCACACTCAGCCGGAACTACTTCCGGCTTCGAAAGCCGTTGGAACGCCGTCTTTATGAGATAGCGCGTAAGCATTGTGGATATAAGCAGCGTTGGGCAATCGGCTTGACTAAGCTCAAGGATAAGTGTGGCTCCTATTCCACTGACAAAGAGTTCAAACGCCTTATTTCTAAGATCGTTGCGGAGGATGTCGCGCATGATCACATCCCAGATTACAGCCTTCGTCTTGAGGGTGCTCAGGCCGTGTTTTATTCCCGTGGATCGGTCCCTACCCCACAAGAAGACGTGTTTGAGGGGCGACTTGAACCAGATGCGTATGATACTGCGCGGGAAGCCGCTCCTGGCTGGGACACTCGGCATCTAGAACATGAATGGCGTCGTTGGTGCGGCAAGGAAGAGATTGAACCAAAGCACCCGACCAAGCACTACATCAAGTTTTGTGAGAGCTGGTTTGAGAAAAGAGGTCGCCCATGATTAGGTGCAATACCGGTTATGGAAATAAAACCGGTATAAGATTTGATACCGGTAATAAAAATTATACCGGTACAAGAAAAAAATCCGGTATTGAATTTAAATCCGGTTACAGATACGTTTCCGGTAAGAAAAATAAAACAGGTTAGCTAAATGCCAGTCATCGTAATGGCGAGCCCCAAGGGCGGAGTTGGAAAGTCTACTTGCGCAGTACTGTTGGCTTCAGAGTTTGCTCGAATGGGTGCTGACGTCACTGCCTTGGATTGTGATCCGAACAAATCCCTAACACGTTGGGCATCCCACGGATTGCCCAAGGGCGTCACACTTCACAGTGATGTGGGCCGGTCTGAGATTGTGACCACAATAAAAAATGCGGATGGGGACGGTAAGATCGTAATCGTCGACCTTGAAGGCGTAGCGTCACAGTTGGTGAGCCGCGCAATTTCACAGGCTGATCTGGTGATCGTGCCTATGCAGCCAACAGCGTTAGATGCCGAGATCGGATCGGAGGCTTTGGCGCTTGTTCGGGAAGAGGAAGAAGCTTTGAGCCGGACCATCAGACACGCGGTAGTTCTGACTAAGACAAGCGCGGCGGTTAAGAGTCGGGTGCAGAAAGAACTCGAAAACCAATTGCGCGGGGCAGGGATCGACATGATCGAACCGTCGCTGGTGGCTCGAGCCGCATTCTCTGAGCTCTTTGCCTATGGCGGCGACTTAACATCGATGTTGAACAACCCAGAGATTGTGACCGGCGGCAAGGTGGACAAAGCTTTGCTGAACGCCACAGGATTTACGGAGGCAGTTTATGAGCGGCTCAAATAGACTAGCAGGTCTCACGGCACGGCCAAAAGACACAGACCCAGCAGACGTGCGTAAGGTTGATGAAGTCGGGGAGGCTCGTGGCTTTGTTGATCGGACGCCCAGGAAAAAGCCGGGACGGAAACCCAGCCCAAGGACCCATCAGTTGCATCCGAAAGTATTTCCCAGGGTAGGGGAGGCTATTGCGGCTGAAGCAGAGAGGCTTGGTATCACTCAAGGGCAGTTAATCGAAGAAATGTGGACGATGTACGAGGAAAACACGTGAATAACCAAGTCAAGAAAGCCGCAATAGTCGATAGTAAAGCTGTTTTGGCACAGAATGACTGCGAACCACGCTGGTACGTCGGAGAAGCCACTGAGATTTTGAGCGAGATGTCAGAAGCATCAGTGGACTGTGTGGTTACCTCTCCGCCCTACTGGGGTAAGCGAGAGTATGAAGGTGGAGGAATTGGGCTAGAAGAAACTCATCAAGCCTACATAAAGAACCTCGTGAGTATTCTTGATCAAGTGCATCGCGTGCTCAAGCCGACAGGATCGCTATGGCTGAATCTCGGCGACTCATATCAGAACAAGAGCCTTCTCGGCATTCCCTGGCGCGTAGCGTTCGCGATGACCGATGATGCTGGCTGGATTCTACGAAACAGCGTCATATGGAACAAAGTCAAAAGCGGAATGGATAACTCCAAAGATAGACTGGGGAATAAACATGAAAATATTTTCCATTTTGTAAAACAAAACAAATACTTCTACGATGCCGACGCCATAAGAACGCGACCGCGTGAGTCAAAGGTAGTCAATGGGTCTGTCGTATCAGCTACAGGCGTATCCGGTGTTCGTTACAGGCGGCAAATTGAGCTATCCACAGAGCTTTCCAAATCTGAAAAGATTGCGGCTTTCGACGCTCTTAGTGAAACGCTTAAGCGCGTTGGCGACGGCGAAATTTCCGATTTTCGTATGGTCATCCGTGGTCAGCAAAGGACAACGCACTCGGACAGCAAGAAGCTATCAGGGCGAGCGAAGGAACTGGCTGAGAAGGGGTTTTACTTTCTTCGCTACCACCCGAAAGGTAGCAAACCCTCCGATGTCTGGGACATTATTCCTGAAGATACGCAAAAACGCAAAAAGCACTTTGCCGCGTATCCAGAAGATATTTGTAAGATTCCAATCTTGGCTACATGCCCACAGGATGGCATCGTCTTAGACCCATTCTGCGGAACAGGAACAACTTTGAAAGTTGCACACGATCTAGGTAGAAAGTCGATTGGGATAGACATTTCATCAGAATATATAAGCATGGCTCAACAGCGCTGCGGGGCAGGGGAATGAGCAGGGTCAAAGAGTTTTTTGGTCGTTCAACCGACCAAGGCTGGGATGATTGGGAGAAAGTGACCGAAGAGCAGCAATGCCCATTTTTGGGACGGCGTTGTTACAAGGTAAGAAAGAGCGACCCAGGAATATCCATCGGAACTTGCACAGTGTCGTACGGACGCCCTCTGGAACCAATCATCATATGTCCAACAAGACTCTTAGAAAAACGTCAGATTTTTACTGATTGCTTACATCTCCTTACGGCTCACCAGCCTGGGAATGAACTTCACATCGTTTCAGAAGTGGCAGTCCCTGGGGGCAGTGTAGATTATTTTCTTGTTTCAGCGCGATCAGGTAAGGTGAAAGACTTCGTTGGCATTGAATTGCAAACTTTGGACACCACTGGAACGGTATGGCCTGACCGCCAGCGTCTGCTACGCGATCTGGGCCTACCACGGGCCGACGCAGCTGAAGAGCTAAAGCGTTCGTTTGGTATGAACTGGAAGATGACCGCTAAGACGATCCTTGTTCAAATGCATCACAAGGTACAGACGTTTGAACATGTAA
>Ga0316205_10003280_pt1 | contig 15516 bp, 13 predicted proteins | sample 3monthpyrite_MG_FD_204941 | JGI IMG/M metagenome (GOLD analysis project Ga0316205, IMG submission 204941) | Microbial mat bacterial communities from mineral coupon in-situ incubated in ocean water Damariscotta River, Maine, United States -... | ecosystem: Environmental > Aquatic > Marine >... | reverse complement strand
CTGCACATTTGGATTGATAATTTGATCTCCAGCAGTCATAGGTGTTCCCGATGGCGCCCCATAAGAACCGACTGAAACAATGTAAGCATCCCCACCTCCGTTCTCATAAAATAGTTTGATACTATTGTAGAGGTAATAAATGGTGTTAGGATCTGGAACGATGGAATAGTAATCGCTTCCAATCATCATATAGTCACCTTCTGTAGGTTGACTTTTTGCTTGCACCAGATAGTACTCTGGACTATACTGCTTAGTTGGGTCCGCCGGTGCTGGTGGATCTGGAATGCAATAAATTGCTTGAAATTCTGCGAGTGACGTAATTTTCTGAGCCACATTCGTGTACGATTTCCCTTCGTACATTGCTTGGGGAGTATAACCGATAAATGCTGGAACAGCAGTAGCTACAGGAACTACTGAGTTCGGGAATGCATTTATCTCGTCGATATAAACCCCGGGAGATTTGATGTTTGATTCATTCATAGATTTCTCATTATTTGTTTTTATGTTGACTTATAGATATATATACATTGGTGATGACATGCCATCGGTGCCATTTTCAGAAATGATTCCGAAGTGACTTGGGTTGGCATTTGGGAGCCCTTTAAATACGATTTTGGGGTTCGCTTTTGTTTTTAATTTATCGTTTTCTATTGCCGCTGGGTTGTTTGCAAGGTCAAAGTTATTTACTGCGATTTCAGATAGCGGAATCAAGGTCTCACTAGTAAACAATAGTGCCTCTTCATTGGTGGGTAGCGTGACAGTTGACGGCCCAACAAATGCAATTTCAGATTTCCCCACAATAGAAGGATTGTCTAGAAGAATCCTGCTTTTGTTTACCACATAATATTGCCATTGAGTAGATCGCGCCTCAAAGTCTATTTGATAGTTAATTGTTTGACTTGGATTGTCACCTTTTATAAGGTCTGCGAATTGCACGTTCAAAGCCCCTATGTCTGTACTTGAACCTTCAGAGAGCGTTTGATTTAGGATCACCGTTTCATCGTTCAATTGATTTGAGGGGTCGCTACTTGAATAAAGGATTTGTCCTAGCCAACTGACTGGAAGATCTGTGAAAAGCACAAAGTCAGGATTGCTTGTCTGAATTTGAAAATCAAAACCACTTTTACCTGTGGATGATTGAATGTAATTTAAGTAGTTCTCAATAGTGTCATTCGTGGTATGAAGGTCAAAACCATCGGTTCGGCTACGTATTATAAAATCAAAGCGCTTAAATAAGTTTTCAGTATCAGTTGATGGGGTGAACAAAAGACAATTGCATACATCTCCTTGAAAAAATGTGTGCTTCACAGTTACTTTAAAGACCAATTCATATTTCGTAGTCATCATAATTCAACAGTGTTTGAGGTTTGATTGACTGCGGTAACAAATCCTTCTGTCTCGTTTGCTTGAATCGTGATCAGACGAATTTTGTAGAGAACTGAAGGCTGGTATTTGGCGCCCATAGCACTCCATAAATTGTGCATCTCATGGTAAGATATTTTTTCAATCTCATATTCGAGCTTCGTTAATTCACTTGGAAAAACGGAAGAGGTATTGGAATCCATTACATTATTTACTTGAAAAAACTGAATGGCCGAATTGAGAAATTTTAATGTTTCATCATAGTCATCGAAATTTGAAGTAAGAAGTATGTCGAGATTGTATTTTTCACTCGGATTAACGTCCGAAAATTGTCCATTGCTCAATTTTTGATTGTGCGAATAAAATGGTCTTAATGTTTCCTTCTCTATGTTGATCAATGAGATCACCACCTTATTTTGATTGATTTGAGGAATAGACCCATCAGGGTTGATTATTGTATTAAGGTGCACCTTGCTCTCGTCAAGACCAAATCTATTCTTTAGATATTGATCAAGGGAATCATTCGTAAAACGCAGTGCTTTTTTTATCATAATGGTGAGTTTCCCGTGACCAAATCTGCAAGTATTCCTTTGAGGATATCTTTCGTGAATCGGTGGAGGTTGTACTTCAATTATAAAAATAGGAAAGCGATGACAATAATTGGAACATTGCAAATAGACGAATCATATACACAGATCATTGTGTATAAAAAAACGTAGACAAAACATAGACATCTAAAGTTTTTCCATGCTAAGAGAATGCCTTTCTGAGACAGATTTTGAGCGAATGTTAGGGGTTTTTTCTAGCTGCGAATTTAGCTACGTTGAATCCGATTTGATTCTCCAAAAGAGTGAACATACAATCCGAGTTTTTGTTCTTTGGGAAGAAATAATTTCTTTTTTAACCGGTATTTATGTGTTCGCACGCTTTCCTGATTGATGCCAAGCAGGTTACGAATATCATCATTCGATAGATTCATTTTTAAATAGCAGCAATACTTAAGATCTTGGGTAGTAAGGGTGGGATGTTTTTTTGAAAGAGACGATATGAATCCAGGGTCAATTTTTTCATAGTGCAACGCGAAATCATTCCACATCTTATCATTGTTCGCACCTAGCTTAATGGAATTGGCTATTGCTATTAATTCTACACGCGTAGGATCATCGACAAAAGGAAATAATTCTGAAACCCGATTTTTAATACTCGTCAGCAATTTTGTCTTTTGATCAATTTCCATGACATATTTACTCAAGGTTCGATGACTTTCTGTTCGCTGAAGTTCTAGTTGACGATTGATGGAATGGTTCGTATTGTTGAGGCTTGGGTATTCTTTCAAATGAAGTATGGATCGAACAGTCAAGCTTATGGATTCTCCGTTTCCCAAATGTTCAATTGGGTGCGTGAAGAAAATTCTATTTGGGTTGATTAGAAGTTGCTCATCATTGTGTTTAAGGCAGATAATAGGAATATCCAGATTATTGACGGAAAGATTGAAGTCTTTTAGTGCCCGTGTACTGTTTTTGAAACCAAAGATGACAACGGCTGGATTCAATGAGCGTGTTATTTGAACTGCATCTGAAACTCTGGTAGATGATATGATGTTGACTTGAAAAGAAGAAATACTGCGAAGACAATGCATCACGGATGAGATGCTGGCTAGATTGTCACATGCGATAAGTACTAATTTTTCCGTCATTGTATTCAGCAATAATCTATGCGGACTTAGCTTAAATCAAGAATTGAATAGTATTACCAATAGAGTCATCTTATGACAACAAGAGTTCTTAAAGCAAGCAGTTAGTCTCCTCCATTTTCTAATCTTTTGAGAAAATGATGGGGGGGCAATATAAGCGTTTTAATTTGCTTGAGAGGGGGTATTTATACCTGATCTTATTAAGATAAATACCTGATTTTTCATTAGTAAATAGCACAAAATTGGCGATTCAATTATCTGCTTAAGTGGGTTGTTGATCCATCAACGGAAACCGAACGAGGTGAGACTTCATGCTTTTAAGTGACTGTTGATAAAATGATTAGACTACAGTATTGGTGGAAAAACTAGCTGGACGTTAGGGTTCAAATCTCTGAATTTATTGAGCCCGTTGTAACTGGCAACCTGCGCGTAATTGGACGGATTGTTCCAAACCCTATTACATTCGTTAGGGAGTGAATCGCCTTGCACAAGTTGCACCAAGTGTTTATAATCTTGCGCTGATTTCGCGGTGCGACTCCTTTCTTCATCGATGTAGACGCCAGGAGTTTGGAGGTTTAGGATAGCCATAGTTGATTACTTTCCTTTGGGAACATGACGGTTCGTGAATTTTTCAGCGGCTTTATTCCAGTTGTCTACTAATTCTCCTCGCTTCTTATTCGACGCTTCATTGTTTGAATTGTACTTGGTAGCCGCGTCATTCATTTCATTCACACCATTGTTGAACTGATCGACATCCTCTTGTGTTCTACTCTTCGGTTTCTTCTGATCGAAGGCTTCCTTGATTTTCATAAAACGTTCGTTGGTCTCTAAGTAATGGAGTACTGCGTCAACGTCATCTTCAGCCTCACGCTTGTAAAAATTGAGTAATTGTCTTGTCGAAGTGATCATATCTGGATCGCCCTCATATTTCTTTATACCTGACAACTTTGTCAATCCTTCTTCAGTGGCGTCAAGTAATGCATTTCGATTTTGTTCAATTGCACTTACATCATTTCTACTGATTGCATCAAGCAAGTAACTCTCTTGTTTATATGATTTAAAGAAAACCAGATAAACCTCATTGTAATGGTCATATACCAAGTTGGCAATCTCTATTTTTTGATCAAGTTTTGACTCATTTTCAATGATGGTAATATCGTTGGATTCTGCAAATAGACGATGCTCACGATTGATCATTTCTCCGGCTTCTTTCAGCTTATCGCTGGCCATTTCTCTGGCTAACATGTACGCTTCCATTGCGTCATACGATTGTTCTGAGACCGCTTCCATATCAAGTATTTTAGCATAATCCTCTTGGAGAACAACGTCAATTAGAAAGAAGTAATGAATCACCGAATCACGGTAGCGTCCATCTCCTTTGAAATCCTTCGCACGGTTAGCTCTATTCAAAGCACTTCCAGTCGATTGAATTAATTCCGCCCGTCTTTTCTCAACTTTTTTAGCACTTCTTCCATGAGAGACAGAGCGTGTATAATCCCACATGTACTCCTGTATTTTTAGATACTCAGAAGAGAAATAACTCATGTATTCACTGGCACTTGAAGTATTCTGTGCCAAGCCACTCATTGAAACAGAGAATGTTACAAGAAAGAGTAGATGCTTCATATTCTTACGTTTTAGTTAAATGTAGCCATTATTGCTGCATTTCAATCAACTGCCCCATTATTTTATAAGCCTCATTCAGCTCTGCATCTCTTCCCAGCCGCTTGATAAAGGCAGCATTGTAAGTGCTTAAAAAAGGAGACATTTGGATCACCGATTTCTCGAATTGAAAGGATTCTGCTTCATATAAAAAGACATACTGATTCAAGGCGTCTTCATAGCGATCTTCAAGGTCATCGATTTGTTGATAGAGCTTATGAGATTTTTCTAAACTCAGACTTTCTTCAAGTTCATTGCTCACTTGTTTTAGACCTGCAAGAAGTTCCTTCATTGGCACCAGCGTTTCTTTTGTTTGTGAAGCATACCAACTATTCAGTGCATCGGTATTTATTGTTTGTTTTGGCGTGTAATAAATCTTTTTCTGGACGCTGTCAAGGGTAATGGCGTGTGCTTGATCTCGTTCGTATTCAGGTTCATAAGGTGAGAAATGGGGTGTGATGACGTCTGGCGTTATTCCCTTTTGTTGTGCTGAACTTTTGCGCAGTCGATAAAGCCCAATATCTGTCGTTTTAGCATATCCCCAAGATGGATCTTCGACGGAAACTCCCTTAAAGTATTCCATTTTTGGATCTAGGGGAAACATTGATTGCCCAGTGGCTTTACCAAATGATTGTTGTCCAACAATGAGCGCACGATTGTAGTCTTGCAAGGTACCCGCAACGATTTCTGAGGCGGAAGCAGATTCTGAATTCACAAGAACGATGAGTGGACCACGATAAATAGAACCTTTGTTGTAATCCTTTAACGAAACAACGTCGCCATGTTGATCTTCCAAAAGAATAACGGGACCGTAATTGATGAAAATGCCAACGAGATCGACCGCTTCAGAGAGTGACCCCCCACCGTTGTTTCGGAGATCTAAAATGAGGCCATCCATGCCTGCTTTTTTCAACTTCAATAGTGATTTGGCAACATCATTTGCGCAACCGAGCATTGTAGTATCTGTCCAATTTGCATAGAAATCAGGAAGTGAAATATAGCCGACGTCCTTTTCTCCTTTGAGCAGTGCTGACTTTATGATGTCGTTATCGCTGTAGACTTTTCTTCGCACCAGTTCAACCTTTTTGGAACCCTCATCTGTTTTTAATTCAAGAGAGATGGTGTCCGTTTCCAAGTCAGCGAAGAAGTCGGAAAAATCACTAATCTCAGCGTCTGTTGCATCAATGCTTTGCCCTGTCGATGAGGTGATGGACAAAATGATGTCGTTTTCATTTACATCTTCAGAGAACCATGCTGAACTGCCGGGAGCTATTTCGGTAATTTCGATTTTACCATTCAAGGTCTGACGATACGTGATTCCAAATATAAATTGACTAGAGGAGAGTTCTTCTGAGTACTCCTCCCTTAGTTCTTCGTTAAAATAGCTTGAGTGTGGATCGTAAACCAAAGCTATGGCGTTGATATAGATGAGTTCAAAATAAGTTCCGAGGTCTGCCAGCGATTCGAAATAGTCGGTGTAATTCTCCTTAATCGTTTGTTTGGCATCTTTGATGACAGCCTCAACTTCTGCCTTGTCCAATTCTCCTTTCCGACCTACAGTGCTTAAAATTTCCAGCTGAGTGGCTTCAAGAATCACCTTTCTCCAACGGTTTTCTATCTCTGCGTCATCTTTCGCAAACGAAGTGTATTCGCGATCCAAATCCTGCGTGTTGCCGTAAACATCGAAATCACTGGCTAAAAACGCATCGGCAGATTTGGCGATTGTCTGTGCGCGGCTTTTAATGGTTTCAATTAGCAACTCGGCGTACCTGAATTTTCTGTCTTTAATATCGTTGTCCAGAGAATCGGCCGCAGCTTCTAAGAGACGAAGATCTTCCGTGCGAAAAATCAATTTGCCTTCGTCGACGTAGTTGATCAAACGCTGGTGAACGTCTTGCCCAAATGTGTCGTCGAGTTTGCGTGGCTGGATGTGATAATCGCTACAGTATTGGACAAAGCGTTTTGCATGTTTTGCCGTTCCTTCCATATCCTGAGCGTGTCCAAAAAATGGAAGAAAAAGAAGGAGGAGTAAGCCTATATGAGTCAGGTGTTTATTCAAAATTCACACCTTGTTGTTTTAATAGTCGTCTCACGTAAATGGCAAAAAAGGCTAAATAAATAAAGCAAATTGTTCCGACGAAAAATGATGGCTGAATCCCGATAATGTCAGAGAGTTTTCCTTGAATAGGAGGAATGATGCCTCCGCCTAAAATCATCATTACCAAAAAGGCAGAGCCTTGTGTCTTGTATTTTCCAAGTCCAGCTAGAGAAAGTGAGAAAATACACGGCCACATAATGGAACAGAAGAGACCAGCACTTAAAAATGCATAGATAGCGATGATGCCAGAAGTCATGAGCCCAATTACTGTTGCAATCGCCCCTAGCATCCCAAAAACACCAAGTGTAAGCGCCGGTTTATCATTGGTAATGTAGAATGCAAGAATTTGGATGAGTACGCATACGATATACCAGTACAAGGGTTGAATATCGTATCCAGACAAGTATGTCAAGCCTAGTACAACGCCAAAAGCGATGAGTGGAACAATAAACCGTAAGAGTTGTTTCGTTTGATTTTTCATTTCGAACGCATTGATTGCACCTGCCCAACGTCCTATCATCAAACTACCCCAGAACATGGCAATGTAGGGTGCGACCTCTGAAGCTTCTAAACCTCCAAAATTTTTCTGGTTTAATAATTCTGATAAGTTACTACCAATGGCTACCTCAACACCGACGTACACAAAAATGGCAAGCATCCCCAGCGTAAGTTGCGGATATTGCATAGCACCCCATCCTTCTTTCTGTTTTGAACCTTTCCAATAGGCAAATAATAGTCCTGCTAAAATGACAAGCAGTCCACCTGTTAGCCAAGCCATTCTCCATTGCTCTAATTTTTTCACCTTCGCCTCATTGACTGCTAATAAGGATTTTGATTCTTCCAATTCCTCAGGAAATAGACTGCTAATTAACTTCTCGTCATAGGTAATATCTGCAACCGAGTCTGCAGGTGAAATTTCGTATTTAAGCGTATAGTCCTCGAACTTATCCGTTAAAACATCAATGCGATTCTCGTTTTGTTCTACGAGCTTTGCATCATCACTTCGGTAACTGTTGAACACAGGAGCAAAACAGGTGATCAAAAGCCCAGTAATCACCAACAAAGTAACCAATGCTTTTTTCGCTTTTTCTGGCTTTTCTACATTTATTCCGGCTGGAACTTTTTTCGAAAAACCAAATAATGCGGCTATCCCGAGAAATAATGCTCCAACGCAAGCGTAGAGAATAATTACCTTGGATAATTCGAGGGACTGTATCATTTCATCACTCAAGGAGGCTGCTGATCCAAAGAGTGCCAACGCTACGATTAATGGACCAACAGTGGTACCTAAGCTGTTTATCCCGCCACCCAAATTGATCCGATTACTTCCAGTCGACTCGTCTCCAAGTGAAATCATAAAGGGATTTGCCGATGTTTGTTGTAATGAGAACCCCAAGGCAACAATGAAAAGCCCAAGAAGCATTCCAGCGAAAACATTTGCATAAACGGACACAATCATGGCTCCAGCACCGAGTGCCGAAAACAACAAACCGTATACAATACTCTTCTTATATCCCCACGAACCAACAAGGTCTTTTCCCGAAGAGGATCCGAAAATGAATAAGGCTAATGCGCCCAAATAATAGGCACCGTAGAAAGCAAAATCAATGAGCTGACTCTGAAACTGATCGAGATCAAAGTAGTTTTTGCAAAAAGGAATGAAGACACTATTTCCTGCAGCAATAAATCCCCAGAAGAAGAAGACAGTGGTTAATGTTGTGAGCGCTCCATAATTGGTTTTCTCAATGTTGGTGTCCGACATGAATTTTGTTTTGAATCACAAAATAAGGAGAATAATGAAATGACGGTGATGCTTTAGTGAATCGCGATGGATTTCCTGAAAGTTGTTGGGGTGGTTCCTTTGTACTGTTTGAATTTTCGATTGAAATTCGACATGTTTTTAAAGCCAGAAAGGTCTGAGATTTCAGAAATTGACAGATCCTTGTCCTTTCGGATGATTCGGCACGCATGTTCCAAACGGATTTCAGTGAGGAATTGAAAGAAGGTTTTGTTTGTTCGTTGTTTAAAATACCTACAAAATGCATTGGGAGTCATGTTGGCAATATCTGCGATCTCATCGAGGCTTATGTCATCGCTAAAATGACTCATCGCGTGGTTCATGACGTTGCTCATTCGCTCACCCTCATCTTCTGTATAGATCTTTTGATAGATAAATGATGACAGCGGTTCTGTCTTACTTTTGGTGATTAGTTTAAGGATTTTCAAAAACCGAATGAAACGTTCAAGATGAGATGATTTTTCCAATTCGAGAAACAAAGATTTGATTTCTTCCTTTTTGTTTAGGACGCGAATCCCCGACTCAATTTTTCGGAAAAAGGAGGCAAGCTCTTTCAATTCGATAAGATCAAAAAAAAACTTGCCAAACGATTCTTTCGTGAAAAATAAGGTTAGCATGTGAGCGCCTTTTCCCTCTTCACTTCTAAACAAGTGAGGAATGTCCCCACCAATAACGACGATGTCATTTTTCCCATAACGATTGACAGTGTCCCCAACGACCAAGTCTCCTTCACCTTCCAGAATCAATGAAATCTGAATTTCTTCGTGCTGATGGAGTCTATTGTAAAATACTAGCCCTTGATCTACTTGGTAGATTAAGGCATTATTTTCTGGCTTCGGTATTTTAAACGGGAGCACTTTCATTGCACCAATGTTACAAATATTAATACAAAACAAACCAATAGTTGCAATTGTTGGGTAATTTAGTATCAATTGTGGCTAAAATTCAAAAATCAAAACGCAGGATTTCAACTTACCTTTGATTCATAAATCGAATAGACTAGTATGTACGTAAATTGGAAAGGAGTAATGCCCGCGGTGACCACGAAGTTCACGGAGAGTGATGAGCTTGATTTGAGCATGTTTGAAAAGAACATTCATGCACAGTTGGAAGCAGGTGTACACGGAATTATTTTGGGAGGAACGCTTGGAGAAGCAAGCACCTTATCAGATGAAGAGAAGAGAACATTGGTGCGTGAAGCCGTGCGAATTGTGAATGGGAAAGTTCCTGTGATTATCAATATTGCAGAGCAAACAACCAAGGCAGCAATTGAAGTGGCAAGCAAGGCTGAAGAGGATGGAGCAAGTGGATTGATGATGCTTCCACCTATGCGCTACAAGGCGGATGATAGAGAAACGGTTGTGTATTACACGGCGGTTGCAAATTCTACAGCATTGCCAATAATGATCTACAACAACCCAGTTGATTATGGAATAGAGGTCACCTTAGACATGTTTGAGGAGTTGATTAAATGCCCGAATATTCAGGCAGTAAAAGAATCTACACGTGATTTGTCGAACATCACGCGCTTGAAGAACCGATTTGGTGATCGAATCAAAATTTTGAGTGGCGTCGATACTTTGGCATTGGAGAGTTTATTTATGGGTGCAGACGGATGGGTTGCAGGACTTGTTTGCGCATTTCCAGCGGAAACGGTTGCTATTTATGAACTTGCTAAAGCTGGAAGAACGAAGGAAGCATTGGAAATTTATCGCTGGTTTTTGCCCCTGCTTGAATTGGATATCAATACAAAGTTGGTACAAAACATTAAATTGGCGGAAGTTGCAACGGGGATCGGAACGGAAAATGTTCGCGCTCCACGCTTGCCGCTAATAGGAGATGAGCGAGTTCGTGTCTTGGGAATTATTGAAGAAGGACTGAAGGCGCGACCAACATTGCCAGATTATAAAAACATTTATTCAGAAGCATGATAACAGGACAAAATTTTATCGGATCTAAAAGATCTGGGGAGGGTAACATCACATTTCGTACAATTAACCCAAGCTTGAACGTAGAAAACGAATGGGTGAGTACTGAGGCGACAAAAAACGAGATCAACGAGGCTACGCGCTTAGCTTCTCAGGCCTTTAAAGAATTCAGAAAGACTTCACCAAATGAGAAGGCGACGTTTTTAGATGCGATCGCAGATGAGATTGAAAACTTGGGAGATGAACTGATTGAGGTATACTGCAAAGAATCTGGATTGCCGCAAGGTAGAGCGCAAGGAGAACGTGGAAGAACACTATTTCAATTACGATCATTTGCGGAAATGCTTCGCGTCGGAAATTGGATGGAGACAGCGATTGATACTGCTATTCCCGATCGTGAGCCGATGGCAAAACCAGATTTGAGAAAAACGTACATTCCTTTAGGAACTGTCGTGGTGTTTGGATCGAGCAACTTTCCACTGGCCTACTCAACGGCAGGAGGCGACACAGCGAGCGCTTTTGCTGCTGGATGTCCGGTGATTGTAAAGAGTCACCCAATGCACGCTGGAACGGGAGAATTGGTTGCTTCGGCAATTATAAAAGCTGCAGAAAAGACGGGAATGCCGAACGGTGTATTTTCAAATTTGAATAGCAAAGGAATCGAGGTGGGTGTGCAACTTGTAAATGATCCAAAGGTGAAAGCTGTTGGTTTTACAGGAAGCATTCGCGGTGGTCGAGCGTTGTATGATATTGCAAACCAAAGACCTGAACCGATCCCCATGTTTGCCGAGATGGGAAGCATCAACCCTGTGGTTATTTCTCAAGGAGCTTTGGAAGCGAAAGGTGATTCATGGGCAGATACCTATGCGGGATCGATTACCTTGGGAACGGGACAGTTTTGTACAAACCCAGGATTGATCCTCGGGGTAGACAGCCCTGAACTGGATGCCTTTGCGAAACGATTGGCAGCTAAAATTGTGGAGATTGATCCAACGTGCATGTTGCACCCAAACATTAAGCAGGCTTTTTCAAACTTGAAAACAGAAGTGACTGGGCAAGCAGGGGTGACAACACTTTCAAATGATATTTCGGTAGATGGAAATTTCGCAGATCAAGCGGTTGCAATGGTGAATGGAGCTACTTTTCAGGAGAACCCTAAGTTACATCAGGAGGTTTTCGGTCCGTTTTCCATTATCGTGAAGTGTGAAGACCAAGCACAATTATTGAAAATAATCGAAGGTCTGGAAGGACAGCTGACAGGTACCATTTTAGCGGAAGATAAAGAAATCTCATCTCTGGCTGATGTTGTGGATGAATTACAACAACGTGTTGGACGAATCATATTTAACGGAGTTCCGACAGGAGTGGAAGTATGTCCGGCAATGAACCACGGTGGACCTTATCCATCGTCTTCTGATTCTCGATTTACAGCGGTTGGTCTGCACTCAATCAAACGTTGGATTAGACCGATCTCCTATCAAGATTTTCCGCTGGAACTACTTCCAAACGAATTGAAAAATGCCTAAGATTCATCAAACATTCACCTGCATTGATGCGCATACATGCGGGAATCCTGTGCGCGTGATTGTAGAGGGAGGACCTGAGCTTGTTGGAGATTCCATGAGTGAAAAGCGTCAGCATTTTCTTCGGGAGTTTGATTGGATCCGCAAAGGCTTGATGTTCGAACCGCGCGGTCATGACATGATGAGTGGAAGTATTTTATATCCACCGCACGATCCAGCGAACGACGTTGGTGTCTTGTACATTGAGACGAGTGGTTGTTTACCGATGTGTGGACATGGAACTATTGGAACAGTGACCGTGATGATTGAAGAAGGTCTGGTCATTCCAAAAGTGCCAGGAAAGCTTCGTCTGGAAACACCCGCTGGATTGGTACACATTGAATACACGCGAGAAGGAGCGAAAGTGACTTCGGTGCGTTTAACAAATATTAAATCCTACCTTGACAGCGAGCAATTGGAGGTCACCTGTCCTGAATTAGGAACCTTAAAAGTTGACGTGGCTTATGGTGGAAATTATTACGCGATCGTCGATCCACAAGAAAATTATCAAGGCATTCAAAACCATACAGCCGATCAATTGATTTCATGGAGTCGTGAAATTCGCAAGGAGATGAATACGAAATATACCTTTCAGCATCCTGAGGATTCAACGATTTGTGGATTGAGTCATTTGTTGTGGACAGGGGAAACACTTTCCGAAGATGCAACGGCGAGAAACGCGGTGTTTTATGGAGATAAAGCCATTGATCGATCACCCTGTGGGACAGGAACTTCCGCGAGAATGGCGCAATGGTATGCAAAAGGAAAATTAAAGAAGGGAGACGCGTTTGTTCATGAGAGTATCATTGGCTCAAAGTTCATCGGGCGAATTGAAGAGGAGACAGAATTGGCAGGAAAGAAAGCAATAATTCCAAGCATCGAAGGATGGGCGAGAATCACAGGATACACTACCATTATCATTGATGAGGACGATCCCTACGCATTTGGATTTCAAGTAATTTAATGAAGAAAGTTGTCATCATAGGAGGAGGAGTTGTTGGGTTGTGTTCGGCATATTACCTGGCAAAAGAAGGGTGCAAAGTAACGGTGATTGATCAATCGGACATGAATGATGGTTGTTCGTATGGAAATGCAGGGATGATCGTTCCTTCACATGTCATTCCTCTTGCTCAACCGGGGATGATTTCTCAAGGAATCAAGTGGATGTTTAACAGCAAGAGCCCATTCTATGTCCGCCCAAGATTAAATCGAGAACTTCTTTCATGGGGACGTCAATTTTACAAACATTCGACAAAAAAACACGTTGAAAAATCAATGCCAGTCTTGCGTGATCTTTCGCTGTTAAGTAAGGAATTATATCAGGATCTTTCGCAATCGGCAAACTTTCAATACGAAGAGAAAGGCTTGTTGATGTTATACCGTTCAGATCATGTTGGAGCCGAGGAAATCCACGCTGGTCGAGAAGCCCAAAAATTGGGTCTGGAAGTTGATTTTCTTGAAAAAGCGGAGGTCGCGAACCTTGAGGGTGCATTGCCAATTGATGTCGCAGGTGCCGTTCATTACAAAAGCGATGCACACCTTTCTCCAAGCTTGTTGATGCAGTTTTTGAAGGAGGAGTGCGAAAAGATGAATGTCAATTTGATAAAAAAGGCGCGCATTTCAAAAGTCGATATGCAAGGAGGAAAGATTTCATCCTTGGAGGTGAAGAACATCAATATCCATGGAGATGAATTTGTGATCTGTGCTGGAGCCTGGAGTCCTGAAGTAGCGAAAATGTTTGGTGTTAAATTGCAAATCCTTCCGGGGAAAGGATACAGTTTTGATCTTCAGAATGAGGAAAAAAAACCTTCAGTACCTTCCATTTTATGTGAAGGGAAAGTGGCTGTTACCCCAATGGGAAATACGGTTCGTTTTGGTGGGACAATGGAAATCACGCATACAGGAGATCATGTGATCAACCCAAAACGCGTCCAGGGAATTGTAGATACAGTCAACGCATTTTATCCAGAAATCAAGATGCAATCGCCACCAGTGGATGAGGTATGGCACGGCTTTCGACCGTGTACCCCAACAGGATTGCCCTATATTTCTCGATCTTCAACGATTTCAAATTTGATTGTCGCAACAGGTCACGCGATGATGGGCTTGAGTTTGGGACCTGCGACAGGGAAGTTAGTTGAGGAACTTGTGTCTGGAAGGATGACGAGTGTTGGATTAGAGCAATTTCGTTTTTAAACAATTCTGGGCAGCAAGATCGCAGTGTTCGCGGCATAAAGGTGTTCACCTGCTTTAACAAATGAGTATATCGCCTACAGAAAAGTGTCAACCGGAGAAATAGGGTGGGTTAAAGTATCGTTTGATTTGTAAGATGGAGGACACAGAATAGCGCGATCACCTTGATGGTTAATGAAGCTCTGTTATTGTGTGATGCATCCGAGATCAATGAAATCACAAAAACTACTGTGGTCGTATCTCCAAATCCTTCTCAGACTGGAATTATCTCTATAACTTCAGATATCCCACTTTCAAGTATCCGAGTCTATTCTGAAGATGGAAGGTTAATGAGTACACATGGTGCAGTGAAGAGCATCGAATTGTCAAAGGAAGGTAGAATTTGTTTCATTCAATGGAAAGAGATCAATGGGTACTTCGGTTTTCAGAGGGTGGTTAAGTTGTAATTCCTAGATCAATTCTTCTGATCTCAGTCATTAATGGCTACTTGCAACAAATACCCTATTTTCTGAATTGGGACTTTAATAATCGGCAGATAGCCTTATATTCGTTTGTAAATACCAATCACTATGGAAGATACTGGTCTGAACTTCATTGATTTTTTGGCGTACGGAGCTATTGGAATAGCACTTGCTTTAGCCATTTTAGCCTACCGACTTCTTTCAAGAGAACAGAAGAACGATCAGGTTCGAGAACCCATGCTTAGGGCCATTCGAAATTATTTCGTTTTGTCAATTGTACTCTCGTTATTTTTTGGAACCGGAGAAGTGATTTCAATGTTTGCGGGAGTAGATCCGCAAAGTTCAGATGAAGTCATTGGAGAATTATGGGACCTTCATGTTTTGGATCACCCAGAAGGAGAGCATGCACAAATTTCCCCAAAGGAAAAGAAGCGGAAAATGCTAGAGTTGATGAAATTGGGGAAGGATTATGATGTTTCGCTTAATAAGGATGTAATTATCGATAGCTTGCAGAAAGAAGTCGATGCTCATGGACAATTGAAAGGGAGTTTTTACGTGAATTTTGAAAAATTCAGAAGAGGATTCAATGATCTGACCTCTGGGAATTGGATTTATTTGAAAAGTAGAAGCGATAAAAGTGAATTGTTCACATTGATGAAGCAAGTATTTGCATCCATGGGCAAGGATGCAGAAGAGCAAACGAATGCTCAGCTCATTGCTGAATGGATTGCGTTAAAGAAACGCTGGCGAATTTTGGTT
>Ga0316205_10003279_pt1 | contig 15517 bp, 13 predicted proteins | sample 3monthpyrite_MG_FD_204941 | JGI IMG/M metagenome (GOLD analysis project Ga0316205, IMG submission 204941) | Microbial mat bacterial communities from mineral coupon in-situ incubated in ocean water Damariscotta River, Maine, United States -... | ecosystem: Environmental > Aquatic > Marine >... | reverse complement strand
TCGCCGTCAACTCGCCCGAGGACGGCACGTCAATGCGAAACCAGTCGTTGTCGCCGCGTGGCAGGATGTTGAACGCAATCTCGCCGCCCGGCGTCAGGGGCTTGGCGTCGATGAAGTTGTTGTTCGGTTCGAACTTGTCGGGCTGCGGCGTGAAGGTCAGCGTCATCGGAAACGACTCGGCACTGCTGGCATTGTTGCCGCCATCGCTGATTTCCACGAAATAGCGCCCCGCGCCCGGCAGATCGGCGAACCCATCCGTATCGCCGCCGGGACGAAACGGGCCGAACCAATCACGCACAACATCCTTGTTGGCGTTCCAGACCCGCATGTGCACGTCCAGGTTCTCGGGCACCCTTGTGACATTCATCCAAAGCTGTCCGGGCGAATCGACATCAAGCGCAATCCAGTCGGTGTCACCGCGCGGGAAAATGGCAATATCGTTTGTGCTGGTGCGTTCTTGCAGCGAGGCCTGACCGAAGGAATTGTTCGGCTCCATCGCATCGTTGACGGGTTCAAACAGCAGGTTCAGGCCGAACGTATCGACCGAGGCCGCGTTGTTGCCGCCATCCGACATTTCCAGAAAATAGCGCCCCGGCGAGCCAAGCTCGGCCTCCATATAGGTGTCGCCCCCCGCCCGTGCCGGACCGATCCAGTCCCGCACCACGTCGGCATTGTAGTTCCGGATGCGCATGTGCACGTCCAGGTTTTCGGGAACCCGCGTCGCCTCGGCAGAGAACAATCCCGGCCGGTCTATCCAGAACGCCAGCCAGTCGAGGTCGCCCCGTGGAAAGATCGTGGGTCTGACCTTCACCGTACTGGGAACCGGGCGGGCGGTGCCGATCGACCCGTTGGGTTCCAGCGGGTCATCTGCGGGTCTAAACCCGACATCCAGAATAAAGGGCACTGTGCTGGAGCCGTTGTTGCCGCCGTCGGACAACTCTATCCAGTAGTCTCCCGGTCCCGGAACCGGATAGAACTCGTCCAGCGCTCCACCGGCGCGCGGCGCGCCGCGCCAGTCGGCGACAACATCGCGGTTCGCATTCCAGATCCGCGCAAAAATGTCGATCTCGGGCGGCGTTTCGGGAACCAGAAGGTGAATTTCCCCGGCAACCGGAACATTGATCCGGTACCAGGGCTTCTGGCCGCGCTCGACGATCCGGGTTTCGATGCTGGCCGACAAGGGCAACGGCTTGGCACTGCTCAGATTGTAGCCGGGTGCATCATCCACCAGGGCCTGCGCAGGTTCAGGCTGAAACCCGGTGGGTTCGGGCAGTGTCAAATCCTGGACCCAATCCGGTGGTTCGATCACCCGTTCGCCGAAGAACGACCGGGTGCGGGTTGGGGTTTCGCCCGTCGCGGGTCCGGTCACCGACCGCACTGCGCTCACCGGCGCCGGTGCCTCCTGCACCTGCGCCTGGGCCAGAACCAGTGGCGTTGCAACATCGGGGGTTTTGTTCAGATAAACCTCGTCGATCAGGCGCACCAGAAGTTCCGGGCGCTGCTGGCCGTTGGTCGAGTTGATGACCAGCCCCGCGACGCGGCGCAGCATCAGGCCGATTTCGACACCCGGTGCCGCAATTTCCTGCAAAAGAGCCTGGGTATAGGGGCTGTGCAGACCGTCCCCATCGCTGGCAACCTGCCCCGGAGCGGCGGCATAGGCCACGATGGCCCCTTTTCCACCCAGGTTCATCAGCCCAAGCCCGCGCGATACCGCGGCTGATCTGGACCCGGTTCCCAATTGGTCGGCGAACGGATTGTTCCGGCACGCGTCAAGGATCACGATCGAGGCCTCGGCCCGCGCCTCCATTTCGCGCAATACGTCCTGAACGTTCAGCGAACTGTGTTTCAGCGCCCATTCGTTTTCGACCGAGACATCGGTGGGCAGTAGAAAACTCTGGCCATCGACCTGAATGCCGTGACCGGCAAAATAGAAAACCGCCACCTGCGCGCCGTTCAGCGAGCGGGAAAACTCTCCGACCTTGCGCAAGGTTTCCGCGCTGGTGGCGTCGGTGACCAGGTTCACATCGAAATCAAGCGCCGCCAGTTCCTTGGCAACGGCGGTTGCGTCGTTGCCCGGATTCTCCAAAACGGCTGTGCCGGAATAGGCCGAATTGCCGACAACCAGGGCCACGCGTTTATGCTCGCCAGCGTTGGCAGACAGGGTCGCAACCCAGAACACCCACACCAGAAACCCGATACGAAACATCGCAAATCCCCCGCAGGACCGAATTCATTGTTCGTACTTCACGCCCATATTAGCCCCTGTTCGGGGATTCGCTCAACAAATTGGTTCTGCCGGGCTGCCAGTGCCGGAATCGCACGGTGCGCCTGCGGGCGTCAGACGGGAAATGCGCGCCCGGAAGCCCAGGATATGTCCGGCAAGCCGACAAATCGCGCCATCCGCTGAAGTTCCGAATCCAGTTTTCCCGCACGCTCGGATGTCCAGCGAACGCCGGGTTCGCACCACAGATTCAAGACGTTCAGAGAGCCCGCAGCACGATCTGCCTTGACCTCCAGCCGACCGACAAACCGGTCTTTTTCCAGCATGGGAAACACATAGTATCCCCACAGCCGCTTGCTGGCCGGAACGAACATTTCAACACGGTATTCAAAGCCAAACAGACGTTGCAGCCGGTTGCGATCCCGAATGGCAGGGTCGAACGGGTTGAGAATGCGTAATCGCGATGTTGGCGCGTCAAGCGCTTCCAGCCGCTCTTGGATAGTCGCCGGCGCGAGAGTTGGGCACCAGGATCCGTCCGCGGCCTCGATCTCGGCAGGAACAAGATCCGGGGACCGGTTGTGCCAGTGCCGCACTTCCTTGAGATCGGTGGCCTCCCAGAATTTCTGCACCTCGCTCAGGTTGCCAAATCCCATCCGGTCGAGCGCGGCCCCGCACAGCCAATCGACCTGGGCCTCGTCCTCGTAATGCCGGTGTCGAAGATGGTCCGGGAACACCCGCTCGGCCAGATCGTAAAACTTGGTGAAATTCCGGCGATGCGACGTGGCCAGTTCCCCCGAATACCACATGTAATCAAGGGCCAATTTATGCGGAGGCCGCGTCCACATCTCTTTGGGGCCTTTGGACCTGGTGTCAAACGCATGGGTGGAAAGCGGTCCTTCTCGGGCGATGCGATCCCTGATTTCCACCCTGCCCTTTGCGTCCAACATGCTGCTGTACCAGCCGAGTTTTCCGATCTGCCGTTTCTTGCGCCGGAATTGGCGCTGCCACATGGGCAAAAACTCCATTGGCAGAACCGACGCATCATGGGTGAAATGCTCGAAAAGCGCCCGGTCCTTCGCCATCAGTGGATCCAGCATGGGTTCACGGTAGTGTTGATTGCGGCTCCACAGGATGTGATGATGGGCACGGGACACGACCTGGATCGTGTCCAGCTGGACGAAGCCCAGATCCCGAACCAGTCCCATAACATCCAGGGGACCGGTCGGCGTGTCGCCCAATCCCTGCGAATGCAGCCAAAGCCATCTGGCCGTGCGGTTTTTGATCCTCAGAGGTGCCAATGTCATTCCCATCCTGGTGGCCACCTCGGTATGAGCGCACAGATATTAAGCGTTGGTAGCTGGTTCGGCGTGGATACTCTATCGCCAGTTCCTATGGTTCCGCGATCCTGGTAAACCTTGTAGCCTTTTACGTTCACAGCGTCGTACTGGTTTCAAACCGAAATCCCGGGGGGAACGTGCCGAATTTTGTGCCGTGCAATGGCTATCGGGACCGTAGCCAGTCAATTTGAATGAAATCTTTCAGATTTTCGTTTTTTTTTGGCAGCGTATTTTGCACAATAAGTTGCGAACCTTGGTCCTATTCTGGGGAAGATTTCACATGCAAATTTTCAAATACCTGACCTTGGCAATAGTGACCCTGTTTTTTGCCGCTCACCCGGTACGCCCCGCACTCGCGCAGGACGCAGAACCGGTACCTGATTTGATGTCCTTCGCGCATGGGGTTCTGCCGATTTCGATTGAGAGCGGGGATGCCCCGTTGCGAGTCGAAATGACCGCTGCCATTGCCACGATCGACGGCAACAACTCGGGGTTTATCGTCACGCCAAAGCCGGGGACGACTTCAGATGTGGTGGAGATAACGTATGCTTTGCCCGCACTAACCCGGTTTGATCGTTTTGCTATCCCCAATGTGCTTGAAACGCCAAGTCCGTCACAGACCTTCTTCAAAAACGTCGAGGTTTCTGGTTCAGCCTTTTCCCCGAACGGTCAATTTGTACCGCTGGCCACGGGCGAACTCAGTACACATTCCGGTCGTGGCGACATTACAGAGCTGACGCTTGTGGCAGACCAGCCAGAAGTTCTATGGGTCAAGGTGCGGCTGTGGGGCGGAATAGATGTCCAACGCGACAAGACTTTCTTCGAATTCTCGGAGCTTATCGGAAATGGTGCTCAGCGGGAAACGGCACTGGCCGAGACTTTCAATGGAATCTGGGCAGGGCGTGGCGTCAAAATCGAAATGGCGCAGGAAGGGGCAACTGTCACCGGTTGTTATGATGGAAAAAGCGAACTGACAGGTACGGTTGAGGGAAATGTACTGCGGGCATTGGGCCATGATCCTGCTGGTGTTCCGGCGCAGTTTATTCTTATCACCACCAAAGAGGGAGCCTTGCGGGGCCTGCGATCATCAAATGGTGCACCGTTCAAACCCTATGACGGTGAGATATCGACCAACGCCCCGGTTTGTCTTTCGCCAGAGCCACCCACACTGGGCTGTGGTGCCATATTGCATGGTATCGGGTTTGATTACGATTCCGATGTCATCCGTCCGGGCTCCCAAACGCTGATTGAATCCCTGTTTGAAGGCCTCAGCAACGACGGGGGCTCAGGGATTCTGATCGTCGGCCATTCGTCCAGCGAAGGTCAGGCCGATTACAACCGGGACCTTTCGCAACGTCGGGCTCAATCGGTTGTCAGGGCTCTGATCGCCCTTGGTCTGGACCCGTCGCAGATTTCAGCGACCGGGCGCGGCGAAGATGAACCCATCGCCAGCAACAATGACGCCGCCGGACGCTCGCTTAACCGTCGGGTCGAAGTGCATTGCGCCGGGTAGTGCCGCTGGCGCTGCTGAGGTTTCGGCAATTTGATTGGATCGCCGCTGCGGAAATCAACGCAGTTTGGGCCGTGTGTCGCCGCGGCGGCTTGGTCGAATTTGGTGACCGAAACACCGATGCAATTCGCCTAGACCGCAAATGGATTGGAGACCGGGACTGCTCCTGCGGTCAGTGAACCGGTATGGGCTGACAACGTTGTGTCGCTTTTCGCTCGCGAGGAGTCTGGGGCCTTGTCGCGCCTCTGGCAAGATGATTGGATGCGCCCGGTCAACCCCTTGTTTTCAGTTCGGGATGTTCCGGTATCACCCAAGCCATGTCGAAAAACCGCGCATTGTGGCGCCGGCTTGCGGATCACGCCATTCTGATGCTTTCGGCTGTGGTCATGGGTGGGCCGCTTCTGTTGTTGTTTTTCGGTGCGACTCAACCTGGCGGCCTTAACGCGGTCGCCAGGGGTCCGGACCTGTCGCTTCTTGCGGGGCTGCGCCGCAATCTGGATCGTCTGGTCGAGATGAGCGAGGCCGGTCAGGCCATTCCAAGTGCCGGGGACATGTTCGCCAATTCGCTGATAACGGCGGGTGGCGTGGCGGTACTGTCCAGCGTCGTAGGGTTTCTCGCGGCCTATTCGATGACATTTCTGCTGCGCCGGGGCGTGAGGTTCTGGTTCTCGCTGACGCTTCTGACGCTGTATTTTCCCATCGAGGCCCGGTTGCTGCAGACCTTCGAGGTTGCATTGCAACTTCGGCTCGTCAATTCGCTGACCGGGCTGATCCTGCCGATTCTACCGCTGGCGCTCGCCACATTCATCTTTCGCCAACACATGAAAACCCTGCCGCCGCACCTGTTAGAGGCCGCGCGGCTCGACGGGGTCGGGCCAATCGGTTTCCTGCGTGACTTCGTGGCCCCTCTGTCCCTGGTACCCATCGTCGCCGTGCTGATTATCTCGTTCCTGATCGGCTGGAACCAGTATCTGTGGCCTCTGATGATCTCGATCGACAACGTCCACTTCCCCCTGATGCGGGGGCTCAACCTGGTGGGTGCGGGTTCTGGTCCCAGCATGGTTCTGGCGACGATCTCGGTCCTGCCGCCCGTGTTGCTGGTCATCGCGTTCACGCGGCTTTTGTCACGGGTGACGGCTGTTCACCTGTAAGCCGGACCTCCGTTTTCGCGCCCCAGATAGGCATCCAGTTCAGGCGCAAGATCGGTCATAATGATGGTGACACCGGCCTCCAGCAACTTGCCCCAGACTCTGTCCGGGTCAGAGCGCGCGCGGCTGTCCGACAACCCGCAGCAGTGCACGGGATCGAGCGTATAGGTCGAAACCGCCATGGCATCGCCGGCGATGGCGCAGGCCGCGCCGAGCATTTCCAGATCGTCAAACCAAACCTCAACCGCCACGACCCCGGCGTTTTTCAGGGCACGGATCTGGTCCGTTCCGGCCTGGGGCAACGTGACCTTTGCCATGACGGCAATACCGGACCTTTGTTGCAGGCTCAGCAACCGGTCGATCTCAGCCGGGGTGTTGGCGTCGATCTTCAGGGTGCCGCAGGTCGGTTGTGAGCGCCGCGCAAGATAGGACGCAACGGCCTCGACCTCCTCGGGGTATTTCACGTCGATGTCAAAAAACGCCTTCGGTCCGGCTGCGTCCAATGCCTGTGACAGGGTGGGAAGTCGTTGATTGGTGAACCCGGCTTCTGGTCCGCCTGCCCCGTGCAGCAATGCCTGCGCCACCAAAGTCGCGTGGTCCGTATCCCGTGGTCGCAGCGGACTTCGGGCCGTCCGGGTCAGATCGGGGTCGTGCAGAACAACAGGGACGCCATCGCGCGCGACCTGTGTGTCGATTTCAATGATGTCATAGACCCGCGCGGCGGCGATTGCGGCCAGGGAGTTTTCCGGTGCAACCGACCAAAGCCCGCGATGAACCGAGATCATCGCCGCCCTGGGCCGTGCGCGCCACCTTTGGCGAAAAGCCTCGACCGCAGTCATTGGCTAGAGACGCCGCCCCGTTTCCGGATTGAAGAAATGCGCGTCGTCGGCCCGGAAACTGACCGTTGCCTGTCCGGAAGGCACGGAAAAATCTGCATCCTGGGCAATGGTAATGTCCTGGTCCCCGAGGAGCCCATGGATAAGCCGCGTGGCCCCCAGCTCTTCGACAATGGTGACCCTGACCTTTGGTCCGTCGCCATCGGCTGAGACCTGAAGCCGTTCGGGGCGCAGCCCCAGCAACACGTTGCCGCGATGCGCGGTTTCCACGGGAAACACCTGATCGGCGACCTCGGCCCCGGAGTCCGTCAGTTTCGCCGGAAGCAGATTCATCGGCGGTGCACCGATAAAGCTGGCCACGAAGGTCGATTGCGGCCGCGAATAGACATCGGGTGGCGTGCCGATCTGTTCGATCTGACCGTTGTTCAGAACCACGATGCGATCCGCCAGGGTCATCGCTTCGACCTGGTCATGGGTGACGTAAATGGCCGCGGTATCCAGTCTTCGCTGGAGGTTCTTGATTTCAAGCCGCATCTGGTTGCGCAGCTTTGCGTCCAGATTCGAGAGCGGTTCGTCGAACAGGAATATGGCCGGGTCGCGCACGATGGCCCGCCCCATGGCAACCCGCTGGCGCTGGCCGCCGGACAACTGGTTGGGCTTGCGGTCCAGGAATTCGCCAATCTGCAAAAGTTCACCCGCCGCGTCCACTTTCGCGGCAATCTCGGCATTTGGCATACCGCGATTCTTGAGTCCATAGGCCAGGTTTTTGCGCACCGTCATATGCGGATAAAGCGCGTAGTTCTGGAACACCATGGCGATGTTGCGCTCGGCGGGCTCCAAGTCGTTGACCACGCGCCCGGCAAGTTCGATCTCGCCTTCGGTTATGCCCTCCAACCCCGCTACCATGCGCAGAAGCGTTGACTTGCCGCAGCCCGAGGGACCGACGAAAACGATCAGTTCGCCGTCCTCGACATCGACCGACACGCCTTTGACCGCCTCGGCCCCGTTGGGATAGCGCTTGAAAACATCCTTGATACGTAGGGTCGTCATTTTTCCTGCTCCACCAGCCCTTTGATGAACATGCGCTGAAAGACGATGATGACCAGCGCAGGCGGCACCATGGCCAGCACGGCCATTGCAAGAGCTTCGTTATATTTCGGGATGTCGGCACCGATCATGATCTGCATGATCTGCTTGATGCCCCGGACCAGCGTGAAATAGCTTTCATCCGTCGTCATCAGCGTGGGCCACAGATACTGGTTCCAGCCCACGACAAACATGATGATGAAAATCGCCGCCATCATGGTTTTGGACAACGGCACCAGAATGTCAAAGAAGAACCGTATGGGACCGGCACCGTCGATGCGGGCGGCTTCCAGCAATTCGTTCGGCACGGATTTGAAAAACTGGCGAAAGAAGAACGTGCCTGTGGCCGAAGCGATGAGGGGCAGGATCAGGCCGGTATAGGTGTTCAGCAGTCCCAGTTTCTGAACCACTTCGTAGGACGGCAGAATTCGCACTTCCAACGGCAGCAGCAGCGTCAGGAAAATGATCCAGAAACAGAATGTGGCGGCGCGGAACCTGAAATACACGATGGCATAGGCTGCCAGCATCGACACCACGATCTTGCCAAGCGCGAACCCGATGCCCAGCACGAAACTGTTCTGGGTCATCAGCCAACCGGTCACTTCACCGGTGAACCCCCCCTGTTGGGTCAGAACCGTGCTGTAAGTCTCGACGAACTCTCCTCCCCATCCCAGTTTCATGCCCTCCCTGTGGATCAGGACATGGTCATAGGTTGACGTGGTAAAGGCCACGACCAGCGGGCCGATCATCAGGAAAACGCCGAACAGCAGGACGAAGTGATCGTATATATCGCGTCGTTTCATGCGCTTGTCCTAGTTGTAATGCACACGCTTCTCGATCAGCCGGAACTGCACGATTGTCAGTGCCAGTACGAGAAGCATCAGGATGACCGATTGAGCCGAAGACCCGCCCAGATCGTTGCCGCGGAAGCCGTCCCGGTAAACCTTGTAGACCAGCGTCACGGGCGAGTTGCCGGGCTGGTCCTTGACGATCAGGTCGATCATGCCAAAGGTTTCAAACATCGCGTAGGTGATGTTCAGGATCAGAAGAAAGAACGATGTCGGGGCTAGAAGCGGGAACGTTATGGTCCAGAAGCGGCGATTCTCGGACTTGCAGTCGATTGCGGCGGCTTCCTTGATGGACCCCGGTATGGATTGCAAGCCGGACAGGAAGAAGATGAAATTGTACGGAATCTGTTTCCACGTCGCGATCAGAATCATGACGATCCCGGTATCCCAGTAGTTCACGCCGATTTTCAAATCCCAGCCGAACACGGCCGCGAAATCGACCAATGGGCCGATATGCTGGTCAAACAGCATCACGCCGATCAGACCCGCAACCGGCGGAGCGATGGCGTAAACCCACATCAGAAAGGTCTTGTACGTGGATTTGCCGCGCAAGACCCGGTCGGCGGATACGGCAAGCATCAGCCCGATGGACAGGGAAAGCAGGGCCACGAGAAGGACGAACAACCCGGTAAAGAACGCGGTGCGCCGGTAGTCAGAGGCTGTCAAAGCGTCGGAATAATTGTCGAGACCCACGAATGTTCCGGTCCCGAAAAAGGGGTCCTCCAGGTAAAACGACGACCGGATCGCCTCGGCCGCCGGCCACAGGAAGAAGATCGCGATAATGACCATCTGCGGTGCCAGTAACAGATACGGCATCCACGGACTGCCAAACTGGGCCTTGTTCATTCTGTCTGCCCCCAAGAAACAGCAAGGGCGCAGTTGCGCGCCCTTGCAAGGCTAATTCGGTCGAACCTAATTGTTGGTCTTTGCGAACCGTTCCAGCAGCTTGTTGGCTTCTTCCTCGATGACCTCAAAGGCTGAATCCACATCCGTCTCTCCCGCAAAGATGCGTCCGTATTCACGGGTCATCACGTCGCGGATCTGGACGTAGAAGCCCATCCGATAACCCTTGGAGAACTCGCCAGAAGGCAAGGACAACTGCAGAATGCCAACTTCGGCCTGGGGCTTTTCTTCGTAATAGCCCTGCTCCTTGGCCAGATCATAGGCCGCCGAGGTGATCGGCACATAGCCGGTCGACTGGTGCCAGAAAAGCTGGGTCTCTGGCTCGGACAGGAACTTGAAGAACTGTGCCGTGGCGAGGTTTTCCTCGTCCGATTTTCCGGTCAGCGCGAACAGCGCCGCACCACCGATGAAGGTCGAAGTCGGCTCTGTCGTGATTCTCTCCCAATAAGGCAGATAGGTCGCCGAGAATTCGAATTCGGTCGAATTCAACAGGCCGCCGAAGGAGCCGGACGATCCCAGCCACATGGCAACATCACCATTTTCGAATGGTGTCTGGTTGTCACCCCAGCTTGCGCCGTAATAGGCGTACCAGCCCTTGTCCAACCACTCTTTCGCCGCCGTGAAGTGCGACTTGATCGCGTCGTTGTTAATCAGAATCTTGGTGCCATTGGATCCGTCAAACCCGTTGTTGTTGGTTGCGAACGGGATGTTGTGGCGCGAGAAGAAATTCTCGGTCCAGATCCAGGGCGAGTGCGACTGTGCGAGCGGAGTATAACCGGCTTCGACGATCTTGGGGGCGATTTGCTCGAACTCTTCCCAGGTCTTGGGAGGCTCGACGCCGGCCTTTTCCAGTGCCTCGATATTGTAATACAGGATCGGCGTGGACGAGTTGAACGGCATTCCGACCATTTTGCCGTCGCTGTCGGCATAGAAATACCGCACGCCGGAAATGTAGTCGTTGGCATCGAAATCGACACCGGCCTGGGTCATCAGATCCTCAGCCGGGATGACCGCGCCTTTCGCTCCGATAATCGTCGCGGCACCCGCGTCGAACACCTGAACGATATTGGGCTGCTCGCCCGCGCGGAACGCCGCGATAACCGAGGTCAGCGTGTCCTCGTATCCGCCCTTGTACACCGGCGTCAGAACCACGTCCGACTGAGATGCGTTGAACTTCTCGGCGATTGCGTTGACCGTTTCGCCAAGCTGGCCGCCATGGGCGTGCCACCATTCAATCTGAGTTTGGGCGTAGACCGGCGCTGCGAGCATTGTTGCCGCAACTGTGGCCATAATTGAAAACCGCTTCATGTGCGTTCTCCCATTGAGGTTGGTTTCAGTTCGTTTTTCTTGTTTTTGTTTGCGAAGCTTTTGCGACTTGTCGCGCTAAGTCCAGTACTAATCGTACAAGTTACTGTGCGGAAGCCGGAATATGCCCCCTGCGAGACGAGAATTGACTTAAGAAAAGTGTTTGTTTTCTGATAGCTATGGAGATTTTGCCCCGGCAACGCGGCCCAGCGCAGGCTGGATTCGAGATCGGCGGAGCTTGTAACCGCTTTCATGAAAATGCGAATCCGGTTTTATCTCAAGCCAAGAATACCGTTCCAGATCAGCCGGAGAGAGATCAGGATCAGGACCGCATCCAGTGCATAGCGGAATCGCCGGTCCGAGATGCGTTCCAGCGCCAGTTTTCCGGCCAATGTACCCAGAAATCCCGCAAGAATCATGATGCCGATGAAGCCCAGCCAGGGTCCGAATCCAAATCCCAGCACCCCGAACGCAACGACTTTCAGCGCGTGCTGCAGGGTCATCATCGCCGCATGGGTTGCCACATGGGGCTGGCGGGCCAAGGACAGCGACTTGGTGAAATTGGCAACGAACACGCCTGTAGCGCCGAAGAACATGGTCAGAAAGCTGGACAAAAAACCGGTGATCCAGGGAATACGCGACAGCCAAGCGGGCGGGCGGGCCAGAACGCTCCATATCACGAAGCCGCCCACACCGATCTGGACCACGGCGGGGGGCAAATTGACCACAACCGCCCCTCCCAAACCGACGCCAATCGCCGCGCCGGTGGCAAATGCAACGAACGGGGGCCAGTGGACGTGCCGGATCAGGACCGCGGCGCGCAGAACGTTGGAACCGAACTGGACAACTCCGTGCACGGGAATAAGCGCTGCAGGCGGCAGCAGGCTGGCCAAAATAGCCAGCAACAGCGCCCCACCGCCAATGCCCAGCGCGACGGTGATGAACGAACCGACGAAACTTGCCGTTGCAAGTCCCACCATGACAAGCGGGTCGAAGCCGTTCAGGATCACTTCCATGGATACCCACCCAATCTCGGGAGAAACCCAATGAAAACCACATGCGACCTGCACGACGAGTTTGGTGCGACATTGGAGATTCTGCCCTTCGGCCTGCACTCATACGGTGGAAGGCCCCGATTCTCGGGCGAAGTCGAAACCATCAAGTGTTTCGAAGATAACAGCCGGATCAAGGAATTGGCCGAAACCGATGGGGCCGGTCGTGTTCTGGTGGTCGACGCTGCGGGGTCTGTGCGCAACGCGGTCATGGGAGACATGATTGCCGGTGCCTTTGCCCGAAACGGCTGGGCCGGCGTGGTGATCTGGGGCGCGGTGCGCGATGTGGGCGACCTGTCCCGGCTTAGCCTCGGTGTTCTCGCCCTTGGCCACATTCCCCGCCCCGGCAAGCGACGGGGCGACGGCCAGATCGGTATCGACATTCGCCTGGGCGATGCGCGGGTTTCGCCCGGCGCGTACCTTGTCGCCAATGAAGAGGGAGCCGTCGTTTTCGCGCCGGGTGCTCCACGTCCCGATCTTTGAAACCGGTCCGTCACCGCCGGTTCCAGACCTCAGGGTTAATCATGTGGATCGGCGCGCCCTTCGCATAGGCGTTGATCTGGTCGTAGATGTCGGCGAATTGCAAATCCAGTTCGTCCTCGGTTACGTAGCCGATATGCGGTGTCGCGATGACACGCGGATGCGAAGTGACCGGGTCGGACGTTTCGGTCAGTGGTTCGGTGTCAAACACATCCAGCGCAAGGCGACCGGGGCGACCGGCGCTCAGGGCCTGTTCAAGCGCGCCTGTGGCCACCAGACCGGACCGCGACGTGTTCACAAAACTCGCGCCGGGTTTCATCGCCAGCAGATCTTGGATCGAAACGATCCCCCGCGTGGCTGGCTTCAGGCGCACATGCAGACTGACGAAATCGCTTTGCGCAAAAAAGCTGTGCCGATCCGGGGCAACCTCGACCCCGTCCTGAACTGCCCGTTCCCGCCCGCCCTGTGATGCCCACCACCAGACGTTCATGCCGAATGCCTCTGCATAGGCCGCGACCTGCCGGGCGATGCGGCCATATCCGTAGAGCCCAAGTCGCCGTCCCGCCAGGGTCTGGCCGACCCCCATTTGCCAGCGCCCCGCCTTGAGACTCTCCATCTGTTGCGGGATTTGTCGCGCCGAGGCGAGAATCAGCGCGAAGGTCAGTTCGGATGCGGCGATCGAGGGCGTATCGGAATGCATGTTCGAGCACAGAAGTACATCGTTCGCGGTGCACCCGGCGACGTCCACATGAGGATAAACGCTGCGCTGACTGATGAGGGCGAGATCTGGCAACCGAGCCAGCAGCTCCGCCGATACCGGCGTGCGTTCTCGAAACAGAACCAGCGCTTCGGCCCCGGCCAGACGTTTTGCCAATACGCCTGTGTCCTCGACGTGGTCGGTCCAGACCGTGACCTCGTGTTCAGCCAATCGCGCAAAGCCGGGCAGGCCTTTGAGCGTGTCGAACCAGTCGTCCAGAATGTGAACCTTCATCGGCTTTCAACCCGTGCGCCCGGTTCCATCACACGCGGGGTCGCCACGAAGGGTCTCTCTCCCAATACCCTCAGCGCGTCCGCGATCCGGGTTCTGTCACTCAGCAATCGCGTGAACTGAGCGTCGCATCCGGAAATTGGCGTTGGATAGTCGGCTATTTCCCGGTTCAGGGCCGTGCGGGCCTTCTTCAACCCTGCCGTAGCAGCCGACAGGCAATGTTCGTAGTGATCGGTCATGATCTGCCTCCCGCTGTCTGTCAATTCTGTATACCATCGCATACAATTACGTCAATGTGGCGCCGTCCCATGGGACCGGCGGATCACCGGGGACATGATCTTGTCGCTGACAGGAATGTCCAGAATCGCGGCCCCACCGGAAGCCGAGAACCGCGCGATCATGTCCGGCAGTTGGGCCAGACTCTCGACCCGCTCGCCCATTGCACCGAAGCCCCGTGCAATGGCTGCAAGATCAGTGCGCCCGAAGACGGCCCCCTCCTCCGACAAGCCCTCAGCCCGCAGCTTGTGGATTTCGGACCCGTAGGCACCGTCATTGAACGCAACGATCAGAATGTTGAGGTTGTGCCGCAGAATGGTTTCAAGCTCCTGAATGTGCATCAGCAGGCTGCCATCGCCGTCGAACAGAACGACGGGTGTGTCCGGGCATGCGACGGCAACACCCATGGCAAAAGAAATACCGTTTCCTATGGCACCGAATTCGCGGATCGTCAGGAACTCGGTCTGCGGCCGGCCCGGCATCTGGGCAAAGAAATACGAGCAATGGCCGGATGAATTCACAATTTGCCATCCCTGCGGAATGGCCCTGTCCAGAACCGCGGCGGCCTCTCGGGGGTCGTGGAGGCCGGGTTCACCCGGAAACACGGCCGCATCGGCGGGTTTTGTCGCTATGCGACGGGCAAGGTCCGGGTTGCGCCATGTCGGGTTGCGGGGCGTGATCTGCGCTGCCAGAGCCTCGACCCCCAACCGGGCATCCGCGCGCAGATGGAATTCCGCCGCAACGCGGCCTTGCGAGACCCGAAGCGGCGCAACATCGACCTGTAGCACCTTTGCGCCGGGCCAAAGCTGCCCGCCATCCGTGTTGTGCCGGGACAGCGAGCAACCGACAGCCACAACCAGATCCGCCTGTGCAAAACACTGCCGGGCAATGTCGCTGGAAAATCCACCTGCGACGCCGATTGAAAACGGATCGTCGTGAAACAGCCCGCGCGCAGGCAGGGTCGTGGCCAGAAGCCCGTCGCAGCGCGCGGCAAACGCGCGACAGGCTGCGCCAGCACCGGCCTCGACGGCGCCCAGACCCGCCATGACGACCACACGGGACGCGGTGTCGACGGTCTGCGCTGCCCGCTCAAGATCATCGGGGTTCGGCGGGTTAGGGCCGGTCTCGACTGTCAGATCAAGCGACGGCGCGGGAAGCGCTTCGCTTTCCGCCCACGGCAGGTTCTGCAAATCGAACGGCACGCCAAGGACCACCGGACGCCGCTCGCACGCGGCCTGATGGAACGCCTCCCGGATCGCAGCGGGCATGCGCGCGGGCCAATGGAGCGCGTGATAGGCGGCTCCGGTGGCGGTCACGAGCGGGGCCTGATCTATGGCCTGATTGTACCACCCGGCTTTCAGCGGTGCCTCTCCTGCCAGAACAACCATCGGGATGCGCGCACGCACGGCCGCCGGTAAAGCCGTCATGGTCTGCGTGAGTCCCGGTCCACAGGTGACAGTCGCAAAACCGGTGCGTCCCGACTTGCGGGCATAGGCCATGGCCGCAGCGACAGCGCAGTGTTCGTGG
>Ga0316205_10003277_pt1 | contig 15527 bp, 10 predicted proteins | sample 3monthpyrite_MG_FD_204941 | JGI IMG/M metagenome (GOLD analysis project Ga0316205, IMG submission 204941) | Microbial mat bacterial communities from mineral coupon in-situ incubated in ocean water Damariscotta River, Maine, United States -... | ecosystem: Environmental > Aquatic > Marine >... | reverse complement strand
TCAAGGCTGTCGGGAATGAGGCCGCCTTTCATGGTCTCGACGCGGTGTAAAATATCTTCGGCGACGGTCACGGCGTTGGCCCCGGCGCGCTTAGCCAATGCCAGTGTCACAGCGGGGCGGCGGGTAATTTCGCCGTCGTCACCACGGTTCAGGGTGGCCACGAGATATTCATCAAGATCGGCCACAAAGGCCACGTCAGCCACATCGCGAACATAGATGGTACGCGCGTCGCGGGTGGTCAGTTCCAGATTGCCGATCTCCTCCGGGGTCGACAGCGTTTTGCCGATCACCAGATCAACCTGTTCACCGGAATCGCGTTGCAGTCCGGCGGGTGCGGCACTGTTGGCACCCGAAACCTTGGCCGCCAGTTGCTGCAGCGTGACGCCATAAAGTGCCAGCCGTTCGGGGTCGGGGGCCACGCGCAACGCCTCGTCGGTGGCACCGACCAGATAGGTCAGCCCTATATTGTCAATCTTGGCAAGTTCGACCTCGACTTCGCGGGCGACGCGGGTCAGATCGGCAGCAGTCACCGCGTCCTGCCCCTCGGCGGACGAAAATGTCAGCGTGACGATGGCCACGTCATTGATGCCCCGACCAACCACCAGCGGCTCGGGAATGCCCACAGGGATACGGTCGATATTGGCCAGAATCTTGTCGCGCACCCGCACAATGGCAGTGTCCGCCGAAACCCCGACCTTGAAGCGCGCCGTGACCATCACCCGATCGTCGCGGCTGTCGGAATAGACATGCTCGACTTGATCGAGGCTCTTGACGATAGCCTCCAACGGCTCGGTGATCAGCTTGACCGCATCATCGGCTTTCAACCCGTCAGCGCGCACAAAAATATCAACAAGCGGAACCGAAATCTGCGGTTCTTCCTCGCGTGGAAGCGCCGCCAGCGCGATCATGCCCATGGCCAGCGCCGCAAGCAGCAGCAGCGGGGTCAGGGGCGAGGCGATAAAGGCGCGGGTCAGGCGACCGGCAATACCAAGCGCGTCGTCACTCATCCGCAATCACCACATGGTCACCGTCGGCAAGACCGCTGAGAATTTCACGCCATGGCTCGCCGTCGCGTTCGACAACACCACCCGGCACCACTGTGCGGCGCCGTTCGCCATTCTCGCCGTTTGAAACGGTCACAAAATCAAGGCCGCCCTGTCGGCTGAGCGCAGCTTCCGGCACCAAGATTGCGCGACGTTCGCCGACCGGAAGACGCACGGGCAGGCGGCGCCCGACAAAGCGGTCCTGTAGCCCGTCGACCTCGACATCGGCCTGAACCCGACCGGCCTCGATTTGCGGATACAGCTTGACCAATTTACCGGTATGCCGAGCGCCCGAGCTGCCAAACCCTGCGCTGGAGCCCAGCTGGATTTCGTCACCTTCGGCAAGTGTCACGGCATGACGTTCTGGCACCGACAGGCGCAAAAAGACACCGCCGCCGCCGATCACCGCCGCCGTCTCACCCGGTGTCACGACCGAGCCGCGTGCGATCGGAACCGACAGAACCACACCCGCTTCAGGTGCCAGAATTTCGCCCTCGGAGACGCGCTGCCGGACGACCAGCCGCTCGGACTCCAGACTTCGAATCTGGCCGTCCAGCACATCGACAGCGGTTTGTAGTTGGTCGAACCTTTGGGTGGTGATGACGCCGCGGTCGATCAGCGTGCGACCGCGTTCAAGATCGGTACCGGCGGTTTCCACCTGAGCGGTCAACGCTGCCAGCTGTGCGTCGAGGGACTCGAGCTGAAAGACCAGTTTATCGTCTTCAACCCGGCCAATGCTCGCGCCGGCAGCGACAATGTCGCCCTCGGAGACGGCCAGTTCGGTGATCGTGCCACCAATACGCGTCCGGGCCGGCACCCGGTTGCGAGTCTCAACCTGACCATAGACCGCCTTCCATTCCACGATCGGTTCGGACGTCATGACGAGCGTTTCGGCACCCAGCGGGCCAGCCGACATGATCGCTGACAAGAGGAACGCAAGAAGCCTCATCTGATCCCTTTCAAGGTTGGGCCTCCGCAATAAATGCGGCTTTGCACCTTCAAGACCGCATCTACGCGACGCGCGCCTTGACCTTGATCAAATCCGCCCAGTTGGGCAAGCATGGCGGTGCCTTTCAGGGTTCAGATTTCCAATTCCGACTATGCGGTTTGAACAGGAACAAAGCGCCAAGCACCGGCTGACGGGACAATTTTTCCAATACCCGGAAACGGAAAATGATAGCCCGCCACGAGGATATTCTCGTCTGAGGCTTGTTTAAACAGTTTACGGCGGGTGTCTGCGGCGACTGTCTGGTCCATTTCCACTGCAAGCGCCCAATCTGGTTCTTCTGGACCAACAAGGTAGTGCACGGCTGCATCCATCATATGCAGCAATTTATCGCCCCCATCGCTGATCAAGAATGCGTGGTGACCCAAAGTGTGACCGGGAGCCGCGATGGCTGTGATGCCAGGAACGATCTCGTCGCCCGCGGCGTAGGGCTTAATGAGCGACCGGATCGGGTCAAGCTGAGCGTTGCCGACAGACAGCATAAAATTCATGAAGTTTTGCTCCTCGCCGGGCTTTTGGCTCCAGAATTCCAACTCGTTTGGCGGCAAGAAGTAATCTGCGTTCTTGAAAATAGGCGCTCCGTTTTTACTGCATGAGCCAATGTGATCTGGGTGCCCATGGCTGAGGATGACCATAGTTATGTCGTCCGGAGAGACGTTGATGGCCCGCAAGCCATCCAGCAGACGACCGTTATCTGCCTCATTACCCGGAAATGTAACATCTCCCATCCCCGTATCGAGCAAGACCTTATGTGCGCCGCTTTCGATATAGGTGACCTGCATGTGCAAGCTCACGGTTTCGGTCGGTAGCCCGAACTTCGTTAAGAACGATTCCGCGGAGCCCTCTGGTCGATTGGCAGCGAAGGCCGGTGCAGGGAACGTAAATCTGGCGTCATCAATGACAGTTACGCGCATGGTGCCGATTTTGAACCGATGGATTGCGCGAAAGGGAGCCGGGGTGAGCGGTGCTGCATTGGAAGGAGAGGCCCCGGCCAGGATCGTTGCCGCCCCTAATGTGGGAACAGCCGTTAGCAAAGCCCGGCGCGAGAAGTTTGATGATGTACTCATTCGAAGTCTCCAAGTTTCATGTGTGCGTATTGCCGCGGAGCATGCAGCAGATATTCTGAACGGCTAATGACGCAATATTCAGAACTATTGATTTTGCGTTCAGAAATCGCGCGTGCAACTTGGCGCGAGCAGGTCATTGACGGCAAATGACGGAGATAGAATATGATGGAGATCATGAGATGACATCCAATGTCGATGCCTTGAGCGATGTGTTGCGAACCGTTCATTTGAGCGCTTGCATCTACTTTGTTAAGGACATGCCGGCCCCATGGGGGATGGATATTCCCGCCGTTGCAAACGGCCCGCTACATTTGGTGATGGAAGGTTCTTGCATGCTGGTGGCCTGCGGCAAGGAATATATTCTGGAGGCCGGGGATGCCGTGTTGCTGCCCCATGGAACCCATCACCAAATGCTTGACGCAAGAGGCACAGTCCCTGAACCGGGGCGCAAGATGATGGAGAAGCTACTTTCCGACGACTATCGGCAACCGGAGGTCAGCGCGACACGAATGATGTGTGGGCATTTTGAGTGGGACAGCGCGTTTGGGCATCCATTGTTTAAAGAATTACCCGAATTGATGGTCGTGCGCGGAGTATTTTCCGGTGCTGATGCCGCGCGCTTCAAGGCCATAGCAGAGTTAATCACGGTTGAGAGCCGGGATCAAAAGCCCGGAAGCTCTGCGGTTGCAGACCGCATGGGGGAGGTCCTGTTTGTAAGTATATTGCGCAGCTGGCTGGTCGCCAACAAACCGTGTCAGGGTCTTCTGGCTACGATTGAGAATCCACGATTGTCCCGTGCGCTCCATCAAATCCACAATTCGCCCGAAGCCGATCTTGATCTGAATACACTTGCACGGACGGCTGGGATGTCGCGCACGTCCTTTGCGGTTCAATTTCGACAGGTAATGGGGATTCCGCCCGCAGAATATCTTGCCAGCTGGCGATTGTTGATGGCGCGCAACATGCTGCGGCAAACAGCGTTGGCATCCTCTGACATCGCTACTCGCGTCGGGTACGGATCGGATGCTGCCTTCTCCAGAGCGTTCAAGCGGGAATACGGCGTTCCACCGTCCATGTTCCGAAATCATGCGTAAAATTTGGCGCTTTCGTTCACAACAGGCAGTAGCAGACAACACTCATCCGGCGATGCCAGAGCATTTTGGCAGGAAAAATCTCGATATCACTGCGCTGGACTGCCCGACATTGTTGTGAGCTAAGGGCACGCATCATTAAGAAACGCCACAAATCTAGCGAACCACATACACCAAATCGACGCTAAAGGAATTCATCAGGTACCGAGAACACAAAGTCATCGGCATTCAATGTGCTATAATCCATGTTTCGTATGACCAATCTTTCACCGGTATCTAGGCGGACCTCTGTATCGGCGGTTTTGTATGCACTGACGATTAGGGTTTCAAAATCCCCTCCCTCAATGAGCACTTTGTCTTGCCCCTCGGTAAAATCGTAGATCACGTTCAGATCTGAACCTGCTTCAAAGACAAAAACATCACTTCCGCCTCCGCCGTAAAGCCGATCCGTGCCACCTAGGCTATCTATAAGATCATTGGCGGCAGACCCCCGAAGAATGTCGTTGCCATCCGTCCCCACCAGAAGCGCAACCTCTGGCTGCGCATCTTCGAAGTTTATGACGTCAAAATCGGTCAGAGCGACATCCCGCAAAACGAGGCGGTCACCTTCGGGGGTCCGCAAGTCAAGATCGTCCTCGCCATACTGGCTGACAGTCAAAGAAGAGGTCGAGATGTCGACCAAGAATATGGTGTCTTGTTCGATGTCAAAATCATAAATGATGTTCGTATCGGAACCGATCCCGAATAATACGGTGTCGGAACCCGATCCGACGGTGATCCGGTCGTAACCAGCACCGCTATTGATCGTGTCATCTCCACCATATGCGAATATTCGGTCGTCCCCGGTCCAGCCGAGTAGATCATTTGCGGCTTGCGTTCCCAACATGTGGAACCGAATATCTTCGGCCGACTCGTAGTCGACATTTCTTAGTACAATTCTTTGCCCATCATTGGTTCGAATATCCAAGTCGCTGTCGCCATATGGGCGAAAGGTCACTTCCGCCTGCGAGTATCCTATCAACCCGATGGCATCCTCTGTGACATTGAAATCATATACGATGTCGGTGCTCTGATCAGTGCCTAGCACAAAGGTGTCTGATCCGTCGCCTCCATACAGCCGGTCTCGCCCCCAGCCTCCGACCAAAATGTCATGCCCCTCGTTTCCATAAAGATAGTCGTCACCGGATAGCCCGACGACCAGATCACTCATTACTCCGCTTTCGATGCGAAGGCCGTTTTGAATCTCTATCGTTTCAAGAAGTGGTTGTGTGACCGTCAGGTTGAACGGGAGGATAGGGAAAGTGCCATTTGGACCTGTCACATAGATGAAATCGCCCGCCTGCATGGTGACGCTCTGCTCAACCGCACCATAAGAAAGGGTTGGGTTTGATACTTCTGACAGTGTCTCGATCCCGAGCAAGCCCTCAGGGGTCACATAGGCCGAGCTTATTTCAATTTCGATCCCATTCTCGAGCAACGAGAACCCGCCAAGTTCGATATCGCCGGAAAATTCCTGATCCGGTGCTAAGTCAAGTTGAATGAGAATGGTGTTGGCGTTGATGAGGATGGCCTCACCCACTGTTGGTGACGTTTCTCCTGTGGAAATGGCGATGGCCATCCGGGTCGCTGCGGTTTGATAGGCATCTACTGTCAGATGAACGCTGTCGCGCAACTCCAAGTCGAAGATTGTCGTTGCAAGCGTTATCGTGTCCGACGAGTCTGCAATGAGTTGCTGGGCTTCCCGTATTGTGGTGGAGCCGCCGTGCAGGGCTTCGGAATAGAATGCCCTGTCGCCCAAGGCCTGAATGTAGGTCTGGGGGGCGTCGCTGGCTTGCGCTAGTTGATCGAGAACAAACCGAAGCCCGTCGGTGTATTCATCAGCACCATTCGCACCCACATATGTTGTGTCCGCCTCACCCTGAGCCCAAATGACACCCAGAAATTCGATACCCGAATCGACCGCCGATTCGATATCTTCCAAGAACATGGATAGGTTCGGACCAGCCTCGCCTGAGGTTTCGTCATACCAGTAATTTTGACTGATGCGGCTGAACAGATCGGAATCATCTGGGGCTCTCACAGCCGCATATTCGAGCGCCGACGCACTCAAAAGTGCCGACCCGCCACGCGCAGCGTCGAAAAACTGAACATCCGTGTATTGGGGGTTGAGCGCTAGAAAGGTATTTTTGAACGCCTCCAGTGCTGCGCCATCCCCGGCGCGAAACCATTCGTCAATATTGGATTGGCCGGCGAGAACAAAGTGAGCGATCATGTTACAACTTTCACAAAATAACGCCCCCATAATCCTTATAGGATCACTAAGTGAAATATGAAATCGTGATTTGGCGCTAGTGTCTGCATAACTGTTTCTGGACGGGGAGTTAGTGTTCGTGAAAATATCCACATTTGCTATCTGCGACTCCAACCAAGAAGAGTTCAGCAAAAATTACATCACCAACAGCTTAAGATGCAGATTGGGTGCGAAATGGCCTTCCGTGTGCCGCCCAATCTCCGCCATAGCCCGAAACCTTGGCGCCGCAATTGTGTCGCAAGGTACTAGGTGGAAACGAAGGAAATCATGTCGAAAGTGGGCTGGGAGTGGCGGCTTTGACGGAAATCGAAGCTATTAAGCGGGCTCTCCAGATTTTTCTTGGGCGGACCAATGTGCAGAGTTGCCACTATAAAAATCGCTTGATCGTCCGCTGGATGAGATCATTTACCAGCGTCGGCGTCTCGATTGATGAAGAATGGCCCGCACCTTTGAACACGGCCAGCTCCGACTCGTTGATCGCCGCATGCAGGTTTTCAGATTTTTTCAGTTCCGTGGCCACGTCTTCATCCCCAACACCAATTCCGACTGGCAAGTTGATATTGCCTAGAAGGTCCAAAAAGCCATCACGGTCAATCACACCTGACACCGCCCGCGTTATGCCGATGCGGTGATTGTCAGCAATCGCCTTCGCCCAACGCGTCTTTTCCTTCAAACGGGCTGCGTCGTTCAGGAACGTCTGCCCAAACATGATCGGCATAACACGACCAATAACTGCCCTCAGTCCGAGCCAACGGGCAACAAAATTGAGCCTCCGGTATTTTGGCCCGTTCTCTTTCGGTTCCGGGTCGGCAGAGGTATCCAGTAGGGTGAGTGTTTTTAGTAACTCTGGCTTTCGCGCGGCCAATCGCATACCAACGAAACCGCCCATGCTCAGACCAACAAAATGGCAAGGTGCTATATCCAAGAACTCGATCAGCGCCGCGGCATCGTCAGTCAGCGTCTCAATATCATAGCCACTTTTGGTAATACCGCTCTGTCCTTGGCCACGGTGATCGAAAGCAATGCACCGATAGCTGTCTTGGAAGTGCTCCACCTGTTGCTCAAACATGGCTCCGCTAAACAGAAGGCCGTGTGAAAATACAATAGCCTCTCCGTCGCCACCGGTGTCGGTGAAGTGAATATGCGCTCCATTCAGGTCAACATGTGGCAATTCACTTTTCTCCTGTGATCATAGCTGCCAGTCCTGTGGCATGGTTGGTGTCAACGAGAGTAATTTCTTGGTGTAATCTGCCACGGGATTCTCAAAGACCTGCTCGGACGCGCCCTTTTCTTGAATGCTCCCATTGCGCAGGACGACGACATCGTCGGCCATTTGCCGCACAACTGATAGGTTGTGGCTGATGAACAGGACTGTCAGCCCGAAAGCTGCTTGCAGATCCTTTAGAAGGTTCAAAAGCTGGGCTTGAATTGAAACATCGAGAGCAGAAGTAGGCTCGTCGCAAATCAAAATTGTTGGACGTGCCAAAAGCGCGCGTGCAACAGCTATGCGTTGGCGTTGACCGCCTGAGAATTGATGTGGGTATTTGTCGATGGCGTCTGGATCCATACCAACGAGGCTCAGCATATCACTGCACAGGTCGCGCCGTACGTCCTTGTCTTTGACGAGGCCGTAAAGCCAAAGCGGTTCGGACAAAATGGTGCCAATTCGGTGGCGGGAATTTAGGGACGAGAACGGGTCTTGAAATACCATTTGGATAAGCTGGCGCGAAGGGTGGTGACGCGAACGGGCCTTGCCTCCGGGTAACGGCGCGCCGCCCAATGTCATTTCACCACCAGAAGGTCTGATCAGGCCCGTCAGCGTTTTGGCGAGGGTTGATTTACCTGATCCGCTTTCTCCGACGATGCCCATAACCGAACCGGGCTGCACATCAAAACTAACGTCGCTCAGAGCAACAAACGGTTTGGGCTTATGCCAGATGGAGGTGCGGGTGCCGGGGAATTGTACGTTTATGTTTTGCAAGGTGAGACCTGCGGCCTCTTGTCGTTTGCCGCCAAGCAGCCATGCCTCTGCTACGTCACCTTTGCCAGCACCCGGGGCCGCAGGCCTGCTGTCTTCCTCGGGCACCCGAAAGCGGGCGATCTTGCGATCCAGGGGGGGCACCGCATCCATCAGCTGCTTGGTATAGGCGTGCTGCGGGTGTCCCAATACCTGCGCGGTCGGGCCGCTTTCGATCAGCTTGCCGTGTCGCATCACTGTGACTGTATCGGCGATCTGCGCGATCACTCCGATGTCATGTGTGATCAGAATGAAGCCAACCTTGCGCACATTCGCCAGCCGTCGGATCAGGTCCAATACCTGTGATTGCACAGCCACATCCAGCGCCGTGGTCGGCTCGTCTGCGATGATCAATTCAGGGTTTGTACACAGCGCCAGAGCGATCACGACGCGTTGGCGCATACCCCCTGAAAACTGATGTGGGTAGGCCTGCATGCGCGACGCGGCACCCTCGATCCCCATTTCCTCTAACAGATCGATTGCCCGCTGTTTTGCTTCCTTTGAGGGGATGTCTTCGTGAGCCAAGATTGTCTCGACCAGTTGGTCCTCGATTTTCATCAAAGGATTGAGGCTGGTTTGTGGGTCTTGGAAAATCATAGAAATGCGCTTGCCGCGCAGCGCATGCGCCTCGAAACGGTCGAGGGCACGCAGGTCGGTGTCGCCCAGGTGTAGGCCACCCTCAGAAATATAGCCGGGGTGTTGCAGCAGCCCAATGATCGCCGCGCCTACGGTAGATTTTCCTGCTCCGCTTTCGCCCACCAACCCATGGATTTCGCCGGGCGCGATGGCCATAGACATATTTTCTACGGCGGTCACATCGCCAAAGCGTGAGGGGAATTTGACCGTGAGGTGTTCGACTCGCAACATCAGCGCAATCTCGGATTAAAGACGTCGCGGAAGAAATCGCCAAGAACGTTGATCGACACCACGAGTGCGACCAGAAACAGTGTTGGAATCCATAGTATCCACCATTCACCAGACAGCAGGAATTGCATTCCAATCCGGATCAGAGTGCCCAAAGACGGGCTGTCTGCGGGAAGACCGATGCCAAGGAATGATAGCGTGGCTTCCAACAAAATCGCCGAGGCCAGATCGACTGTAATGATGACCAGAAGGGGTCCAAGAATATTGGGCAGAATATGTATGAACATCACACGCAGGGGGTGCTGGCCCTGCATTACTGCGGCCTGAACGTACTCCTTGTTCATCTGCACAAAGGTCGACGCACGGGCGGTACGTGCGAAATTCACCCAAAGCGATAGGGCGATGGCGATTATCAGAACCGTGACCCGCAGGTTTTGCTGCATGTCGGACGGCAAAATACCCCGCGCGATACCGTCAATCAAAAGCGCGGTCAGGATCGCGGGGAGGGCAAGCTGGATGTCGGCAATGCGCATGACGATGGCGTCAAAGCGCCCGCCGAAATACCCCGCCGCCAGCCCCAGCCCGACCCCCAGCAGCGTCGCGATGGTCATCGCCGAAATGCCAATAATCAGCGAGAGCCGCGCACCATACAGGATCGACGAAATCATGTCGCGCCCCTGATCATCGGTGCCAAGCAGGAAGCGTTCGTTCCCAAACTCCTCCCATACCGGTGGCAGCAGCCCGTCCATCAGCGAGAATGACGCCAACTCATAGGGATTCACCAACGCAATCCACGGTGCCAATAGCGCACCTAGAATGATCATCACCGCGACAATCGCCGCAATGATTACCGCGGGTGACCGGGTGAACAGCCAAAGCCCCTCGTGCTGTTTTATGAATGCCAGCATCACGACACATCCCGTATACGCAAGCGTGGATCAATCGCGACATATAGAAGGTCAACAACCAAATTCACAACCACGAAAAAGAATGCAATCACAACAAGATAAACCCCCATCACAGGGATATCAACGAAGCGGATCGACTCCAGAAACAACAACCCCATGCCGGGCCATTGAAAGACGCTTTCTGTGACGATTGAAAAAGCGATCACACCGCCAAATTGCAGCCCGATGATGGTGATCACCGGCACCATCGTGTTCGCGAGTGCGTGTTTGAAATACAGACGGCTCATCGGCACACCCCGCGCAGTGGCGAAACGGATATAGTCCGAGCGCATGACCTCCATCATCTCTGCGCGCACCAGCCGCATGGTCAGCGTCAACTGATATACACCAAGCGTGATCGCGGGCAGGATCAGGGCGCGCCAGCCGTCGACCGTCAGGAATGAGGTCTCCCAGCCGCCCAAATTTACGGTGCCGCCGCGCCCGAAGGTGGGCAACCAGCCCAGCTGCACACCGAACAGGAAGATCAACATGATACCGATGACAAATGTGGGAATAGAGACACCCACCAGTGTGACCATCAGGATCGCTTGCGTTGCAAAACCCCGTGGGCGCAGCGCGGTATAGACGCCCGCAGGAATGCCGACAAAGAGCGAGATCAGCAGCGCCACCACGCCAAGCTCCAACGTCGCCGGAATGCGCGTTGCAATCATCTCCGCCACTGGCTGCCGCGTTCGGTAGGAAAAACCAAAATCGCCCCTCAACATGTCGCCGGTAAACCTAGCAAATTGCAGGGCGAATGAATCGTTCAGACCCAGCTCGTCACGCAGACGTTCCTGATCCGCGACAGATGTTTCCACCCCCGTCATCTGTGTGATCGGGTCGCCGACAAAACGGAACAGAGAAAAGGCGAGAAAGGCAACGGCCAGCATAACAAAGACCGACTGAATCAGCCGCTTTGCGATGAAATATACCATTGCCCTTCTGCGTATCTCTAGTGCTTTAGTTCACTGTGACCCAGCGAAGCATGAAGAAGTTATCGGCCCGTTGGGTCAATTCCACGTTCTCCTTCGCAGCCCAAATTAGGGGCTGGGTATAAAGCGGAATATAGGCCACTTCATCTTGTGTGATGGACACCACCTCGTCGATCAGGGTTTGACGTGTCGTGGGATCAATTTCTTGTTGGATCATTGGCAGGAGTTCGTCCACACGCGCGTTGGAGTAGTTTCCGAAGTTCCACGAGCCCAGCTTCTTCTCATCGTCTTGGCTGTGTAGCAAAAAGCGGATGGGATGCTCCATGTCAAAGGTACCAGGCGACCAGCCCAACAAATACATGTCGAAATCATCTTCGCGAAGCTGTGTCCAGTAATCGCGAACGGGGCCTGTCGACAGCTCTGCGTTTAAGCCAACCGCCGCGAACATCGAGGCGGCAGCACGGCAGAGCGCTTCGTCGTTGATGTAGCGGTCATTTGTGCATTTTAGCCCGAAGCTGAAACCATCGGGATATCCTGCTTCGGCCAGTAGGGCTTTGGCTTTGGCGGGGTCATAGTTCGGCCGGTCCGAATTGGCTTCCGAGTAGCCCGAAATGCCAGCAGGCACCAATTGGCTCGCGGCTTCGATCTTGCCGCGAAACAGCACCCGATCAATAGAGTCCAGATCAATCGCATGGGCAGCGGCCAGCCTGACGCGTGGATCAGTAAAGGGGTTTTTGTCGGTAACGTCACTGGAATAGAGCAACCTGTCGTGCTCATGTCCGAATCCGAACATGATGACGCGGGTTTCTTCGCCCTCGAGAACCTTGAAGCCGTCACGGCCCTCGACCTGAGCTACGTCTTGTAACGGGATCGGCTGGATGAAGTCGATTTCACCCGACAAAAGGGCCGCTAACCCGGTAGCGGCGTTGCCAATGGGGGTGAAGGTTGCCTCTGTCACGTTGTGGGTTGCCTCGTCCCACCATCCCGCATACGGCCCCAGCACAGTTTTCACGCCCGGGTCACGGCTCATGACGGTGAATGGGCCAGTGCCGTTCACGTTGAGTGTTGCGAAATTTTCAGCGTCGCGCGCAGGCAAAGCAGCGTCGTTCGTGGTCGCCCAACCTTTATCAAGGATCATGAAGTTCGCGATTGACGACGGGAAAAGCGGGTTTGGCGCTGACGTCACAAAATCAATGGTGAAATCATCTACGACCCGCACCTCGGTTACAGGTGCAAACCATGACCGGACGTCAGCTGCTTCATTCGAAGCGCGCTCATATGAGAACATCACGTCCTCCGCTGTGAACGCGGCCCCGTCTTGGAAAGTCACGCCCTGACGTAGATTGAACCGCCAGCCGTTCTCACCTTCGAGCGGCTCCCATGACGAGGCCAGTGACGGTTCGATCGACATGTCCCGTCCGCGGCGCACGAGGCCTTCGTAAATGTTGTTCAGGAACGACAGCACAGGTGCCGAATTGACTGCGTGTGGATCCATCGTTTGTGGATCAGTGGTTGAGGCCCATTTGAAGGGTTCGGCCTGTGCACTCAATGCGGCCAAAGATAATGCCCCACCGAGCAGCAGTGATTTTCCAATGGTTCTTCTCATAATGCCCTCCTGAATGATAACTTCCCGCAAGCCTGCGCTTTATGCCGAGAAGGTCAAGGACGATGAGGCTTTTGAAGAAAGATTTTGAGCCGCCCCTTTGAAGTGATCCGCCCCTATCTTTGGGAAAGCGGAGGACCAACGATGGCCATTAAGAGACCCAAACCCGTAGAGATTGTCGCGAAGTTACGGCAGGTTGAAGTTCTGATGGCATGGCATGCCCAGAATTGACGCAATCAGACAGATCAGTGTGACTGAACAAACCTATTCCCGCAGGAAGAAGAGGTACGGCGGAATGGGCACGGAACAACTCAAGGAACTGAAGCGATTGCACAAAGAGAACGAGCGTCTACGGCGTGCAATTTCTGACCTGACACTACAATACGCCGCAAATACAGAACCTTCTCGACAATCTCAGCTGGCGTTTGATTGGCAGGGTTCTTCGGAATTGACTTGGCGTTCTTTAACCCAGCTTCGCCATGCTTCAGATAGGCATCCCGCCATCTATAAAAGCTAGACCTGCCGATCCCAAAATACCGGCAGGCTTTGCGGGCATTACCGATCTTCTCGGCGTGCTGGAGCACTCTAAGCTTGCGTTGAATGTCGCGTTCATCGTTCGTCATGAATACTTCCTCCATCCCAAATCAAGGAATTTACAGGAAGTGTCCCGAGAGCCCGTACATGTCTACATAAATCTCTGATTTTCTTACACTTAGAAAAGCTTTGCCCTCAACCACGAAACGGGGGACGCATTGCTGCGTCCCCCGTCCCGTGGTTGATGCCCAGCCGGGAGCAGTCCCGGCCAGCGGGCCTCTTAGGCAAATTGCGAACTCTTGGAGAGCGTAAATTTGCCATTGTCGGTTTTGACGATCTTGCCGGTGCGCAGCAACGTGCCGAAGGCGCGCAGGCCATCCTCACGCGACGGCGCTTCAGGGCCGGAGATCTGTGCCAGTTTGCGCATCAGCATCGCGCGGGTGAAATGTTCAACCCCCTCGATTTCAACGTAATGCGCGGCCGCGGCTTCAAGCAGATCAGGAAGTTCCAAAGCACCGGCTTTCGCGGCATATTCTGCGAAGGTGATCTGGGTTTCTTCGTTGAAGAGGTTTTCTTCGGTGTCGAAGTCTTCTTCCATCTCTTCTTGCAGCGCCAGATTGCCATGGGTCACGCGACGTGGGCGCACATCAATGCCAGCCGCAGAGGCTGCCAATGCGTCGGGGGCCTCTTGAGGGTGGTCGATGCGTTGCGCGCTGACCAACACCAAGGGTGAGGGGCGGTCAGAGCGGCTGCTGGAGGCCACAGGGCGCGAAGGGCGAACCACCCGAGCCAGATCATCACGATACTGGTCCAGTTCCTCTTCTTCGCGCTTGTCGGCAGCTTCGACGATGCTGCTATCGGCCTTGGTTGCGGCGACAGCGGCTTTGAGATGCGCGATGGACGCACGGCGAACCGAGCTTTCATCATTTTCCAAGCGCGAGCCAGTGGTGCTCATCAGGCGCTCAATTGCGTCATCTTCGGCCATGGCGGCAAAAGATTTCCGCTTGGGCGCGTCTTCGTCGGTGAGGTCTTTCGCTTCCGTTTCATCCACAACTTTTGCGTCGAATTCGAATTCGACTTCATTGGGATCGCCCATCAGAGAATTCAGCACGTCCTCAGAACCATAGTCGTCGTCGATGATGGTGGGGAGTACAGCGTCGTCTTCCGTATCCAAAATAGGATCGTCAACAGAGTCACTCAGGCGGGACAAGATGTCGTCTGCGTCGTCATCTTGCGGCTCATCCTCAATGGCCGCCTCGGCAACAGCCTCCTCAACAAAAGACACGTCCTCTGTCGTGGTTTCGGCCTCTACCTCTGCCAGTTCAGCCATCAGTTCGGCTTCCATCTCCGGCGGAAGCTCCGCTTCTTTGGCGGCCTGTGCGGCCTCCATGTCGGCGCGAGAGATCTTTTGCACGACGATGCGGCGGCGCGGCTTGATGCGGAGCGAGCTGTCGTCTTCGTCGGCCACATCCGTGTCTTCATCCTCGGCCAAAGCGCCGTGAATAGCCTCGGCCTCGGTGTCTTCGTCGACGGCGTCATCGTCGTCAGTGGCGTCGAGTTCAGCGGCTTGCGCTGTTTCGGATTCAGCTTCAACCTCGTCCGTAGCTTCAGCCTCAACCTCAACCTCTGCTCCGGTGTCTTCCTCTGCCTCCGCTTCAACTTCTTCTGGTTCCACTTCAGCTTCAACTTCGTCGCTGGCTTCAGCTTCTTCTGTCGCCACATCTATGTCGACCTCAGCCTCGAGTCCTTCTGCCTCGACCTCAGATTCTGCCTCGTCAATTTCAGGGTCCTCGAAAACCTCTTCCCCGGCGACACCTTCGGCGGCGTCGGAATCGGTGTCTGTGAGGCCTGACATAACCGCGTCGAGTGCGTCATCGTCTTCGGTCTCGAAACCGGTCTCGATCGGTGCGTCGAACAGGGCGCTCGGTGCGTCATCTTCAAGGTCTTCATATCCGGCCGCGCTGAATTCCACGGCGTGCTGATCCTCGCTATAGGGAGCAGGGGCCGCGTTTTCGCGGGCGACCACGGCGCGGATGCGCTGCAGCTTCTCGGCCACGGTATCGCCACCGCCATGCTCTGGCGCGGCAACTGGTGGGGCCACGATGGCGCGTA
>Ga0316205_10003276_pt1 | contig 15530 bp, 19 predicted proteins | sample 3monthpyrite_MG_FD_204941 | JGI IMG/M metagenome (GOLD analysis project Ga0316205, IMG submission 204941) | Microbial mat bacterial communities from mineral coupon in-situ incubated in ocean water Damariscotta River, Maine, United States -... | ecosystem: Environmental > Aquatic > Marine >... | reverse complement strand
TCTTTATCAATCGCCAAGCCCTCAACCTGATGAAACATCGGGGTGTGGGTGTTGTCATAATCCGAGCGATAAACCCGCCCCGGGGCAATAACGCGACACGGCACACCGTGCTTTTCCATATGCCGGATCTGCACGGGGCTGGTATGGGTGCGCAGCACATGCGGCGGGCGGTCATCGCCCTCATCACGGTGCATGTAAAACGTATCAAATTCCTGCCGCGCGGGGTGCTCGGGCGGGATATTCAGCGCATCAAAATTGTAGTAATCATTCTCGATCTGCGGCCCCTCGGCCACGCCGTAGCCAAGGTCGGCAAAGATAGCGATGATCTCTTCGGTGACCTGCGAAATGGGGTGCACGCTGCCCTGCCCCACAGGCCGCGCGGGGGCGGTTACATCCAGCCACTCGGTGCGCAGGCGCTCGTTCAGGGCGTCATCTTCCAGCCCGACTTTGCGCGCGGCTAACGCTGAATTAATCTCGTTTTTCAGCGCGTTTAGCGCAGGGCCCGCCACCATTTTCTCTTCGGGAGACATCTTGCCCAGCCCGCGCATCATCAGGCTGACCTCACCCTTTTTACCGACGGCGGCCACGCGGATGCCCTCAAGCGCGTCCAAATCAGCAGCGTCAGCAACCTGACCCAGTATTTTAGCTTTTAACGGTGTAATATCGTCCATAACAGGCCCCAAATTGCTTTGCCCACGGCCTATCACAAGCGGCCAGAAATGCAAGCCTATAGGCTTACGCGCCCACCCCTTCGACGATCACCACATGGCCGGTGCTACACGTCTGGCGGAGCGCTTTGAGGGGCGCATATTCTTCGCTGGCAAACAAGCGCCGAGCCGAATCCATGTCAGGAAACTCAAAAAGCACAATGCGAGTCGGGGCCCAATCGCCTTCCAGAATTTCCAAAGCGCCACCGCGTGCCAAATACGTGCCCCCCATGCGCTCAACCAGCGGCTTCACCTGTCTCATGAATTCACCATATAGCTCAGTGTCATGGATATCGACGTCATAAATTAAATATGCACTCAATTTAAAAACTCCTCTATAGTGCAGGAAACCGTCGCACAAAGAAAATGGATGAACAATGGAATTACCAACCTTTTTGACCAACCTACCCGGCATTGATCTGCCGTTCCCGCCAGACGCAGTGCGCACAAGCGCCATTAAATCTGACAAAGGCCTGATGGTGATTTTTGAGGTAATGCAGGATTTTGATCTGCCCCCGCACAGCCACTTGGGGCAGTGGGGCACAGTGCTCGCCGGTGAATTCGAACTGACGATTGGCGACGAAACCAAAATCTATTCACCTGGGATGAGCTACAGTATTCCAGCGGGCGTTGTGCACAGCGGAAAGCTTAAAGCGGGCGTAAAAGTGATCGACATCTTTGAGGAGCCGGATCGCTATTCCTTAACGAAATCTTAACCCCTGAATCGTTAACAATACCTAACTTAATTGGAAGGTATTTTAATGATTATCAACGGCACGACCGGCGATGATACCCTTTATGATATCGGAAATCGGGATGAACTCACCGGCCTGTCTGGCGCGGATCGCTTTGTGCTGAGCCATGACGGGCGGCGTGATACCATTCTGGATTTTGAAGACGGGGTGGACGTGATAGATTTCACCGATTTTAACGTCACTTTTGAAGAATTGTTTATCTTCCAGATCAGCGCCTATTCCTTTGTCGTGGATATTCGGGGCGAGCGAAACCAGATCGACGTTGCGCCGCCGGATATAGGTGATCCGCCGATTACGCCCTATTCCTTTACCGCTGATGACTTTATTTTTGCCGACGGGGCCGCAGCGCCCAATGTGCTTGTGCAATCAGATACCGCCGCAGCAGACAAGCTGATCGGCACCGGCCGGCCGGATGTTTTTGTGTTTTCGCCAGATGGGCTGCGGGATGCGGTGCGCCGCTTTGAAATCCACAAAGACGCGATCGACCTCTCCTCCTTTGGCACAGCATTCGCAAACCTCACCTTCACCGATGTGGCACCGGGGCGCGTTGTGATCCGCCTTGAAACCGTTGATTTTGGGGTGGAACACCTGGTGCTAAATGACAAATCCCGCCTTTTCACCTCAGCAGACCTGACCGCCGACGATTTCATCTTCGCCTGAACCTGCCCCGCCGAGCGAAGCGAGGCCACCGCCAGCGGCAGTCGTTTTTCAGCTTGCTGAAAAATGTGGCTTTCCTGACGGGGGATGTCTGACCTCGCGGCATTGTCAATGCGCTCCGCATTTGGCCTCCGTGAAGGAAAGCCAATTTCATTCAAGTCGCACAATCCCTCGCGTAGCCCGCGGCCCTCAACCAACAAAAAAGGCCCGCCACTTTCGTGACGGGCCTTTCAAATTCAAAAGCTTATTTAAGCCAGCGCGGCTTTCGCCTGAGACACAACAGCTGAAAACGCTTCCGGTTCGTGCACGGCTAGGTCTGCCAACACTTTACGGTCCACTTCAATACCAGCCAATGTGAGGCCGTTAATGAATTTGGAGTAGTTCAGGTTCTCGTCATTCAAACGCACAGCGGCATTGATCCGCTGGATCCATAAGGCGCGGAAATTACGCTTACGGGCTTTACGGTCCCTTGTGGCGTATTGCATAGCTTTATCAACGGCCTGCGTAGCTGTGCGGAAGTTCCGCGAGCGGGCGCCGTAATAGCCTTTGGCGGCTTTAATGACTTTGCGATGGCGTGCGTGGGACGATGCGCCCCCTTTTACTCTAGACATATCTCAGGCTCCTATCGTGCGTATGGCATGTATTTTTTAACGATGCTCTCGTCGGCTTTGCATAGCAGCGATGTGCCGCGAGCATTGCGCAAGAACTTGTTAGACCGTTTGATCATACCATGCTGTTTGCCGGCCTGAGAGGCCTTTACACGGCCCGAAGCCGTCACCTTAAAGCGCTTCTTGGCGCTCGACTTTGTCTTCATCTTGGGCATTTCCGTCTCCTACAAAGAGGTTGGTATTTAGCGCGACTCGGCAGCCCTTTCGGCCGGCCGCACCGGTGGAGCGCACCTTCTAGGCGCAATCCACCACGTTGGCAAGGGGAATCGTCAGTTCGTCAATCGTGCATATAATTTATATACAGCATTCGGAATATCTTCAGCGAGGCTACCGCCACCGCCAATTGTTGTGGCATAATAAAGGATCAACCCGCCAACAACAAACAAGACAAGCGCAAGCGCCACCGAACGGTGATTGGTAACCGCCTCGAAACCGGTGAGCAGGCTCGCGATCAAGAGCGCAAGCGCGCCCAATAATGCTATTTCATAGTCCGACATGGCCGCCTCAATGCAAGTCTTCCGCCCAGTATTACCAGAAAACCAGCGACTTGGCCCAGTAATAAAGCGTTAATGCTGCGAAAAAAGGCGAAAATTTGCCGACTAATCGAGCTGGTTACCGTGGATTAAATCTTCGTTAACCGGAGCAACCCGCAAAATGTTTGTTGTGCCCGGCGTGTTAAACGGCACGCCGGCTGTCACCACAATCATATCATTTTCTTTGGCGAATCCGGCTTCTTTGGCTGCTTTTGCCGCGCTGACAACCGCCTCTTTAAAGCGGGACACCCCGGTAGAGATCACACAATGCAGCCCCCAGACCAACGCTAAACGCCGTGCCGTTGCAGGCACGGGCGTAATCGCGATAATGGGGACGCGTGGCCGCTCGCGGGCCGCCAGCATTGCCGTCGCGCCTGATTGGGTAAAGCTGGCAATCGCCTTAATATCTGTGGTTTCCGCCACTTCCCGCGCCGCAGCGCTAATCGCATCGGCTACCCGCGTGCGGCTTGGCGTGTGCGAGGCGGCAAGCCCGTCGCGATACATCTCGTCTTTCTCGACTTCAACCGCTACATTGCTCATTGTCGTAACGGCCTCGATCGGGTAATCACCGGCGGCGCTTTCTGCCGAGAGCATTACGGCATCTGCGCCTTCATAAATTGCCTGCGCCACATCAGAAACTTCGGCACGGGTCGGCACCGGAGAATTGATCATGCTCTCCATCATCTGGGTGGCCACAATTACCGGCTTGCCCACACGCCGGCTTGCCGTCACCAGCCGCTTTTGAATCGGCGGAACAGCCTGCACCGGCAATTCAACGCCCAGATCGCCGCGCGCAACCATTACACCGTCGGTAACCGCCAGAATCTCATCAAATGCTTCCACGGCTGCCGGTTTCTCGATTTTGGAAATAATGTGCGCCCGCCCTTTTGCCAGATCGCGCGCTTCCAATACATCAGACGCCCGTTGAACAAAGCTCAGCGCCAACCAGTCTACGCCCAACGCACAGACAAATTCCAGATCAGCCCGGTCTTTTTCCGAAAGCGCTGCCAGCGGCAACACCACGTCCGGCACATTCACACCCTTGCGATTTGAAATTTCACCGCCAACAAGCACTTCTGTTTCCGCAAAATCGGCGCCGCAGGCGGTGACTTTCAGTTTAATCTTGCCGTCATTCACCAGCAAAGTTGAGCCCACCTCTAGCGCTTTAAATATCTCGGTGTGCGGAAGGTTTACACGGGTATCGTCGCCGGGCGTTTTATCCAAATCAAAGCGGAAAGCGCAGCCCTCAACCAAAATCTCGTGATCATTTGCAAAAACACCACAGCGCAGCTTGGGCCCTTGCAGGTCAGCCAAAATGCCAATCGGCCGGTTTAGTTCTTCTTCAAGTTCACGAATAATCGTATGCCTGAATTTTATTTCATCATGGGCGCCGTGGCTCATATTAAGGCGAAACACATCAGCTCCGGCCAGAAAAAGCTCGCGGATCATTTGTTTTGTGTCAGAAGCAGGGCCGAGCGTTGCCACAATTTTGACATTCCTCCGGCGGCGGATACCTATCGTCATTCTATCTCTTTTCGTGCCAAATTGGCGGGCCTGCGGGCTGTATAGCGCACCAAAACAAAGAAGTCCGCAAGAATTGGCGTAATTTCGTTGCTTTTTAGCGGCACAGGCTGGCCCATGATTTCTTCTGGGTATATCACTTGCATGACAGAATTAAGAATCAGGCCCCCAAAATGAGTGAAAATACTGCAGTTGAAGTGCTAAACGCGGAAGCAACTTCGAACGTGCTGGTGTTGTGTGACCACGCCAGCAATCGCGTGCCCGCCGATGTGAACGGCGGCAGTCTTGGTATTTCGGACGCGGATATGAACCGGCACATCGCCTTTGATATCGGTGCGCGCGGCACAGCACTGCATTTGGCAGAGGCGCTCGGCGCACCTATGTTGGCCAACCGTTTTTCTCGGCTGGTGATAGACCCGAACCGCGGCGAAGACGACCCGACAATTTTGATGAAGATCTACGATCACACCATTGTTGAAGGTAACCGCAATGCGGATGTGGCGGAAAAACAACGCCGGATCGAGGCTTATCATCGCCCTTATCACGCTGCGATCGATGCTACCTTGGCGAATATAGCCGACCGGGGCGAGACCCCGATCATCATCTCGATCCACTCTTACACACCCAAGCTGAACGGCCGGCCTTTACGCCCCTGGCATATAGGCGTGTTGTGGGACAATGATGACCGTATTCCGGTGCCTTTGATGAAAAAGCTGTCTGCCAATCCCGAAATCGTCGTGGGAAACAACGAGCCATATTCCGGCGAGCTGCGTGGCGACACGATGTATTTCCACGCCACCCGCAAAGGCTACCCGCATGTGCTTATTGAGCTGAGGCATGATCTGATAGACACACCGGAAGGCCAGAAAAAGTGGGCCGCCATTCTGGCAGAGCCGCTCAATCAAATCATCAAAACCCTGTGAGGATATAATGGACGATCTAACCCGGCTCAAAGCCGAAGCCGCCGCTTTTCGCCGCCTGCGCGACCACCTCGCCGAGCGGAATGACGTGCAAAACATCGACATGATGAACCTGACCGGTTTTTGCCGCAATTGCCTGAGCCGCTGGTATCAGGAAGCCGCCAATAAATTGGGAGAGGAGATGAACAAAGAGGAAGGCCGCGAAGCATTTTACGGCATGCCTTATAGCGCATGGCGGGCGCAAAACCAATCGGAAGCCGATGCCGGCAAACTGGCCGCCTACGAGATTGCCAAGCCAAAGGAAGATTGAACAATGCGCCAACTGATTGCCATATTTATTCTGCTCGGACAGCCGCTGATCGCGGCCCCAAACGTGGTAGCCAGTATCCCGCCCCTTGCCGGGTTTGTGGCGGACCTGACGAAAAATTCGGCAACGCCCGAGACTCTCTTGCCCAGCAATGCCGAACCGCACGGGTTTACCTTGCGCCCGTCGCAAATCATCGCGCTGCGTGAAGCCAGTATCGTGTTTGCGGTGGGGCTCAGAATGGAGCCTTGGCTTGAGCGCGTTGACGGCGACTTTACCGCTGTCAATCTTGGCGAGGCCATCTCTGCCCCTTTACCCGCTCGCAGTTTTGATCTGACCCCGCGCGCAGAGCGCGACCCACACCTCTGGCTCGACCCCGCGGAAACCGCGCTTTGGGTTCTCGAAATAAGCCAGCGCCTTATTGAAGTTGATCCGGAACAGGCAGCTACTTACCGCACCAACACTTTGGCCGCGCTCGCCGTTTTACGCGATGCCGAGGAAAAGCTGGATCTGGTTGGTGAGCGCTTAAACGCGGCTGATATCCGGATCGTGGTGACCCATGATGCATTTCAATATCTTGAGCGCCGCCTTGGCGTGCCGCAACTGGGTATGTTGACCGATTTTCTGGATGCGCGAACAGGGGCACGGAGCCTTGCAAAGATTAGCCGTCTTGAAGGGCCGGTTTGCATCATTTCAAACCCCGAAGTCAGCGCACCTGAAAGCCTGTTGCCCAACGCGCCGCGCGTGGTGATTGACCCGATGGCGGCGGCAATTGCTGGGGCGCCAGACTTTACCGAGAGGTTTTATGACGGGATAGCCAACGCGCTGGAAACCTGTTTTGATCAGCCCTAGGAGGCAAGAATGAAAACCGGATTCTTTGTGGATGAAAAGTGCTTTTGGCATTCGGGCGGGAATTATGCGCTGACAGCCCCCGTCGGCGGCCTAGTGCAGCCTTTGGCAGCAGGCGGCTTGCCGGAAAACCCTGAAACAAAGCGACGGCTTTATAATCTGATGAAAGTTACGGGGCTGGCAGACGAACTGGCCGTGCAAAGCGCGGCTCCGGCAACGCGCGACGCGTTGCTAAAGGTGCACCCCGCGCGCTACCTTGATGCTTTTAAGGAAAAAAGCGACACTGGTGGCGGTGAGCTCGGCCTACGCACACCCTTTGGCTCGGGCGGCTATGAAATAGCAGCGCTGAGCACAGGGTTGGTCAAGGCTGCCGTGCAGGCAGTGGCTGCGGGCACTTTGAAAAACGCCTATGCCCTTAGCCGCCCGCCGGGGCATCATTGCTTGCCCGAATGGTCCAACGGCTTTTGCCTGTTGGCCAACATTGCGGTCGCCATCGAAGCTGTACAACCGCTGCGCGTGGCGGTGGTAGATTGGGATGTGCACCATGGCAACGGCACTGAAGCGATCTTTTATGATCGAAACGATGTGCTGACAATCTCCTTGCATCAGGAAAAAAACTATCCACTGGACACCGGCGGCGTGGAAGCAACAGGTGAAGGCGCGGGCAAAGGCTTTAACATGAATATCCCGCTGCCACCGGGCGCGGGGCATGAAAGCTATCTCTATGCTTTTGAGCGCTTGGTCCTGCCCCGCCTTCAAGTTTTCCGCCCCGATCTGATTGTGGTGGCTTGCGGATTTGACGCCTCGGGCGTGGACCCGCTCTCGCGGATGCTGTGTAGCGCGGAGACATTCCGGCTGATGACCCGCCAGCTCATGCAGGTGGCTGATACCTTGTGCGACGGGCGGATTGTGATGGCCCATGAGGGTGGGTATTCCGAAGTCCATGTTCCTTTTTGCGGACATGCGGTGCTACAGGAAATGAGTGGCAGCGCGATTGATGCGGGTGACGCGCTTGGGGCGCGGATTTCAGGGCAACAGCCGTCAGAAATCATGCAAGGTGTGTTTCGCGGTATTATTGACCAGTATGCCAAAGGCTTCGAGCTTTGATTGAAACCGAGCGCTTGCAATTGCATTCGATGGACGAGGCGCATTTGGATGGACTCGTTGCGATGAATGCGGACCCCGAGGTCATGGCCCATTTTCCCGCTGCATTAAGCCCAACCGAATCCGAAGCACAGCTGCGCAGGATGCAGGCACACCAAAAAAATAATGGCTTTGGCTACCGTGCCTTAATTCGCAAATCCGATAGCGTATTTCTTGGCTTCGCCGGCCTTGGCTACCCGGGTTACGAAACGCCTTTTTCGCCCTGCGTGGAGATAGGATGGCGCTTGCGCCGCTCTGCTTGGGGCGAGGGCTATGCCTATGAGGCGGCGCAGGCTTGCCTTGACCATGGGTTTGGGCCGCTGGGGCTTTCCGAAATCGTTAGTTTTACGACTATTGGCAATACGCGATCGCAGAATTTGATGCGGCGGCTAGGCATGATAAGCGACCCGACAGAGAACTTTGAGCACCCGATGCTCGTGATCGGCCACCCCCTAAGCTGGCATGTGCTTTATCGGCTGCACCGGCCTTGACAGTTCGGCGAGAAACACTTTTAGTCTTCCCGATATCTGGAGGGATAATTTATGCAAAAAATCTATGCGAGTGCGGCTGAAGCGCTCAAGGGGATTCCGTTTGACGGGATGAAACTGGCGGTCGGAGGATTTGGGCTCTGCGGGATCCCCGAAACCCTGATTGAGGCGCTGCGTGATTCTGGCACCAAAGACCTGACGGTGGCCAGCAACAACGCCGGAACCGATGGTTATGGGCTCGGGCAATTGCTGGAGACGCGGCAAATCAGGAAGATGATTTCTTCCTACGTCGGCGAAAACGCCGAGTTTATGCGGCAATATCTGAGCGGTGAGCTGGAGCTGGAATTTACCCCGCAAGGCACGTTGGCCGAGCGGATGCGGGCCGGCGGCGCCGGTATCCCCGGTTTTTACACCAAAACAGGCGTTGGCACTGTGATTGCCGATGATAAAGAGCACAAAGATTTTGACGGCGAAACCTATATTCTTGAACAAGGTATTTTTGCTGATCTTTCTTTGGTGAAGGCGTGGAAAGGAGATACACAGGGCAATCTTGTATATCGAAAAACCGCGCGCAACTTTAATCCGAACGCGGCCACTTGCGGGAAAATCTGTATAGCGGAAGTAGAAGAGATCGTGCCCGTCGGCAGCCTTGACCCGGACCTGATCCATACGCCGGGCATATTTGTAAACCGGTTGGTGCAAAGCACTGCTGAGAAAAAAATCGAAAACCGCACCACGCGGGCGGCTTGAGGAGCACATCATGGCTTGGGACAGAAACCAAATGGCGGCACGGGCCGCACGCGAGCTTAAAGACGGCATGTATGTGAACCTCGGGATTGGGATTCCGACCTTGGTCAGCAATTATATCCCCGATGACGTTCATGTAACGCTGCAATCTGAAAACGGAATGCTGGGCATGGGGCCGTTTCCGCTTGAGGAAGAAGTGGACGCAGACCTGATCAATGCGGGCAAGCAAACGATCACCGAACTGGACCAAACCTCCTATTTTTCCTCGGCGGACAGCTTTTCAATGATCCGCGGCGGGCATATTGATATGGCGATTCTTGGCGCGATGGAGGTGTCGGAAACGGGCGACCTTGCAAACTGGATGATCCCGGGGAAGCTGGTAAAAGGCATGGGCGGCGCGATGGACCTTGTCGCCGGTGTGCGCCGCGTGGTTGTGGTCATGGATCAGGTGAATAAGCACGGGGATTCCAAGCTATTGAAAGCCTGCACTTTGCCGCTTACGGGCAAAGGCGTTGTGCACCGGATTATCACCGAGCTTGGCATTTATGATGTTGTAGAAGGCGGGCTTCAACTGGTTGAAATGGCTGACGGCGTGGCACTGGCAGACATTCACGCCGCAACCGAAGCTACCGTGGTGGTCTGACCGCGCGTAATCGCGCACGCGCGATATGTGATAACCAAGCTTCGCTTGGCGTTTGGTGCATTGGCGCAATGATGTTGGGCCCCGCCGGCTTTTGAGCTTGGCTGGGCCTTGCTTGGTCTTTTGTTATACCAATGGCCAAGGCGGCCACCCCGACCGCAGGGAGGATTTTTTGCCGAGGGGTCAATCCCCTCAAGAAAAATTGGCGAGTCGGTGGATTTCTTTGGTTTGCCATTCTTGCCGGAATCATTGTATCCCTTTGGTTAAGCAAAAGGGACCCGATCATGCGCTGGAAACAACACGAGCTAAAAGGCTGGGGCCGCACTTTGGGGCGTGCGGCGATTCTGGCACGCCCGGAACGGCTGCAAGAACTGGCAGATACGGTTAAAGCCAACCCCGGCCCTGCCGTCGGATTATGCCGCTCTTACGGTGACACGCCTGTGGCGGCAAGAGCCATTGATATGACCCGCCTAGACCGTTTCATCAGTTTTGATTCAGAATCCGGCCTGCTGGAGGCAGAAGCAGGGGTGACCATAGGCGACATTCTCGACACATTCGCCCCGAGGGGCTGGATGCCCGCCGTAATGCCCGGCACCGGTTTTGCCACCTTAGGGGGTGCGATTTCCAACGATGTGCACGGCAAAAACCACCAACGCGCGGGCAGTTTTGGCCAGCACGTTGAAAGCCTTGTGCTGATGGGGCCCGACGGCAACAGCCGCCGGATTTCGCTAAAATCAAAGCCGAGGCTTTTTCGCGCCACCCTTGGCGGGCTTGGCCAAACCGGCATTATTGTTTCCGCGCGTATCCATCTTGCCAAATGCCCGGCCGGCCAGATGGCGGTGCAGGAGCGCCGGATGGAAGACCTTGACGCCTTCCTTGAGGCCTTCAGTGCGTCGCGCGCTGATTATCAGGTGGGCTGGCTTGATATGACCGCCGGCGATATCCACCTCGGCCGCGGTATTCTAGAAGAAGCACATTTTTCCAGCGCGCCATACACAGCATCGGGAAAACCTATTTCTGTTCCCTTTAATGCCCCCGGCTTTGTGATGAGCAAACCGATTGTAAAAGCTTTTAACTGGGCCTATTTCAAGCGTATTCCCGAAGCGGGGCGTGACCGAACGCGCCCGTTGCACAAATTTTTCTTCCCGCTTGATCGCATCAGGCATTGGAACCGGCTTTATGGAAAAAGGGGCTTTCATCAGTTTCAGTGCGTTTTGCCCGACGATGAAGCGGCTGCAACTCTGGCGCAGATGTTGGAAGCCGTTGTTGCCTCGGGCTTGGCTTCGCCGCTATCTGTGCTCAAGCGGCTTGGCCCGGGGCACGGAGGCATGATGTCCTTTCCGATGGAGGGGTATACCCTCGCGATTGATATCGTAAACAAGCCCGGTGCCAAAGCGCTGATGGCGCTCCTTAATGAGATGGCGCACCATGCCGGCGGGCGTGTTTATCTTGCCAAAGATTCTACTCTTGAAGCGGCATATTTGCCCGAAATGTATGCCGAGCTGCCCGAGTTTCGCAAAGAGACCAATCTGGCAGACCCAAATGGCACATTCGAGACCGATCTGGTGAATCGATTGAATATCAGAGGCAAAGCATGAGCGAGACATGGATCATTTTGGGCGCCACCTCGGCAATGGCCCGCGCCTTTGCCCGAAAATGCGCGGCCCAGGGCGCAGAGCTTTTGTTGCTCGGTCGAGATATGACGGAGCTAAAACGAATTGCCATCGATTGCACGCTGCGGGGCGCTGCCAGTGCCGAAGCGGTGGCATTTGACGCTCGAAAACCAGCGAAATTCGAAGCGATAGTGGCGCAGGCTGTTCAGCTTAGTGGCACTTTGAATGCCGCGGTATTTGTCGGCTCTATGCCCGCGCAAAGTGAGATTGACATAGACCCGAGCCGGATTGACGACGCCATACAAGACAATTTCACCGGACCAGCCCGCTTTTTACACGTGCTCGCGCCTCACCTTGAGGAGCGCGAAGCCGGAACAATAATCGGCGTGGGCTCGGTCGCAGGAGATCGAGGGCGCGTGGGAAACTATGTCTATGGCGCGGCGAAGGCAGGGTTTCATGCCTACCTTTCAGGCCTGCGAAACCGGCTCGGCCGTAAGGGCGCGCATGTGATCACGGTTAAGCCCGGATTTGTGGACACAGCAATGACCTGGGGTGTTGACGGGATGTTTCTTGTGGCATCTCCCGACGATGTGGCCAACAGCCTGATGAAAGCGGTGCAGAAAAAACGCAACGTGATATACACACCGTTTTTCTGGCGATATATCATGCTGATCATCCGCAACATTCCGGAATTTATCTTTAAAAAGATGTCTATCTAAGCCAATGCGCTTCCCATGAACGCTGCCAGCCTAGCCGACAGCATGCACCAAAAGTCCGCCGCCAATGGCGACCAAAGCCAGCCCGATCGGGTCCCGAAGCGCAAAAACGACAGGGTCATAATCCATTCGCGCCTGCCATCCACGGTAGAGCATCCGGCCAAGCCACAATGCAACCGGAATAGCGGCGAGGCGGATTTCCCAAAGATCTTGGTATAAAATGCTGGCGATCTCGCTATAGGTGTAGAGCAGATAAACCACGACTGCGCCCACAGCAGCAGTGATGCCAATATTGCGCATATCCGCGCGATCATTGCGCGCATATCCGCGCCCGGGCAGCGGGAGATCATCTTTTGCTTTGCCAAGCTCGATCAGGCGCTTTACCGCACCAAGCGACAAAAACACCGCAAACACAAAAGCGCCAAGCCAACCGGACATCGGCACCGATGCAGCAATGGCGCCAGCAATAACCCTTAAGGAATAGAGCGCGGAAAGGGTTGTGATATCAACCCAGCGTAGCCGCTTCAGCCCCAGCGAATAAGATTGCGACAGCACGATATAAAACGCGATAATCGCGGCAAGTTGCCAACTGTGCAGCGCAGCACCGGTGAGCGCAAAAAGCACCAGCACTGCCGCTGTTAACATCCCGCTTTGCAGGCTGGCTTGCCCCGCCGCAAATGGCCGGTTCTTTTTGGTTTCGTGCCGTCGATCTGCGGATAAGTCTAACAAATCATTTACTATGTAGATGCTGGAAGCCGCTGCCGAGAATACTGCAATGCCCCAGAACGTTGCGGCAAAGCCCGCCAGATCGGTTCGGTGCGCCGCAATGATTGGCAATAAAAGCAATATATTTTTGATCCATTGATGCGGCCGAAGCGCAAGAAAGAGCGCCGAAGCGCTATTGGCACGGCCCACCGGTGTGAGCTTCAGGCCAGCAGCCGCGACCCTTTTTCGCAATCGGGCACCAGCCGCCACCACATAGCCACCCTTACCGGCTTGCCATACCGGTATATCAGCCGTTGAATCCCCGACATACTGGTATCCGGCAGCGCCATAGCGTGCTTTTAAAGCCTTTGCTTTTTGCGCGCCCGTCATATTTGTGCGCCCGTCCGAGGCAAGCGGCGGTTCGGTCAGCTCAAAATGGTCCGACAGTTTCCGGACCAATCGCGCATCCGACCCCGAAGCCAACACAACAACCCGCTCCGCGGTGGCCGCTTCGCGCATAAGAATAGCAACGCTTTGTCGCTTTGGCAGCTCTGTTACATCCAGTTCAGCAAGGACAGCAAGCCGCTGTTTGAGCGCAGGTCTGTTAAAGATGAGGGTCAGCACGGCCAGAAAGCAGAGCCAAGGATGCCGCCCAAGGGCTGCCCAAAAGCATTCGATCAACATATCCGTTTTGAGAAGGCTGCCATCTACATCCACAGCCAGGGGCAGTTTTGTTGCCGGGGATTCGTTTTTGCTCACATTGCCGGCCTTCAGTTGATTCGATTTCCGGCGTTTATATCGCCGAATGTGGATTGTTCCCACGAATATTAAGGTGATTCTCGCCGATGCAGCAACGATACAGATTGTTTTAGTTTAACTAACCCATCGTATCTATTTGTTTTATATGACTTTTTAAGCAATTTATAAAATTTTAGAAATGGGTCATGCTTTTGCCACATTCTATTTTCATATTGTTAACAACCAAGCGATACAAATCGCTCAAAGGACGCAACGCGGACTGGGACGCTGGCCTACAAAGTATGTAAGCAAGTGGTGGGGAGCCCTGATAGGGTGTAAGTGGTGGGCCAAATTTGGGCCGTTAAATCTCAATATCGTTTCCTTAGGAGGGACACACTATGAAAAATCTTTTTAACAAATTCCGCAAAGACGACGAAGCTGCTGTAACCGTAGACTGGGTTGTTTTGACTGCTGCTGTTGTGGGCATTGCGATCGCTGTTGCCGCAACTATCGAAACCGGCCTGAACAGTGCTGCTGGCACAATCAGCACCAACCTCGAGACTGTAGTTGACGCTGCTTCAACAACCTAAATCTGGGTTGAAGCATTGCACGGTTTGCGTGTGATATAAATAAGCGACAGGGCATGAGTTGCCCTGTTTGCGCAGATGCTATTTATTTAGCAACAATTGGAGGCCCCGATGCAAATCTTATCAAAGTTGAAGAATTTCTATCGGGAAACACAAGCTGCAGTTACAGTTGACTGGGTTGTCCTGACAGCAGCGCTCGTATTGATGGCTATTTTTGTTGTTAATATTATTTGGGGGGGCGCATCTTCAAGCTCCTCGACCGTATCTGGCAATATTGAATCGACTGTCGCCGAAGTATTGTCTTAGGCGCCGAATCGCAAGTTTTTCATCCAAGCCTTATCACTCATTGATTTCAGTGCTATATAATGCGATGAGCACGGCTGACATAAGCCGTTTTTGAAAACGGGCTAGGGGAAAATAATGCGGTTAATATTTCTACTTGTTTTGGCCATAGGCATCGGCACGGCCGGATACGCTACTTTGCTTATTAAAGACCGGTTCACCGAGTATCAGGTCCGGGTTGCCGATCTGGAAAATCAGCTGCGGCAAACCAAAGGCCAGATAATCGAGACGACCCCTGTGGTTGTGACGGCGACCGGATTAAATTACGCGCATAAACTTGTTGCCGAAGATTTGTCGATTGCAAATTGGCCGACCGATTTTCTGCCGGCAAATGTGTTTTCCAGTATTGAAGAGGTTATTGGCGGGCCCGATGATGATCCACGCTATGTTAAGCGCACGCTTGACCCGGGTGAGCCGTTACTATCGACAAAAGTTACGGATTTCGGTGAAGATATTGGGGTAAACACCCAGCTTGACCCCGGCACGCGCGCCTTTGCGATCCGCGTTGATGTGGCATCCGGTGTTTCGGGCTTTATTCAGCCCGGTGACGAGGTCGATATTTATTGGACAGGCAGCAGCCAGGAAACAACAATCACCCGGCTGGTTTTGGAAAAGGTTAAAATCATCGCGATTGACCAGCAGGCTGACCAAGACTCGACCCGCCCAACCGTGGCCAGAACCGTTACATTGCAAGTTTCTCCCGACATTGTTGCAAATTTGGTACAGTACCAGTCCACAGGCAATTTGACCCTTTCGCTTCGGGGGGTTGAAGACACCTCGACTTCAGGCCCTATCGAAGTTGATACAAACACACTAAACGGCAATGAAATCATACCGGTAGAGGTCATCCAGAAGTGCTTTAGAACCGTTCGCCGCGGGGTTGAAGCGGTGCAGCTT
>Ga0316205_10003275_pt1 | contig 15533 bp, 13 predicted proteins | sample 3monthpyrite_MG_FD_204941 | JGI IMG/M metagenome (GOLD analysis project Ga0316205, IMG submission 204941) | Microbial mat bacterial communities from mineral coupon in-situ incubated in ocean water Damariscotta River, Maine, United States -... | ecosystem: Environmental > Aquatic > Marine >... | reverse complement strand
TCCTCCGACCCCGGCTCAAATCGTCCTGTATCGGCCGTTTGTCTTGCTAAAGCATGGGCTTGATCGGGCAACAATCCGCCCAATGATCCTTGAACGAAAGCTCCAACATACTCTCCAAACCATGTTTGGTCAGGTTTCCAAGATCTGTTGATGTTGATTCCAGTAAAGACCATATCATAAGAATCTCCTGCATTATCTTCGTTGACATAACCTCTTACAAAAAAGTTGTCATTACGAATTTCAAGTTTATGTTGTTGCAAGAAAAAATTATCGATGGCATATCTATTTGCCCCCTGATAAATGGTTGATCCAGTTCCTACTTTACCTACATAGGCAATTTCAAAGTCATTGGCCCAAGGTCTAAAATACAATCCCCAATCGGCTTTTACACTTTCCGCTTTATAATCGGTAAGTTCACTTTCATTATAACCGGTTCTACTTACGTTCACTGATGGCACCAAAGCTTCAGCTCCTGCAGGCAATATTCCAAGACCAACTAAGGCTTCGGCTACACCTCGAATGTCTGTACTCACCTCATCACCGTACACGTTAATCCCATCATAATCGATGGCATTTCGGTCCAAACCTCTATTTAACTTATCGGTCGTATTACTTGCCGCCCAATCGGTTCCGTGCAAGTATCCAAAATTAATCTTTGCCGCGAAATGTTCCGTAAATTTGTGTGCAACACGTATTCCAAAGTCTGTATAAGAGTTATCACCTGCCGCTTCTTGGGAAGTAATTCCTTGTTTCACGTAAACGCTTATTCCTTCATAATCATAAGGACTTTTACTTCGCATGAATAAAATACCATTGAAAGCATTCGCACCGTACAACGCTGACGAAGCCCCAGGAAGTAATTCGACGCTTTGAACATCGGTTTCTATCATACCTATTAAATTACCTAAAGGGAAATTTAAAGCTGGTGCCGAGTTGTCCATCCCATCCACTAATTGCATAAAACGGGAGTTGTCAAAGGCTGCAAACCCTCTTGTGTTAATAGACTTATAGGTAAGACTATTGGTATTAATATCTACCCCCTTTAAATTTTCGAGGCCGTCATAGAAATCGGCGGAAGCCGTGTTCCTTATTTCCCGAATTCCCATTCGCTCCACCGTTACTGGTGATTCAAAAATTCGTTCCGGTGTTCTCGATGCTGAAATAACTATCTCATCCAATTCACTTCCTTCTAAAAGGGTGATATTAAATGTTTGATTATTTTCAGTGACTTGTTCTGTTACGGTTTGAAAACCGATACTAGTAATTTGAATTTCAAATGGGGGGCTGAGGTTGACAGTTAAAGTGAAATTTCCATCAAAATCGGCAGCCGCTCCTATTGAGGTTCCTGAAACAATAACGTTGGCGCCACCTACGGGCACTAACGCTTCGTCTACAATTTTTCCGTTAATAGTTGTCTGTGAATAAGCGAATCCGCAAAAACACAAACAGAAGAGAGTAATTATTGCCTTCATGTAAGTTGGTTATTATTGTTAAGTTGTGGTAATATATGAAATTAAAAGGTGTTTTTTATGAAGAATATTCAGTCTTGATTCTTTTTTATGGTAAAACCGCAATTGTTTTAATAATAAGACATCGCGGAGCTGGCGCTAAAACCTGCCTAATTCAACCTTAAAAAGCCCGTTATTTCATCAAAAAAATGGCTTGGATTATCGGCATGTAGCCAATGCCCTGCACCGCTAATAGTTACTATTTGTGCCTTGGGAAACTGCTGACTGATAGTCATTTCGTCTATGGATTCAATATAACCTGAAGCCTCACCGCGCGCAAACAGGGTTGCTCCGTCATAAATTCTATCCAAGGATAACGCCTTCCCAATCTCTTCAATTTTTTCGATAAGTACTGGCAAATTTATACGCAATCCCAATTGCCCTTTTTCTTTCCAAAATAAATTCTTCAGTAAAAATAAACGAGTACCTGTGTCCTTAATATATGTCGACAAAACAGCTTCGGCTTGTCCTCGAGTCTTTATTTCAGAGAAATTCAGACTAGATAAGGCTTTTAAAATGTCTTGATGATGCGACGGATATGCCTTTGGAGCGATGTCGGCAATAATTAAATGGGTAACTATTTCTGAATGGATTGTTGCGAACTCCATGGCGGTTTTACCTCCCATCGAATGTCCTAACAACACGGCGTTCTCTAATTTGTGATGCAAACAATACGCGTACAAATCGGATGCTAACAAGGAGTAGTTGAAATTGGAGTTGTGAAAGCTACGTCCGTGATTGCGTTGATCCACCAAATGCAATTGATAACCCAACTGGCTAAACTTTTTTGCTAACGATTTCCAGTTGTCGCCCATCCCCAAAAACCCATGTAAAATGATAAAAGGTTGTCCTTCGCCAATGATTTGAGAGTGTAATATCATCTTACTGTAATTTCTTCAAATAGCTTTTAATGACGGGCTCAAGACCCTGGTATAAGGCTTCGCAGATTAAGGCATGTCCAATGGAAACTTCCAATAAATGAGGAATGTTCTCCTTAAAGAATTGAATATTTTTCAACGACAAATCGTGACCAGCATTTATTCCCATCCCCAATTGGTTGGCCAAGACAGCGCAATCCGTATATGGCTCTATTGCTTTTTCGTTCCCCAAGCTGTATTGGTGGGCAAATTCTTCGGTATACAACTCTATACGATCGGCTCCAGTTTGTGCGGCTCCTTCAATCATAGCCTTTACTGGATCCACGAAAATGGAGGTTCGTATGTCGTTATTCTGAAATTCTGAAATGATTTCGGCTAAATAATCCTTATGTCTTACCGTGTCCCAACCAGCATTTGATGTGATGGCGTCCACCGCATCTGGCACCAAGGTGACCTGAGTAGGCTTGATCTCCAGAACCATTTTAATAAAAGAATCTACTGGGTTACCTTCTATATTGTACTCTGTCGTAACTACAGGCTTTAATTGGTACGCATCGGAATAACGAATGTGCCGTTCGTCTGGTCTTGGGTGGATTGTTATTCCTTGGGCTCCAAATTTTTCAATGTCCTGAGCCACTTGAACCACATTTGGCATATTTCCGCCCCTTGCATTTCGAAGGGTAGCGATTTTATTGATATTTACACTTAACTTTGTCATTCAGAAAAATTAAAAGACAAAAATACGAAGATGTACTTCGGTTTTACATCTTAATTTTAAGTAATTTGCATAAAAAATCAGGCTTTTGAATACCTTAGACTACATTATAAATGATATTAAACCTTTCGAGATTAGCTCGAATATAAGCGAGGTACAAACCGCTTTCAACCAACTTACCTACTCACATGTTCCAGTCTCGAAAGATGGGCTTTATATGGGTTGTATTTCTGAAACAGACGCACACTGTTTTGAAAGCGAGAAGGTTATTAGTGATTATCAGTATGCCTTGGAAGCTTTTCATGTAACCAAGCAAACCAATTGGTTGGACATCATAGAAGCATTCGCTTTGAACGCAAGCAATATTATGCCTGTTTTAGGCGAAAACAACAATTATTTAGGGTATTATGAATTGGGGGATATTATGGATTTCTTCAATAACACTCCTTTTTTAAATGAAGCTGGAGGTATTGTAGTTGTTGAAAAGGGAAACTCGGATTATTCTTTTAGTGAAATATGTCAGATTGTTGAAACGAATGATGGTAAAATTCTGGGTACATTTATTTCTAAGATTGAAAACGATATGACCCAAGTAACCATAAAAATTGGCCATACGGGTATGAATGCTATGGTGCAAACCTTTCGCAGATATGGCTACAAGATTGTGAGCGAGCATCCCGAAGATAAGATGTTGGAAGACTTAAAAGAACGTTCCGATTATTTGGATCGATACCTAAATATGTAAGACATGAAAATAGGTATCTACGGTCAATTTTATCATGAGCATTCTGAAAATTACATTCAGTTTATACTCGATGCCCTTCAAAATTATAATGCTGAAGTTTACATTGAAGCAAACTTTCTAGAGATAATCAAGGTGCATCACGGTATGTCAAGTGATTTTTCGGAAGTGCCTACTTTCACAAGTTTGGATAAATCATATGACTTTTTCTTTAGCATTGGCGGAGACGGCACCATTCTAAAGTCAGTTACTTTTGTGAGAGATTTGGGCATTCCAATTGTTGGAATTAACAGCGGAAGATTGGGTTTCTTAGCCACCATTCAGAAGGAAAAAATAACAGAAAGTATTCAGAATATATTGCAGGGGAATTTTTCTATTTCTGAAAGGAGTCTGCTTTCCATAGAAACGGACACAGATAATCCTCAATTTCAAACCCTCAATTTTGCGCTTAATGAAATTGCTGTTAACCGGAAGAATACTACTTCGATGATCAAAGTAGAGACTTTAGTCAATGGTGAGTTTCTTAATTCTTATTGGAGTGATGGCTTAATTGTGGCAACACCTACAGGATCCACCGGGTATTCGTTAAGCTGTGGAGGACCCGTTATTGACCCCAGCACCAATAGTTTAGTCATTACGCCAATTGCCCCTCACAATTTGAATGCTAGACCGCTCGTTATACCAGACAACTGTGTTATTACGTTAAAGGTATCGGGAAGAGAAGAAAATTATTTGGTTTCTTTGGATTCACGAATCGCAACCTTGGATAATGAGACAATCATTACCATAAAAAAATCCCCTTTTACTATTAAATTGGTACAACTCCTTGATGATAGTTTTGTTAAAACCCTTCGAAAAAAGTTATTGTGGGGAGAAGACAAACGCAATTAGACAATAAATGGCCTTAAAGTTTGTTAATCAACTGAGACAATTTTGCTTAAAATACTATGAAGCAAAGTTAATTACTATATTTGCAAACTTTTAGGGAACATGAAGCAATTCGCAACGGTAATTTTAATTGTGCTAACCGCACATCTTGGATATTCGCAAACCTACGAAGTAGGAGCGCTTTTGGGTGGCGCAAATTATATTGGTGATGTAGGTAAGACAAACTATATTGCACCAAACGAATTGGCCTTTGGTGCTATTTTTAAATGGAACCGAAGTTCAAGACACTCTTTCCGTGGCTCATTCATGCTTGCAAACATATCGGCTAACGATTTAGATTCTGGTGAAGAAAGACGTAAGCAAAGAGGATACGAATTTGAGAACACTGTTTACGAATTTTCTGTAGGACTGGAATATACTTTTTGGGACTTTAATATGTACTCAGGCCGACCTCAGCATACTCCTTATTTATATACGGGTCTTACTTATTTCTTTTATGAGTCCTTGTATAAACGTGGCTCAGCTAATCAGATTGTTGAATATGACGGCGGTGGTTCACCAGCTATACCAATGGTCGTTGGGTATAAAGCTACCGTAGGAACAAAGTTTATTGTAGCCTTTGAAATTGGAGCCAGATACACCTTCACGGACAACCTAGATGGAAGTAACCCAGACATTGGCGGTGTGGAGAACCAAGAAAGTCTTAAATTTGGCAATATCAATAGTGACGACTGGTATGTTTTTACGGGTATTACCTTAACGTATACCTTTGGACGAAAACCGTGTTACTGTAACTTCTAAAATGACCCTTGAAGATCAAATAGACAAAAGTAAACTCCCTCGACACCTTGCTGTGATTATGGATGGCAATGGTCGTTGGGCCAAAAAACAAGGGCTTTTTCGTTCTATAGGGCATGAAAACGGAACGAAGGCGGTTCGCGAAATCGTAGAAGCCTGTGCACAACTTCCCATTCCTTACTTAACGCTCTATGCTTTTTCTACTGAAAACTGGAATAGACCCAAATTAGAGGTAGATACTCTCATGCGCCTTTTGGTTTCTTCTCTCAAAAAAGAAATTAAAACACTCACAAAAAACGACATCAAGTTAAATGCAATTGGCAACCTAGATGCCCTTCCAAAAAAGGCTCATGCTGAGTTACTTGACGTTATAGACAAGACAAAATCCAACTCTCGAATGACCCTTACCCTAGCTTTGAGCTATGGTTCAAGGGAGGAAATCATAAAAACTATTAAAGAGATTAGCCTTAAAGTTAAAAATAACCTAATTTCGCCGTCAAATATTGATGAATCGGTTATTAATAATCATCTTTACACACGTGATTTACCAGAGGTAGATTTATTAATTCGCACAAGTGGCGAGTTAAGAATTAGTAATTTTCTTTTGTGGCAAATTGCGTATGCTGAACTGTATTTTACCGAGACACTTTGGCCGGACTATCGAAAAGACCATCTTTTTGAAGCCCTATTAAACTATCAAAACAGAGAACGAAGATTTGGAAAGACGAGTGAACAACTTAACCCATAGGACCTCAGCTTATTTTTACCGTACCCTTTATTGTGCATTTCTTATTACAATAGGAACGGTGTGTAGTCTTACCGCTCAGCAGAAGGAGTTAGATTCTGGCATAAAATACACCATCAATAGTATTACGGTTACAGGCGAGCAAAGTTTCAACGAAAAAACGGTCGTTGCATTTACAGGTCTCAAAGTTGGAGATCGCATTTATATTCCTGGTGAAAAATTGAGTTCCGTTACTAAAAAATTATGGGAGCAAAACCTATTTAGCGATATAGCCTTTTATGTCACAAATATAGACGGCGAAGGAGTTGATTTAGAACTCTATATTGTGGAACTTCCTAAATTAAACGAAGTAACCATTGAAGGGATTCGAAAAGGAAAAGCGAAGGATATCATTAAAGATAACGAGCTTGTAAAAGGTAAAAAAATCACTAAAAACTTAATTACAACCACCAAAAACTACATTGTAAATAAGTTTAAAGACCAAGGTTTTTATAACACCAATGTTGTTTTTAGTCAGGCACCTTTTAAAGACACTCTAGGCACCGTAATTGGGCAGAATCTTAAGATCCTTGTGAACAGGGGAGAACGGGTTAAGGTGAAAGCTATCACCTTTGAAGGGAATAAAGAGATTAGTGATAAAAAGTTACGTCGCTTTATGAAAAATGTAAAGCGCAAAAATCCTGTGCGTTTCTACAAACGATCTAAATTCACCGAAAGCTTATTTGAAGAAGATAAAGGTACTTTAGTTGAAAAATACAAGGAAAATGGATTTCGTGATGCTCGCGTAATTAGCGATACCCTTATTGTAAACGATGAAAAGAACATCTCTTTAAACCTTAATGTCGAAGAAGGACAGAAATATTACTTTGGTGATATTCGATTTATAGGGAACAGTGTTTATACGGATCAGTTTTTACGTCAATATGTTGGGATTCAAAAAGGAGAAGTATATAATGGTACCTTATTAAAGGAACGTATTCAAGACAATAGCGATCCAGATGCACAAGACCTTACCAACTTGTATCAAAATAATGGTTATTTAGCCGTGGACATTAATCCCGTAGAAGTAGCTATTAGAAAGGACACCATTGATTTTGAAATTCGAATTTTAGAAAGAAATGAATTTTACTTCGATCACATTACGGTAATTGGAAACACCAAAACTAATGACCATGTAATTTACCGTGAACTTCGTACCCGTCCGGGTCAAAAATACAGTAAGAGAAATGTAGTTCGTACCATTCGTGAATTAGGACAACTTGGTTTCTTTGACGCCGAGCAATTGACTCCTAACTTTAAAACGGTGGATCAAAATAACGGCTTGGTTGATCTTGAATACTCTGTAGTAGAAAAAGGTTCCAGTCAGATCGAATTACAAGGTGGATACGGTGGAGGTGGCTTTGTTGGAACACTTGGTTTATCTTTCAACAACTTCTCGTTGCGAAATATATTTAATAAAGATGCCTACAAGCCTATTCCAATGGGAGATGGCCAAAAACTAGCATTAAGGGCTCAAGCCAGTAGCTTCTATCAAACCTATAGCCTCTCACTCACTGAGCCATGGTTTGGAGGTAAAAAGCCTATTCAACTAAGTACTTCTTTCTCGCATACTATTCAGTATTTATTCAATTTTAACACCAGAGAAAGAGATCAAGATCGTCGATTCCTTATAACAGGAGGATCTGTTGGTTTGGCAAAGCGATTGAGATGGCCAGATGATTATTTCCAACTATCACAGGCTATTAGTTTTCAGCACTACAATTTAAAAAACTACAATACCGGCCTTTTTACTTTTGGTGATGGGTTTTCGAACAACTTAGCTTATACTATTGGTTTAAGTAGAAATAGTACTTCAGCTAACCCAATTTACCCAAGGTTTGGTTCTAAGTTTAATATTTCAGCAAAATTAACCTTGCCATATTCTGCATTCGGAGGTGCTGATTTTAGCGCTTTGGCTGAAGAACGTGATGAAATCACAAGCCTTCTTCAGGTTGATCCAACCAACGTTGATGCCAATGAGCGTATCGCTGAGATTGACCAAGAACGATTCAAGTGGTTGGAATACTATAAGATTAAATTCGACGGCGAATGGTTCACAACGCTCGCAGGAGATTTAGTATTGAGATCAAAAGCAGAATTTGGATTTTTAGGTTCTTACAACAATGATAGAGGTGTGCCGCCATTTGAGCGATTTTTCGTTGGAGGTGATGGTTTAGGGTCATTTAGTTTGGACGGAAGAGAGGTCATTCAATTAAGAGGATATCCTAATCAGTCATTATCTACTAATGACGGAAATACCATTTACAATAAATTTTCGTTAGAGTTAAGGTATCCAATTACCTTGAAGCAATTAGCATCTATTTATGTGCTGGCTTTTGCTGAAGGTGGAGGAGCTTATGACGGGTTCAGAAACTATAATCCTTTCACCCTTAATAGGTCTGCTGGAGCAGGAATTCGTATATTTATGCCTGCCTTTGGACTTTTGGGGATTGATTTTGGGTATGGATTTGATCCTATTTTAAATGGAACCACCAAGAATGGATGGGAAACTCATTTCATTATTGGGCAGCAATTTTAATTTTTGGCACGATTTTTTCAAAGTAACAACCAGCAATTATGAAAACAACTAAATTCATTTTTCTCTCTCTAGCAATTATGTGCTTTTCGCTTAGTGTACAAGCTCAAAGAGGTGTTCGTATTGGTTATATCGATATGGAATACATTCTTGAAAGTGTACCCGAATATCAAGAAGCTTCTACCCAATTAGAAGGTAAAGTGCAGCGATGGAAAAAAGATATCGAAAAAATGAACAACGAGATTGAGCAAATGAAGCTCAATTTAAGTAACGAACAAGTGCTCTTGACCAAGGAATTAGTAGAGGAGCGTGAGGAAGAAATTAAAATCCTTGAGGAAGAAATGCTCAAGTATCAGCAGGATCGTTTTGGCCCCAATGGAGATTTAGACATTCAAAGAAGACAGTTGGTTCAGCCAATTCAGGATCAGGTTTTCAATATTGTACAAGAAGTAGCTGAAGGTAAAAAATACGACTTCATTTTTGACAAGTCTGCAGATGTAGTTATGCTTTTTGCAGCGAAGAGAAATGATATTAGCGAGCAAGTTTTGCGCAGCATCAATAGAGCGGCCAAAAGAGAAGAAGCAACTAATAAAAGAGAGAAGAAGGAAATTGAGAAAAATGAAGAACTCTCCGTTGAAGAAGAGAAAGCAGTGACCGAAAGGGAAAAAGCTATTGAAGAGAAGAAAGATGAGCGCACAAAAATGCTTGAAGAACGCAAGCGAATAAGAGACTCTATTCGTGCCATTCAGAAAACACAATTCGAAGAAAAAAGAAAAAGACTTCTTGAGGAACGTCAAAGAAGAAAAGATTCCCTTCTCAAGGCGCGCAACGGTGACGACGGAGGACTTAAATAATTACAAATCTGATAATCTAAACACTTAAATTTAATACAATTACAATGAAAAATTTAAAATTACTTTTGGTAGCAACCGCACTTTTTATTGGAGCAACGAGCTTCGTGAATGCGCAATCTAAAGTTGCTCACATTGACACCCAAGCACTTGTGGAGGCTATGCCAGAGATGAAGGCAGCTCAAGGTCAGTTGGAAAAATTGCAGAAAACATACGATGCGGAGATTAAGTCTATGATGAAGGAATTTCAAGCCAAAATGACTCAGTACGAAGGTGAAGCTACTGGTCAAACAGATGCTGAAAATGAGAAAAGAGCTATCGAAGTACAAGGAATGCAAAAAAATATTGGGGATTACAGAAATTCTGCTTTGGAAGATCTTCGTAAGAAGGAAGTAGATTTATTACAACCTATCCTCGAAAAGGCACGTGCTGGTATTCAAAAAGTAGCAAGAGCTCAAGGAATACAATATGTTTTGGATTCGGCTACTGGAAACGGCGTTATTTTAGCGGACGGTACCGATCTATTAGCAGACGTAAAGAAAGAATTAGGAATTTAATCTCTTCCTATATTAAATAAAATGGACCTCATAGGCTTTAACCTATGAGGTCTTTTTTTATATCTTTAAACTGAAAATGAGCAAAACGGCACCTATAGGGATTTTTGATTCTGGCATTGGCGGGACTTCCATCTGGAAAGAAATCCATGAACTTCTTCCCATGGAACATACCCTCTACCTAGCGGATAGTAAGTATGCACCATATGGATACAAAACCCAGGAGGAAATCATTGCCCTCAGTATTAAAAACACGGAGTTTTTATTGGAGCAAGGTGCTAAAATAATTGTGGTGGCTTGTAATACAGCAACCACCAATGCCATCTCGACATTACGCGCCCGATATTCTGTTCCGTTTATTGGAATTGAACCTGCTATTAAACCAGCTGCGCTAAAAAGTCATTCCGGACATATTGGAATACTAGCCACCAAAGGAACGCTAAGCAGTGAGCTTTTCCATAAGACTTCTCAGGAGCTTACAAGCAATATTACCGTTACGGAAGTAGTTGGTGAGGGATTAGTTTCGCTTATTGAAACAGGACGCTTAGACGGCCCCGAAATGATTCAATTATTAAAAAAGTATATCCAACCTATGCTGGATGCCGATGTGGATTATTTGGTTCTCGGCTGCAGCCATTACCCTTATATCATTCCGCAGTTAAGAAAAGTGCTCCCCGCTCACATAAAGATTATCGATTCGGGAGAGGCTGTGGCACTGCAAACAAAAGCCATCCTGGAAAAACACGATCTCCTAAACGATGGAAAAACACCACCTAGCATTCAGTTTTTCACCAATGCTGAAGTGGAAACATTACAATGGCTCTTGCGAGATTTTGCAGAAACAATTTCTGTAGAAAAAAGAGATTTTTAATTTTAAGGAAGTGAAAAGGCCTTACGTTATTTCTTAAACCAACCGGAGTACTTCACATAGTTTTCGGCAATTCTATCTATTTCACCGTGAATTAATTCTTCACTAATATCCTTTACTTTTTTGGCAGGTACACCAGCATAAATACTACCGCTTTCTACCAAGGTGTTTTTTGTAAGTACGGCTCCCGCGGCAATAATACTGTTGCTTTCAATTACACAATCGTCCATTACAATGCTCCCCATTCCTATGAGCACATTACTGTGAATGGTGCAGCCGTGTACAATAGCATTATGGCCAATGGAGACATTATCTCCAATTTGAGTTGGTGATTTTTGATAGGTTGCATGAATCACGGCACCGTCCTGAACATTCACTTTATTTCCCATGGTAATGTAATGCACATCCCCCCGAATGACAGCATTGAACCATACACTACAGTGATTTCCCATAGTCACTTGTCCCACAATTGTAGCATTTTGAGCTATAAAACAATCTTCTGGAATTTGTGGATGATGGCCGTTGACAGCTTGTATAATCATGTTTGTAAAATTAAACGGGCTTGTTTACCCAAAATATGCCAATAACTCCTTCTTCCGAGCTGGGCTTACCATAATTTCTTTGCCATTGAACAGGACAACACTCCCGCCCTTGCCCTTTTTGTACTCCGTTATGGCGTTTATATTTACCAAATAGCTTTTGTGAACCCGCGCAAATCCATTTTCGCTCAGCGCTTCTTCAAAGTATTTTAGCGTTTTACTGACTAGTTTCTTTTTATTCTGAAGAAAAATTTGAGTGTAATTATCATCGGCTTGACAATACAAAATATCTTCTATCTGTAATACTTCGAAGCCATTTTGCAAAGGAATAGTAATCTTTCCAGTAACAGTTGCTTGCCGTGGCTTCAGAACCGTGTTCTGCAATTTGTTTTCCTTTTCCTTGATTTCTTGCACGTAATCCACGGCTTCAATAAGGCTATCTATAGAAATTGGTTTCAGTAAATAGTAGGAAGCGTGGGCATTTAAAGCATCCAGCGCATAGTGATCATAGGCCGTTACAAAAACGGTTTCAAAAGTACGATCCCCAACTTTATCCAAGAGGTCGAAGGCATTTCCATAGGGCATCTCCACATCCAAAAAAACCAAATCGAGTTCATTATTTCGAATAAGCACTAAAGCTTCATCTACATTAGCAGCCTCCCCGAGTACCGTCACTTTTGGGCAATACTTGGCGATGTAATTCTTTAAAATTTCACGGCTCTTTTCTTCGTCTTCAACTACGATTGCATTTAGCGTCATAGGGTTGTGGTTTTATTAAATAAATCGATATTCTTGGTGTTCTTTTCAGTTTTGATTTTAATCCTTTCTCAAAACCAGTTTGACTCGAGTGCCTTCTTCATTGTCAAAAACATTTTCAATGGTCACATCCACCTTGTCTTTATACATAGTATTAAGAATGGAAATTCTCTTTTTGATATTTCCCATTCCTTTCGAATTCTGCTTCTTCTGATTTTCAGTCTTAAGGTCTTTCGATTTTTTCCGCCCAATGCCATCATCGATAATGGAAATGGCTACTGTATCTGCATCAATCTGTTCAAAAAGCACATCCAAATTGCCTTTCGTTTCCTTGTATCTAAGGCCATGCCATACGGCATTTTCTACATAGGGCTGTAACAGCATAGGGGGTATAACAAAGTCGTTTATATTAATATTTTCATCTACTGTAAAGGTATATTCAAACTTGTCTTGAAAGCGAAAGTGTTCCAGTTTAGTATACAATTGAAGTAATTCAATTTCCTTGGAAAGAGGAATGAAATCCTGCTCACTATTTTCCAGCACCGAACGCATTAATTGAGAAAAGTCTGTCAAATATTTATTCGCTGCACGTTCATCATTACTAGCAATAAAACTGTTCACCGAGTTGAGTGCATTAAAAATAAAGTGCGGATTCATTTGAGTTCTCAGCGACTTTAAAGCCAATAAATTATTAGCATATTTTTGCTGTTTCACATTGTTTTTTTGACTGAATGCGGTATACAATAACAACAAAGCGATAATAATCAAAGAGCCGATAATCCACTTTTGCACTCTGTTATTCGTCTCTATAAGTTCTTGATTTTCAAAAGCCAGTTGATACCTACTTTCATTAATGGATCGTTCGTTTTCTAGGCTTGCTATTCGGTTTTGTTTAAGTGCAATTTCTTTACTAAAACGAGTGGCCTGCGACAACTCCTGTTCTTTCTTAATATACAATTCATCTACCACTTCAACATAACGTTGATATCCTTCCGCGGCCTTGTCAAAATCACCGATATCTCGATAAATTTCAGAAAGTTTTCTTCTTGCATCTTTCTCAACAACCAAATCCTCATTCTCATCGGCCTCAACAATACTTCGCTCTAACAATGGTATAGCCTCTTCGTATTTATCTTGAGCTATATAGGCATTCGCAATTTTATAATTTTGTCGTTGTGGGCTTAACAATCCACTGTTAGCGCCTTCAGCTGGGCTCTCATCGTCCTCCATGGATTCAATTTCCGTAAGTGCTTCTTGCCGCAATTCAATTTCCTTATCAAAGTCTTGATTCTTATTATAGAAATCGGCCACCTTGTTCTTCTCCTCCACGGCTCTCTTTTTATTTTCACCTTTGGAGAGACTGAGGGAATTATCAAAATAGGCCTGAGCTTCCTCCACTGCTCCCGCATTTGCATAGGCTTCCCCAATTTTGGAATTTAAATTTGTAATTTTTGGGGTGATGCTATGCGCTGTCGCGATATCCAAACCCTTCTGATAGTTGAAAACGCTCTTCACGGCATCGTTGGTCGCCTTATAATTATCGCCTAAACCTTCGTATACTTCAACTTGTTGATAGAAGGAAAGGTCCAATTTAAGCAGCGACTTATATTCTTCAATACTCTCCTGATAATTATTATTCAGCATAAAGGCTTTTGCCAATTTGATCCGGGTATCTGCGAGTGGCATGGAACGGATACTCTCCTTGTAGTTCGCTACAGCCAAATCAGGGAGTTGCCAAAACAAATTGATATCTCCTAATGTTTCAAAGGCAATGGTATTCTGAAGGTCACTTGTTCTTCGTCCGCTTACCGACTCTAACGCCTTGTTTACATAGTCAATACTCTTTTTCGCATCTACTTTAAGTGCGATTTTAGCTGAATCAATGTTGGTAGAAAAATAATCGATGGTGTCATTGGCCGTTCGGCTTTTCGATAAAAACTTCTTCTTCTCAAAGGCCTTTTCAACCCTAACTGTAATGCGCTGCTTGTCTTTTACGATATGATAGATTGTTTTAAAATCATCGCTACGTATCACCAATTCATCACCAATTTTAGCCGATATCTGAAACTCCCCTGCTCTATTAGTCGTCGAATAACCCTTTCCGGTAACTTCAACATTCACTCTAGAAACGGGGTTGTCGCTTTCGGCGTCCAACACCTGACCTTTCAATACAAAGTCATCTTCCTCAATTCGGCTGGTTTGAGACAACATCGAGAAAGAACAGACCATTAAAATGGCAAATAGTATGTAGGAAACAGGTTTCATTTTCAGTTTAAAACGTAAACATACGCACTTTAAGGCAGTTCGGAAAATGTGTTTTTTGTTATTCTGAAGAAATTTCGCACCCAAATCACCACTTAACTAAGGCTTTCGGTTTGTTCCCTCAATCATATGGCGAGTTCCCTCAAACTAGGTTTTTTTTAGAATATGTTCGTCTTAGGTTTACACTGAATTAAACGAATAACAAATGAAAACCCTACAAACAATCGCATTAATGCTTTCAACTATGTCGCTATTTGCATGCAATGACATAGAAAAGAAGAGCACGGCCATAAATGAGCCCGTGACACATACCGAACCAATTGCTACCAAACATTATATCAAAGTAGCATTACTATTAGACACCTCCAATAGCATGGATGGATTGATAGATCAAGCCAAAGCCCAACTTTGGGAAATAGTAAATGAATTGTCCTATGCCAAATGTAAAAGTGCCAGACCGGATCTTGAAATTGCACTTTATGAATATGGCAATGACAACCTACGCTCAAAAGAAGGATATCTTCGGAAGATATTAGCCTTCACGAACGATTTGGATGATGTTTCAAAAGAACTGTTCTCATTAACTACCAACGGCGGTAGCGAATACTGTGGAACTGTAATTCAGGCATCCCTAAACGAATTAGACTGGGGAAATGATGCAGACGACCTGAAAATGATTTTTATCGCAGGAAACGAACCTTTTACTCAAGGGAAAGTAGACTACCGCGATGCTGGCAACAATGCCAAAGAAAAAGATGTTGTTGTGAATACTATCTTTTGCGGAGACTACAGCCACGGTGTATCTTCTAAATGGAAAGATGGCGCCTCATTAACGTATGGAGACTACATGGCTA
>Ga0316205_10003274_pt1 | contig 15534 bp, 13 predicted proteins | sample 3monthpyrite_MG_FD_204941 | JGI IMG/M metagenome (GOLD analysis project Ga0316205, IMG submission 204941) | Microbial mat bacterial communities from mineral coupon in-situ incubated in ocean water Damariscotta River, Maine, United States -... | ecosystem: Environmental > Aquatic > Marine >... | reverse complement strand
GCACAAAGTCAAAGCAGTGAAAATAATAAATACTAAAAATGCATCGAGACTAAAAGTTAAAAAGCCGCCAATTATTCCTATCAAAAGCATCGACAAAAACCAGAGCGACTTCGCTAAAGAAAAGACTACTTCGCCCTCGTTAGCGTCACATGAATTTACATCATCTATTCGATGATTAATGTAACTGCTGATTTGATTATTATTTTTCATAAGGAGTAATCACCTCGTCGATTAAAAATTCAGCACTTTTTTTAATTCCGTATTGTTGCAAAGGATCAAAATACCATGCTGGGTCGAGCAATCTATCATAACTGATAGTTAAACTGACTTGAGTATGTGTTTCGTCAATGACTTTAAATAAAATTTCAATATTATCTAGCTGTAAATAGTGAGAAATATAACTGGTATCGCCTGTGAATTTGGTTTTGATTTTATTTTTGTCAAAACTTTCAATTTCCATCAACATACTACCCTCATGAGTATTGGTTACAAACCAGCGATGATATCGAAAATGAACTTCATGAATATCACCCACATTCATTGACTCCATATCCACTTTATAGGGCATCGGAAATAATTCTAAAAACCAAGCCCTGTCTTTTTGCAGATCGATTGGTTCATGTAGTTTGTCCTGAATATCAGAAATATTCGATTCCAATATTTTCACCACAGTTACCTGAGTATTCCTTTGCACACTAAGCTCAGGATTTACGCCCTCGAACGAACTCATCAATAATAACAATGGAAATACATGGCTAAAAAGTTGATTTCCTCTTCTGTTTTTATATCGCTCAGTTAAATATTTTAAGATAAATACGATAAGGATCACTCCAAAGTAAATGGGCATAAACATCAACACGCATAAAAAACCTTCAAACAGCACCACCGAACTACCCAGCATGATCACCAACGATATCAGGACTAAATTTAAGAATTTACGTTTCCAATTTCCCTCAGAATTTGGGCGCTCGATCCACATAAGCGCTATGGCGATAAGGCAGGGTATCCCTACGTATAGCAATGCGCTTTTGTCGAATCGATAATGCATCAGTATTCGGATCACCAATGACATAGCGGTGATCAATGCAAAAATTACGTACCAGCGAACTTTTCGTCTATCTTTGTTATCCATTTTGAATTGCCTGCGTCTATCAATAAAATCAACATCAATAGACTAGTCACTTATCAGCTAGGAAAATTCCTATTTGATAATAACTGAATACAAATATATTAATTCCATATAAAACAACCTGTTAGCAAGCTCCTAAATGATAATTTAAGACTCTTTTGCAAAAATTTTAACGGTTGTTTGAGTAGCCATTGCCGTCGAAATTATTGCTCCAACGGGATGAGTCGTTTCGCATTCTGGCATTGGCTTATCTGCAGCACGACATTTAACCTCAAAATTTGGTTTTATGAACTACACTTAATGCATCTATACGTTTAATGGTGGCAAGGTATTAAGCCGCAGACCTTTTTATGGCTAAGGACACAGCAATAAATACAAACCGGTCAAACTCCATCAGCGTATACCTTAGGTTACGATATGAGTAGAATTGAAAAAGTAAAAAGTTTACTTGCAATAGTATTCAGCTTACTAGTTACGCTTTTTTATAGTTCGATCACTTTCGGACAAGCCGACGATGACTCTGCAAACAAGAAAGAGATCACTATCGGGGTTCTAGCGGTGCGCGGCGAAGAAAATTCCCGGCAAATGTGGGAACTCACCGCGAAATACCTGGAATCTAAATTGGCTGGATATAGGTTCACATTAAAACCCTTAACACTCTCGCAAATGAATGCTGCGGTTCAAAATGAACAACTCGATTTTGTGCTAACTAATACTGGAAATTATGTTTACTTAGAAGCGCTCTACGGCATAACTAGAGTTGCTACTCTTAAAAATATGCGTCAAGGTCAAGCTTATACTTCATTTGGAGGCGTTATTTTTGTTAGAGCGGATCGAGATGATATTGAAGATCTCGATGATCTAAAAGGTAAGAGCTTTGCAGCCGTATCCAAGCAAGCTTTTGGTGGTTTCCAAATGGCTTGGCGAGAGCTAAAACAGCGGGATATCGATCCTTTCACTGACTTTGCGAGCATTGAGTTTCTAGGTTTCCCCCAAGATAACATCGTAAAAAGCGTACGTGATCAGAAGGTAGATGCAGGCACTGTTCGTACTGATACACTAAAACGTATGTCGTTAAATGGCGATATAGAACTCGATGAATTTAAAATTTTGAATCCGCAAGTGGAGCCAGATTTTCCTTTTTTAAGAAGTACCAGACTCTACCCCGAATGGCCTTTCTCACGAACCAAGAAAACCGATGACAATTTTGCAAGTCAAGTAGTTATAGCGCTGTTGAGTTTAACTCGCGACCATCCAGCATCAATAGCCGGGCTAAATGCTGGTTGGACTGTTCCTTTGAACTATCAGGACGTTCATGAAATGTTCAAAGAGTTAAAAGTGGAGCCCTATGCGAAACAAGAAAAAGTAACGCTAATGCAAATTATAAATCAATACCGTTATTGGTTAATCTTAATCGCTTTTGCGATCATGTTTACAATATATCATTACATTCGAGTTGAAAGACTTGTGGTGTTGCGAACAGCAGAGTTATCTACATCCAATGATGCGTTAGAGATTGCAATAGCAGAATCCAAACAGAATGAGCAAGAACTAACCGAACATAGAGGTCATCTGACCGAGCTAGTTGAGGAGCAAACAGCGGAACTCATCTCCGCAAATAACGAATTAAAAAATAATATTGAATTACTCAATGAAACCCAAAGTCAACTAGTTCAATCTGAAAAAATGGCATCGCTTGGCGGACTAGTTGCTGGATTTTCACATGAAATAAATACTCCTTTGGGGATCGGAGTCACTTCTGCATCAAATATTGAAGAAGAGATTGGTCGCCTGCAAAACGCTTTTGAAACTGGAGAAATGAAGCGTTCTGATCTGGAAAAATTTATAGCTCATGCCAACCAGGCATCTACTATTTTATTACAAAACTTAAATCGAGCAGCCGACTTGATCCGCTCATTTAAGCAAGTGGCTATAGATCAATCTAATGAGGATTGGCGAACCATTAATCTTCACGATTACATAGACGAAATTATACTGAGCCTTAAGCCAAAATGGAAATATACGTCTACCAAAATAGTCAACGACTGTGCTAGCGATCTTGAGATATATACCCATCCTGGTGCTATCTATCAAATTCTAAGCAACCTCATTGTCAACGCACTAATATACGCTTTCGATGATAATCATCAGGGCATAATTAGCATTCACGTTGCTGAGAACGAGGGTGAGATTTTATTAGACTTCAAGGATCAAGGAAAAGGGATCGCTAAAGATAACCTTAAACAAATATTCGATCCTTTTTTTACCACTCGTCGTGGAACCGGTGGTAGTGGTTTGGGACTGCATATCGTTTTTAACTTAGTAAACAGTACGCTTAAAGGAACAATTATTTGCGAAAGTAATATCGGGGAAGGAACCACTTTCCGGATAAAATTTCCAATACAGAAGGAGAAGTAAACTCAATGAATACCAATGCCGAAACAAAAGATTCTTTTTTATTCGCACCAGAAGATGAAAATGAAAATGAAAAAAGTTCGACCTCGAACAAAAAATGTTGGAAAGTATTAATCGTCGATGACGAAAAAGGAATTCACGAAGTAACCTTACTTGCCATGAAGAATTTCGAATTCGAGGGACAAGAATTAGAGTTCCTGCATGCTTACTCCGCAGAAGAAGCTCAAGGAATATTTCGAAATAATAATGATATTGCACTCGCGTTAGTTGACGTTGTAATGGAAACAGATCACGCAGGGTTAGACCTTGTTCATTATGTAAGAAATGAGCTAAAAAATAAACAAATAAGGATCATTCTACGAACCGGACAACCAGGTCAAGCACCAGAGCGTTCAGTCATTCGAGATTACGATATTAATGACTACAAAGAAAAATCAGAATTATCTTCACAAAAACTTTATAGCGCTGTTTATACTAGCCTTCGCTCCTATCGAGATCTGTATGCACTTAATGAAAACCGACGTGCACTCGAACAAGTGATTCGATCATCAGGAGAGATCTTTAAGATGGTAGGACTCAATGGCTTTATTCAAGGCGTATTGAAACAACTGATTGCTCTGCTCTATTTAGATAGCGATTCAATGTACGCCAATTGTGACAGTGTAGCGCTAGAAAATTCAGAGGACATAGTCGTCGTAGCCGGTACAGGAAAGTTTGAAGAATCAATTGGACAAAGAGCAAGAGATATTCTTTCTGAAGACGCTATTTCAATGATCAACGAATCGCTGACTAAAAAAGGCATGGTTGTGAGAAATGGTGCTTACGTGGGTTATTTTCAACCGCGCGAAGGCAGAGAAGATGTGATCTATATTACCAGCTCTCGAAACTTAAACGACGATGATTCTAATATGATCCGCCTCTTCCTGAACAACGCTTCCATCGCTTATGAAAATGCACACCTAAGAGAAGAAATAGAAGGTACACAACGCGATATGGTTTACATGCTTGGTGAGGCCATTGAGACTCGCTCAAAAGAAGCTGGTCAGCATGTGCGCAGAGTAGCTGAGTACTGTTTTATTATTGCTCAGGGAATGGGTCTCTCTGAGCGTGATGCTGAAATACTGCGAATAGCTGCTCCGCTACACGACTTTGGAAAAATAGGCATACCCGACGCCATCTTAAACAAACCAGGTAAACTTGATCCTGCTGAATGGGAAATAATGAAAACCCACGCGGAATTGGGGGAAAAAATGTTGGGACAATCCAACAGAATTATCCTTCAAGCGGCATCTGATCTGGCAGGACATCATCACGAAAAATGGGATGGTAGTGGTTATCCGAAAGGTATATCAGGAAATGATATTCATCTGTTCGGACGGATTGGCGCAGTAGCGGATGTCTTTGATGCTCTCGGAAGTAAACGCTGCTACAAAGGTGCATGGAAAACGGAACAAATTGTCGAATTTTTAACCGAGCAAAGCGGTACACATTTCGATCCTAAGATCGTCAGTTGGGTGCTTGACAATATTGACGAAATGTCGGCAGTAAGAAAGAAGTTTCCTGATCAGGATGACTAATGCTTTGATCGAGCTTAACTCAATTTCTAACTTACTCGACGTCAGATTTTCGATAATTTCCGGGCGAAAGCCCGGTAATGTCTTTAAAGGCTGCATAAAAATTTGATTGAGATTTAAAACCCGTTTCCATACTGATTGATAGCACCGACGAATTGGGTTCATCTTTAAGTAGCTCTTTTGCCCGTTCAACTCTTATTTCACGAACATATTTAGAGAACCCGACTCCAAATTGAGTATTGATTAACTCGGATAATTGATGCCCTGTCAATTCCATCGCGTCTGCCACTGAAGATAAACTCAAATTTTCATTTTGATACATTTTAGAGAACAGCATTAACTGATTTAGCTTGTTCAGATATTTTTGTATATCAACATTTGTCAGTGTCGACGTGGTATACCCAAGTTTTACCGCTTCGGTTAACTCGTTTAATAGGTCAGGGTAAATGATCAATGCTCCTGTCACTAATATAAACGCAAGAGCAATACCATTAGCATAAAAATAATAGAAGTAGGCATTATCAATAAACGAAACCGAAAAACCAAAGATCAAAACTGCAATCGCTAATATTGAGAAAAAGGCAATGAAAAAGAATTCAACTTCAAACCGGTTTCGATACTCTTTGAGACCATAAATAATATGAGTCAGCCACAAACAATAACCAGTGCCAAGAGTAAATGCAATAGGCACAGCGATATCACGCTCAACAAAAAACACCGTTATTAAAGGTAAATAATGTACCAAGCTGACCAGCTTTAATTTGTATTCAGGAAATAAAGCTGAACGACTAAAAAAATAAAATGTTGGCGGAATCAGAAAAAGTAAAAACCGATAATATAAACTATTCAGTGGATCAGCATTTTCCAACAAAAAATCCAGATGTTGAAATTGTAATCCGCTAATACTAGCGAGAAATAAAAAAGTGGTGACTATTGCACTAACGGATTTATTGGCTCCTTTTAAAAAGAACAAATAACACAACAATAGCAAAAAGGCGATAATTATTGAAAATCCAGCACTTAGAAGCGTTATAGTTGATATCATTTCATTATTCCGTCAAAACTATCTGGTTGCGACCGTTTGCTTTGGCTTGGTATAAAACTTTGTCGGCCTTATTAATAATAACTTCTGAGCTATCTATCAGATTAGAAGCGCAAATTCCAATAGAGACCGATACTTTTAACTCCTCCATTTGCTCTGAATTACTTAGGTCGATCTGACTAGAAATTTTTTGCGTTTCCCTTCTTAAATTATCCAATAACTTCTTTGAGTCGTTAACTGAAGTATGCGGTAAAACAATTATAAATTCCTCTCCGCCAATTCGCCCAACAACATCCGTACGTCGCAACATTGTTTTACATAAATGAGCAAAGAAAACCAGCACCTTATCGCCAACCGTATGTCCATATACGTCATTAATTTTTTTAAAATAGTCAAGGTCAAGGATCGCCACACATAATTCGAACTTATGCCTTTTTGCCAGCTCCATTTCAAAATCTAATAATTCCATCACTTTTCGTCGATTATACAGTCCGGTTAAATAATCCGTTTCAGATAATCTTTCGTATTTTTTTCTAGTTTGCTTTGATCGATAAAGAATAAAAACCAACAACAACAAAATGATACTCGCTAAAATCATATACAGAATTAACGATTTGTTTTTTTCTATTTCAGCATTTAAGCTAATTGTTTTTAACTCATTACTTTTCTGTAAAATATAATTTTTCTGATCTAGCTTATCTAATTTAAATTTATTTTCGAGCTTTGCAAATTTCTCAGTATATTGTTTTCTCAGTAATTTCAATCTTGGCGGATAACTTTGAATAATTTCTTGATATGCCAGTTTATATTTTTTCTGTAGTTCATAAGCGTTAGCCTTAAATAACCGCAACTTGAACAAGTGGCTTCGCATAGCAACGGGGTCGGCGTACAACTCAGCTCTGGATATATAATCTAAAGCAACTTCCGGCTGATTAATTTTTAGATAAGCCTCTCCCATTGATGTTAAAACATCGGTTAACATATAGGGGTTTTGTGAAATCTCGAATATTGCTAGTGCTTCGGAATAAAGTGAAAGCGCGTGTTCGACATTATCTAATCGAACCTCTAATCCAGCTAATTCTTTTAGTCCATAGGCAATACCTTGCTCATCATTAACTTGTCTTGCTATCAAAACGGATTCTTGAAGTTGGCTTTTACCTAACTCTAAATTTCCTATATTTTTATTAGCTCGTCCCAACCCATAAATATTATCACCCAAATCCTGCAAATTATTATGAACTCTATGATAAGCAATAGCTTCTTCAAAATATGGTATGGCAAGTTTATTTTCGCGCCGATATTCATAAACCAATGCAATCAAACCTGCAATTGAACTTTTGGTAATATGGTCACCTTTCACTGGAGCCAATGAATAGGCTTTTTGTAAATCACTCAGTGCGTTTTCAGAATCTAACAAAGTATTGTAGATCATTCCCCGAGTGCTCAATGCACTTATTAACAGACGCGTATCATTATTCTTTTCTGCCCAGTTTAGCGCTTGATTGACCAATTTAAACGCCTTTTTAGGTTTGCCTAGTAAATCTAATGAGTCCGCTTTCGCCAATATTAACGAGTGAACCAACCAAGGCTGATCAAGCTCATCAATTTCTAACAGTCCTAGCTCTGTGTATTTTAAAGCCTCCTTCGCTAAACTTAGCTGAAGTTTGGTTTCACTTAACACCAGGTACTGCTGAGCTTTGTCAAGGGGATTGCTGGAGATCTTTATTTGCTGTTCTAATTGTTCCACGATCTGGTTAGGATCGGACGACATCAGCGACATTAATTGTTGGTATTTAGGCGACAGGCTAGTGAGGGGTAAATCTTTAGCAAAGGAGTTATTCGTACAAAACAACCATCCAACGATTATGAGCAACTTAGAGGCTTGATGAAATATGGATTTGGTCAATTGATTCCCTATTTTTGTTATTTTTTAGCCGTGATACATATAAAATATGCCGTCAGATTTATTTAGATATTTTTTTCGTCGCTATTGTAACTTATTTTTTATATCAGAGACTAACAGTCTATTCGACTATTCATTAAGAGAAAAAAAGTTTAGCGAGCGATTTTCTTGAGTGAGCGTATAATTCACTAAAACTTAGTAAACTTTGATCTATTAGGCTCGGTTATTGTTAGTAACCGCCTGAATTATAAGTAGAAATATAATCGGCATACTAATTGCTGTACATGGATAATGATCATTTTTTGGTGAAACTCACCAATTTTAAATTCGCTATAATTCCACTATAATTTACCAAAGGGAATAAATAATGCCAGTTACCATCGAAGATAGACCAATCGAATCAGTACGCGAAGAAGTCGTTGATCAACTCACCATGAATTACGGACATGGAAAACTTTCACTCGAAGCTTTTGAGCGCCGCTTAGATCAAGCGATGGAATGTAAAGATAATAAAAAACTTTTGGAACTAACTGCGGATCTAGAATTAACCATAGACCAAGATTTTATTAGTCAAAAAAATAAAGAACTTGGCGGAGATAGCGAACCATATTCTTCAGTAGAAACAAACGATTCAAGGGAGGTAGAAAATATCGTTAATATTTTTAGCGGTAATGATAGAACAGGTGAATGGACAGTCGCCAAAGAAACCCGGATATTTTCATTGTTTGGTGGCAGTGACATCGACTTAAGTGAAGCGAAATTTGTTCACAAGACTTCTCGCATTCGTGTTTTTTGTCTATTCAGCGGGATTGACATTTTCACACCCGAAGATATCAACATTATATCTAAAGCCTTTTGTATTTTTGGTGGAATTGATAACAAAGCACCATCTACCCCCGACAAAAACGTACCCACTTTAATCATTGAAGGATTTGTATTTTTTAGTGGTATTGATATTAAAATCAAAATTAGTTTTAAAGAAAGATTGATCCGTTTTGCAGATGGACTTAAAAATTTGTTTAGCTAAATTCGTATTTATCGATTAACTAAGCGCATCGTGAAAAATCTCAGGGTTATAGTATTGACTAATAAAGTTTCCACATTGTTTCTCTGACAAAAAACTTGGAACAAACGCGGTTCCTTTTTCGTTCATCTGAGAGGTCTCATCTTGCCTATCTACGGCTTCTACTTTCGATAGAATATTACGCATAAATTACGAACTTACCTTAGCGACTTCCCAGCCTATTATTGCCGACTTACGAGTATTTCCCCACATATAACCACCAAGTTTGCCGCTGGTTTGTATGACTCTATGACACGGAATAAGGTAAGCAACAGGATTACTACCGATTGCCGTACCGACCGCCCTGGATGCTTTTGGGTTTTTTATTTCGCTAGCAATCGATCCGTAAGTTGTTAAGTTGCCTTGAGGAATTTTTAATAAGGTTTCCCAGACTTTTAATTGAAAAGCCGTGCCATTTAAATGTAATTTGATTTGATCTAACTTATCCCAGTTATTTTGGAATATAAACAATGCACCTTGCTGATATTTATCAACCATCTGATGATACTTTGCGTTAGGAAATCGCTTTTTAAGATCGACTAAAGCTTGCTCTTCATTTTCTTCGAAAAACATATGACAAATACCTTTATTTGTCGATGCGACAATCATCTTTCCGAATGGACTTTCTGCAAAGCAATAGTTGATTGTTAATTTTTCGCCACCATTTTTAAACTCTCCCGGAGTCATTCCTTCGATATTTATGAATAAGTCATGTAAGCGACTTGTTCCAGACAAGCCGGTTTCAAGAGCTGCATCTAAAAGGGTTGAATTTTTATCTTTTAGCAACTCTTTTGCATATTGAATACTAAGATATTGCATAAACTTTTTGGGGCTAACACCCGCCCAGTCAGAAAATAAACGTTGAAAATGGAATGGGCTTAAGTTGACGGATTTAGCCACATCATTTAGCGAGGGCTGATCTTTAAAGTTTTTATTTATGTACGCAATTGCTTGTGCAATGCGCTGATAATTAACGTTTTGATGTTCTTTCATAAATAAAATATGCCTACAAAAATATTGATGCTGCTCACTATCCGCTATTGCCTGTGAATCACCCCTTATCACACGACACATTACTAAATTAGCGATATAAGTAGCAAGCCCATTGTACCGCTCTTGTTTAAACTAGAATAATTATAAAAACATATTCCTTATTAACCGACCCGATTCTTGCTTTGATCAAATATTAGTAGTTGGTTGATTCAGATTTTTGGTAATGGGGGATATGGTCTTTACCGCTAAAAACGAAACGGACTCTCAAACTAAGCGACTCGGAAATCACCAAAATCCTTAATAGTGTTTCAAATCGGTCAGCGTCTTAGACTACAAACCGCATTATAGCGTCACCAAAACAAGTGTTTTTATATAAAAAATGACACAGTTCTTCTGGTGTTTTGTTGCATTTCTAGTTTTATGAGTCTAAACAAACAGTTGCGCCAATAGGTTACGGTTGGTCGTAGTTTGAAAGTTGTATTGAAAAATTGGTTTATCATCTAGTAAAAAGCTGATAAGGTCGATCAAGTACAAAACGTTTTTGTCTCACAATGAGATATTCGGATCGGTCTCACTCTGACATTTTAGAGAAGGTGAAATCGTCTCCTTTTATCTGTGAATTCAACCGGTCGTTGCAACATGTTGGTTAAACCGCTCAACCGGCGTCTCATAGTCTAACGTTTTTCTTGGTCGTTCGTTTAGTTGTTTTGCAACAGAATCCAGTTTTCGTTGGTTATGCAGGGATATATCAGTTCCTTTAGGAAAATATTGTCTTAAAAGTCTATTAGTATTTTCGTTAGTGCCTCGTTGCCAAGGTGAATGAGGATCACAAAAATAAACATCAATATTTGTCGCAATTGTAAATTCTCGATGGTTCGTTAACTCACTCCCCCTATCCCAAGTTAGTGATTGGTAAAGTTTCTTCGGCAATTTTTTCGATTGTTTGATTAGCGCTTTTACAACGTCTTCTGTTTTTTTACTTTTGACTTTAGCTAACATGACATACCTTGAGTGGCGTTCAACTAAAGTCGCTATAAAGCTACCGTTAATTCCTTGGATAAGATCGCCTTCCCAGTGACCAGGTATTGCTCTATCTTCTGCGCTCGATGGGCGTTCACTAATTGAAATAGCTTCGGGTATTTTTCCTAAACCTTTTCCTTTTAAGGTTGCTTTTTTAGGACGTCTGATGACTCGCTGAGTTCGAAGACATTGAAGTAACTCCTTTTTTAATACGCCTCGCGCTTGGATGAACAGACTTCGATAGATGGTTTCGTGGGACACGTGTAAGTTCTCTTCATTTGGGTATTGACGTTTCAACCATCCTGAAATTTGTTGAGGAGACCAAAACAGTCTGAGTTTTCTAGATATTAAGTGAATTAAATCATTATTTCCTACTAGTTTACATGCTTTCGGTCGAAGGGCTCTTTCCAACGCAGCATTATCTGCGACAGAAGCTCTATAGTGACGAGCGCCTCCGTTTCGACTAATTTCTCTGGAAACGGTAGAAGGTGCTCGGTTTAATTGTTTGGCAATGGATCTGATTGATAATCTGGCCGCTATTCCTCTTGATATTTCTTCTCTTTCCAAAAGTGACAAGCAGCGTGGTGAGCGTTTTCTTTGAGGTGGTCTAATACCGCCACTTCTTAAAAATATCCCTCTTATCGAACCGTGATGACGATTAAAAAGTCGAGCAATATCATGTAAGGAATCACCCTGTTTCCATCGTTCCCACATTAAGCTCTTTTGCTTTTCTGTATAATATTTCCGAGTTCTATATTTCATATTCAGCACTCCTATTATTGGGTAAAGTATAGCAGTGTTGCAACGACCGGTTGAATTCACATCTTAAAGCGGAAGTTTAACTGTGTTCATCGATGGGCTCAAATTGACCCATTTCTGCTCGTTAAGAGAATGCCGTGACACCAGTTGCAGGTTCGTTGACTGGCTTTTAAGTGCTGTGATTCCAGCCAGCGGAGCTATTGAGCTGATTTCACATCGATAAGCGGACACTCAATGGATATAGCAGGCACGCATCGTATTAAATTACATTCTGCACTGGTCGATTGTGGCATTGACAACGCTTCCAAAGCCCATTTCCTTTTTTTGAATATTTCAAGTGTCTTAGTATCTCCAGTTGTTAGCCAAAATGAAACCAACACTCGCTTCAAGCAATAGGTATTATGCTCCGATTAGTACGATAAATTAGGGTATGTTAATTTTAAAACTCTAAGTTCTTCCTTAGCGTTTTCATTAAAATTATTGACTGTCAGATCTATTCTTGCATTGGTTGAACTAATGTTAGATAAACCTAGGGGAACAGAGGTAAGTCTACTACTTCGCAGCGACAAATCGACTAGCTTGGTATTGTTGCTTACATCTATGCTGGTTAGGTCGTTGCTAGTCAAGTCAAGTTCCACTAACTCAGTATTGTTGCTCACATCTATACTGGTTAGAAAGTTTTGGAATAGCCTAAGATTAACGAGCTTCGTATTGTTTCTTACATCCAACGTTGATAGGTTCGAATGGAAAATACTAAGGTAAGTCAGCGCTATATTGTTACTCAAATCGACTTCATTCACTTTCCCAAATGATGAGGTTAATGATATAAACAAAGTAACCAACTTGGTGTTATTAATCAATCCTACTGTGCTGAGATTGGGACCTCTGATTGAAAGCTCTGTTAGCTCCGTATTATTTCCAAAATCAATACTAGATTGAGAATCGACTGTTGCATTTAACCACTGAAGCTTGGTATTGTGACTAAAGTCCAACGTGTCACCTCTTAAATTTGCTTTCACCAGTTCTGTGTTATTACTCAAGTCTAAATTTTCCAACTGGTAACTATACCTGAGGTCTAACTCAGTAAGTTTTGTATTGTTGCTAATGTCCAAGTTAATTAACGAGTCGGACTGAATTAGTGTAAGTACTGTCAACTCGGTATTTTGACTTAGATTTAAATCAGATAAAAAGTCGTTGGCATTTACTATAAGCTTAGTCAACTTGGTATTTTGGCTTAAATCAAGTGTAGTTAAAAGATTAAAAGAGAGGTCAACCGTTCTAAGCTCAGTATTACCACTTAAATCTATACTATTCAAAGAATTGCTCTGTAGGTAAAGAGTTTCCACTGATGTGAAGTTTTCAATGCCATCAATACTAGCAATACCAGATGAAGTGCAGGCAATTAATTTTACCTGGTCAGCATAAGTTGCTGAATCCCTTTCCATACAATCTGAAAAACTGGAATCTGTTATTTGTGCTAAAGCCTCAGAAAAAAGCATTCTATTGGGATCTGTTGTTGCCGCGGGGGTAGGTGAAGAAGTACCACCGCCGCCGCAGCCAATAATTAATAACAACATAAATGTAATGATAAATTCTTTTAATTGTAAAGCTGACAAAATAACATTTCCTTTGCTAGTGAAAGCGTAAAATCATTTTTGCTTAGTCTATCAAAATGGAAGTAGATTTGAAAGCTGACCTTAAATAGTGACATCCCATTTTTCGGTTTAATCGTTTATTTTTTTTGGGGTGAAAAATCCTTGGTGGTCATATATGGAATAATCATGTTGTCGATTAATTCTTAGCCACGCACGCGAACCCGGCTAGTTCGCAGTCGAACCAAGTGTCCGCTTGTGACCGAATGTGATCCTCTTGTTTCAGCATAGCGGTAATTTTGGTACAGTACTCGCATATAGCGCAATAACCAATTGTTAGGTGAGCAAAGAAGTATGAAAAAGACAAATTGTTCGTCCCATGGAACGCAAGGGGTTGGTGTCGCTTGTACACATGTTGCACAAGCAATTGGCGAAAATAAGAAAGTAGGTTTTTATACCCATGATTACAAAGACGCATCAAGACCGTGGGCATGGTGTCAAATATGTGAAGACGCGCTTGTGGAACTTGGGGATTCAGCAAAAAAAAACTGGATGAAACATGCGGATTTTAAAATTCTGTGTGCAGTTTGTTGGGATGAAGCGAAAATTGTTTGTAGAGGTGAGAGTCGTTGAACGTTCACCTAACCATACGCGGTTATCGAAAATTTACACTGCGTTTCAATTTCGAAAACGCTCGGCGTTGAACTTCCGCAATTGACCGAATGTGATCATCCTGTTTCAGCATAGCGGTAATTTTGGTACAGTACTTACATATGGCGCATAGTGCGCAATAACCAATTGTTAGCACTCAAAGGAGAGATATGAGCGCAATATCTATTTTATATAGTGGAGATCACGAATTGCCTTCATGGTCAAACTACGAAAGCGAAGAAGATCCAGTGGAGTCTAGGCTGTTAGAATCTAATTATATAGTTCCAATTCTATGGTTTTCGCTGTTTAGTGAGAATGATTTGTCTTTCGTTATTGATCCTGACGGGGAAAATGAAGATCCAAGCAATAACAGAATTCCAATGCTTGTCCGCAGAAATAATGAGTGCCTCAAGGCTTTGGATGAACGAACTGAATTTCTTTTAAAGATCGCGACTAATTGTATGGAATCCATAGAAAAACTTCGGGATATACTGATTACGACCAAAGGGAGCTATATTAGTGTATCTATGTGGGAAGTATTTTATATGGACGATGAACCAGAAGAATTTATTCAGGAAATACAAAAAATATTAAAATTATTTAATGAGCAGTCAACTGAACATATCGCGTCATTGCTAAAAATGGCCGGCACTGACGGTTACGACCATAATGGAAATGACTATCTACCAGAAAAAGATTGCAGTTATGAGTATCATGCTATCGGTATTGCACCATAAAGTGCTAACAAGCTAATCAACTGTGGCCACCATGAGCTACGGCCTAAAAAGCAGACCCCCACTAATGGTGGCACGTTGTTAAATCGTTAGACGTGAATGTCTGCAATTGACCGAACAGAGAAATGAACCAAAATAACGAACTTTGATGACAGCTTTAGGTGAGAAGTCTGTCACCTGTTCCCGATAACTTAATGACTGTTTCGGTGAGCGAAGTCCCATCATTCCACCACGTAGACTTGATGCCCCCAAGGTCAAATTTTTCAGCTTCTTAATATTATTGCCCGGCGTACGATGATCTCGAAGCTCGAGCTATAACCTGACTGATGTCTGAGATTGGTTCCTGTAGAAATTAGTCTACCCCAACGTTTGCACAAGCTGCTTGATTTATGGGTACATAAACTTCTTCGCTAGGAGTGATAAGTTTCTCAAGATTTCCTGAAAGAACGAATGTTCTTTGTTCTTTTACAAACTCGCTTATATCTTCGACCTCTAAGATCCCATCACCCTTAAACGGTTCTAAAAATTCGTTTCTTAAACCTAATTGAACAGCTCTGCGAATTTCCTTATTGCCATTTGGTTTATGATCAGGGTCCCACTGCAATCGGACATCAGAAAATTGAAGTGCTTTTTTCCATTCGGCTTGTTCGCTATATTTT
>Ga0316205_10003272_pt1 | contig 15536 bp, 12 predicted proteins | sample 3monthpyrite_MG_FD_204941 | JGI IMG/M metagenome (GOLD analysis project Ga0316205, IMG submission 204941) | Microbial mat bacterial communities from mineral coupon in-situ incubated in ocean water Damariscotta River, Maine, United States -... | ecosystem: Environmental > Aquatic > Marine >... | reverse complement strand
GTAATCGTCCGAACAGGCGGCCATCTGCTCGCGGTCGGCACACAGGATCACCTCGGCATAGTCGCGCCAGGCCGCGGCGGCGTTCTCGCGGTTGAGCTCGGGCAGGTCGTCGATCAGGGCGGGCACCCGCGCCATGACCTCCTCGGCCAGTGCGCGGTCATCGGTGACCAGCCAGACGGGGCTGTTGTAGCCATGCTCGGCCTGGCTCACCAGGTCGGTGGCCACGATATGCGCGTCGGCCTGCCCGTCGGCCAGGATCAGGCTGTCGGTGGGCCCCGCGATCATGTCGATGCCGACCTGGCCGTAGAGGATGCGCTTGGCCTCGGCGACGAACTGGTTGCCGGGACCGACGAGGATGTTGGCCCTGGGCAGACCGAAGAGCCCGTAGGTCATCGCCGCCACCCCCTGAACGCCGCCCATGGCCATGATCCGGTCGGCGCCGCTGATATGGGCGGCATAGACGATGGCGGGCGCCACGCCCACGCCGGGGCGCGGCGGCGAACAGGCGGTGATGTGGCGCACACCGGCGACCTTGGCGGTGGTCACGGTCATGATGGCGCTGGCCACGTGACTGTAGCGCCCGCCGGGCACATAGCAGCCCGCGGCATCGACCGGGATCGCCTTCTGCCCCGCGACAAAGCCCGGCTCGATCTCCATTTCCACGTCCGTGAGGGTGGATTTCTGGGTCTCGGCAAAGCGGCGCACGTTGTCATGGGCAAAGCGGATGTCGGCCTTGAGCTTCTCGGGCACCAGCGCGATGGCGGCCTCGATCTCGGCGCCGCTCATCAGGACATTGCCCTCGTAGCGGTCGAACTGCGCCGCATATTCCAAAGCCACAGCATCCCCGCCAGCCTCGATCCGCGACAGAATCGTCCGAACCGTCTCATGCGTCTCGCCGGCGTCGGAGGAGGCCGACAGGGGGGCCTTTTTCAGATATTCGCGTGTCATACTGAACTGATCCTTCGTGAAGTTGGCCGGCCGATCGTCCGGCCAGGTCGGGCCCGGCTTCATGGCGGGCAGGTTCGGTGCGAATCGGGTATCAACCTCATTTGTAAGCGCTTACAAAAAAAATGCAAGCGCTTACAATTTCCCTACCAAGGCGCTACACTCGCGGTCAGACATCCCCGCTGCGCCATGCGGCGGGGCAGGAAATGAAACGCGGACCCGCCATGCCTGACCCCCAAACGCCCCCGACCCTTGACGATGTCGCTCGCCGCGCGGGCGTCTCCACCGCGACCGTGTCGCGCTGTGTCAACGACCCCAAGGTGGTCAGGGCCCCGACCCGCGAGCGTGTGGAAGCCGCGATCCGGGACCTGGGGTATACGCCGAACTTCGCCGCGCGCGTGATGGCGGCCAAACGTACCTTCACCATCGGGGCGATCATCCCCACGATGGAGAACGCGATCTTCGCTCGCGGGCTGCAGGCCTTCCAGGAAGAGCTGCACAGGCGCGGCTACACGCTGCTGGTCTCCAGCTCTGCCTACCGGGCAGAGGCCGAAGCCGAGCAGATCCGGACCCTGGTGGCGCGCGGCGCGGACGGGCTTTTGCTGATCGGCCACGACCGCGATCCCGACCTGCTGGATTATCTCGACCGACAGCGCGTGCCGGCTCTCGTGGCCTGGTCGCATGATGACACCGCGCGCGCGCCGTCGATCGGGTTCGACAACCGCGCCGCCATGCACGCCCTGGCCGACAGGGTGATCGCGCTCGGCCACCGTGACATCGCGATGATCTCGGGCATCAGCCACCATAACGACAGGGCGCGGATGCGCATTGCGGGGGTCCGCGATGCGATGGCGGCCGGCGGGCTCGACCCGCAATCATTGCGCCTTGCCGAGGTGCCCTACGGGATCGAGGACGGGGCCGGGGCCTTTCGCGACCTGATGGCGCGGCGGCCCACACCAAGCGCCGTGCTCTGCGGCAATGATGTGCTGGCCGCCGGTGCCCTGCGCGGTGCCGCGAAGCTGGGCCTTGAGGTGCCCGAACAGGTTTCGATCACCGGTTTCGATGACATTGAACTGGCCCGGCTCGTCACGCCGGGTCTGAGCACCGTGCATGTGCCCCATCGCGAAATGGGCAGGCTGGCGGCACAGGAACTCGTCGCCATGATCGAGGAGCAGCGTCCCGGCGTTTCGCAATGCCTGACCACCGCTGTCAAGCATCGCGCCTCGCTTGGCCCGGTCCCGGTTCGCCATCCGGATACGCGCTGAGGCGCGGGCGGGGTGTGGCTCAGGTCGAGTGACCCCCAGCACCATTCTTCGACCTGCAAGGAACCGGGCTGTGCAGACCGCCGGAGCCTCGGCACTGCGCCGTCGGCGACAACATCTTCGCCGAGCGGCTCCGGCGGTCGCCGAAGCAGGAAGCCATCTACCTCGAAGAAATCGCTGACGGCTTCCAGGCGCGGCGCGTGATCAAGGGCCGGATGACCTTTTACAACACCAAACGCCCTCTTTGAGCGCTTGATGGGCAGACGCCCGTTGACGCAAAATTGGCAGGCTTGAAACAACCGAAAGCAGCATGAAACCTAAACCTGATACACCTTGGAAACGCTGCAAACCCGTCCGGACAGGTGGGACCACTTCAGGCAGGCCAATTCTGTGGGGATTGTTTTCCGGGGTTGGCGAGGCGGGCGTGGCTTTGGTTGAGGCGGTGGCTTTCGCCCGCAAGACCACAAGAATTGCCCAGTTCCGATGCTTGTGCAGCGACCGGCACGCTCTGCCCCATCCGCGCGTGGCGCGACCGCATACGCGGCGGCGGCAAGGAAAAACCCCGGGGGCCCGATTGTGCCGGGCCCTTGAGCCGATGGCCCGCCATATCCGGGATTTGGCGGTATTCTCAAGAAAACTTGATGAAAGACGTGAAACCGGGACTTGAACCTCCTGCTGGTTGAGGTTTTATGATACCGACACCTATATACATTGACGAACCCATGCACTGGGCTCGAAGAAAATGGGTTCGAAGAATTTGCCGGAGTAGAATCAATGCTGACACGACGCCATTTCATTTCAACAACCGCGGCCCTGTTTTCTGCGCCATTGGCGAGCCCCGCGCTGGCAAAGACCTGGCCGACGGCTGCGCAGAAGGCTGCGTGGGACGCCCGGGTCACGCCGGTGGACTACGATCCGGCGACAACCAATCCCTGGGGCCTGCATCCGCGGTTGCTTCCCCAACGGGTAGAGGCGAACAGCAGCTTGAAGCCGGGCGATATTCATGTCGATGCGGTTGCGCGTTACCTCTATCACATCGAAGAGGGCGGAACCGCGATGCGCTATGGCGTGGCAATCGCGATTGGCAACCTGTACGAGCCGGGCACCTACACGATCCGGCGCAAGGTGGAATGGCCGCATTGGACACCGACGGCTTCGATGCTCGAGCGCAACCCTGACTATGCGGAATTTGCCGATGGGCAGGAGCCGGGGCCGAAAAATGCGCTTGGATCGCGGGCGCTCTACCTCTACGTCGGCAATCGCGATACTTATCTGAGGATACACGGAACGCCCCAGGCACGGTCGATCGGCGGGCGGGCCAGCGCAGGCTGTGTTCGCATGGTGATGGCGCATATCATCGATCTCTATCCGAATGTTAAGATCGGATCGACCGCCTACCTCTATCCCCCCGAAGAGGGTATTGTCCCGCACAGTTGACTCCGCGCATCGGAGCCGGCCTTCGGTCCCCTTTCGAGTCCCTGAAAACGAGCCTCTGAATTTTGGACGCCGGCGCGGCGCTGATCAGGTCTCAAGGACCACGCAGATCGGGCTCCCGCTGGCGGTCCGCAAGGGCAGTAGCGTGGTTTCGACCGGCCCGCTGTGTTCATACCAGTAGCAGCCGTCTTCCGTCCGTAGCCGGGCGGTGGTGAGATCCTGATTGGGTCCGGCCAGTTCCGCCACGGCGTCCGGCACATTTCCGATGGCGGTCATGTCCCTTGACGTGGTTGTGGCTGTGCACGCTCCCAGGAGCAACACGGTGACCAGGTATTTTCCAGATTTTTTCAGCACGACAAACCCCTGCCAATTCGCATGATTTCAGATTCTGCCCATATCAATCGCATTCCTTGGGCGATGTTGCAACGACTTGAGCTTTGCCGTGTCGAAAAACAGCAGGGACAGCCGAATTACCCCTTGAACCTAAAGCCGCTGTAGACATTACGTTCCGGTCATTGAGTGAGTCCGGAGGGATAAAATGGCGGTGAAAACCGATTCCAAGTCCTGCGACAGCGATCCTGCGCACGACCACACGGCCCATGCGCATGAGCACGCGCACAAGCATGAGGACGCAGCCTGCTGCGGGTCCTCATGCGGAGATGTCGCTCCGGCGCCGCCTGCGTCCGTCAAGGGCCGCAGCTTTCAGGTCAGCGGTCTGGACTGCGTCGAAGAGGTCTCGATCCTCTCGAAGGTGGTCGGCCCGAAGGTCGGCGGGGCGGAACATCTGGCCTTTGACGTGATCAACGGGCGCATGACGGTTTTGGACGGCGCCGAACAGGTTTCGGACTCTCAGATTGTCGAATTGGTGGCCAGCACGGGAATGACGGCCCGGCCTTGGGATGCAGACAATGCAGGCGCCGAACAGGCGGCGCATCTTGCCAGGCAAAAATGGTTCACGATGCTCAGCGGTGGTTTTTGGGCGGTCGGTTTCGGATGGCATATCGTGGAAACCGGGATGGGCGGCGCCATTGGTCTGTTCTCGGGTCATGGCGAGGCTCCGATGCCGATGTCGGAAGCCGTTCTTTTCAGCCTTGCGATCCTTTTCGGGGCCTGGCTGGTCGCGCCCAAGGCGTGGTCGTCCGCGCGCCGCATGTCTCCGGACATGAACCTTCTCATGATCGTGGCCGTGTCCGGTGCCATCGGGCTTGGCGAGTTTTTCGAGGCCGCCACCGTGGCGTTCTTCTTTTCGCTGTCCCTTTACCTGGAAAGCTGGAGTGTCGGTCGCGCCCGGAACGCGGTTTCGGCGCTTCTGGACCTGGCGCCGCCGACGGCACGTGTTCTCTACGAGGACGGATCCGAGGCCGATGTCCCGGCCTCCGAGGTTGCGATCGGGGCGCTTTTCATCGTCAGAGGGGGCGACCGCATTCCGCTTGACGGTCAGGTGACCGACGGGGCCGGTGCCGTGGATCAGGCCCCTATCACGGGCGAAAGCGCGCTTGTTCCGAAGGAAGCCGGCGACGATGTCTATGCAGGCACGATCAACGGCGAAGGCACTCTCACGGTCCGCGCGACCAAAGCGGCCACCGACACGGTCCTGTCGAAAATCATCCGGATGGTCGGCGACGCGCATTCCAAGCGCGCCGAAGTCGAACAGTGGGTGGCAAAGTTCGCGCGGGTCTATACGCCGATCGTGATGGTGCTCGCGATAGCGATTGCCGTCTTGCCGCCGCTTGTTCTGGGCGGTGCCTGGGACTACTGGCTCTACAATGCTCTGGTCCTGCTGGTCATTGCCTGCCCCTGTGCCCTCGTCATCTCGACGCCTGTGTCCATTGTCGCTGCTCTGACTTCGTCGGCGCGCGCTGGCGTTCTGATCAAGGGCGGGGCCTATGTCGAGGCACCGGGCCGCACCACGGCACTCGCCATGGACAAGACCGGCACGATCACCATGGGCGAGCCGGAAGTGGCCGCGGTCTATCCTCTGGGGGACGCGTCAGAGGCCGGTCTGCTGGCCCTTGCCGGTGCTTTGGAAGCGCGGTCGTCGCACCCTCTGGCGCGGGCCATTCTTGGCAAGGCCGAAACCGACGGGATCGCGGTCAAACCCGCCGAGGACACGCGCACCGTCCCGGGTCGCGGTTTGGAAGGGCGCATGGGCGGGAAAGGCGTTTGGCTCGGGTCCGATCGTTTCGCCGAGGAAAAGGGCTTTGGCGACACCATTCCATCCGAGCTGCGTGATCGGATCGAAGGGGCCGGGAACACCCTGGTCGCTGTTGGCGACGACAGTGGCGTGACGGGCATTCTGGAACTGCGCGACCGTATCCGGCCGGATGCCAAGGGGATCGTTGCACGGCTTCATGCGCAGGGCGTCAAGAAAATCATCATGCTGACAGGCGACAACGAGCGGACAGCACGTGCCGTGGCCGCCGAGGTGGGCATCGACGAGGTGCGCGCGGAACTTCTGCCCGAGGACAAGGTGACGGCCATCGAGGAACTGGTGGCGCAGCACAAGATGGTTGCGATGATCGGCGACGGGGTCAACGATGCGCCCGCCATGGCGCGCGCGCATTACGGGATCGCCATGGGTGCAGTCGGCTCGGATGCGGCCATCGAAACGGCCGACATCGCGTTGATGACCGATGACATCGGCAAGGTGCCCTGGCTGATCGGACATTCGCGCAGGACGATGATGATCATCCGCCAGAACATCGGCGTCTCTCTGGCCACCAAGGCCCTGTTCGTGGGTCTGACAGCCTTTGGCATGGCGACGATGTGGGGGGCAATTGCCGCCGATGTGGGTGTGTCACTGCTGGTGGTCGCAAATGCGCTGCGGCTGCTGAGTGGCCACAAGGCCAAGGCACCACCGTCGGGCGGCGAGCCGGTTGATGTGCAGATGGTGAAGGGCGCCCTTTTACACGAGCGTTGATCCGGCGCTCTCTTTGGAGTATCTTTCCGCGTTAATCAGACCTTGCAAGAGGGGCCAGGGGCAGTGGCATTCACAAGATTTTCGCGGCGCGCGCTGCTGTTGGGCGGTATGGCCGCCTTCCTGTCTGGCTGTGCCAGCAAATTCCGGACCTACAACGGACCGGAGGTCACCCGCCTTCGTTTGTACAAGGGGGAACGTCGGCTGTTTGTTGATGGTGCATCAGGACCGCTGCGCAGCTATCCCGTCGGGCTTGGCTTCGCGCCGGTCGGCCACAAGCAGTTCGAAGGGGACGGGCGCACACCCGAGGGGGCATATGTGATCGATCGGCGGAACCCCAACAGCCTGTTCCATCTTTCGATCGGCATCTCCTACCCGAACGAAGCAGACAGGGCCTATGCGGCCGCACGGGGCAAATCACCGGGCGGGGACATTTTCATTCACGGCGGTCCGCGAGGCGGTATCGACCCGACGGACGTCCGCGACTGGACCGCGGGGTGCATATCCGTCACCGATCGCGAGATCGAACGGGTTTATGCCATGGTGCCGAACGGCACGCCCATCGACATCTATGCCTGACAGCCAGTGCGCCGCGCGGTGATGACAACCTGAGCGCGTCATCCGCCTCGGCGGCGCGGTCCGCATTATCGCAGCATCCATTTTCCATCAGGGAAAAAGGCATGAAACGCGAAGGCAAACATCACATCGTGGGGCACATCCTTTCCGCCTTTGCGGACCCGGATCGTTCCGACATCCTTTCCGTCACCGATCCGGGCTGTATCCAGGGCCGACGCTTGCCCCGATGCCCATGAAATGGTCAACCCCGCCTCGGTAACCGTGCCTTCCGTCGCAAGGCGCGAGACCGGCCACGCGCGATTGCCGACCCGAACGACGCGGGCCAGAGGCTGTATTCCGTGGGGCGGCATCTCGCCATTGTACAGGAACGGCCGGCTTGAATTGTCATAGCTGACATAGGGATTGCGCCCATAGGAGCGCGGATAGGCGGGCTGCGCCATGACCAGCCCGTCCGGATTGCGCGCCTTGAATTCCGCCCAGCTTTCCATCCAGCTTGGCAGGGGTGTCAGTTCTGCCCCGGTGAGCTGGCCGACGATGGCCTCTCCTGTTGCCTGTTGCCACCAGCTTTCGGTCTCGCGGTCGAACATGATCAGGTTGGAACTCCGCAGTTTGCCGGTCACGCCGAATGTCAGCAGCTGCCCGTTGACCCGGCGATCGAATGTCGGGGCGGAATTGCACAGCGGACAATAAGTGACCGCGTAAGGCACGCCACCAACCGTTTCATTCACGATTTCATGCCAGGTCAGATAGCGGATCGGGTAGGTCCGGGGAATTTGACCGTCAATTTCGACAGTGACCACGGGTTCGCGATCTTCGATTTTCGTCTCGTCGCTTGCCCGGATGAACGGAGGGTCATTGAGCGCGGGAATACCGTCGCGCGGCGGGCCACCGGACTGGATTTCGGTCCAACTGGCGACATTGGTTTTCCCGAAGTCTGTTTTCGGCCATTCGTTTCGCCAGAACTCCGGGTTTGCCGTTGCTGCCGCGGCAGCGATGAGCAGAATTGGTGTGAAGACAGCCAACAATGGTGCGCGCATGAAGAATTCCTCCCGATCGAGTGTCAGGCTGTCAGAATTCAGATCATGTGCATAGCCATGCTCACGTTATGTTGAGCGGTTGCGCGTTCGATGCGCCTTCAAGGAGCGGCCATTCACGAGAACCTCCGGCGCAGCCAGACATTCACTCCCTCAATGGCGATCACCATGGCGACGACGGCCAATGTCACGCTTGCCGCCTTGTCATATTGGAACGAGCGCACATAGGTCTGGATATAGAATCCGATCCCGCCTGCACCGACAATGCCGAGGATCAGCGACTCGCGCAGGTTCAGCTCGAACCGGAAGATCGTGTCGCGCGCGACGACCGGTGCCATCTGCGGCCAGATCGCGTAGCGTAGCCGCGCAAGTGGTCCCGCCCCTGCGCTTTCCAGCGCGGCGAGGGGCGCACGCGACACCCCGTCAATGGCTTCCGCATAGAATTTGGCCAACATGCCCGTCGCGTGGAAGGCAATCGCAATGATGCCGGGCAGGGGCCCAAGCCCGACCGCGCCGACCATCAGCATCGCCACCAGGATCAGCGGTACCGCCCGGATGATTGCCAGCAATGTCCGGATCGGGCGAAAAAAAGCCGGAGCGGCCATCGTCTCGGACGCCAGCAGTCCCAGTGGCACCGACAGGAGTACCGCGCCCAGCGTGCCCAGGACCGCAATTCTCAGCGTTTCGGCGCTGCCCTTCAGGATTTCGTCCATGATTGTCGGATCGGGTGGAAACATTCGGCCCAGAAAGTCCGCGATCCGGGGGCCCGCCGACACAAGCCGGGCCATCTCGACATCCGTCGTGGCGAAAGACCACAATATGGCGCCCGCGACCAGTGTCGCAGCCGCGAAACTGCCGAAGCCGCGCGTCCGCATCAGGTCACCGCCCTGAGACCGATTTCGGGCATCTGCGCGACATCCCGGTAAAGGTCTGCCGTCGCGGCCTCGGACAGTTCGGATGTAGGCACATCAAAAGCGATCCGCCCGGCACGCAGGCCGACGATGCGCTGCGCAAACCGCCGCGCGAGGTCGGGCTGGTGCGATGAGAACAGAACGGTCGCGCCGCGCGCGCGCGCCGACTCAGTCAACAATGCCAGAATTTCCGCCGCGCGCGTCGGATCAAGACTGCTGACCGGTTCATCCGCCAGGATCAGTCGCGGCTCCTGTGCAAGACAGCGCGCGATGGCCACGCGTTGTCGTTGTCCGCCGCTGAGGCTGTCCACCCTGCGATGTGCCAGATCGGCAATCCCGCAGTCGGCAAGCGCGTCCCGGGCAACCCGGCGATCATGCGCCGTCGGCGATCCCAGAACGGCCCGAAGCGGCGACATGCGTCCAAGGCGGCCGTTGAGGACATTGCGCAGAACCGTCGAGCGTTCGACCAGCGCAAATTCCTGAAAGACAAAGCCGGTATCAGGGCGGCGCGCACGTGGTGGCGGATGATCCGGATCGAGCGGCGCACCGAACACCGAAACCCGCCCGCGCCAGTCCCGAAGCCTGCCATCGAGCAGGGTCAGAAACGTCGTTTTCCCGGCCCCAGACGGTCCGAGAAGTGCGACGATCTCTCCCGCCTGAACCGAAAGCGACACGCGCTTTAGCGCGCGGGTGTCCCCGCCGGAATGGGCAAAGCTGACATCATCGATTTGCGTCGCAACAGTCATCGCAGAAGCCCGTATTTTCGCGCCATGTCCCGCACCCCGTCATAGGCAGCGGAATCGGCGATCACATAGCCATCGGGCCCGTAGAGATACCGCAGCAAGTCGCGGTTCGCGGGCTCGTTGAGTTTCATCATGGCGTCGACGAACCTCTGTTGAACATCGGGGTCGAGCCCGGGGCGCGCAATGACGACATGGCTTGGGATCGCATCGCTTTGCGCGATCCAGGTCACCTCGGCCTGCTGAGTGGGCGTGAGCAGCAGGTCGGCATACTGGCTCACGCCTGCTGCATCCACCAGGCCCTCGGCCATGGCCTGCATGGCCTGCTGGTAACCGCCCGCAAAGAAGATGCGGCCAAAGAAGTCGTCGGCCTTGCCCGGTCCCTCGACCAGCCCCGCCTTCTCGAATTCGGCCAGCGGATAGAGGTATCCCGATTCCGAGATCGGGTCGGCGAAAGCGATGTCGCGGCCGCGCAGATCGGCGAGCGTCGTGATACCGCTGTCGCGGCGCACAAAGATTCGGCCCGTATAGTTCGGCGCGCCGCGATAGACCTCCGACAAGAGCGGCACCGCGCCAATCTCGACCTCGGCCAGCACAAAGGGCAGCGCCCCCATGAACGAGATGTCCGCATCGCCGTTGCGCAGCGCCTCGACGGCGGCGGCATGGTCGATGGTGACGAAGCCTTCGACGGGCACGCCGATCTCATCCGACAGCCAGCCGGTGATGGCCCCGATGTCGCCAAGCAGTTTCTCGGGGTTTTCCTGCGGGATGAAGGCAAGGCGCAGGGTACGACCCTGGGCAGCAAGCGGAGTGGCGAGCGCCATTGTGCCCGCAACGGTCAGGAAGAGCGCGGTCCTGCGGTTCAGATGGATCGCCATCAGAACGCCCTCCCGTCGATTTCTGCGGCCAAGGCCTGGAACGCGGCCCAGCTGGCCTCTGCCGTGGGCCAGTCTCCAGCGCGCGCGGCGGCGCCAACCTCGGCCAGCCGGTCGGCCAGCGTATAGATTTCAGGCCGGGCGGAAAGGTTGGACATCGTGCTGGCATCCCTGGAAAGGTCCGTCGCCACGGTGTCGGTCAGCAGGATGACATGCTCGGCGTCGCGCCGGGGCAGCAGCGTGTCCAGCGTCGATGCGAAGGTCGTCAACTCGGAAAAGGCCAGCCGAAAGGTGGTATTTTCGTCGTCGAAGGCCTCGTAGGGGTCATCCGCCGCGCCCACGGTTTCGAGGTAGGCGGTGAGGTCCGCGCTTTCCGTACCCGTCAACCCCAGGGATTTCGTGTCGTCGAACCACTCCACCACCGCGCCCAGCGTGGGCAGCGATCCGTCGTGGAAATAGGGGGCCGTGTAGAGCGTGCCAAGAAGCGTGGGCGTGTCGAACGCGCCTGCGCGCGCGCCTGCATATGGTGGCGTGGCCGAGCCGATGTCATAGGCCTGCCGGTCAAGGAAATTTCCGTCCGGCACGTGGCAACTGGCGCAGGATCGCGCGCCAAGCCCGGCGAAGGGACGGTTGAAGATGGCTTCGCCGCGCCTTGCGGCTTGCGGCGCGGCATCGGTCAGTTTGCCGTCCGGCGTCAGCATGGAATTGGGCAGGAAGTCGAATTCGAGCATGTAGGCGATCAGCGCATCCATCATGAAATCCGTCGGCTCTTCGCCGCCGAACTCGCCCACGATCACGTTGCGTGTGAAATCCCGCAAGCTGGCAAAGCGCCCGTCGCGCCCATAGGGTCCGGTGAAGCGCAGGCCGCGCAGGCTGGGAATGTCGATCGGGTCGTCGCGGCGATCGTTGAAGATCGGATTGAAGAACGCGCCATCCACGTCGATCGCACCGGGCTGGTGGCTGGCACCTGGGATGAACAGCCGCTGGTTTATGTCCGACCGGTTGTGGCAGGTGGAGCAGGCGATCCCCAGCTCGCGCGCCGGACTGCCGAAGATTTGCGAACTGTCAAACAGCATGTCGCCATAGGCGACAAGCGGCAGGTCCGTCTCGTCGATGCCGCGCTCCTCGAAGTTCAGAACGAGCCGCGGGAGCGGAACCTGATCGAAAATATCCGATCCCGGCGGCAGGCTTGGCGGCACCTCGATGGCGCGCCCGTCGAGCGCCGCGGTCTCGGGCACCGCGCTCAGCGTTTCGCGGGGCGCGAAAGAGCCCACAAGGTAGTTTCGCGTGAGATAGCCGGAGATAACCGCACTTGCGGCGGCCATTTTTTCCCGGTCGGCAGATGTCGCGCCCGCCCCCAGCACGCCGGAGGACCCGACACTGCTGTTGAGGTCGAGCCATGCGATACCGATGTCTCGCGCCGCTTCGGGGTCGGCGGCTTTTATGCCGTCGGCAAAAGCGCGATAGAGTTCGCGGCCCGCCTGCACGGCCTGCCGCGCCGCCGCCGGGTCCGTGGCGTCAAGTGCCCGATCCAGTTCTTCCCTGATCCTGAGTGCGATCAGACGTGTGGCCCCGGCGAACAGCGCCTGTCGGTCCTGTCGCGCGATGGCCTCCTGCACCCGTTTCGGGTCAACCTCGCTTTTGGCTTGTAGCCACTCCAGCGCCCCGCTGGAAAATTCCGAATTGCGATAGGGTTCGGACCAGGCGGCCGCAACCTGATCCCAGGGCAGGGGTTCGAGATTTCCCAGGAACAGCGTCAGGCGGTAAGCCGCTGCCTCCGGGAGCCATGGCGCCTCTTTCGCAGGCGTGGCCGAAACCGGTCCCGACAAGACCGCCGCGCTGACGCACGCCGTGACCAGTAGTCTGAGGAAGTTCAGGAGCAATACAGCCTCGCGGATCAAAAGTTAGCCGTGGCTAACATATCTACCCCAGGCAAATAAGTTGTCAATCCCTCCGTCTCCCTTCAAGATAGAGTCATGGCAAAGTCGCAATCACATGGTCGTGAACCCTTTGAAGCCACCGACAGGCCTCCCGAGGCCCAGGCGGAGGGGTTCGCGACAGTGCGTCAGGCCCACGAAACCGAGATGGCGGAAGATTACGTTGAACTGATCGCCGAGCTGATCGAGACGCATGGCGAGGCGCGACCCGTCGAGATCGCCGAACGCCTCGGGGTCAAGCCTCCCACTGTCACCAAGAATATCTCACGGCTCAAGGCCGCAGGGCTGGTTCGCCGCGAGCCGTATCGCGCCATTTTCCTGACCGAGCAAGGTCAGGTGTTGGCCGAGATCTGCATGAGGCGTCACCGGATCGTGGTGGCGTTTCTCCAGCAGCTCGGGATCGACGAGGAGATCGCCGAGCGCGATGCGGAGGGGATTGAGCATCACGTCAGCGAAGCCACTCTGCAGGCGTTCGAACGCCACCTCAACGAACGCGGCTAACGCAGGCATTGGCCTTCTCCCGCGCATGACAGGCCGCTCTCTGCACGCCGGCGGCAGCCGCAGTGACGCCCGGCAACGCTGCGGTCAGCGGGCCAGAGAGAGCACACTGATTGCCGTCACCACAACCAGGCAGAACATGGCCAGGGTCCCCAAAGCCAGTGACCGGCCCATCTGTCGATTGGGGCCCGCAACCTTCAGATACAACTCTTCTGCGGTTTCGGGGAATTCCAGGGCAGCCGAATTGGATCGCCGGTTTGCAAATCGATTGGCCCATCTGCGCTCTTCCGCGCGATGCCATTCGTTCAGCACAAGAATGATGGCCAGAATGATGATCAACGAGGACGGAATCCAGATCGTGTATCCGCCGATCGTTTCATCGGCCATCGGGCTCAGGGTGCCGCTCCAGGCAAGACTGTGGAGATCGGAATAGACCACCGTCTCCTTCAGCGTTGTGAGCGATCCCAGAAGGATGTTCGAGACAATCAGGACAAAGCCCGACATCAGCCGCGCGCCGCGTGCCTGGCCCTCGGGCGGGTCGCGTGGATCAAGCAACATCGCAAAGTACCAAAGCCCTGTTGCCATCATCAGCATATGGGCGAGGAGTTCCACCGCCGGGACTTTCTGGGCCAGCTCGTAGGCCGCCGGGGCCTGCCAGACATACAGCGAGGCAATGAGCATTGCGGTGGCAACGGCGGGGTGCGCAAGACCTCGTGTGAGGCGCCTGTCCCTGAATGAAACCACCCGTCGACGCCATCGGCGGGGCAGGGCGGCATGGATCAGATGCCAGGGCCGCGACAGGGCGATCAGCAGCGGCCCGAGCAGTCTGAGCGTCAGGTGTTCGGCCTGATGAGCGGAAAACAGACTGTGGCCAAGGGGGGCCAGCGGCGCATTGCTCGCCAGCGCGATGCTGCCGAGACCCGCCAGAAAGAAAACCGTTTGCACTGTGGTGACGGGCGGCCGCAACCGGGCCGGGCGTGACTGGCCCCGCCGGTACAGGTGCAGAACTGTCAGCAGCAGGAGAACCGCGACCGGCGAGAGGGCCGGTCCGAAAGGATCATAGGCGAGGAAAGCTTCTGTCACTGCGCAAGGCCCCACATGCGGGGGCACTGGCGCGCCACACGCCCGGCCGTCCCTCCCGCAACTGTGGTTTCTGCCGTCATGATCAGGTCACATGTCCCGTTCCGTCGCCCGGCCGGTTCTGGCGAAAAACCGGCGTAGTTGACCTGCCGACCACACGAACGCCCAGGCGCCGGCGATCAGGGCCGCCAGCATCCAGTCGCCGAGCCGCGCATAGGATGTCCTGTCACCGGCCCCCGGAAGGCGTGCATCAATAATGCCGGTCACGCCGGTATCGAGCCGCGAGACGATCTCGCCCCGGGCGTCGATCACTGCCGAAATGCCCGTATTCGCGGCGCGGATCACCGGAAGCGCCTCCTCCACGGCCCGCATTCTCGCGGATGCGAGATGCTGCTCGGGACCGATGCTTGTTCCGAACCAGGCGTCGTTCGTGGCGTTGAATATCCAGTCCGGCCGAAAGAGCCGGTCCACGACGCCGCCGGGAAATATGATCTCGTAGCAGATCGCGACCGAGAACAGTGGAATCCCCGGCAGCGCGAGCGTGCGCGGGCCGGGGCCGGGTGTGAAATCCCCAAGCCCTTCCGTCAGGCGCTTTATCGGAAGCCACTCTGCATAGGGGACATATTCCCCGAACGGCACGAGGTGGTGCTTGGCATAGCCCGTCAGGATGTTGCCGGAGCTGTCAAATGCCTGCACGGTATTGAAGTAGAGCACGCCGTCCCCGGTCGCCACGCGGTCCGGTACTCCGGTCAGCAGGACAGTGCCCTCGGGCAGGATACCGGATATGCGCGCGCGGGCGTCGTCATCCTCGTCCAGAAAGCCGGGAAAAGCTGATTCCGGCCAGAGCAGGACGTCAAAACCGCCCGGACGCGCCGACAGGCCCAGATAACGCTCCAGTGACCGCTCGCGGCGGCCGGGGGCCCATTTCTCGCGCTGTGGAATGTTGCCCTGGACAATCCGGAGCTCGAGTCCGGACCCTTCGGGGGCCGGGGACGCCAGCCGCGACGCTCCGAGGGCATAGATGGACACCGTGAGGGCCGCGAAGACCGCGATTGCGGACCGTCGCGCCCGCGCCGGAGCCGCGAGCGCGGCGCCCGGCAAGGCGCCTGCGAAGACGGCCAGAAAGCTTAGCCCGTAGCTGCCAACCCAGGCGGCGGGCTGGCGCAGGGCCGCATAGTCGACAAAGGCATAGCCCGCCAGATTCCACGGAAATCCGGTCAGGATATGACCGCGCAGCCATTCCGCCCCCGTCCAGCAGGTCGCAAGCAGCAGCGCAGCGCGCACGCCGGTGATCGCGTGCCGGCGCGACAGACGGCCATGGACGGCG
>Ga0316205_10003270_pt1 | contig 15538 bp, 13 predicted proteins | sample 3monthpyrite_MG_FD_204941 | JGI IMG/M metagenome (GOLD analysis project Ga0316205, IMG submission 204941) | Microbial mat bacterial communities from mineral coupon in-situ incubated in ocean water Damariscotta River, Maine, United States -... | ecosystem: Environmental > Aquatic > Marine >... | reverse complement strand
AACTGGATGATGATCGTGCAACACGAGGCGCGGGTCTGGGTCGAATCTATCAGGAACTGGGCTTTGAACAGTTAGCTTTAAATGAAGCAACCAAATCACTCGCAGTCGATCAGTCTAATGCATCAGCGCATCGACTGTTGGCTGATGCCTATTTATCGAAAAGCCGTCATGAAATAGCCCGTGTCAGTGAGCTGTTACAGGCGCAGATGTTACAACCCGTTAATACATCACCATTGCAACCGCAAATGAGCGAAAGTAGCTTAACGCTATTGAATAACCTGGGTGCAGGCAATGCCGCTTTAAATGAATACAATTCATTATTCATGCGTAACAAACTGAACCTGGGTTTAAGTATGTTAAAGGCAGGCAATAATACCTCTGCAGGCGAGTTTATTGCTTCGGGTGTTATGAATGGTTTCTCTATCAGTGCTGGCACCTACAGTTATGAAACAGATGGTTTTCACAGTAATAACGAAGATGATCAGTCACTAAAAAATGTATTCATGCAGTACGCCGCTTCACCCAGTACCAGTTTATTGTTTGAAGCGAGCACTAATAAACGAGAGTATGGGGATTTGTTACGTTTTGATCCAAGTAATTTTTCTCGATCTCAAAATAACATTCGAAATAGTGATCGAAGGCGTATAGGTATAAATCATAAATTGAATTCGCATTCACGGTTATTGTTAACTGCCATGAAAGAAAATCGTGATCAATCGCAAAAAATTGGTGGAGGACCATTTACATTTTTTAATGGAGAAGAATCATCAACTCAGGCAAGAGAATTACGTTATTTATTTGATGCAGGTAATTGGCAGATGACTGCAGGATATATTTTTAATAAATCAGATATAGTCGCCACTAATAAAAGACCTTTTACTCCAGCATCTGTTACAAATAGTTACCAGCGCAGCAGTAGTTCTTATGTTTACGCCTATGTGCAAGAGGATGATACTAACCTGACAATGGGGCTTACTAGAGAACATTTTCGTACTAATAAAGGGGTTGCCAGAGATGTTACTCCGTTATTACCTAAGTTCGGAGTTGAAGTAGGACTTAATAAAGATACAACGTTTCGTTTAGCATATTTCGAGAGTTATCGTCGCCCGATTGTGAATAACCAGACTCTTGAGCCAACTACGATCGCTGGATTTAATCAATTTTATGATGACCGAATTGGTACAAAGGCTGATAATTATGCGGTAGGGTTGGATTACGACTTTAATTCTACATTTAAAGTTGGACTGGATGCGAGCCAGAGAAATATGATGGTGCCTTATACGCTTATTATAGGGCCTTCTATAACGGCTGGCCAAGCAGCCTGGGAAAATAAAAATATTGGTTTGTATACCTATTGGTTGCCTCGAAATGATATGTCAGTAAGTATGGGAGCAATGCGGGATATTATTAAACGCGATCCAACAGTACCCGGTTTGAGCCTTATAAGTAGTCGCATCTACAAGCTTCCAATAGGCGTTAATTGGTTTAACTCCTCTGGTTGGATTGTGCGCAGTAAATTATCTTATGTGCATCAACGAGGTGAGTTTAGAGTGGGTAATACCATAACTAATGGTCAGGATGATTTTGTTGTTGCTGATCTAAGTTTAGAATATCGGTTTAGTAAGAGTCAAGGTGGTCTAACCTTAGGGGCATTAAATTTATTTAACGAAAGTTTTAATTATCAAGATGCTGACATTAATCATCAGTTATATGCTCCTGAGCGGGTAGCATTTATGCGTTTAAATTTTGCTTTTTAGTATTATGTTCTAGATATTTTGTTTTAATAAGTTTTATGTAAATTAAAGAGAGAGGGAGTAATGACAATGATGGCCGGAAAAAAAATAATAGTACTGTTTAGTATGTTGGTTTTCTCTATAGGGCTGACAGCTTGTAATCAAGGCAGGGATAATTCAGGTAATGAAGTGCAATTGCCTAAAGGTGCTAAAGGAGCGTTTAGTTTTAATGGTGCAGGAAAAGGCGTTAAATTGCTTAATAAAGCAGGTAAGCCTATATCACCTACAAAGCTTGATTTATCAGATGCTAAATTATTAGGTGAAGTTACAATCAGAAGATATAAAAAGAATCCTTGTGTTATTGAATGGTGTCCAGATACAGGTGTTTGTGAAGTGTATATTTATGAAGAAATGGAAACGTGCCCAAATTGGTGGTAGTTTAGATGTAGTTTCATTAAAAAACCGGCTTTTAGCCGGTTTTTTTCGTTTGACATCTCTCTCTCTCTTTATAGTAGTTTTTGGCATGTTGCCACGGATTATAAGGAGATTAAAAATGAAAAAATGGTTGTATGTTATTTGTACGTTATTGGGATTTAGTGTTTTTGCCTATGTTTATGCCAATAATTCCGAACAGACAGGAGTTGATCCTGTTTATAAAATAAATGTAGCACCTAAAGGAGCCGTAGGAAGTATTCATTTTATGGGTAAAGGTATAGTGTTTCAAGATAGTTCAGGTAAAAAATTAAAGCCGATAAATGAAAAACGGAGTGTAAAAAAAGTATTCAGTACAGCAACAATGAGTGTTGTTCAGGTGAATCCTTGTTATGTGAAATGGTGTACTAGTGGTACTGAGTGTGAGTATTACAAAATATCAGATGGTGCTTGCCCATCCTGGTGGTAGTGACTATTAAGTAATGTTATTAAAAAACCGGCTTATGGCCGGTTTTTTTCGTTTGGCATTTCTCTTTATAATGATTCTCACATGTGACGATTAATCAGGCTTAATTAGATAAAATACATCAGCAGCTAACGGTATCGGAGTTGATTGTTCTCTAGCCCAGTTTTGATGTATGGTTAATAAAAATATATTAATGGTCATTTGCTATGAAACTAAAAAACAGTTTGTCTATTATTTTATCAATGATAATTATTGCTTATTCTTTCTCAGGTCACGCTGGCTGGCGCGACCTGGTTGGTGATTTGTTTGGTGATAGTACAGAAGAGACTGAATCGTCAGCATCAACGTCTAGCCCTGTTAGTGGAGTATTAACTAACAAAACAGCGATTAGCGGCTTGAAACAGGCATTGGAAAAAGCCTCGCAGATAGCGGTTAATCAACTGGGTAGAACAGATGGTTTTTTGAGTAATAGCGATGTGCGTATCCCGATGCCAGGCACATTAAGCAAGGTTGAAAAAACACTGCGTCAATTAGGCGCTTCACGTTATGCAGATGCGTTTGTTGAAACAATGAATCATGCAGCGGAAAAGGCGGTGGTTGAAGCGACTCCGGTTTTTCTTAAAGCCATTAAAGGTATGAGTATTGAAGATGGCTTGAGAATACTAAAAGGTTCTGATGATGAGGCCACGCAGTATTTCAGACGGAATACTGAAACGGAATTAACAGGTAAAATGTTACCAATCACACAATCCATGACCAGCTCAACAGGTGTGACCATTGCGTATAAAAAAATGATGGATAAAATGGGTTTTGCGCGTCAATTTATGACTCAGGATGATATCGATATAGATCAATATATTACGCGCAAGACATTAGATGGATTATTTTTGATGATAGCAGTGGAAGAAAAAAAGATACGCACAAACCCTGTTGCGCGAACAACCGATTTACTAAAAACTGTATTCGGTGCCATGTAACCTGATTAAAGGCTACTGGCATCTTTCATTTATTGTTTAAGCTGTAGAGATTCTAAAATCGCAAGCTTCTGGTTTTTTATTGCTTTCTTCTACCTTTGGTGCGGCTTGTTCAACATTAGCCTTGACCGCTTTTGGCGTATCAGTGGTAGATTCAGCTGCAATAGATGAAACGCTAAAGACACAAAGTGCAGCAACAGCCAGTAATAGTTTTTTGAATTGAGCAAACATAATCAAACCTCATTTAGTTTACGTGTTCAGTTAATATAACGGCTGATTTGTGATTTTATTTAATATTAATTAACATCCTCTGAAGTAAAAAACCCGACTTTTAAGCCGGGTTTTTTGTTGTTATGACAGAAAGTATGCGTTACTGAACACTACCGAATGCGTTGCTGGCGGTGTCTGCTGGAGCGTGTAATCCTGCCAGTCGACAGCCTTGTGCGATAGGGCCTTGTGGCAACACTGTATATAAATATCGTATCCCACCGTCTTCGTGGAATTTTTCATCCATGGCATCGTGCAGTTCACGGATAACAACTTTACTGTGTTTTGAATAATAGTCCTGTAAACCAATAATAATTTGCCAATGAACTTCATCAAGCGTTAGGCCTTCAACACCTGCTTGCTTTTCTGCATCTGCGCTCGTCCAGCCTTCTGGTGCATGTGGAAATAGCGCTTCTTTTTCATGGTTTTTAGCAGGGTTTAATATTTGAATAATTGACTCTGACATAGCGAACTCTCCATTGGTTGTATCTTTGTTGGTATATGAAACGTGCTCCTATGAATAACTATAGACGACGATTCTATAGATTCCAGTATTTCCAATAGGTTAGTTGTTGTCATATCAGTATCAAACAGCTGCGCTAAATTAAATGTGAATATTTCACATGATTTGATGTTTTTATATCACTTAAATGATTGCCAAAATAATTAAAAATAGTCCTGTGTTTTAGATAGGCGAGGGTGCAGTCATGTATGAGCCAATTGAGGCAACATTAATTATTAAGTCTGCTTCTGATCAGCATAGCCTTAGAGGCGATATCGCGGGTGAAGAGGCTGAGGTTGGTGATTATGTCCCTGACCTAGATACGGTCATACGGACAGCCAGGTACTTTCGTGACGCAGGTTTCAAGGTGTTTCCTAAGCGACATTATTTGAAAATTAGTGGTTCAGTTTTTCAATTTGAGAGAATTTTTGGTATGAGTATTCACGGACCAAAAAGGATTGAAAGCCTTAGTAGTGTCCGGATTCCGAAAATACTAAACGGAACATTAGTAAGATTGATATTCCAGAATAACTGGGCACAGGCATCATAAAAGATGTAATGAGTTTTTTAAATTAAACACATGGAGTGTTTTTGGGGTTGTGGACTGGTGTAGGGGGCAGATATTGCTGACCAGTTAAAAGCATTAACGCGAGGCATTTCCATGGATTGGGTGCCTTTTTTTGTGTGTTATTAAAAGTGTGAATATGTCACAAAACCCCCGGTATTATGACACCGATTTATTTTCTGTAAATGACGACAATATCATTAAAGGACGCAAAGGTATTTAACGAATCAGTTACAACATTAAATGAATGGAGCTTGATTGTTGTAACAATAAATAAAGGTGGATGATCATGTTGGCACAAGCAGATATTATGAATTTTAAAGTTCCAGAAGATGTAACAGCGAGTGAATCATTACGCGGCGTGTGGGGTGATTTTGTAGAGAGTATTGCATACATGCATGAGGGTGGTTACAAGAACAAAGCTGAGATGATGTCAGTGCTTAATCATAATATGGTGTTGATGCACAAGCTATTAATGTCCTCATCTATGTATCGAAAGCTTACAAATAGTTCGTTTAATAAGTTGGCTAGAACCAAATATTGGGGATGGAAATCTCTACATGAAGACAATCTGGGTAAAGTTGGGTTATTTTCAATTTACAAAGACACGCCTGTTCCTTTACATGATCATCCAGGTACGTGTGGTGTAATGATGGTGCTGGATGGTGAGGTAGAGGTTGAACGATATAGTTTGGCTGATAAGTATCAGGACAGTGCATCTTCTGGATTAGTTGAGATGAAAAAGTGTGAAAGAAAATTACTTCGCCCTTTTGACGTTACCTGGTTTGAAGAAACAGAAGGGAATATCCATGGTTTTGAAACTAAAACAGATCAGTGTGTTTTATTAAAAATGCAATTGCCGTTGATACCTGATAAATCACGTTCATGGTATTTTCCAACATGCACATTTGATGATTCGTACGAGACAGTACATGCCCGTCGTATTATGAGCCAATACTTATAATTCGTTGTATGACGCATTTTAGAAAATGTTGGGGAAATGAAAATGAATAATATAAGTAAAATTACATCAATCTTGTTGAATAGTTGCTTGATAAGTAATGTTGCACTGGCAGGTAATAGCCATACTGAGATTACTCAATTATTAGCCAATATTGGCTCTGGTATGCCTGTGGCAATGGAAAGATCATTAATCAATATAGCTAACTCAGGTGATGCAGATGCGCAGTTAGCGTTAGCGAAAATATATGAGAGCCAGAAAAATACTAAGCTAGAGACTGAATGGTATAAACAGTCGGCGTTGAATGGCAATTCAGAAGCGCAATTTCAGTTGGGATTGTTGTATATAGACGGCGAAGTGATTGATGAAGATCAGACGACAGGGTTGTTTTGGTTAGATCAGGCCGCACAACAGGGACATATACAAGCGCGAGTGGTGCAAGAAAGTTTAGAAAATGAAGAGTTTTTGATTGGTTGTTAAGTGCTGATGAGGTTGTTAGGGTATTTCATTTTTATTCGCAGTTAGAACCGCTTCACATTCTGTGGCTGGAACAGGTTTGGAAAAAAAGTATCCTTGAACAGAGTCACAACCAGCATTTATTAAAATATCTCGCTGGCCTGCTGTTTCTACGCCTTCAGCAATAACCTTTAAACCTAATGTGTGAGCCATTACGATGATGGCATTGCAGAGGGTTACGTCGTTAGGGTTGTGTTCAAGGTTGTTAATAAATATTTTATCAATCTTTAGATAATCGATGTGAAACTTCTTTAGGTACGATAGTGACGAATAGCCTGTGCCAAAGTCATCTATGGCAACCTGAATGCCAGAGTCGCGAAACCAGTGTAATTTATCAATAACCTCAGGTTCTGCATCTAAAAGCAGGCTTTCAGTAATTTCCACAACAATATTTTGTCCTGAAACATTCATTTCTTTTAAGTAATTTTGCCATTCAGCTATGAATAAATTATTTTCGAGTTTAAATTGAACGGCAGAAACGTTTATGCTTACCTGAAAGTCACTATCAAATATTTGGTTCCAGTGTTTTACTTGTTGTACTGATTGCTTGAAAACCCAATTACCAATATCATTAATAAGGCTGGTTTCTTCTGCTAATGGGATAAAGTCTAATGGGCTTACTTGTCCTCGTTTTGGGTGTTGCCATCTAAGTAATGCTTCAGCTTTAATAATTCGACCTGATTTTAAATCAATGATGGGCTGGTAATAGACCTCAAACTCATTATTAGTTTGAGCGCTACGTAAGTCATTAGTTAGTCGAAGTCTTTTCTGGGCAGCATCTTGTAGTGATTGGGTGAAATAACTAAAACAATGACGGCCATTTCTCTTTGCGGCATACATGGCCTGATCAGCATTTTTTATCAACGTATCGATATCATTTGCATCGTCGGGGTATAGAGAAATGCCAATGCTAGCGGATATATGAATAATTTCACTGCCAAGCGTGTATTGTTTTTCAAGTTTATTCATGATTTTTTGAATAATATCTTCAATGTTACTATTCTGGTTGTACTCAGGCAGAATAATAGTGAATTCATCTCCTCCCAGGCGGGCAACTGTATCTGAGTTGCGTACGCAATGTTGGATTCGATCCGCTGCTTCTTGTAGCAGAATATCACCCGCGTCATGTCCGAGGGTGTCGTTCACTTCCTTGAATTGGTCAAGATCAATCAAGAGTAATGCTAGTGAGGATTTATCACGGTTGACTCTTTTCATTTCTTGCGTCAGGCGCTCATGGAACATATTTCGATTAGGCAAACCCGTGAGAGTATCAAAATTGGCTTGCTTCCAGATCATTTTTTCTGATGTTTTTCTCTCGGTTACATCATCAACCAGTGAGGCGACACCAGTTACTGTTCCATAAGCATCTACCAGAGGTGTATTGTACCATTCACACAATATTAGCCTTCCATCTTTGGTTAGGTTTTCATTGGTGCTACGCCGACCACCTTTACTTTCCAATAGGTCTGTAAATATTTGATTAACGGTTTCTCTAGCACTCTCAGGTAGTATGTGTTTTGAAATATGTTGGCCAAACACATCTTTTTTACTAAAGCCAAATATGTTTTCTGCGGCCTGGTTCCAGACTACGGGTTCGAAGTTTGTATTCCATTCGATGACACCAAGTGGTGTGTGGTCACGATGGAATAATATACGTTGGTGTGACAGGCGTAGCTTTTCTTCTGTTGATTTTCTCAGGGTTATTTCACGTGATAAGCGACGATTCCAAAAGGCAAATATCGCTAGCAGAACGAAGGCAATCGCAGCAACTTGATAAACCAGCTTGTAATTTATTTGTTCCGGAAACTTATTTTTTATCCAGTTATCAAGTATGGCCAGTCGTTGTTCAAGGCTGATTTTCTTTATTGCTTTGTTAAGTATAGAAAGAAGCTCGGGGAGATTTTTTTGCACCCCTAGTGCTAATTTTGTATTAAATTCAGTTTTGCCAGTAATCTTGACATCGTTTAAACCTAGTTCAGCAATGGTGTAACTGCAAAGCGCCAGTGTACACAATAGCGCATCCACTTTACCTGTTGACACTGAAAGCAAACCATCTTGTATATTGTCTACAGTGATGAATTGAATGTGCGAATATTTTTTACGGATTTTTGAGGCGTAACCGTAATCTTTTATTAAGGCTATTTTTTTATTTTTTATACCGTCAATGTTTTCAACATAGTTTTCGCTGTTGCGCATTGTAATGACAATCGGGTTTGATACATAGGGTGTGGTGAAATTAAGGTGCGACTTGAGATCAGAGTCATCTGTTTCAGAAAGAATGTCGACCAGGCCTTGTTTTGCCTTTTCAGTTGATTCAGTCCATGTTGTGCTAGGACTCATTTTGAATTTTAGGCCAGTTATTTCCGAGATGAGTGAGAGATGCTCGGAAACAATGCCTATATAATTTCCATTCTTGTCAAACGCTTCATAGGGTAACCAGTTAGGGTCGCCTGTAAAGCTTACGGTCGAGTGTGTTTCCAACCACTGCTGCTCATGTTTAGTTAATGTTAAAGCAGGAGAATTTGCGGCTATGACGTTAGCCGTGAGAAGTAGTAACAAAAAAATAGATGGCAATCTATAACGCATAAAATTCGAATGACCTATATTCAAATAGTTTATTTTTTTATATATTACATGAATTTATAGAAATTGTTAATAATTGATTCGCCTTTGTAATGTTGGCTATCTTTAAATAATTGAGGTTATTTATCTGAAATCAATAACGCTTGATACGTACAACATTCATTACTTCCATTTCGATACCCGCAACTGTTTCTATGGTTGGGTAGTAAGTGAGATTAACGCGAGCGCCTGTCAGATTTTTATATTTTTCTTTTCTTTTATATTTAAATGGAACGTTACAGCCTTCTATCATGATCGTATTAACGATCCATTCCTGTTTGTCTTTTTGTATGTGAGAAGTCACTTTCACCATTTCAGAGTGTACGAGTTTCGTATGTTTTTTTAGTAGCTTGTTTGCTTCTTTATTCATTGCTTGTTAACTGATAGGTGGTTAAATATCTGTTTTATTTTGAGAAGCAATGACACGATTTCGCCCTTGTTTTTTTGCTTCATATAACGCTTTGTCAGCCATGCTTATTAGTGTTTCTGGCGTATCCTGATCCCAGTCCGATTCTGTTGCAATACCAATACTTACAGTGAGGGTGTTTATCGAATCGATATTATTATTTTCATGTGGGATATCTTCTTTTTGGATTGTCGCAGAAATATGATTGGCAATGTCTATCGCTTGTTTGTTTGGTGTGCCACTGAGCAGTATAATAAATTCTTCCCCTCCGTAGCGGGCGACAATATCCCCTGGACGGGAAGCAGTATGTATACCTGCCAGTATGAGAGATATTTGTTTCAGACAAGCATCGCCTGCTGGATGGCCATAGTTATCGTTGTAGGCTTTAAAGTAATCAATGTCTAGCATTAGAATAGACAAAGGTTGATGATTACGTTTGCATCGAGACCATTCGTTTTTATAATGTTGATCAAAATATCTTCGGTTCGCCAGGTTAGTCAGTGGGTCGATAGTGGCTAGTACGGATAATTTTTCATTGGTTAGTTGAAGTTCATTTCGTGTCTTTTTAAGCTGATGGGTGCGTTCGTCAACTCTAAACTCAAGTTCATTATAGGCCTTTTTTAGTGATTGCTCTGATTGCTTGCGTACGTTAAATAGTATTAGTATGAGTGTAAAAGAGAGTGCTACAGTTGAGGTTAATACTGCTACGACTATTAGTCGTGTCGCATAAAATGGTTGTAATGCCTCATCCATATCAATTTCTGTTGTTAGGCCAAACCCCATTTTGTTATCCCATAGCCAGGCACCAAATACCTTGACGCCGCGATAGTCTCTATAGCCATCTATATTGAATCCAGTGTCTCCAGCAATGGCATTACGAGCCATTAAAGTAAGTTCTTTCTTCAAGAGTGTTTTCTTGGAATTGGAGGCTGTTAAAAGATTGCTGCCAGGGTTTTTAATTCGTATTGTTAATATCCCTTTTTTACCGGCCTCTATTAGCCCTATTCTTCTTAATTGTTTGTCGAAGCGGCTTTCTGTTATCAGGTTCGCTTGTTTATCGAAGGCATAGGTTTCGCCTGTCTTTCCGAGACGCCCTATTTGTGTGATACGTATAAAGTGAATAAAGGGATCCATGTGTATAAAAAAAACGGCGATTATTTTTCCATGTTCATCACGAACAGGGTTGCCTATAAAAATCGTGGGAATATCCGTTGTTAACTGACCTTGCTTGTCATTTAATGGGACGTCTGACCTGATTGTTGGGATAAACACCGTTTCCCCCTGAAATAGTCGTTTCATGTATTCAGGTCGTTGTAGATGGATGAGGCTTTTATTGCCCAGGTTATCATTACGAGTTGATGCAATGTTTATCATTTCTGGATTGACAATAAAAAAACCTCTGTCAGATAATTCATGTAATCGTCGGTGCATAAAGTGACGAAGTTTTGTTTGGTGAAGGTTTGATCTCAGGCTGATTGCATCACTTGGCTCCTTAAGTAATGCTTTTGTTAATTCACGGATTTCAGGCAAAGCTGTAAGTTTCTGGATATTGTGTTTTCGTTGTGAAATCCAGATACTGAGTGCATCTTGCGTGGTTTCAAGAACAGTCTGTAGCGCTTCTTTTGAATTCAGTTTGGTTTGTTTTTCTATTTTAGTTAATGCAATCCATGTAATAAGAAGGACTAAAATAATAAACATGCCACTTATTGACAGGTTGACGAGATCATTTCGGCGTAATGTAGTCATTAATATATAGAATTTTATTTTTTGCAGTCATATAGAGTATCGTCTGATATATGAGAAGCTTGATTTTCTCTTGATAATTAAAGTGGCATCAAGTAATCCGAACATATTTTTTATAAAAGAGAGGGTTATTAACGCTTTAGTGAAAATATGATGGGTGTTGCAGTCCAAAGGTTGCGACCCTGTATGGGGAATCAGGGTCGCAATATGCGTTGTTACTGTAGCAACAGGTATAAACCACCATTGCCACGACGGATATTTAATAATATGCCGTTGTTTTTCTGTTTTACCGCAGCTTTTAGGTCTTTAAGGTTCTTAACCGGTGTACGATTAATAGATGTAATGACATCAGCTTTTTGTAAACCAGCATGTCCGGCAGGGCTATTAGGCGTGATGGATAAAATTACAACGCCTTCAACCTTTCCAAATAATGGATGGTTTTCTTCCAGTTCGCCTAGTACCGCACCTTTTAGACGTTCATGTAAGTCTTCCGCGGCTTGTTTCTCTTCCTGTGGTTCACCGATGACAGCATTAATATTGATTGATTTTCCATCACGTATAATGCCTAACGCCACTTTTTTACCAATAGGTAATAAGCCAACTGTATTACGTAAGCCAGCCGCATTTTTAATTTCTTTACCATCTAGAGAGATAACAATATCACCTTCGCGAATGCCTGCTTTTTCAGCAGGAGAGCCGGTCGCAACACGTGCCACAATAGCCCCTTTTTGTTGCTTGATATTAAATGCTCTGGATAGCTCAGGTGTAAGATCCTGAATATAAACACCAAGTCGTCCACGACGGATTTGTCCGTGCGTGATGAGCTGAGTCATGATCTTTTTAACCATGGTAGTCGGTATGGCAAAACCAATGCCGATATTGGCTCCGCTACGGGAAAGAATGGCAGTATTAATACCAATAAGCTCGCCGCGAAGGTTAACCAGTGCGCCACCAGAGTTACCTGGGTTTATTGAAGCGTCAGTTTGTATGAAATCTTCGTAGCTTTCTATGCCCAGTCCCGAACGACCTAATGCGCTAACGATGCCCGAAGTAACCGTTTGTCCCAGACCGAATGGATTGCCAATAGCAACAACAAAGTCACCAACGCGCAAAGTTTCTGAGCTGATCATAGGGACTGCTGTCAGATTCTCAGCTTTAATTTGAATAACAGCCAGATCAGATTCTTTGTCTGTTCCAATAACCTTGGCTTTATATTGTTTGCCGTTTCTAAGTGTTACGTTGATCTCTTCAGATTCTTCGATGACATGATTGTTAGTAACGATGTAACCTTTTTCAGCATCGACGATAACACCGGAACCGAGGCTCTTGCTACGTCGTTGTTGTGGTTGTTTGTGTTGTGGGATATTGAAAAAACGCTTGAACATGGGGTCGTCTAAAAAGGGGTTGGCCTGTACCTGTTCTTTTTTCCCGACAATGGCGATATTCACAACGCCTTGGATAACATTTTGTAACATGGGTGCCAGAGAAGGTAGTTTTTGCCCCATTACTTCTTGTGGTAGTGCTGCGTTTGCCTGGGGTATCAAGGCTGTCTTTTTTGTTGCAGGGGCATCACTTGTGCTGATGATTGCAGTTGAAGGCCTCGCTTTTGAGTCTGCTGCCATATCGTTGGCACTGGTTTGGGCTAATTGATCAGCATTGGTGTCAGCGTTCTGTTTTTCATAGTAGTTGACGTAAATAAATGCTGCAGCAATCGCGATGCTGAGCGGCACAATAATAGATTTTAATTTCATTCCTGATTACCTTGTTTGAATGTCATATAAAGTGGGTTATCGATATTGACCCTGGATTTGTTTAAATGTTCCGATAATTCAGCATGGTTTACAAGCACCAATAAGCCACATGGCAGTGGCTTATTGGTGTGGCGCTCTAGCTTAACTGTTTACTGTAATTTTTTTAGCCTGCAATTTAGCTTGTTTGGGGATAGTGACTTCAAGCACGCCATGTTTACTGGAGGCAGAAATTTGATCTGCATTGGCAGTATCTGGCAATGTAAAGCGGCGCAAAAAGGTACCACGTGAGCGTTCCACACGACGATATCCATCTTGTTCGTCAGTTTTGGTATCAACGCGGTTGCCACTAATGGTTAATACGCCATTTTCCATATGAATATCGATATCTTTTGGGTCAACACCAGGAATATCAGCGTGAATCAGGAATGATTCAGCTTCTTCTTTTATATCAACGGCTGGTACCCAGTCGCTGGCCGAAGTCGTGTTTTCCTTATTACGCGCACTGATAGCGCGAGGCGGAAATAAACCATTTAATTCATTTGAGAACTGATTGAGTAATCCCCAGGGTTCATGATGACTTAGTGACATAATAATTCTCCTGTCAGGTTGAAAATTCAATTTATAAAATGTTTCGCTTGATTACTAAATGGTGGTGAAAAATCGAAATTCAAGAGTTGTTCATTTTGCAGGTCATATATTTCAATTTCTGGAAGAGAATAAAGGGGGGGGTGGTTTTAGTTAAAAATGTAAATAAATTGAATTATTTTTGAAATCAAATTGAGATAATTTTTAGCTATTTGAGAGTCATTTTATATTTTCTATATATTTCAAAAGCTTCCGAAAATCCAATAAAACGGCATATTATTATTTGCTTAAACAGCAGTGTTTATTGTGGTGTTATTAACTATTGACAGTCATTGCTCTAGTATCTAAGCTACACCTCAACATACAAGATATTGTGTTTTTAGAGATTAATTGTTCTAAATATGCGATTTTATTACCTTTCTTGGCTTCTGCTGAGGATAGGGATATCAATAAAAATATTAATAACGGGGGATCGTCGGGTCTATGAAATCCGCTCATCTGAAAGCTGTTAGCAAGAGTGTTACATCCATTCCATTTCAACCAGCATCGCTGGATATATGGGATAAAAAATACCGGTTAAAAACCAAGCAAGGCAAAGTCGTTGATGAAACCATCGATGATACCTATGCGCGTGTAGCGCATGCCCTGGCTGAAGTTGAAGAAACAGAAGAAAAACGTCAGGAATGGCACGAAAAGTTTACCTGGGCATTAAAACGCGGTGTTATTCCGGCAGGCCGAATTACATCTAATGCGGGTGCTCAGGAACACAAACCGGCAACCAGCACCATCAACTGTACGGTGTCAGGTTCTATTAAAGACTCCATGAACGATATCCTCGACAAGGTACATGAAGCTGGCCTTACCTTAAAAGCAGGTTGTGGAATTGGTTATGAATATTCAACCTTGCGTCCTAAAGGCGCCTATGTAGCAGGTGCTGGAGCACATACGTCTGGACCTCTGTCGTTTATGGATATCTACGACAAGATGTGTTTTACCGTATCGAGTGCTGGCGGTCGCCGTGGGGCACAGATGGCAACATTTGATGTTGGTCACCCGGATGTACTGGATTTTATACGAGCAAAACGTGAAGACGGTCGTTTACGACAATTTAACTTGTCACTCCTTATTACTAATGAATTCATTCAAGCAGTAAAGGATGATGCTGACTGGCAACTGGCTTTTCCTATTCTTAAAAAAGAACAAGATGAGCAGGATATTAACAATCCTGAAGAAGTCATCTGGCGTGAATGGTCCATTAAAGACGGTTACATCACTAATGATGAAGGTCTCGTTGCTTGTAAGGTTTATAAAACAATCAGAGCTAGTCGTTTGTGGGATGTCATTATGTCATCGACATATGATTTCGCAGAGCCTGGTTTTATACTGATTGATGAAGTCAATGAAATGAACAATAACTGGTTCTGCGAAGATATTCGTGCAACCAACCCTTGTGGTGAGCAGCCGTTGCCACCTTATGGGTCTTGCTTATTAGGTTCTATCAATCTAACCAAATTTGTGACTGACCCATTTACTGACCATGCAGCATTTAACTGGGAAGAATTTAATCAGGCTGTTGCAATATTTACACGTATGTTAGACAACGTAGTAGAAATCAATGGTTTGCCACTTGAAGGCCAGCGTAATGAGATTGTGCATAAAAGACGTCACGGCATGGGTTTTCTAGGTTTGGGTTCCACCATCACTATGTTAAAGATGAAATATGGTGCTGAAGACTCGCTTGAATTTACTGAGCGTGTCAGTAGAGAGTTGGCCGTAACCGGCTGGCAAGCAGGCCTGGATCTCGCGCGTGAAAAAGGTGCGGCACCCGTAATGGAACAAGAATTTGAAGTTACTGCAGCCATGTTAAGCAAACGACCTGAAATGACTGCTGATGGTTATAAATTGGGTGACAAAGTAAAAGGCAAGGTCTTACATGCAAAATATAGTCGTTACATGCAGCAGATTGCAGGTGTCGATAGCAAGTTGGTTGATGAACTAGCTGAAGTTGGCGCACG
>Ga0316205_10003268_pt1 | contig 15552 bp, 14 predicted proteins | sample 3monthpyrite_MG_FD_204941 | JGI IMG/M metagenome (GOLD analysis project Ga0316205, IMG submission 204941) | Microbial mat bacterial communities from mineral coupon in-situ incubated in ocean water Damariscotta River, Maine, United States -... | ecosystem: Environmental > Aquatic > Marine >... | reverse complement strand
GCCAAGCTTATATGTGAAAGCGCCTTGAATGTGCGCGCGCCTATCCGCGCAACCGCCGCGCCGTCAACAAAGCTGTCGACCTTGGGCAGAGTCACCAGCTTCCCCGCCGCAAGCGCGGCCTTAAAGCTTGGCCCGCCCGCAGGCTCGACAAACCGGAAATCTATACCTTCATCGGGTAAATAGCGGGTTAAACCAGCGGCAAGCCCGCCGCCACCCACCGGCAAAACCATCAGGTCAATGCGCGTGTCTTCGGGCATCTGCGCCACTATCTCGGCTGCGATTGTCGCCTGCCCCTCGATCACATCGTCGCTGTCAAACGGCGGCACAAAAACCGCCCCGGCTTTTGCGCCATAAGCCTGCGCTGCCGCCAGTGTTTCGTCAAAATAATCGCCTTCCAGCCTGATCTCGGCATGGTCACCACCAAAGCTTTCGGTTTTATGCACTTTTTGGCGCGGTGTTGTAACCGGCATAAAAATAACCGCCTGCACACCAAAATGAGCACAAGCATAAGCCACGCCTTGCGCATGGTTTCCCGCACTCGCGCACACAAAGGGCCCTTTTTCCCCCGCGTCCAGGGCCTTCACAATCGCATTAAATGCCCCGCGAATTTTGTAAGAGCGCACCGGCGAGAGGTCTTCGCGCTTCAAGTATATTTCGGCCCCGTATTTTGCGCTCAAAAAATCGTTGCGTTGCAGCGGCGTGCGCTCAAAAACCGAGCGCATCCGTCGCTCGGCCTTTGCAACACCCGCCGCAAAGCCGGCCATTCAATAAACCTCGCGTTTTTGCACGATATGGCCGTAAAGCGTGCTCAAAATGCTGATATTGAGCATGAAATAAAACCAGTTGAATGCCAGAATTAAAACCGACACACCGAAAATCAGCGCGCCAGACCCGGCGACAAAAAACAGGGCCATGCCCAAACCAAACATCACAACGCCATTAAGCAGGCTCAAAGCCAACGACACAACGATCACCGCACCAAAAAATGGCTTGGTTTCTTGCCAAGATTCAACCAACGAAAATTCTTCATTCAGTGCAACAGCCGGCAGCATCAGTGCCAGCCGCAAGTAAATGACCGAGCTAATTATACCAACAATAAAGCGCAACGCTATATCGCGCGGGGCCAAAGAAACCTGCTCCTGATCAAATGCTGCCAAAATCACCTCGGAATCGACAAATAAGCGGGCGACAAAAAACAACACGAAAAAAACAGCCAAAACGATTAAAGCGATCCCGACTCCATACCAGAAGTATGACCATATCCTAAGCTCCGGTCGTGTGGGAATAAACCCTGAAGGGCGCTCTTCGAGCAAAATGAAGCGATGCCATACCACAGCTATCAGCGAAACGCCCCATATGATAAAAACAAGCAATCCGATGCCTAAAAAAAACCCCAATACGGGGCTACCGCTGAGCGCGAACAGCAAGCCAAAAATAAAACCAGCTGCGATCAGAGCCAGAAAAACCCCGATGCTAGTCCGCAACGCAATGCCAAGATTGCCGAGCACCTGCCGGACACTATGCGAGAATATTGTTAGGCCGTTCATTTGTGGCTCCTTGTTTTTCGCGATGTTGCGGGGCAAATCGAATTGCCGAGCCAGAATAATCTATAGAGGCTAAGCCGCCCCGATGCACACCAAAATTCGAATTTCCCAATCTCAATAAACCTCGCGTTTTTGCACGATATGGCCGTAAAGCGTGCTCAAAATGCTGATATTGAGCATGAAATAAAACCAGTCATAAGCCAAGGTGAGCGTTACATATAGCCAGCCCGGCAAAAAAAACCAGCTCGCCAGGCTCAGCCCCATCGGCACCACCACGTTAATAAAGGCCAGCATCATCGCCAGCACAATAATCGCACCGGTATAGCGGGCAGATATCTCCCAGGCTTGCCCCATTTTCAGCCGCTCGCCCAAGGCCAATGCGGGCAAAACAAGCGCCAGCCGCAAGTAGAGCACCGCAATCAATATGCCGACCAGAATACCGACAGCGAGCCCGCCGCCGATCGAGCCAAACCCGGCCGGTTGCCCCATAGAGCCGGCAAAAAACGGGCCAACAATCATCGCGATAAACCCGCTCACCAGCCCCACCACCATGACCGCAAGCAAAGAGATCCCGACTCCGACCCAAAAGTATTGGCCAATTTGAAATTCGCTCCGGTAGGGAATCGTCCCTTCAGGGTATTCTTCCAGCAAGATAAAGCGGTGCCAGACAATTGCGATTAACGAAATTGACCAGCACACAAAAACCAGCGCGGCTATGGCAATGGCAACACTAAGCAGCACAGCCCCGCTATCAGCGTCGGAAATGTCGGCAGCCATAACCTCGTTGCCTTTTATGGCCTCCAAAAACCAGCGCGGCAGCATGGTTTTTGCGGTTGCATAAAGAACAGCAATAATCAGCACCAGCCACCAGCTAATGCGCACCGCCATGCCAAAATTGCCCAGCACCTGGCGCAAACTGTGGTTAAATATCGTCAAGCCGTTCATGCGCGTCTCCTTTTCGCAATGCGATAGCACAGCTGGCGAGGGCAAACCAGTCTGAGCGGGAACAAAGGCGCTATTTTAACAAGGCCGGTGGAATACTGAAATAGCGCTTCATCAGCGCGTAATCTCCGGCACAATAGTTAAGCAGGCTCTTGCTTGCCTTGCGCCCCATCCCCAGATGCTCCTCCGAGCGCGCGTTCCTATGAAAATGAGCAATGTCAAATTCTTGCCCGGTAAGCCCGCTGATCTGTGTGGCAAGATCATCCAGTTTCCCGATCCTGACCACATCGGTAAAATAATCAAGATCATGGCCAAGAAACCGCGTAAACGGATCGGTGTGATGCCGAATAGATTTTGACAAAATACGGTATTTTTCCAAATTGCACAGAAACTGCTTTCGGGTCGGATCTGGCTCAACCCCCAAAGCTTTTGCCAAGTTGAGGTCTATTCGTTCGGGCCCAAGCTCTTTCAGCTGCACCACCCGATGATTATAGGCCGAAATGATACGCCGCGCCGGCTCGCGGATAACCGCAATTCGCGTATAGGAGCGGTAACGCTCGTGGTCCAGATTATAAAATCCTCGGGCCCCAAAAAAATTGCTGTGAATGCCCGCTTTCTTTCCATACTGCGGGTGTTTTGCATAATCCTCGCCGTATTCCAGCTTGTAGAATGCGCGTTTCATCGAGGTGCTGGCGGTTTTGGGAACAGGAAAATACGCGAGTTTGAACCGCTCGCACTCTAAAGTTCGCCTTAGTGAATTGTTGCGCCGCAAAATCCAATTCCTTTTCACCCGACCTCCCCTACTTTGCCTTGATAGACAGGAAAAACTCGCGTAAGGCCAGCGTATAAGATAATATTTCGGAGAATGCCAGATGTCTGCACCCAAAAAAGTCGTCCTTGCCTATTCGGGCGGGCTGGATACCTCGATCATCCTGAAGTGGCTTGAAATCGAATATGGCTGTGAGGTAGTCACCTTCACCGCTGATCTTGGGCAGGGCGAAGAGCTGGAACCAGCGCGCCACAAAGCCGAGCTTTTGGGCGTAAAGCCGGAAAATATCCACATCGAAGATGTGCGTGAAGAATTCGTGCGCGATTTTGTGTTTCCGATGTTTCGCGCCAATGCGCAATATGAGGGGCTCTACCTGCTCGGCACCTCCATCGCCCGCCCGCTTATTTCCAAACGTCTGGTTGAAATCGCGGCTGAATGTGGCGCTGACGCCGTGGCGCACGGCGCTACCGGCAAAGGCAATGATCAGGTCCGCTTTGAGCTGGCCGCCTATGCGCTGAACCCCGAGATCAAGGTTATCGCCCCGTGGCGCGAATGGGATCTCAGCAGCCGCACCCGCCTGCTGGAATTTGCCGAAATGCACCAGATTCCAATCGCCAAAGACAAGCGCGGCGAGGCACCCTTTAGCGTAGACGCCAACCTGCTGCACACCTCCTCCGAGGGCAAAGTGCTGGAAGACCCGGCAATTGCCGCCCCCGATTATGTGTATCAGCGCACGGTGGCGCCCGAAGACGCGCCAAACACGCCGGAATTCATTGAGATCACTTATGAAAAAGGTGATCCGGTTGCGATTGATGGCAAGGCGCTTAGCCCTGCCGAAATGCTGACCGCGCTGAATGAGCTTGGCGGCAAGCACGGCATTGGCCGGCTTGATCTGGTCGAGGGCCGCTTTGTGGGCATGAAATCCCGCGGGATATACGAAACCCCCGGCGGCACCATTATGCTGGAAGCCCATCGCGGCATAGAAAGCATCACGCTTGATCGTGGCGCAGCCCACCTGAAAGACGAACTGATGCCCAAATACGCCGAGCTTATTTATAACGGTTTTTGGTATTCCCCCGAGCGCGACATGCTGCAAGCCCTGATCGACGAGAGCCAAAAGCATGTGTCCGGCACGGTCCGGCTCAAGCTCTATAAAGGCGTGGCCCAAACCGTCGGGCGCTGGTCTGATCACTCGCTTTACTCCGAAGAGCACGTAACCTTTGAAGACGACGCCGGCGCCTATGACCAAAAAGACGCCGCCGGTTTTATCCAGATCAATGCGCTGCGCCTCAAACTTCTGGCCGCGCGGGAGCGCCGCCTGAATAAAGGCTAATATTGCGCCACCAACGAATTCCTGTATGCTCGTTCCAAGAGTTACAGGAATTCGTCATGTTCAAATTTCCCGCGCTGCTCGCCCTTGCAATTAGCCTCGCCACGCCCGCCAGTGCGCTCGAGTTTTTTGTTGGGCGCTGGGCCTATGAAGACCAGACCTGCGAAACCACCGACTACGACTATAAGCCGATACAGATCAGTCAAAACAGCATACAGCAATATGAAAGCGTCTGTGAGCTGACCAACCCTGTCAGCATCCGTGGCATGGAGGGCTTTCTCTACGATGCTGTCTGCACCGGTGAAGGCACCGAGTGGAGCTATCGCGTGCTATTTTTGCGCGAACTTGACGGTGCGCTTGTTTACAGCCGCGATGGTTTCACCCAAACCCTTCACAAGTGTGAATAGCGGTGCAAAATATAGGAACCTGGGCTAAAAAGCCAAAACCTCACCTCGTTTTTCGGGCCTTGCGGCTGTTGGCATTTCTATGGCTGGCCGTTGCTTTGATTTCCGCTGTATTGGCTTGGCAACTCTCCGAAAACGCCTATGCCACCACCGGCGTGGTGCTTGATGTAGAGGTGATCAAAAGCCAAAACAGCGATACAAGCTACCGGCCCGTCATCGGCTTTTTTGACCATCGTGGCGCCCCGCAAACTGCACAAATGAATTGGGATTCGCCCGATTACAATTTCCCCCCCGGCCAAAAGCTTTTCATTTTGGCTGACAGGCGCAGCCCGGAAATTGTGCGCCTGGATTCATTGTGGCAGGTGTGGGGAGAGCCCATCAGCCTCGGCTTCTCGTCATTGATTTTCCTAGTGCTAACATCGTTTTTGGCCGCGTTTTCAGTAGCCAAAAGAACAAAGCCGGCCCCTGCCGAAAAACAACCCTCACGCACATATACCCACCTGATCGACCACAGCGCCGAAGCAAGCACCAAAAAGCATACGCCCGCCGCGCTCATTTCAAGCCAGCGCGATTCCAGAGCACCAACCGTGCGCCGTATGCGCTAACAAAGGCCAAATATTTGAATCGTTTAAGGTTTTGCACAGCAAAATTTCGGTAGTGGCCCGCCAATTTACCGCCTGCCTTCAAATCACCCTCTATCCAGAGCCGCATTCATTTTGCCTCGCGGCATCATTGCGAGGCCCGCGACTGGAAACATTGAGGCGCAAACCGGCCACCTGATGAAGCAAGGAACCGGGCACAATTTCCGGCAAGATTGCATTTCCGCCCAATTGCGGTAGGATTGCCCGGCCTTGATAGGGGAGCAGACAAATGGCAAAAACCAAAAAAACCTCTACCCGCGTGGCCGTCATTTTGATGCTGCTTATGGGGCTTGTCTTTGCAAGTGTCGGCGCGGGCTTCTCGTTTTTCAGCTACGATTTCAGCAAAAATGCCATCGCCACCATCGGCACGGTCATTGATGTCGAGGTTAACTGGTCCAGCAGCTCTAATTCCTCCAGCCAGTCGCCCACCTACCAGCCAACCATCGCGTTTGTCGATGCAAGTGGCGTAAAGCACAGCGGCCAGACCTTCCTCTCCTCGTCGTCCTATAATTTCGAGCGCGGGGCGCAGGTCCAAATCCTTTATGATGCCCGCACCCCGTCCAAGCTCCGGATTGACAGCTGGTTTGCGCTTTGGGGTTTTGGCCTGATCTTTTTTGTTGTTGGTATTATAACGCTTGTTGGTGCCATCGTGCTGTGGCGGGTAAAAGCGCGGGCAAAGCCCGAGCCCGCCACAAAGGCCACCGCGCCCGCAAAGCAGTTCAGCTACAGCTCCAATGCCAGCCGCAAAGTCGAATCCGCCGAAGACCATCAGCATGAGACCGACTATGTGCCAACGGTCCGTCGCTAACGCGTATCTCGCCTAAAGCACCTGATCAAGCGCCGCTTCCAGCCGCTTGATTGTGCCATCAATATCCGCAAGCTTGTCGAGGCCAAACAGCCCAAGCCGGAAGGTGCTAAAGCCCTCGGGCTCATCACATTGCAGCGGCACACCAGCCGCAATCTGCATCCCGAGCGCGGCAAATTTCTTGCCGGTTTTTATGTCGGGGTCGTTGGTATAGCTCACCACCACCCCGGGCGCTTCAAATCCTTCCGCAGCGACAGAGCCAACGCCCCGCGCCTTCAGCACCGCCCGCACACGGTCGCCTAGCTCCTGCTGGGCCTTGGCGATATTATCCCAGCCCAGCGCCTCGGTTTCCTTCATAGCATCGCGAAAGCTGAGCAGCGCATCGGTCGGTAGCGTGGCGTGGTAGGCGTGGCCGCCGTTCACATAGGCCTGCATAATGCCGTGCCATGTCTTCAGATTCAGCGCAAAGCTGCTTGATTCCGTTTCCTCCATCCGCGTCAAAGCCGCTTCCGAAAGCATCACCAGCCCTGCCGCAGGTGAGCTGCTCCACCCCTTTTGCGGCGCCGAAATAAGCACATCCACACCCGTAGCTTTCATATCCACCCAGATCGTGCCTGACGCGATGCAATCCAGCACCATCAGCCCGCCAACGTCGTGCGCAGCCTCGGCCAGCGCGGCAATGTAAGCATCGGGCAAAATCATCCCGCTTGAGGTCTCCACGTGCGGGGCAAACACCAGCGCAGGGCGTTCTTCGCGAATCCGCGCCGTGGCTTCTTCAATCGGCACCGGCGCAAAGGGCGCGGTGGCGGCATTGCCGGTCTGGCGGGCTTTGAGCGCCGTATGCGCTGAAGGGATGTTTCCGGCCTCGAATATCTGGGTCCAGCGATAGGAGAACCAGCCGTTGCGGATCACCAGCGCCTTTTCACCGCCGGCAAATTGCCGCGCCACAGCTTCCATCCCGTAAGTGCCGCCACCCGGCACCACTATTGCCGCTTCGGCATTATAAGCCCCCGTCAGCGTGTCGGAAATATCACGCATCACCTGCTGAAAACGGGCCGACATATGGTTGAGGGACCGGTCGGTAAACACCACCGAAAATTCCTGCAAACCATCTGGGTCAATATTGGGCAATAGTCCGGGCATACCTGCGCTCCTGTGTTTCCGGCAGCAACAGTGGCTCACCGGAATGTTGTTTGAATATCATTGGCCAAGCCAGCCTATTGCCCTCGTATCAGCTTTTCGGGGAAATGAGAACGAGAATCCTGACCGCGTCAATACTCTGATTGTCGCAGCCCTGCTTGCCAATACGGCGCCAATACGGAGCCAATGCGGAAAAAACCCGCAAACCTCATATTTTGCGGGTGGTCGCTTTTTCTACACTTCGATTGCCAGCGCTATCCCCTGCCCGCCACCAATACACATGGTCACCAGCCCTTTGCCGCCGCCAATCCGCTCCAGCTCGTAGATCGCTTTTAGAATGATAATCGCGCCCGTTGCGCCTACGGGGTGCCCCAGCGCTATTGCGCCGCCATTCGGGTTCACCCGCGCCGGGTCCAGCTCCAGCACTTTTGTCACCGCGCACGCCTGCGCCGCAAAAGCCTCGTTGCTTTCAATCACCGCAAAATCATCCGCCTTCAGTCCGGTGCGCGCCAGCAGGTTTTGCACCGCCGGAATCGGCCCGATCCCCATCAGTTTCGGGTCCACACCGGCATGGGCATAGCCCAAAATCCGCGCTTTTGGCTTTAGCCCCGCAGCACTTGCTGCTTTTGCCGTCGCCAGCACCATCGCCGCCGCGCCGTCATTGATGCCAGACGCATTGCCCGCAGTCACGCTGCCGTCTTTCTGGAACGCAGAGCGCAGTCCGGCCAGCACATCGGCGCTGGTAGATTTGGGATGCTCGTCAGTATCAAACATCACCGCTTTGCGGCCCGCTTTTACCTCGATCGCCGCGATCTGGCTGGCAAAATGCCCGGCCTCGATTGCCGCTGCTGCACGGCGCTGGCTTTCCAGCGCAAGCGCGTCTTGATCTTCCCGCGTAATCCCGTATTTCGCCGCCACATTTTCGGCGGTTATTCCCATATGGCCCGAGCCAAAGGGGCATTGCAGCGTTGCCAGCATCATATCTACCGCCGCCATATCGCCCATCTTTTTGCCAAAACGGGCATCGCGTAAAATATATGGCGCGCGGCTCATAGCCTCGGCCCCGCCAGCCACGGCAAAATCCGCATCGCCCAGCATCAAGGCCTGCGCGGCCGAAACAACGGCTTGCGCCCCAGAGCCGCACAGCCGGTTCACATTCATCGCCGGCACCGAGTCCGGTATCCCCGCTTCGATCATCGCCACCCGAGAAAGATACATATCACGCGGCTCGGTGTTGATCACGTGGCCAAATACTACCTGCCCAATCTGTGCCGCTTCCACGCCGGCGCGGGCCATTGCCACCCGTGTTACATGGGCCGCCGTCGTGGTGGTCGGGGTGCCGGCAAGGCTGCCGCCAAAGCCGCCAATCGCGGTGCGTGCGCCATCAAGGATTACGATATCGGTCATTTTTTTTGCCTTTTCCACTGAATCAAATTATTCCAGCGGAGTGTGGCGCACTTCGCGCGGTTTGCAAAGCCGAATTCTCAGAAAATCAGCCCGAGCAGCCCCGCCAGCGCAATCAGCCCCAGCATCAAAGCCCATGCCCGCCACAGCTGCGCCACAGCCGCCTTGATATCGGCCACACCCAGCTCTTTTCGGCCCGCCGCATTTACAAAACCGTCATTCGTCATTTGCCCGTCATACATGCGCGGCCCCGAGAGCGCCACGCCGAGCGCTCCGGCCATCGCTGCTTCGGGCCAGCCCGCATTGGGTGAGCGGTGCCGCCCTGCGTCTCGCCGTATTACCTTCACCGCCGCTTTTGAGCCCGCCGACAGCGCAATCAGCCCCGCCGCAATTCGCGCCGGAATATAGTTCACCACATCATCCAGCCGCGCCGCCGCCCAGCCAAAAGCGCGGTATTTCTCGGTGCGGTAGCCAATCATGCTATCCGCCGTGTTTACCAGCTTATAGGCCACAATTCCCGGCAACCCGAAGATCAAAAACCAAAACACCGGTGCCACCACACCGTCTGAAAAATTCTCGGCCGCGCTCTCGATAGCCGCCCGCGCCACCGCGCTTTGGTCCAGATCCGCCACATCGCGCCCGACAATCTTTGATACCGCGCCCCGCCCCGCGTCCAGGCTCTCCCCGAGCGCCAGCGCCACCGCCGCCACATGCTCGGTAAGAGACCGATGCCCGATCAAAATTGCGGCCAGCACAATTTCGAGCACGCCAGCATCGGGAATAAGCGCCAGCCCCCAGCCCAGCCCGAAAAACAGCGCGACAAGCGCCGCGATTGAGAGCGCCCCCTTCAGCCGTTTCAGCCGGCCCGCATTCAGCCATTTGTCTGTCGCGGCGATTGCAGCGCCCATCACCGTAACCGGATGCGAAATCCGCGACCAAAGCCATTTTGGCTCACCCAGGCGGGAGTCCAGCAGCATCGCCACACCTATAAGGATAAAACTTGTCATCGTAGGCGATAATTAGGCGTATATCCGCGCAGGGTCGAGGGCCAATATTAACATTGTAGTCATATATTGCTGTTTTTCGCTTTTCGAGCGATCTATATTATGCAAATTCGTAAAAGTGTGTTTGGAATTGAAACACACATCATTTATGTGGTAAAATGTGTAAGAGGTGAGGTTTTGCGGATATTAATCGCGCAACATAACGTGGAGTTGGGCAAACTCTGGGCGGGCTTTCTGGAGCGCGAAGGGATCAAGGTTACGCTTGCGGATTCGCAAAGCGAAGCCTTGAAACAGCTGCGTGCGCAAGAATTTGACGCCCTCGTGCTCGAAATGGTGCTGCCCGATGGCGGGGCCATTGCCATTGCCGATTTCGCCAGTTACCGCCTGCCCGATGTCCCGGTCATCACCGTTAATTCTTCCGGCTTTTTCTCTGATGGGTCTATATTCCAGCTCTTGCCGAATGTGCATAGCGTGCTTCAGGCCCCGGTCAAAGCCAGCGATCTGGCAGCAGTCGTATCTCATATCAAAAACAAGCCGCGGGCAAGCGGCCCCGGCTGATTTCCGGATTTAGGGCTGGCGGCATCGCAATTTCGCGATATACTGTGCTTGTAAGCCCTGCGGCTTCAACCCGTTTTTAACCGTTTATCGCGATGCTCGTTTCAGGAGGTTTTCGCATGGATGAATTTTTGTCAAAAGAGGTTCTGCAAGGCCTTGAGCGGGCGCGCAAGCAAGCGCAGCGCAAAAAAAACCGGCTGCGGCTCCATGTCGGCGGCGAGGTTTACCCGCTGCTCAAGCTCAGCGATGACGGGTTTGAAATGGACCACGACGTTGCGCCGCACCTGCGCGGCTTTGTTGACATCTATGACGGCGCCCGACATCTGGCCACCTGCCTCGTTATCCATTCGGAGCCTGACGGCAACATTATGCGCTACGAATACAAGCGCCACACCAATGTCGCAGACGGCCCGGCCAAAGATTTTGCTGTGGACGAAAACGCGCCGGTTGCACTGCTCCGCTAGCATTATTCGCTTATTCTTGCAGTTTTTCCGCGATATTTGCAATATTCTTCGAATATTTCGCTCTCCCCTGCACGATTCAAAATAAAATCCTGCCAGGCCTGCGCTAATTGTGTCGCATCTTACAATTCAATGCCGGAGAATCCCGATGATCGAAGCCCCCTATATCCTGTTTCTGGGAGACGCCGTAGACCCCCTCGCCGCAAAAGTAGCGCAAGGTATCCGCGATTGGCGGCCCGATTATGCCAAAGCGCAGTTTCGCCTGCCGGGCTGCAACGCAGATATGGGCCTGCCCGATATGACCATGGAAGAGGCGGTCGCTGCCGGCATTAAAACCGTGGTCATTGGCGTAGCCAACCGGGGTGGCCATATCTCGCCCGAGTGGATCGAGGCGCTCGAAAGCGCACTGGTTGCGGGGATGGATATCGCCTCGGGCCTGCATAACCTTCTCGCGCATGAAGACGCGCTGGTTGCCGCGTCGCAAATGCACGGCCGCACCTTGCATGATGTGCGGGTGCCGAGCGTGGCCTACCCGATCGCCAACGGCAAAAAGCGCAGCGGCAAGCGGGTGCTGGCCGTGGGCACCGATTGCTCGGTTGGCAAAATGTATACCGCGATTGCGATGGAGCGGGAAATGACCAAGCGCGGCCTCAACGCCACGTTCCGCGCCACCGGCCAAACCGGCATTCTGATCACCGGCGGCGGTGTGCCGCTTGATGCGGTGATCGCTGATTTTATGGCTGGCGCGGTTGAATATCTGACCCCGAATAATGACCCGGACCACTGGGATATTATCGAGGGCCAAGGCTCGCTGTTTCATGCCAGTTATTCCGGTGTCACCATGGCGCTGATTCATGGCGGCCAGCCCGATGCGCTTATTCTGGCCCATGAGCCAACCCGCACCCATATGCGCGGCCTGCCCGATTATACCCCTCCCTCGCTTGAGGTCTTGCGCGATGTCGCGCTTACCATGGCGCGGGTCGTGAATCCCGATTGCTATGTTGCGGGTGTTTCGGTCAACACAGCCAAGCTGACCGAAGCCGAGGCGGATGCCTATCTTTCCGAGCTTGAGGCAAGGCTTGGCCTGCCCTGCGTAGACCCTTATCGCCAAGGTGCCAGCCGGCTTGTGGACGCCCTGAAATGATCGTTGGCGTCGCCGAATCCTTCCCGCTCGCCGAGGTGTTTACCATCTCGCGCGGCTCCCGCACCGAGGCCAGGGTTGTCACTGTCAGCGTGTCGCGCGATGGCGCTTTTGGCCGCGGTGAGTGTGTGCCCTATGCCCGCTATGGCGAGACAATCGAAAGCGTGTTGGCGCAGATCGAATCTTTGCCCTCCCGCATAGGCCGCGCCGATCTGCAAGCCGCCTTGCCCGCAGGGGCCGCGCGAAATGCGGTCGATTGCGCTCTGTGGGATTGGGAGGCCAAAAAGGCCGGCAAACGCGTGTGGGAGCTGGCAGGGCTGTCCGCCCCGCAGCCGGTAATCACCGCCTATACGCTCTCGCTGGCCACCCCTGAAGAGATGCAGCGCCAAGCCGCCAAACACGCCCGCCGCCCGCTGTTGAAAATCAAACTCGGCGGCGAAGATGACATGGCGCGGCTCGAAGCCGTGCGCAAAGGCGCGCCCGATACCCGCATTATTGTAGACGCCAACGAGGGCTGGACCCCGGCGCTTTATACAGCGCTTGCCCCGGCGCTCCTCCGCCTCGGGGTTGAGGTGGTCGAGCAGCCCCTGCCCGCTGGCGCTGATGATATGCTGGCCGAAATCGCGCGGCCCCTGCCCGTATGTGCCGATGAAAGCTGCCATGACCGCCAGAGCCTGCCCGCGCTGAAAGGCAAATATGATATGGCCAATATCAAGCTGGATAAAACCGGTGGCCTTACCGAAGCGCTGGCCCTGAAAGACGCGGCGCTCAAAGAGGGCTATTCCCTGATGATCGGCTGCATGGTGGGCACCTCGCTCGCTATGGCCCCTGCCACATTATTGGCCCAAGGTGCCCAGATCGTTGATCTCGACGGCCCCCTGCTTTTGGCACGTGACCGCACCGCGCCTTTGCGCTATGACGAGCGCGGGGTTTACCCGCCAACCGCTGAACTATGGGGATAGACATGAGCAGAATAGTATATGTAAACGGCGAATACCTGCCCGAAGAAGACGCCAAAATCTCGGTTTTTGACCGCGGCTTTCTGATGGCAGATGCGGTCTACGAGGTCACATCGATCATCGACGGAAAAATGCTTGATTTCGCCGGCCACGCCACCCGGCTGGAGCGCTCGCTCAACGAAATAGACATGAAACAGCCTTGCACCATGGCGGAGCTTGAAGCGATCCACCGCGAGCTGATGGCGCGCAATGATCTCACCGAAGGGCTGATCTATCTGCAAGTGTCGCGCGGCGTTGCCGACCGTGATTTCGTGTATCCCGATGTCGCGCCAACGCTGGTGCTGTTTACCCAAGCAAAATCGGTGCTCGATTCCCCGTTGGCCAAAAACGGTATGAAGGTCATTTCGATCCCCGATATCCGCTGGGGCCGCCGTGATATTAAAACGGTGCAATTGCTTGCGCCTTCTATGGGCAAAATGGCCGCCAAGGCTGCGGGGGCTGATGATGCGTGGCTGGTCGAAGACGGATTCGTGACCGAAGGCACCTCCAACAATGCCTATATTGTTCTGGAAAACGGCACCATTGTCACCCGCGATCTCAGCCACGATATCCTCTCCGGCATCACCCGCGCCGCAGTGCTGCGCTTTGCCGCCGAGGCCCAGATCAAGGTCGAGGAGCGGCCCTTTACCATCGATGAAGCCAAAGCCGCCAAAGAAGCGTTTGTCACTTCAGCCACTACGTTTGTCGGGCCAGTGGTAGAGATTGACGGCACTGAGATCGGTGATGGCAAAGTAGGCAACACCGCCCGCCGCCTCCGCGAGATCTACCTCGCGGAAAGCCTGAAATCGGCGATCTAGGCCGGGGCCGGGCGGGGCTATTCGCCCGGCATATACTTCTGTATCAATTCCGTTGTCATGATCCGCAGCTGGTTAACCAGATCGGTGAACCCCTCAATGTAAGGCGCCGCCGCCGGAACCAGCTCAGCCGCCTGCTCGGCAAACAGATAGAGCCCCACGGCTGCGGCAAACAAGATCAGCACCAGATAAAATCCGGTTCGTTTTCCCCTGCGCGGCGCTTCTTCCTCGGCATCATTGCGCAGCGCGTCTTTGAGCGGGTTGGTGGAAACCGCTTTGGCCGGCGATGGCTTTGGCGCAGGCGCCAGCGACACATTGGCCGGCTTGGGCTTTTCTTGCCGCGCTTTCTTGGGGGCCTTTTTCAACACCTTTTTGCGGCCAAAAAAACCGGTTTTCACGGTTTCCGGTTCCTCGACAGCGCCAAGCTTTGGCATACTGAGTGAAGTCAGTTGTGCGCGGATAGCGGCTTCCACTTCAGTTGCACTCTGAACAGGCGCAGGCTTGCGCGGTGTGTTGCCGGCAGGGCGGCTGCCATGGCCACTCGGAATCGTCGCGGTAGGCACACCCGGAATAACCGCCTGGATAACGTTCGTCACCTCTGGCACAACCGGTTCAAATTCCCCTTTATTCTGCCGCTCGACCGTCTCCATATGTTCTTCGGTAACAGAGCCCTCCTCAATCTCCTCGACTTCGTGCACCAACACGCCGTCGGGGTCAGGATGCTCCTCCCAGTCAAAATCATCTTCGGCTTCATTCTCTTGCGCGCTGGCTTCCGGCGCTGGCGCATCACCGATTTCGGGCGCTACAGCACCGTCCCAAGGATGAAATACAACTTCTTCCTCTTCCGTCTCGGCGTCACTTGCTTCAACGGGCTCTTCAAGCGGCGCGGCATCTGCCACAATCGGTTCCGTCGTGGCTTGCTCCGCGTCTTTTGGCTTGCTGGACGACATCGTCTTGATGAAATCCTCCATGTCCTTTTTCGCCTCGTCCGAATCCAATGGCTGGCTCGGTTCGGCATTGGTTTCCGCGGTTTCTGCCACGCTGCTTTTTGCAACCACCGGTGCCGCCGCAATAGCCTCGCTCCAATGCGGTGCAGCTACTGCGGGTGCGGGTTCAGCCTCGGCAGGGGCGCTTTCCGCTGGCTCAAATTCTTCTTCCGGCGCCGCTTCTTCTAGTGAGGCCTCGTCAGGCTCATCCGGTGCAGATGGTGCAGATGGTGCAGATGGTGCAGATGGTGCAGATATTTCCGCGTCAGCTTCCGCAACCAACGCCTGCTCCGGGGCGCTAGGCCCACTTGGCTCAGCGTCTTCCGGCTGTTCTTCATCTAAGTCTTCTTCATCCAGATCTTCTGTGGTTTCAGCAACCACTTCAACACTATCTTCTTCCGGCGCCGACGGGGCCGAAGCTTCAATTTCGGGTTCTTCATCCGGCAAAGCATCCTGCTCGGGCGCCTTTGCTTCTGTGTCTTTCGGGCTTTCCGCAGATGCAGAGTCCGCTTCTGATTCAGCCTCATCCGCATCGGGCACCAAAGCCCCGGCTTCCGGCTGCGATGGCGCGCTAGGCTCTTGCTCTTGCTCTTGCTCTTGCTCTTGCTCTGGC
>Ga0316205_10003267_pt1 | contig 15556 bp, 13 predicted proteins | sample 3monthpyrite_MG_FD_204941 | JGI IMG/M metagenome (GOLD analysis project Ga0316205, IMG submission 204941) | Microbial mat bacterial communities from mineral coupon in-situ incubated in ocean water Damariscotta River, Maine, United States -... | ecosystem: Environmental > Aquatic > Marine >... | reverse complement strand
AGAAAACACGATGATACGCAGTGTTACATTAAGACACACAAACCAATACTAATCAGTTGATTTATATGACTAAAAAAGAACAAAACAATACAAAAAGTGACACTATGAACCAGCCAAGTATTTTGTGGCACGATTATGAAACATGGGGGATTTCTCCTAAATTAGATAAACCATCTCAGTTTGCCGGTATTCACACTGATTTAGATCTCAACATTATTGGCGAACCGCAAATGTTTTATTGCCAGCCACCTGTTGATTACCTACCGCAACCTGAGGCCTGTTTAGTTACAGGGATAACGCCGCAAAAAGCACAAAGTGAAGGGTTAACCGAAGCTGAGTTTGCAACGCGCATTCACAATTTATTCTCGCAACCAAATACTTGTGTAGCAGGTTATAACAATATTCGTTTTGATGATGAAGTTTCACGTTACCTTTTTTATCGTAATTTTTATGACCCTTATGCTAGAGAATGGCAAAATGGTAATAGTCGTTGGGATATTATTGATATGGTGCGTGCTTGTTATGCTCTACGTCCTGAGGGAATTAATTGGCCTACCATTGAACGTGATGGTGAAGAAGTTGTCAGTTTTCGTCTTGAGTTACTAACCCAAGCAAATGGTATTAGCCATGAAGCCGCTCACGATGCTATGTCTGATGTTTATGCCACTATTGCTATGGCCAAGCTTATTAAAGAAAAACAGCCTAAATTGTATGACTTTATTTTTAATCTCAAGAATAAAAAACAGGTAGCTGAATTACTTAATGTTGCTGACATGACTCCCATTGTGCATACCTCAAGTAAAATATCATCCGCACATGGCTGTACAAGCTGGTTTGCCCCCATAAGTTATCATCCCGTTAATAAAAATGCCGTCATTTGTGTCGATCTTGCTAGAGATATTGAACCACTTTTATCATTAAGCAGTGAAGAAATTAAAGCTCGCTTATATACGCGCCACGATGATTTAGCACCTGATGAAAAGCCTATTCCTGTAAAGCTAATTCATATAAACAAATGCCCTGTGGTAGCTCCTGCTAAAACCTTATTACCTGAAAATGCCGAGCGTTTAGCTATTCCGCGTGATTATTGCTTAGAAAATTTAGCCATATTAAAAAAACATAGCGAGCTGAGAGACAAGCTTAGTGATGTATTTGCGCCTGAGCCATTTGATAATGACAATATAGATGCTGAGCAAGCATTATATGGCGGTAGCTTTTTTAGTCATGGCGATAAAGCGCAAATGGATATTTTACGAGGCTTATCACCTGAGCAACTTGGCACTCATCCGTTCAAGTTTCAAGATGAGCGATTATCGGTACTTTTATTTAGATACCGTGCTAGAAATTATCCACATACATTAACAACCCAAGAGCAACAACAATGGCAACAGCATTGTCAAAACAAGTTGCAATATGGCGGCAAAGGTATTTTAAGCCTTGATGAATTTATGATAAAAATTGAAAACCTAGTTCATGAGCATGAAGAAAACAAAAACAAAATGAACGTATTAAAAGCTTTGTATGAATACGTTCAAGGTTAAATTTTTATTTTAATCTTTAAATCGAGAAATCAGGCTAGAGGTATCCCAACGGCTTCCACCACTTGCTTGAATTTCTTGATAAAACTCGTCAACCATTTGAGTCATTGGCAAAGGTGCATTATTTTTTTTCGCTTCTTCAAAAGCAATGGCCAAATCTTTACGCATCCAGTCAACAGCAAAGCCAAAATCATATTCACCAGCAAACATAGTTTTATAGCGGTTTTCCATTTGCCACGAGCCCGCAGCGCCTTTTGAAATAGTTTCAACTAAGGCTTGTGAGTCTAAACCAACTTTTTCAGCAAAATTAAAGCCTTCAGCTAACCCTTGCACAACACCAGCAATACAAATTTGATTAACCATTTTGGCTAACTGACCACTGCCAACGCTACCCATTAGTTTACTAAAACGTGCATAAGCATCCATAACAGCTTGTGCTTTATCAAATATTGTTTGTTCGCCGCCAACCATTACAGTTAGCATGCCGTTTTCAGCGCCAGCTTGACCACCAGACACTGGCGCATCTAAAAAGTATTTGCCTTGCTCAGTAGCAATTTCAGCTATTTCACGGGCAACATTTGCTGATGCAGTGGTATGATCAACTAAAATACTCCCTGTTGGCATGCCGGCTAAAATCCCCTGCTCACCTAAAACGACTTGTCGAACATCATCATCATTACCAACACAACAAAATACCATGTCACAATCTTTTGCCGCTAATGCTGGAGTTTGAGCATAAGAGCCAGAATACTCAGTTTTCCATTTTTGTGCTTTTTCTACACTGCGGTTATATACACAAACATCGTGACCGGCTTTTTGTAAATGCCCAGCCATTGGATAGCCCATAACGCCCAAGCCAATAAATGCTACTTTCATACACTAGTCCTTATCTAAAAATTTACTTTAATTTATTCACAAACAACTTACTAAATAGCGACCAAGGCAGCAGATTCAAATTTAATACCTTGCCAGCCAGTTTTGATAAAATTTCGAATATTGGCGTGATCATTGCCACTGGGATCACCCAAAACATCGTCACGATAATATCGACCAAAACACGCTAAGGCTTGTTGTTGGCCTAAGTTATTTAGTTGAGCAAACGAAAATATTTTACACGAGCCTTCGTTAGAGCCTGCGTCATTAGTAAGCTCACCATTAGTAAAACTGGTGGCTTGATAATGATAGTTATCGTTAATAACTTGCATTACTTGTTCAAACTCAACGCCTCGCGTTTGCTGATGTAGTTGGGAAATTAATTCAGCTAACGAGCAAGTTTCGATATGCTTCATTATTTATTTACAAACCTTCTTTTAACTTTACTTTGGCCGCTTCAACTTTTGAAAAATCTAAACCTAGCTCTTCCACCGCTTCTTTTATAAGTTCTGGCTGTGTCATCACTAAGCCCATCATTGCTTGTAATTTTTCAGGTGGAATACCTAGCTGCCCAATAACGCCCATAGCCATTAACGGGTTTTCAGTTAGCGCTTGAAACAGCTCATTAATTTTTTCTTCACTAATATTTTGTTCTTTCAACATTGCAATAATTGGATTCATTTCTCTGTCTCTCACTGGTTATTTTCGAAAGTAATTTTAATAACTGCAGTTTACTATTTTTTGCAATTAAAACAAAAACAATATAAAGTAAGCACAATTAAGTTGCGCGCAACATAAACAACATAACTTTTAAATCATATGAGGAATGAACATGAGTAATAACATTTACCAGTTTTCAGCTAAAGATACGTTAGGCGAATCAATAGAGCTTAGCAGTTATAAAAATAAAGTTTTATTAATCGTCAATACTGCCAGTGACTGTGGTTTTACTCCACAGTACAAAGGGTTACAAAACCTTTATCAAAAGCATCAGGCTCAAGGGCTAGAAGTACTCGCCTTTCCTTGCAACCAATTTAAACAGCAAGAAAAAGGTAGCGATGAAGAAATAAAACAGTTTTGTGATTTGCGTTTTAATATTAAATTTCCACTTTTTGGTAAAATTGACGTTAATGGTGACAATGCCCACCCTTTATTTAACTTTTTGAAAACTCAAGCGCCAGGTGTACTTGGATCTAAAGGTATTAAGTGGAATTTCACTAAGTTCTTAATCAATAAAGAAGGCGAAGTAATTAAACGTTATGCGCCAACAACTAAACCAGAAGCTATTGAAGCTGATATTGAAAAACTGTTATAGGCAATAAACAATTGATAATGAATTATTAAAATGAAGAAAGATGAAAATTTAAAGTTAGAAAATCAATTGTGTTTTCGGCTATATAGCCTAACAAAGCTGATGAATCGCCATTATAGTCCAGTATTAAAACAACTTGGCTTAACCTATTCTCAATATTTGGTGATGTTGGTGCTATGGGAAAACAATAACACCTCATCAGCTCTTTCAGTTAAAACCTTAGGTGAAAAACTTGATTTAGACTCAGGCACCCTATCGCCATTACTTAAAAGGCTAGAGAAGCAAGCATTACTGAGTCGAGTTCGTAACTCTAATGATGAGCGCAGTGTTGAAATAAAACTGACAGACTCTGGTTGTAAACTAAAAGTACAAGCTCAAGACATTCCTGAACAAATGTTTTCGGTAACAGGAATGTCTGTTGATGAGTTGCACACTTTAACTAGCCAGTTAGATAGCTTATTGACGACCATGAGCACCAAGTAGCTAATTGTTATCTAAATAAAAAGATTAAACAAACAGCTTATTATGAAGTTTTTCCACAACAGAGTTAGCATCTTGCTCGGCAACTAAAAAACATAAATTGTTAGCGCTAGCACCGTGGCAAATCAAGCGAATATTAGTGTCGTTTATCGTTTGAAAAATGCTCTGCCCAATACCTTTAGCTGAGTCTAAACCATTACCAATAACGGCTACTAATGATAAACCATGCTCAACGGTTACTTCACAAAGTTGCTCTAACTCTTGTACAACGGTTGAAGTTAGCAGTGCTTGGGTTGAGCCACTTGGGTTATCAAAGGTTAAAGCAACACTGATTTCACTGGTGGTGATCAAGTCAATACTCAGCTCATGTTTGGCTAAAATACTGAAAACTTTTGCTAGAAAACCACTGGCATGTAACATCGCAGGGCTTTTTACCGTAACTAAAGTTTGTTCACGTCGTAGCGCAATTGAGCGATAAGTTGGATTAGATCCAACAGCTTGCTTAATGCGAGTACCGCCTTTTTCTGGCTCTTTGCTAGAGCCAACAAACACCGGAATATTTTGTCGCATAGCAGGAATCAACGTTGCAGGATGTAATATTTTCGCGCCAAAGGTTGCCATTTCAGCCGCTTCACCAAAACTGATTTCTTTAATAGCGCGGGCTTGTTCAGTAATGCGAGGATCGGTAGTAAAAATTCCTACCACATCGGTCCAAATAGCCAAATTACTGGCATTAAGTGCTTCAGCGAGTAAAGCGGCACTGTAATCAGAGCCACCGCGTCCTAAGGTAGTTGTTTCACCTAAACCATCTTGACCAATAAAGCCTTGGGTAACAATTACTTGTTGTGATAATTTTGGCGCTAAAAGCTCAGTACAAGCAGTAGCTAACTGTTCAATGTCAACCACTGCTTGGCCGTATAAGCTATTGGTTTTCATTACTTGCTGTACATTGAAATAAGCGCCATTAACATCAATAGACTGCAATACTTGTGCAAATATTCGCGAGCTAAACTGTTCACCAAAACTAAGAATGGCATCGGCTTGTTTACTAGTATGCTGTTTTGATTGTGCTAGCGCATGAGCTGCTAGTTGCTCGAGCAAATTGTCAATTTGGCTATTTAACTCAGTTTCTACTGAGCGTGGGAAGTTTTGGGTTATAGCTAATTGTATTGTGCGAATATTAGCAATAAGATCATTTTGTTCTTGCGCTGAAATATTTTTTTGACTTAAACGCACTAAATAATTAGTAACGCCAGCACTTGCTGATACTACTACTAAGCGGTTGCTATTATCATTTTTGATAATATGCGCGCAACGCAGCATAGCTTGGTAATCAGCAACACTGGTACCACCAAATTTAGCAACGGTGAGCGTTGAATTAGTGATTGACTGTGGTTGAGACAATTTTTGGTTTAACATGGATAATCTTCCTAAATGCTATGATTTATTTATGCTTTAAAAGCAAATCATTAGCAAATTATTTTTCTTAATAAATAAAGGAAGAGCATGACTGAGCAGTTGGGGTACTAATGTCTTATAAAAACACATTAGCGAAAATAACTTTTTCAGCCAGAAGCTCTCCACCTTTGCCATTTCAGACAATAAAATATATACCCATATATGGGTATAGGTGACAGCCCTAAGGATTCAGCCTTAGCAACCGAGCAATAACAGCCACAGTGTTAATACTCTCGGCGATAATCTCCCTCAATAACGCTTATTGGAATGTGGTTCCTAATATCTTTCGATATAACGTTATCTACCTAGTTATCGCGCCTCTTCTGGTGTTTCTACAAGCACAAAAGTTCAATGCTTGAGCAACTGCGCTATTAAACCTTAAATGATTAATAAATGCAATAGACTTTTAGATGGCTAAGTAAAACCATATCTCAGATAAATTTGCTAAATCAAAAGAGAATCTTTGATATAGTAGTGTTAGTTTCCTCTTGCACTGTCAGACCTTATGGATTTATTTGTACTCAAAAAAATCATTTCAACTCTTATTATGCCCATTAACATTGTGCTGACTTTATTAATATTTTCTGTATTATCTTTTAATAAACACCCAACTAAAAGTTTCAAATTTTTAGTTTCAGCGCTACTTCTCCTCCTCCTCTCTTCAATTCCTGCTGTTTCTGATCAATTTATGGTGTCAATTGAAGATAACTATGAAGCTTTTACCCGCTCTAGCAAACCAGTTGATTACATTATCGTTTTAGGTAATTGGCACGAAAATAATCCAGCCTTACCTGTAACAACTCAGCTAAGTGTCAGTTCGTTACAAAGGATGGTTGAAGCGATTCGCATTTATCAATTACATCCTGAAGCAAAAATAATAACTTCAGGTCACCATAAAGTAGATAGCGTTTCTAACGCGCAAAAAGTAAAACAGTCTTTAATGCTATTAGGTATACCTGAGCAAAAAATTATTACAGAAAACTTCCCTAAAGATACTGAAGAAGAAGCGCAGCTAATTAGCCCAAGAGTATTAGGCAGTAATGTGGTACTAGTAACCAATGCGGATCATATGCCTAGAGCGATGAAATACTTTCAAACCCAAGGCGTTGAGCCGATAGCGGCTCCCACCGGGCATTGGGTTAAAAATATTAATAGTCCTAAAAATTGGGGTTACTACATTCCCAGCAGTAAAAAGCTACAGCAAACCACTATTGCTTGGTATGAGAGTTTAGGAAGATTGGTGCAATGGTTAAAAAGTTTACTTTTCAGTTGATGTTATACCCAAGCCATTTCAAGATACGGTGTCAGGATAACTAAGGTTTATCTTATTTTCACACTTTCTTTGACTTTTCCTCCTTTATCGTTAACTACCAAAAGCGCTTTTCCTACCATTGCGACGTTAACTGTTTAGGCTACTTCAAGGGTATCAAACACATGAAAAAAGCCCTGAAGTCAATTTGAATTCAGGGCTTAAATTTCCATTAATAATAAAACTAACGTTTTCATTATTTTTATTCTGATTGTGCTGTTTTTACTTCCATGTCATCAGCTACTGAGGTATTACTCAATATTGCCGAAACGGTCATAACAAATACTGCAAAAATAACCGTAGTCAGCTTTAACCCTCTAGGGGATGACTTACGCATTTTATTTACCTAATTTTTATTTGATTGCGTTTTTTATTACCAACAATATTGTAAATAAATAAAACAATAATGAGATCTTTGTGCAACCTAACTAAAAACTAAAGCATTTCATTCAATAATTCAAGAGAATACTTAACATATTCATTTAAAATCATGTTTTTCATCAAAGATTTGCCCCTGATGAGCTTGTTGCTGTTCGCTTGAAGTAATCTCTATTCTAATGGAAGCCGTCAAAACTTTCTCACCTAACGCGGAAATAGTTAAGTTGACATCGCCCCCCATAAGTTGACAAACCTCTTTGGCCATCATAATTTCAGTGCCATATAAAGAAACATCTTTAGAAAGAGACTGCTGTGTAGCTTGGAATGCACTACTAGTTTCATATTTATAACTAGAAAAAACCAACAGTAACGTTGCAGTATTTACGTTTTGGTGATGAACTCTAATTGTCAATCTTATTTTATCGTTATCATAGAGCTTATAAATATTGCTACAACAAGCCATTATAATCTGCTGAATTTTTAATTTATCGCTATTAATAAAATGTGGCACGTTAGAGTCGATCAAAATTTGCATTTCTTGGTTTTCATTTAAGTTTTCAGCCTTTAATATAGACTCTATCTGCTCTAAAAAACCATAAAGATCTAATGGTTCTTTAGTTACTGACAATGCTCCTAATTCAATTTTTGACAAATCGCCTGCCATATCAAGTAGCCTTTGCATGTTGTTATTCGCCAATACAATTTGTTCAATGAATTGATTTTGTTCTTTATCAGTAACTCTACACAACTGTTTTATATAGTGATTAATTGATTTAATTGACGCGTACAGCTCGTCAGTAAATGAAAGTAAAAGATGAGTTTTAGCGGTACTTTTATCTTCTAAATTTTCTTTGGCAAGAATTAATTCACGAGTTTTTCTCATTACCTGAACACTTAGTTCATTAGAGTATACTGCCATCATTAAAATAAGCACTTGAAATAGAACACCGCCAAACGTAGTACCAAAGAGCATTGCCCACATTTGCCAGTTTTTAGTTTGCATTTGCCAAGGTTGATTGTCACCTAAACTTATTCGCCACTTTCTTGAGTTAACATTCAAAAAGGTCTGCTCTACATGTCGGTAACTTTCATTTAACTTTTTACCAAATAAAACAAAAGGCTCTTGAGTTGTTACATCTTCAATAAATAAAGACACATTATCTGATTTCTCAGGTGATATTAGTTCAAAAAAAGACTCAAACTGCACTACCGCAATAACAAAGCCTAACAAATCCTTGTCTCTACCTTGTTTTTGATTGCTATTAGCAGAAAAAATAGCAGTAACAAACAGCACACCTAAATTAGCATATTCATCTTGAATTAGACTAATGGGGGCACTAGCGACAACACCTTTTTGAACAACAACTTGCTCCATATCAATAGTCGTTTTAGCATTTTTGAGTACATCAAGACCCAAAGCTTGTTCATTATTTAACGAAGGATAGAGATACTTAATTGGCGCAAAGTGACTTCGCTCACTCGCTTTTTTTACTATTCCATTGATACTTTTTTCATTAATAGTTGAGAATTTATTTTCAAATTCAGCCCTATTTTCATAACGAATTACAGGTGCCCACTCCAGTACTCTAACGCTAGACTCACTTTGAAAAATAGATTGTGCAAATAAATCAAATTCCTTTTTACTTACTTGCTCTTTTGCCTTAAAAAGGGCCGACATGCTATTGATTTGCTCTATTGTTAAAGCATTTTCATGTTTAATTTTATCTATAACTTTATTGCGCACTTTGTTAAAAGAATCTAGCCGTTGATGCTGTTGAACATTTTGAGAAATAGTAAACAATAAACCAATACTCACAAAAGCTAATAATGATGCAAGGGTTATAAAGAAACGCTTAGCACTGCTCAGTTGATGTCGGCCTTGTGAGAGTAATAGTAGAGGTGTAAAAAATAATGAAAACAATACGCTACTAGACCAACTACTGACAAAAACAAAAAATAAATTTTCGCCATACTGCTCATTTTCTAACAGCGTTAGAATAACGACTGATGATGCAGATATTAAACTGATAACCGGCCCTACTTTAAAGAGAAACAGCAACAGATTTCGCCTAGACTTCAACCACCGTTGTTGATTAACTTGGGCAAAAGTAAGTTGCTTTGCCCAAATGCTCTGCAGCATAAGTGTTAACAAAGCAATAATAACCAAAGACGACCCTACCGGTAAATTTGCTCCTAAAGATAAAAACAAACAAAAAAGAATCGTTGCCAACGTAATAGCTAATAATACGCTAGCTCCCCAATAAACAACTAAAGCGGTGGTTATACCCGCGGCAGGACCAACAAAACTAATAAAAGAATAAGGAGAAATAAAAACATAGCTATAAATACATACGCTGAGGTATATCACCATGGTTAGGAAAAAACGTTGTACGCTAGTTGACATTGTTTTGAAATTACAGACTTATTGAAATAGATACTTTAAAAGATACTAGCACTAATCTTTATATTTCCTCAACTTATATACCTGCTCACTCAGAAAAGCATATTTCAACCTCTTGAATTGGCATGGGTAGACACTAGCATCGTAAAATGTTTGTTTTCATGGCGATATTCAGGTTAACCGTATAATGAAAAGAAAAAATATAAAAAATAGTACGATTTAATTTGCGCTATGCCTTGTGGTAGTGGAAAATACGCGCAATTCTCACTCAAATAAATATCGCAATTATTTGAGCATATATTATTTAACTAAAAGTAGATCTGGAGCTAATATGTCCTCGCGTCAAGAACTAGCCAATGCCATTCGTGTTTTAAGCATGGATGCTGTACAAAAAGCAAAATCAGGACATCCTGGTGCCCCAATGGGTATGGCAGATATCGCTGAAGTGTTATGGCGCGATTTTTTAAAGCATAACCCGAGTGATCCTAACTGGGCTGATCGCGATCGATTTATACTTTCAAATGGTCATGGCTCAATGCTGATTTATTCTTTATTGCATTTATCTGGTTATGATTTATCTATTGATGATTTAAAAAACTTTCGCCAACTGCACTCTAAAACGCCAGGTCACCCTGAATATGGCTATACACCCGGTGTTGAAACCACAACAGGCCCATTAGGTGCAGGTGTTTCAAATGCAGTTGGTATGGCTATTGCTGAAAAAACCTTAGCAGCACAATTTAATCGTGAAGGCCACGAGGTTGTTGACCATTTTACCTACTGCTTCTTAGGCGACGGTTGTTTAATGGAAGGTATTTCGCACGAAGCCTGCTCGTTAGCTGGCACATTAGGGCTAGGTAAATTAATCACTTTTTGGGATGACAACGGTATTTCTATTGATGGTCATGTTGAAGGTTGGTTTACCGACAATACCCCACAACGTTTTGAATCATACGGCTGGCATGTAATTAGTGTTGACGGACACGACAGTGCCGCTATTGCTGCCGCTATTGTTGAAGCAAAATCAGTAACTGACAAACCAAGCATGATTTGTTGCAAAACTATCATTGGTTTTGGCTCACCAAATAAATCAGGCACCCATAATTGTCATGGCGCACCTTTAGGTGATGAAGAGATTGCCGCTACGCGTGAATTTTTAAACTGGTCACATGCGCCATTTGATGTACCTGAAAATGTTTATGCACAATGGGATCAAAAAGAAAAAGGGCGTGCTAACCAAACTAGCTGGAATGAAAAATTCAGCGCTTACCAAACCGCGCACCCTGAACTTGCCGCTGAATTTGAACGCCGTGTTATTAACGGTGAATTGCCACAAGACTTTGAAGAAAAAGCCAATGCCTTTATTCAAGAATGCCATGAAAGTAGCGAAAATATAGCCTCACGTAAAGCTTCTCAAAATGCTATTGAAGCTTTCGGTAAAGTTTTACCTGAAATGCTAGGTGGCTCAGCTGATTTAGCCGGTTCAAACTTAACACTTTGGTCTGGCTCAAAAAGCATTGAAACCGATCCTGCTGGTAATTATATTTTCTACGGTGTTCGTGAATTTGGTATGAGCGGCATTATGAATGGTGTATCACTGCATGGTGGTTTCATTAACTACGGTGCTACTTTCATGATGTTTATGGAGTATGCTCGCAATGCAGTTCGCATGTCTGCATTAATGGGCATTCAAAACATTTTTGTCTACACCCATGACTCAATTGGTCAAGGTGAAGACGGTCCAACGCATCAACCTATTGAGCAGTTAACTAATTTACGTACCACGCCAAATTTAACCACATGGCGCCCGTGTGATGCCACTGAATCAGCAGTAGCTTGGAAAGCCGCAGTACAAAACCAAAAAGCACCTTCAGCTTTAGTGTTTTCTCGTCAAGGTTTACCCGCTATGCCCCGTAGCCAGGCGCAAGTAAATGACATTGCTAAAGGTGGTTATATTTTACAAGATTGTGAAGGCACACCAGAAGTTATTCTTATTGCTACTGGCTCTGAAGTTGCATTAGCGATTAATTCTGCAAATGCATTAACTGAGCAAGGTCAGAAAGTACGTGTTGTTTCTATGCCATCAACGAATGTGTTTGACGCACAATCAAGCGATTATAAAGCATCGGTATTGCCTGCCAGTGTTACCAAACGTGTCGCGATTGAAGCAGCTCATGTTGATTTTTGGGCTAAATACGTTGGCTTCAGTGGTGATGTTGTTGGTATGACAACTTTTGGTGAATCAGCACCGGGCAATGTACTACTTGAGCACTTTGGCTTTACTGTTGAAAACGTAGTTAATACCGTAAACAAACTGTAGCACACAAGTTTTAAAGGCTTAATTACATAGGCATAGTCACAAGCTACCTTGTAGCTTGTGACTTTTTTCTTATAACTGAAACAAAGTGAACCTATGATAAACATTGCTATTAACGGTTTCGGCCGTATCGGGCGCAGTATTGTCCGTGCGCTTTATGAAAGTGGACAAACTGATATTTTCAATATTGTTGCCATTAATGACCTTGCTCCTGCTACTGGTATGGCGCATTTATTAAAATACGATACCACTCATGGTCGTTTTGCTTTTAATATTGAACAAGAAGGTGAAAAACTCTTCATTTCAAAGAGTCATGCTTCACAAATTAATTTTTCACAGAAGCAGAAAGTTCATGATGAAATATCTTTGTATCATTTTGACAAAATTGAACAGCTTCCTTGGAATAAACATCAAGTAGATATAGTACTCGATTGTACGGGTAAATTTGGTAGTCAAGCCGATGGCTTAGCCCATATTAAACAAGGTGCTAAAAAAGTCCTATTCTCACAACCTTGCACACAAGACATTGACGCTACGATTATTTTTGGTGTTAACCATCAAACCCTTGAAAGTAATGACAAGGTAGTTTCAAATGGCTCATGTACCACTAACTGTATTGTTCCTGTTATTAAAGTGTTAGATGACGCCTTTGGTATCGAAAGTGGCACAATCACCACTATTCACTCTTCCATGCATGATCAACAAGTTATTGATGCTTATCATCCTGACTTACGTCGTGCGCGTGCCGCTAGTCAGTCAATTATTCCTGTTGATACTAAGCTAGCTGTTGGTATAGAGAGAATTTTACCGCAGTTTAAAGGTCGCTTTGAAGCAATAGCGGTACGAGTGCCTACGCTAAATGTAACCGCAATGGATTTAAGTATTACCGTTAATAAAGATGTGACTATTGACGACATTAACCAAGTAATCAAAAACATTCAAACTAAGCCATTAATCGAACATGGATTGCAAGGCATATTGGCTTATACCGAAGAGCCGCTAGTTTCAGCTGATTTTAACCATGATGCCCATTCATGTACTGTTGATGGCAACCAAACTCGAGTAAGTCATAAACGCTTAGTAAAAATGTTAGTGTGGTGTGACAATGAATGGGGCTTTGCTAACAGAATGCTAGATACTGCCCAACAAATGGCTTAAAAGCAGAGCATCAAGTGAGTCTCTGCTTTTCTATTACGTCACTTTATTAACCCGTTAAAAAGACTATTTAGCTTCTTGATAAAACTTCATTAAGCTCGCTGTCGAGCAGTCATGTTTAGCCGAAATATTATTGTTTTCTAACTCTTCTTGTATCTCTGCAGCTAAGCCTTTACCCAACTCAACGCCCCATTGATCAAACGAGCATATTTGCAAAATGATACCTTGTACAAATATTTTATGCTCATACGCCGCAATCAAACTACCAAGGGTTTTAGGATCAATACGTTTTAATAAAATAGTATTTGTTGGTCTGTTACCTTTATGTACTTTATGTGGCGCTACTTTGTCAATATAGTCTGCAGTACGACCTTTTGCTTTAAGATCAGCCCTAACTTGCTCTTCATTAACCCCTGCCATCAACGCTTGTGTTTGCGCAAAGAAGTTCGCCATGAGTGTTTCGTGATGACCTTTCACCGGCGTAACACTTTCCACTGAGCCAATAAAATCAGCTGGAACAACGTTATTACTTTGATGCAAGTATTGATAGAATGCATGCTGGCCATTAATACCTAGTTCGCCCCAAATCGACGGCACGGTAGCGTAATCAACTTCTTCACCATTCCAAGTAACCGATTTACCATTACTTTCCATTTCTGCTTGTTGTAAATAAGCAGAAAGCATATGTAAGGTTTGATCATAAGGTAAAATAGCTTGTGAGCGCGCTCCTAAGAATGTGGTATTCCAGACACTAATTAACGCCATGATCGCTGGCATGTTATTGCGTAAAGGGGCATTTATAAAATGCTGATCCATGTCATGGGCACCATCAAGCAACTCTTTAAATTTATCAAAACCTAAGTCAAGGGCAATGGCTAACCCAATAGCTGACCATAGTGAAAAGCGACCACCAACCCAATCCCACATATCAAAGATATTTTGTGCTTCAATACCAAAGCTCATGGCATTTTCTTTGTTCGCTGTTACCGCAACAAAATGCTTAGCCACTGATTTTTCGTCAAATGAAGAGCTTGTTAGCCACTTCATCGCCGTTTTCGCATTAGTCATGGTTTCAGTGGTTGTGAAGGTTTTACTGGAAACAATAAACAACACTTTTTGAGGATCTAACGGTCGTAATACTTCAACAATTTGAGCACCATCAACGTTAGATACATAATGAACATTGACACCACCATCACTGTAATGCTTTAGAGCTTCTGTTACCATTTGTGGACCAAGATTTGAACCACCGACACCAATATTAACAATATCGGTAATACGCTTTCCTGAGTAACCTAACCAATGACCTTGACGAACTTTATTAACAAAACCTTCCATTTTTTCCAGTTGGTTTTGCACATGCGCGGTAACATCCTCACCATCAACAATCAATGGTTCATCACTTTGGCGTCGCAGCGCGGTATGTAACACAGCGCGCTCTTCTGTTTTATTAATTTTAGCACCACTAAACATTTTAGCGCGCCACTGACAGACTTCAGTTTCCTCTGCAAGATCTAGCAGACTATCTAAGGTTTCACCATCAATTAAATTTTTAGAGTAATCAAGTAATAAATTTGGTAATTCAATGGAAAATTTTTCAAAGCGTTCACTATCGTTGGCAAACAAAGTATTCATGTGCTGAGACTTTTTATCTAAAGCTAACTGCTGCAATTTTTTCCAACTAGCTAATGTTTGACGATCTGACATAGTGATTCCTGTAAATACCTAAATGATGAGTAAAGTGTCTATCCGAGCATGGGTAGCTTTTAATTATACCTTTAAATGATGACACAATTATGATTCTTGATTTATTTATGTTATCCTATTAAAAAATGACAGCGCTGTCAATCATTTATTATAGCGCTGCGCATCAATACTGGTTATTTTAATAGATAAAAATCGTATTAGTTATTGCTGCGAGACAAAAGAAGCTCTACTCTAGCGGTGTAAAGACTTAATAAAAAAAACTAAAAGGTTAAGATGCAGATGAAAGCAACCATTAATGATGTCGCTAAACTTTCAGGGGTATCAATTAAAACCGTTTCACGTGTGATGAATAATGAACCATCGGTTCGACAACTTACCCGAGAAAAGGTGCAAACAGCAGTAAAAGAGCTTAATTATCAACCTAACCTTGCCGCCAGAAACTTAGCCGGTACCAAGTCTTTTACTATCGCCTATGTTTACGATAACCCAAATGCTTATTATATTATTGACATGCAAGAAGGCATTTTATCTGCCTGTCGCCAGCAAGGTTTTGAGTTATTAATCAACCCTTGTAACTCTCAACAAGAAAACATTACTGAAGAGATCATCAACACCATTAAACAAGCTC
>Ga0316205_10003264_pt1 | contig 15565 bp, 15 predicted proteins | sample 3monthpyrite_MG_FD_204941 | JGI IMG/M metagenome (GOLD analysis project Ga0316205, IMG submission 204941) | Microbial mat bacterial communities from mineral coupon in-situ incubated in ocean water Damariscotta River, Maine, United States -... | ecosystem: Environmental > Aquatic > Marine >... | reverse complement strand
AGGGTTGGGGCCAGTGACTGATCTTCTGGTACAGCGGTCATGTCGGCTCCTCACTCCATGGCCACCGGATCTACACGTTTCCGATGGTCCGGGCTGTTAACTCTAGTCCGGCCCCGGTCGCTTGTGCAACCGCCACCAACCGGAACGCGTCGGTCCCGCGCCCGGCTCTTCTTAGTTCGGCTCTGACGCACAGGCGAACATTTTGCTATACCGTCATTTGTTTTTAGGTATAATGGTACTAGAATATTGATTTCAAGCAAAAAAGACAGAAGGGCCACTGCAATGAGCCGGATTGTCAGTCTAACCGTCAACGGCCGTTCGGTCGAAAACGTGGTTTCCGACAACCTGCTTCTGGTCGACTTTCTGCGCGATGGTCTGGCCCTGACAGGGGCCAAAAAGGGATGCGATGGCGGCGAGTGCGGGGCCTGTACCGTCCTTGTCGACGGCAGACCACGACTATCCTGCATCACCCTTGCAGCCAGTTGTGACGGCAAGTCGGTTGACACCATCGAGGGCCAGGCGAGAAATGGTAAACTGTCGGCCCTGCAGAAAGCATTTCACGAGAACCTGGGTGCGCAATGCGGGTTCTGCACCCCCGGCATGATCCTGGCCGCCGAAGGTCTTCTGCGACAAATCCCCGATCCAAGCGAGGAGCAGATCAAAACTGCGCTGGGGGGCAATCTGTGCCGCTGCACGGGGTATGTGAAAATCATAAAATCGGTTCAGATCGCGGCGGCGGAGATGAGGGCATGAACCGGGCCGTGGGTCAGCCCGTACCGCTGGTGGACGGGATCGAGAAAGTCACCGGCAAAGCGCTTTACACCGCCGATCTGGACAGCCGCGATGCGCTGGTCGGGCGCATCCTGCGTGCGCCGGTCAGCCACGGGCGGATCACGCACATCGATACCAGCGCGGCAGAAGCGCTTCCCGGTGTCGTGGCCATCGTCACGGGCGATGATTGCGCCCTGACCTATGGCGTGATCCCGATCGCAATGAACGAGTATCCCATGGCGCGCGACCGCATGCGCTATCGCGGCGAACCGATTGCGGCGGTGGCCGCAGTGGATGCCGGGACGGCCCAGGCCGCGCTCGATCTGATCGATGTCGAAATCGAGGAGCTTCCTGCCGTCTACACCGCCGCTCAGTCTCGCGCACCCGACGCCCCGCAACTGCATGACAACAAGCCGGGAAATCTGGAGCGGGAGGTTCATCACACATTTGGCAATGTGGCCGATGGATTCGCCGCGTCCGACTTGGTGCGCGAAGAAGTCTTCGACTGCGCCGAGGTCAACCACGCCCAGATGGAGCCGCACGCAGCACTGGCCGAGTATGACGCGGTGCGCGACCGGCTGACATTGCATTCTGTCACGCAGGTGCCGTTTTACGTGCATCTGATGCTGGCGCGCTGCCTGGAAATGGATTCCTCGCAAATCCGGGTGGTCAAGCCATTCGTCGGCGGCGGGTTCGGTGCCCGTACCGAGACCCTGAATTTCGAGATTATCGCCGCCCTGCTGGCCCGCAAGGCCGGTGGAAAAGTCATGATGCGGCTGACGCGGGAAGAGACTTTCCTGACCCATCGTGGACGTCCCAACACTCAGGTCAGACTGAAGCTCGGCATGACAGAAGCGGGCGGGATTACCGCCGTCGAATGCGAGGCGGTGATGGCTGGCGGTGGCTATGCCGGATACGGGCTGGTCACGATCCTTTATGCCGGGGCACTGCTTCACGGTATCTACGATGTGCCCAATGTCAAATATGACGGCTACCGGGTCTACACCAATCAACCGCCCTGCGGCGCGATGCGCGGTCACGGCACTGTGGATGTGCGCCACGCTTTCGAATGCCTGCTCGACCGGATGGCGCGCGAACTGGAGCTGGACCCGTTCGCTGTGCGCCGTGCCAATCTGCTGAGCGCACCGATGTTCACCGCAAACGGGCTGATGGTGAATTCCTATGGGCTGGGCGAGTGCCTGGACAAGGTCGAGAACGCAAGCGGCTGGGCCGGGCGCAAGGGCAAGCTCGGGCCGGGACGTGGGCTGGGCATGGCCTGTTCGCACTATGTTTCGGGAGCCGCGAAACCGGTGCACTGGACCGGCGAGCCCCATGCCGTCGTTTCAATGAAGCTTGATTTCGACGGATCGGTGACCGTGCTGACCGGGGCGTCTGACATTGGCCAGGGTTCGAGCACCATCGTCGCACTGGCTGCGTCCGAAATACTGGGCATCCCGCTGGCACGCATCCGCGTGGTCACGAATGACAGCGTGATTACTCCCAAGGACAACGGATCGTATTCCAGCCGGGTGACCTTCATGGTTGGCAACGCCGCGATCGACGCCGCCAAGGCGCTGCGGGAAAAGCTGGTAGCGGCGGCCGCCAAAATGTTGGAGGTTGCGCCCGAAGACGTAGAGTGCGAGGGGGAAACCTTCTTTCTGCGCGGCAGCAGTCAATCGGAACTGACTTTTCACGGCGTGGCCATCGCCGCGCTTGCCGCAGAGGGCACGATCACCGTCAAGGGCACATTCTCGACCCCCGTCGAGGCGCAAGGTGGCGGGCATCGTGGCGGTGCTGTCGGATCGACCATGGGTTTTTCCTATGGCGCGCAGGTGGTTGAGGTCGCCGTGGACCCTGACACGGCCCAGATCAGCATCGAGAAAGTCTGGGCGGCTTTGGATTGCGGCTTTGCCATCAATCCGCTTGCGGTCGAAGGCCAGATCGAAGGGTCGGTCTGGATGGGCATGGGACAGGGTCTGTGCGAGGAAACCCATTACATCGGCGGCCTGCCCGCCCATGCCAACCTGACGGATTACAGGTTCCCCACGATTGCTGAATCGCCCCCCATCGACGTGCAAATTGTCGAAAGCATCGACCCGCTTGGCCCGTTCGGCGCGAAAGAGGCGGGCGAGGGCGCGTTGTCGGGGTTTCCTCCTGCTCTGGCCAATGCCGTCGCCGACGCTCTGGGGCTGGATTTGAATTTCCTGCCTCTGACACCGGATCGGGTGCAGGAGGCGCTGACGAAACTCAAACGCGCCAACCGCCGGAAGGAGGCCGCGGGATGAGCGAAGTCTTGCCAAAGTTTCAGCTTCTTGAACCGGGAACGGTCGACGAGGCCGTCGCGAACCTGCGTGACAATCCCGGCGCCTTGCCCTGCGCCGGGGGTACCGATCTGATCGTCCGGTTGCGCAAGGGGCTTTCGGAGACCGGGACACTTGTGGACCTGAACGGCGTGGGCGAGTTGAGGCGGGTAACCGCCCCTAACGGCGGTCTGCGCATCGGCGCGGGGGTCACCTTGGCCGAATTGGAAGCGACACCGGCGCTCGCGTCCTATCCCGCCATTCTCCAGGCCGTCGCAACAGTGGCCGGTCCAACCCATCGCGAAACCGCCACACTGGGCGGCAACCTGTGCCTGGACACGCGCTGCGTTTATTACAACCAAAGCCACTGGTGGCGGAAATCGAACGGATTCTGCCTGAAATACCTTGGAAATATTTGCCACGTCGCGCCGAAGGGAAGCCGGTGCCGCGCAGCGTTCAGTGGCGATATAGCACCCGCGGTGATGGTGCATGATGCCTGGATCGAGATTGCCGGGCCGGAAGGCTTGCGCAAGGTGCCACTGTCGGAATTTTACCGCGAGGATGGCGCGGATCACCTTTGCCTGGAACGCGACGAGATCGTGATTGCCGTCCAGCTTCCCGCGCCCGGACCGGTTTCAGCCTATCGCAAGGTTCGGCTGCGCGGGGCGGTCGATTTTCCCCTCGCCGGTGTAGCCGTGGCGTGCTTGCCGAGACCCAAAGGGACGCGATTCCTGATTGCCGTGACCGGTACAAATTCTATGCCGGTTATGGTCGAGCTGTCCGAGACGCTGGAAAAGGATGACGATGCAGGCGCCTTTTTCTCGAAGCTGGAGAAGCAGGTTCAGAAATCCGTGTCACCGCAACGCACCGGCACGCTCGCACCGCATTATCGCAGGCTGGCCGTGGCGGCTCTGGCGAGGCGAATGGCGCAGGACATGCTATGAGCGCGGATGTCCCCGGTCGCCATTGGCGGGCGGATGACGGTTTGCACGTGGACACACGCGGGCTGGGCCCTCCCGACCCGATGGTCGCGATCCTGTGGCATCTTGAACGCCCCGGTCAGCGGGGGCCGGTCACAGCCTATCTGGACCGCTATCCGGTCAATCTGTTCCCCGAACTAATGGAGCGTGGCTGGCTTTGTCAGGTCGAGCACCATAACACAGGCGCGGTCACGCTGGTACTTCGGCTCGGCGAATGACCTCGCCCAACAGCTTTTTGGGTGGTGCTCAAGACCGCCTTTTGCCCGCCTCGATTCCATTTCGTTTCTTTCTGACAGCCGCTGTGTTCCACGTACTGGCCTGGATCACACTGTTTCTCGCCGCCAATCAACTCGCCTGGTACACCGGCGGTCCCGGCCGCGTCCTGGCCTCTCTTCATCTCGTCACTCTCGGTGTTTTCGCGATGACAGCGATCGGGGCCAGTTATCAGCTCTTGCCGGTCGTGACGAGGCGTCCGCTGCTGCGCGACTGGCCCGCACGACTGAGCTTCTGGCTTTTCTTGCCTGGCGTTCTTGGATTGGCATGGGGCATGGGCGCTGTCTCGCCGCTGCTGATGCAGGGAGGGGCCATTTTGGTTGGTGCCGGTCTTGCCGTGTTCGGCGCGCTCACCGCTGACAACCTGCGCCGGGCGGGCAGTCTGCCAGTGGTGGCCGCCCATGGTTGGGGGGCGCTGGCGGCCCTGGTCGGGTTTGCGGGTCTGGGCATCCTGCTGGTGTGGGACATGACGGGCGGTTTTCTGGCAAACCGCGCAACACTGGCCCTGACCCACATGGTGCTGGCAAGCTACGGATTCATGGGATTGCTGGTGCTTGGGCTCGGTCTTGTACTGATCCCGATGTTTGCTCTGTCGCGTGCCGCCCCCAAGCGCCTTGGTTGGGCGCAACTGGCATTGGCAGGTTTGGCTTTGACCGCCTATTTCGTCGGTGGGATCTCCGGCGCGGCACCACTACGCTGGCTGGCGCTTCTGGCCGGGTCCATGGCGATTGCGGTTTACTTCTGGACCATGCGTCTGGTGCTCGCTGGCCGGATGCGCAAGCGCCTCGGCCTTTCCTTCCTTCTGATCCGCGCGTCCTGGGGATTTCTGGCGCTCAGTCTTGGCCTTGGTGGACTGGTTCTGGCCGGGGTCGGCGGTCCCAGTCTGCCAGCCCTGTTCGGTTTTACGCTGATCGCCGGTTGGTTGCTGACGTTCCTGCTGGGCATCCTGCAGCGAATCCTGCCCTTTCTCGCCTCCATGCATGCCAGCGGCAAGTCCGGCCTGCCCCCGCCACTGTCGAGCCTGACTGCGGAAGTGCCGCTGCGGATTCACGCGGTCTTTCATTTTGCGGCACTGGTAACATGCGCTGGCGGGATACTGCTGGACATGACGCTGCTTGTGCAGATCGGGGCCGCGCTCGGGGTTGTCGGGGCGCTGGCTTTCCTGGGATTCGCGGTAAACGTGGTCCTGAAACTGCGACTGGAACAACAGACCACCTGAGGTCTCGCATGGCTTCTAACTGCTTGCATAATCTATTCTGGTATTATAGTACTAAAATAGCAAAATAGATCATTTCGCGAAACGGAGAGCCGACATGAGCTTCACACGGCGCACTGCTGAACTGCTTCACGAGGATCATCAGGCCACGATCATCGTGATTGAAGCCCTGGATCAGCTAATTGCAAAGGCCAGACGCAAAGCCCCGGATGTCGCGGACCCGCAAGTGCGCAAGACACTGCTGAGTGCTTCGACCGCAATCGAGGACGAGATCAGCAATCACTTCGCGTTCGAGGAGGAGGAGCTTTTTACCCGCCTCGAAGACATGGGCGATGTCGGGATCGGTGCGCATCTGCGCAGCGAACACGCTGCGTTGCTGCCCCTTGGTCAGGAGGTTGCGAGCGGCGCGCGCGAAGCGCTTCAAAGCGGTTTTTCCGATTCAAGCTGGCCACCATTCCGCAACGCCGCCGCCGAATTGATCGAACGCATGTTCTCTCACATCCAGAAAGAGGAAATGGCGCTGCTTCCAGCACTTGAAGATCTTCTGGACGCTGAAACCGACATGGAACTTTCCAGCGCTTATGCCGCGTCCCACGGCTAGAAAGTGAGGCCCCAGATGACCGACCATCCGTCAGAAATTCAGATGAAACCGCTGACACCCGAGGATCTGGAGGCCGTGATCGCGATCGACAGCGCAACCTCTGGCACATCGCGCCGCGGCTATTTCGAAAAGCGCCTGACAGCCGCCATCGAGCGTCCACAGGACTACGTTTTTGTCGGGCTGTCGGCAGAGGGCGTTCTGGCAGGTTTTGCCTTTGCCCGGATTGTCAGCGGAGCGTTCGGCCAGACGGGCGCGGCGGCCTCGCTTGATGCCATTGGTGTCAACCCGAATCAGGCCGCGCGGGGATTTGGCCACAAGCTGCTGGCGGAAGTCGAGGCAGTGTTGCGCCACAAGAGGGTCAGCATTCTAACCAGTCAGATCGACTGGCCACAGCAACCCGTGCTCGGGTTCATGGCCCATGCCGGATTCAGGCTGGCACCCCGAGTGGTCCTGACAAGAACCACCGAAGAAATCGCACTGGATCTGGAAGTCGAGGAAGAGGTCGAGGAACTTGATTACAGTTCTCCCAACGGGGACGCCGAAAATGCCCTGTCGCGGGACCGGGTACCGGTGCGCACTATGACCGAAAGCGATCTTGGCAAGATCGTGTCCATTGACGCCGCCAGCATGGGTTTCGAGCGACGAGATTATTTCACCCGCAAACAGCACGAAAGCCTGCACCAAAGCGCCGTGCAGGTCTCGCTTGTTGCCGAACAGGACGGATTTCCGGTCGGATTCATCATGGCACGTGTGGACTTTGGCGAATTCGGCCGGACCGGGTCCGAAGCCGTGATGGACTCCATCGGTGTGGATCCCGGCTTTCAGGCGCAGGGCGTCGGTCAGGCCCTTATGGCCAAGCTGATTGCCAATCTGGGAATACTGCAGGTCGAAACCGTGCGGACCGAGGTCGACTGGGACGACACCGCCCTGATCGGGTTTTTCAGCAGCGCCGGTTTCGTGCCCGCGCAACGCATCCCGCTGGAAAAATTTCTTTAACGGAATAGCGTCGAACGGCGATGCGTCTGAAGATCGCGCCATGAAATGCCCTGAAACCGGAACCCAGAGGAACGTGTCTGTCTCATGGCATTTCCGCTTCGGTACATTGTTGACCTACCGAAACTTTTTCGGTGGTGTGCACGTTCGGTCAAGGGTGGGCGATGCCTCGTCCGGCCAAGGCTGGCACATTGCGTTCGTTCGCGCGCCCAAGTACTCCGTCCACTCGGCACGCCAAAACTTGAAAAACCCAACGACTATCGTCCTGCGGGATGTCCCAAAACGCGGTCAGCGCCCTGGATCACATCATTCTTCTTCTGCTGGCGTCCCTGATCGTCGGCGCATCGAAAGGCGGGCTGGCGTCAGCGGGTGCGCTTGCGGTGCCGATCCTGTCGATCTGGATGGACCCGCTTGTGGCCGCCGGACTCCTGCTGCCGATATTCATCATCAGCGACGTGGTCGGCGTGTGGCTTTACCGGCACGAGTTCTCGACCAGGAACGTTCTGCTGCTGATCCCTGCGGGATTGGCCGGTGTTGTTCTGGCCTCGTTTCTGGCACCCTTCGTCTCGTCCACCCTTGCCGCGATGGCGACCGGGTTGATCGGGTTGGCCTATTGCGCGCAGGCGGCCGCAAAACACTTCCGCAAGCAGGATGCGGCGGTGCCTTTTCACCCCCTCAAGGGTGCATTCTGGGGCGCGCTCACCGGTATGACCAGCTTCATCTCGCATACCGGCGCACCGCCTTTTCAAAGCTTCGTGCTGCCCCAGAGACTGCCCAAGATGAAATACGCCGGAACCAACACCCTGGTCTTTGCGGCGATCAATCTGTTCAAGCTCCCCGCCTATGCCAGTGTCGGCATGATGACGGGCTTCAACTGGCCAACAGTTTTGTCGATGGCGGTGGTGGCCTCGATTGGCGCGGTTCTGGGCCGACGGCTGTCACAATGGCTTCCCGAGCGCGCCTACTACCTCGCGATCCAAACCCTGCTGTTTGTGGTGTCGGTGTATCTGGTCGCAAAAGCCACCGGCCAGCTGATGTGACTGCATACGCCGCGAACTCGACACTTGAACCGAGTCGCTATCAGGTAAACTGCCAACCGGCACGATGCAAAACCGGTTACGCTCTTCTGCCGCCCCACATGTTCGTCAATGCCAGCTACAGGTCGAAGCAACCGGGCATTTTCAGCCCAGTTGTCCTGCAAGCTTCCCTCTGCCAGTCCCGGCTAAGGCGAAACCCACAGAAGGATCATGCTCACCAGTCCCCATCCTGCGATGAGGGGTAGAACAATCCAGTATTGCCGCTCTTTCGGCAGGCTCCATCCCGGCGCGCCACGAGCGGCTTGGACCGTCGCCAGGGATGCGATCGGCCAATAAACGGTCGCTCCAAGTCCGGCCCCGAGAACAAGAATGGCCCAATCGGTCGCAAGATAGTGCCCGATCAATCCAAGTCCCAGCAACGGCGTGTAAAAGACAAGATCTGCAAAGGCCAATCCCCACCAGAACGCAGCGCCGACCTGTGTAATTTGCTCGGCGGGCTCCTGCGTGCCCATTTTCACGCCAAGCGAATAGCTGAATGCGGCGGTGCACTGGGCAAAAACCAGATAGATGACAAGGGCCCAGCCCGGCAACTGAATGAACCAGAATGAGGTGTCAGCCATGGCAATCCCCTTTTCCAGCTTTTGGACGATTCTCCGCAATGGCCGTCGCAAGCTTGGACATCCTACAACAGCCTGGGCGAGGTTGCGCTGACTTGTATCAACGACATGTGCGCGTCGGGAACAACGAGTAGCGGGCCGACAGTGACTACCAGCCCGCTTGGCCTCCCACTATCAGACGCAAGTTAGTGCAGAGCGTCATATTTGGCCTGCAATTCCTCCTCGGATTCCTCCCAGTCGGGATTCGGCACGATGCAGGCTTCGGGGCAGACGAGTTTGCATTGCGGCTCATCCTCTTCGCCGACGCATTCGGTGCACTTCATCGGGTCGATGATATAAACCGGGTCGCCTTCCTTGATCGCCTCGTTCGGGCAGACCGGTTCGCAGGCATCACAAGCGGTGCAGGGGTCCACGATCATTAGAGCCATTGTTGTTCCTCCATCTTCTTGTCTCAGGATGCTTTCAGCAAATGTCCGCTGGATGCCAGTTTGTCAGAGCGGAATGCGCCCCACAATGCAGCGCCGATCGCGCCCGCGTAAATCGAATCCGGGTGGTTGACGACTGTCGCTGTCAGACCCTTCATCTTGGCCAGTTGCTCGCGCATGGCCTCGCACAATCCTTCGTCCAGGGCCAAGCCGCCCGTCATCATAATCAGGCCGTCCCGGACACCGATGGATTTCAGCAATCGCGCCAGCCGGCTGGCCATCGACAAATGGATACCTTTCAGGATGTTGGGCGAAGTGATTCCGCGCGACACCATGTTGATGACGTCCGTTTCAGCCAGCACCGCACAGATTGACGACACTTCCTCGGGATCATCCGATTGCATCGACAGCTTGCCGATCTCGTCCTGGGCAATCCCCAGATAGCGGGCGATATTTTCCAAAAACTGGCCCGAGCCAGAGGCGCACTGACTGGTCATCTTGTAGTTGGTGACCTTTCCCCTTTCGTCGGTAATCATCGCCCGCCCATGAAGCGCGCCGCAATCGAGGATGGCCACCGTGGCCGGGTTCAAAAACCGCGCGCCGCGTGCGTGGCTGGTCATCGAGTAGAAGTGCCCGGTGTGAAACGGGATTGCCTCGCCCTCGCCGGTGGTGGCGACATAGTCCAGATCGGCCTCGGCCACACCTGCATCCGCCAGCGTCTGCTCGAAGGCTTCGCGAGACAGTTGCATCGGATCGCGCTGGCGAATGCGCAGAGTGCTGCGCGCCAGCCATTCTTCCTTGCCGTCCTCGACCCGGAAGATCACCGCCTTGACGGCCCCGGTGCCGACGTCAATTCCTGCTGCCAGGGTCATGCGTCCACTCCTTCCATACGGCCCTCGGAGGCGCGGCGGGCAAATTCGGCTCCGCCCAGTGCGCCGGTATAGATCGAGTCCGGATTGATGTTGATAGTTACGTCACCGTAATTCTCGGCGATAAGCTTCTTCAGCTCGCGCACCGCCGCCTCGTTCTTGGCGACACCGCCGGTAAATGTCATCTGGTCGGCTACTCCGCCCGAGCGCGACAGGATCGAGACTGCCCGCAGGATGATCGCGCGGTGCAGGCCGGCCAGAATATCCTCGCGCTGTTCCCCCAGCGCCAGACGGTCGCGCAGTTCTGCCCCGGCAAACACCGTGCAGGTCGAGTTGATGCGCGCGGGCTTCTCTGACTTCATTGCCATCGGCCCCAATTCATGCAGGCCCATGTTCATCTCGTCGGCGATATAGCCCAGATACCGGCCACATCCGGCAGCGCAACGGTCGTTCATCTGAAAATTCTCGACGATGCCACGCGCATCCACCTGGATGCCCTTGGTATCCTGACCGCCAATGTCCAGCACCGTGCGGGTCTTGGGATACATCATATGTGCGCCAAGACCGTGGCACAGGATTTCCGAGCGGATATGCTCCTTGGAGAACGGCAATGTCACCCGGCCATAGCCAGTGCCGACCAGGTAGGTTTCTTCCAGTTCGATATCCAAAGCGTGTTCGGCCTTGCGGATCAGTTCCGAGGCCAGCCCCATGCCTTCCTGCGACACCCGCCCCAGCGCCTTCTTGAATTTCGCGTTCAGCGAACCCGACGGTGGGCGGTTTTCGACGGCGATGATCGACTTGTCATAGACATTCAGCAGAATGTCATAGGGGATGCCGCTTTCGCGCCCGACTTCTTCGGCCAGGGCCAGATAGCGCGAGCCTGCAATATCCCTAAAGAAATCCGACTTGCGCTCGGCCTCCGGGCCGAACATTGCCGCCGCTTCGTCCCGCAAACGACGGAAGACTTCGGCCAGCGCGGCCTTCACGCCGTCCCCGGTGGTCGCGAAACGCTCTCCGCGCACAAGCTTTGTACAGGTCTCTTCCAGATCGCCCAGCTGTTCCAGAAATTGTTCCAGCCGGAACGAGCGTTCGAGTGCGCCCAGAAAATCCTCGACCATGTCGGTCAGTGTCCCGGCCGCTCCGAATTCGCGCCGGAACAGGGTGAACCGCGCGTCGATCTTGGCTTCTTCGGTGGCCACTGAACAGGCGGTTGCGTAGTTCGAGCGTGAATTGGTGATACCGCGCCCCAGGACGCGCTCTTCCTCGTCCATCAGAACCGCCTTGGTGGTGGTCGAGCCGAGGTCGATGCCTACGAAAGTCTTCATGCCGCTGCCCCCGCACCACTGCGTTTCTGTTCGACCATCTGGAAATAGCTTTCCAATCGGTTCTTGACGTTTGCCGCCGAGAAATAGCGCGGATCGACCAGATCGGTTTCGATGAAGGCCGCCGGTTTGCCGGTGCGCTTTTCGACCTCGCGCATGATAAGAAGCTGGCCTGCCGAAAAGCTGTTGCAGCTCTTGATCGAGTTGATGAGCAACCCATCGGCCTCGTATTCATTGATATAGTCCGACAGCATGTCGATGCGCATTGGCAGGCTGCGGTTGGTGTAGACGCCCAGGCAGTATTCGGCGAGCGATTCCAATGGCCTGTCGGGATCGTGACGGAACCCGTAATCGTATGTGCCACCAACCTTGGTATAGCTCGACGCAACCACGGTCGCGCCTTCGTCATAGAACATCTTCCAAAACTGGCGGAAGCTGGTGTAGTTCGGCGGGCCTTCGACGACGAGACGATATTTCTCTTCTGACATCGGGCCGTCAGGCGTAACCGGACCCAGCCCCTTGGCCAGACGCTCGTCCACCTCTTCACGCAGGAAGCGGTAATAGTCGATGGCATCATCGGTGCCCCGGAACGCGCCGAAGATCGGCCCGATATAGTAGATACCGCCGAAATAGGCGTCGATGGGCGACGGCTTGTTCTTGCCGGTTTGCAGGATGTAAACCAGATCGTCCTCGGCCTGGGCTGATTTCCTCAGATATTCACGCAGACGATCAATATCGAACTTGACGCCCGAGACCTGTTCCAGCGTCGGGATCACGTCCTCTTTCAACTGTTTGACCATGTACTGGATCATGTTGGGCGTGACCTTGCCGTCCGCCATATAGGGCGTTTGCAGGAAGATCGTCGGGCATTTGTATTGCTCGCGCAGCAGCTCGAACCACTTCAGGAACGTGAAACAGCCGGTATAGGACAACAACAGCACATCCGGGTCGGGCAGCTTCTTGCCGTTGGGACCGATATTGCCTTTCAACATCATGCCGATGTCGGATTTGACGTAGGTGCAGACATCTTCGGAATGTCCCGCACGTTCGGCCTCCATGATATAGGCCCCTGACTGCTTGCGCAGCCCGGACTGGATCGCGTTGACCTCCGGCAGATTGTTGACCAGATCGAAGCACATCAGCAGTTCGTTCAGATTGCCCGGCACGAAGGTCGAAGCGACCTTGGCCCCGGCCTCTCCCGCGCTGGTCAGGCGGTCGTAATGGGCAGCCATCATCTGCTTCTGCTTTATCATCGAAGCGTCCTTGAGGACATCGGCGGGTTGAGCTTTCACAATCGAGGGTTTCATGCTGCGCTCCACAATTTGATTGAGTCGACAAAGGTTCCGGCCTGTTCGCGGATCGGCTGCATCTGGCCGGAGTTCTCGGCGTATTTGAACGCGATGAAAGGAATGTCGGCGGCTTTCAGAACGTTTTGCAGGATCGGGCGATCCAGAAGCGCGGGATCGCAGAAGCTGGTCGAGGCGAAGATCACCCCTTCGGCCCCGGTTTCGCGCACTGTACGAACCAGAAACTGCCCCTTCTCGGCCTGATCGGGTTCATATTTCGCCGCCGTGGACATCGACCTGTGCAGGAATGCCTGGCTGAGATTGTGGACCGGATCGCCTTGCGTCGGCACATCGTCCAGAAGCCAGCGGCTTATGAGAACGAAGTCGTCATCGACAATGTAGCAGCCCGACAGTTCCAGCGATTTTATCAGGTTCAATGGGGGTTGTTCGCAGAACATTCCGGTCAGGACCACGCGGCTGTTGTCCTTGATCGGGCGCGCTTCGGCCATCGCGGCAGCAACGTAGTCGCGAACCAGTTGCGTGTGTTCTTCGACCGGCAGCAACAGTCCGGCGCGAAGGACAAGGTATGCCTCTGACGCAGGGGCGTTCCAAGGCTGGGCGGCGCGCAGAGAGTAAAGCTCGTTCACCGCGCGGCGGTTTTCGTTGTAAACTTCGATCGAGGCGCGAATGTCGTCATCGGTGATCTTTCGGCCCGCGATCCGTTCCAGATCGTGCAGCAGTTCGCGCATCTCGCCGGTATAGAACACCCCGCCGATCTCGTCGCGATAGGTCTGCGGCACGTCGAAATACTTGACGTAAACCTCCGGAAACAGCATTTTCCACATGCCCGAAAGGTTGCGGATCACGTCGCAGATCGACGGGAACATCATACCATCGACGAAATCCAGCCGCCCCGACACGCCCAGTTCGATGGTCGAACGTGGAATACGGCAAATATAACTTTGGTAGTAGGCGTCGCCGTGGATCACCTCCAGATTGTCACCGCCGCCCATGATCCCCAGGGGCAGCATTCCCGCCGCATGGATCAGTTCACGCGGTATATAGACCGGCATATAGGCGATCACCTTGCGGCCGGGTTCGGCCTCTTTCCACTCGCGCGCGGCGGTGAATCTCAGATCGTCGTAAAGCGCTTCGCAGCGGGCGACGATGTCGGTAGCGGTTTGTGCAGTCATCTGTTTTCCCACTTTGTTGGACGCTTTTCCAGAAAGGCCTCTAGCCCTTCGACCGCGTCACGTGTTGCCATCAGATCATTCAGGTAAAGCGCTTCGACCTCGTCGAGGCGCGCGGACATCCGGCGCACATACTCTTGCCGCGCCGCGCGAACTGCCCGCCGCAGCGAGCTTGCGCTTTTCGGCTTGAGATGGGTTTCAACCCAGGCGACAGCCGCGGCCGTGGGATCGTCGGAAAGGTGGTCAATCAACCCCAACGCCTGCGCGTCCGTCCCCGAAACCAAGCGGCCCGAGTAGAGCAGGTCTTCGGCTTGCGCCTGACCCATCCGTTCCGGCATCAGGCACGAGGCTGCGGGCGCAAAGACACCCAGCAGCATTTCGGGTTGACCAAGACTGGCGTCGGGCGCGGCGAAGATCATGTGCCCCGCCATCGCAACCTCCAGACCACCGCCCAGGCACTGGCCCTGTACCGCAACCAAAACAGGAACCGTAAATCCCAGCATTCGTTTTATCAGGGCATGAAGCGCCGCCAGCATCGCGGCACAATTTCCCGGAAGGTGTTCTTCCACCGAGGCCCCAAAGCTGAAGTGCCGCCCCTCGGCCTCGACCAGCACAGCGACCAGAGCACGGTCATCGGCATGAGCCGCCAAGGCGGCATCGAGCGCCGCGATCATCTCGGCATCAACGATGTTTGCCTTTGGCCGGTTCAGGCGCAGTCGCAGCAGCGTGCCACCGAGATCGGTGCTTATGTCGAGCGGTGTGCTCATTTACGCACCCCGGGCATCATGTCGTCGATGAAATCCGGGGTCCACTTGGTGCCCTGGGCCAGTTCGCGGCGCAGAGCCGCGAAATCGACCTCGCGCCCGACCTCGCGGTTACCCTCGTTGAAAGCGCGGAAGCCCATATTGGCCTCTGTCATCATGTTGCCCGCAAGCCAGGCGCGCGAGTTTTCCTTGTTCGCGTTCCACGCGTTCAGCTTGGGTTTGCGCAACTCCTCGACCGATTTCGTCGTGCAATCGGGGAAGGTCATCAGCAATTTGCCGCACAATTCGTCGACCTTGGCGTCCAGGGCGCTCAGATCCATCTCGCCGCGCTTCATCAGCGCCTTGCCTTCGGCCAATGCCGCGCCGGTCTTCAACTCTCCATGCAGCAAGCGACCCATGAAATCGGTTTTCATTTCGGTTTCGACCAACGGATTTGCGACGTACTCGCCATCCACCTTCAGCCCTGGAACAATGTCCGTCAAAATGCCCAGCCGCAGCGCCTTTTGTGCGGTGAAGCTTTCACACAGCACGCCGGAATTCATCGCTTGTTCGCAGCCGATCATCACGGGAAGGAAATCCGTCGATCCACCGATTGCGGCTGACCCGTGTTTCGGCCCCGCCTGCCCGAACCGCGCCATGTCCTGCGCGACCGAGAAATCGCAAGCCATGCCGATTTCCTGCCCGCCGCCGATCCGCATGCCGTTGACCCGGCAGACCACGGGCTTGTCGCAGCCCAGAGTGGCCGAAACCATGTCGTTGAACAGGCGCATGTACTGGCGATACTCGTGCGGGCGACCGGCATAGTATTCGGCGTATTCCTTGGTGTTGCCACCGGTGCAGAAGGCCTTGTCGCCCGCCGCCGTGAACACCACCGCATTCACGTCGCGCATGTTGGAAGCCGCGCGGAAGGCCAGGATCACG
>Ga0316205_10003260_pt1 | contig 15571 bp, 18 predicted proteins | sample 3monthpyrite_MG_FD_204941 | JGI IMG/M metagenome (GOLD analysis project Ga0316205, IMG submission 204941) | Microbial mat bacterial communities from mineral coupon in-situ incubated in ocean water Damariscotta River, Maine, United States -... | ecosystem: Environmental > Aquatic > Marine >... | reverse complement strand
TACCATTCAAAAAAGCGGACGATTTTGCCAATCAGCCAGCCATGATTGGCGGTGAGGGCTGTGTGGGCAAGCAGAAACGGAATCCAGATCGAGGCCAACAGCATGGCGGCAAGCGCGCCACCGCCGAGCCACGCGGCCTGATGGCTGCCTTTGCCGCCCTCATCGAGTTGCGTGACCACCCATGTACGCGGCGCTTCAGGATAGCTTAACAACAAAGTGAAAACCCCGATACCGGCATGGAGCGCGGTGGGCAGAAGGGTGGAGCCGAGCATGAAGGCGAGCCACCACATATCCTGTGGGTTGTTTTCGAGATCGCGAAAAAGGCCCGTGAGGTTCAGCAGTTGCTGGCCATCGGGTGGGCGGACGAGGTGGATCCAGGTGATCGCGGCCATGCCAAGCGCGGCGAAGATCGCGATGCCACCGATGGCGTCGACTATGGCCTCTCGCCAGGTGAGACCGTTGAGGCCGCGGCGCAGGAGAATGCGGGTAAGGCCGACAGAGGCGAAATCGGCGATGGCATTGAGGATCGGGAAAAGGCCGAGGAAGATCATCAGATAGGCCGCAAGATTGCGCCCCTCTGGCTGCCAGAACCAGAGCACGATGGCTGAATACGTGACCAACAAAAGACCAAGCCAGACAAGCCTGGGCATTGGGCCCGCGCGCCGGGATTCAATGCGGTCCAGCAGAAATATACTGGCGCCTGCGACGGCGACTGCGACCTCAGGTGGAACACCGAACTGACGCGCAGTAATTAGCCCACCAAACAAAACCACGGTGGCGCAGATAAACGATGGAACCCGCCACCGTGGTTTTGACACTATCGAGAAAATGTAAAGGCCAGCCAAACTCACCAGTCAAATCCCCATAAAAAGCCGTGCATTTTGACTGCCCATAGGCACCAGTTCAACTCCGCCAAACCGTAAGGGGCTGCCTGCGATCCATTGCGCCACAAAGCTGAGGATCGGGTAGGCCACGGCCAGAAGCATCATTAGGTCAAGCAGGCCGAGGCTCCACGCCTTTGCACTGTCGCTTTTATCCGCTTCGATCTCTGGCCCGGAAAGGCGCGTGTCGACCGCGTCGAGCAGGCGGGTCATGACGCGGTGGTAGCGCCGTTTGCCCCGGTCCTGTGTCAGAAAGCCGATCCAGCGTTTGCGGTCAGCGTCGTCGCCAGCCAGCGACTTGCCCCACGGCGAGACGAAAAACAGAAAGAGCCACAGGGCAATTGGGACGCTCCAACGCCATTGCGGCCCGAACGCCCATTGAAATGAGTCCCACAGAAAATCCAACCCAACGCCCCGTCACTATCCCGCGCGCAGGGTATGAGCTTTGGTGCAAAGCGGGAACCCCTATAGGTGTTTCGTCCCGTTGCATTGTGGTCGATGCCCTTCGCCGACCCGTGCGAACGCCTGTCCTTTCCCCCGCGCCCGGATGTGGTAGGCTGCCCGCGTCAGAGCGATGAGGAATCAAATGGCTGAACCGGAAGAGGACAGGGTGTCGGGCCGTATTCATGGCGAGCAGTTCGAGGCCGAGCCTGACAGTATCTGGATGCGGCTGCTCTATATGCTGATCATCGCGCTGATGATCTCGGTCGCGCAGACGGTCCTGGGCGTGGCCACCGTGATCCAGTTCATCATCATGGCTGTCACCAAGGATCCCAACCCGCGGCTGGCCGAGTTCGGCACCGATCTGGGCATCTGGATCGCCAAGGCGGCGCGCTATCAGACGGCGGCGAGCCAGGTGAAACCCTGGCCCTGGACCGAACTGGATTGAACGCGCAGGGCGCTCAGGCCGATTTGCTCTGTATCCCGTGGATCATTTTCAGAACCGTGCGATAGGGCGCGAAAGGGATCAGCCATTGCAGCTGGATCCGGCGTTTGGCCTCGTTGATCACCCTGAGTTTGCCCTTGAGCATCGCCTCATAACCGATCCGCGCCACATCGGCGGGCTCGGCCGCGTGGGTGGAGGGGCCGGCCAGCGGCGTTCCATCCAGATCGGCGGCGGCGACAAAGCCGGTATCGACAAGGCCCGGCTCCAGCGCGGTCGAGGTCACGCCCGCCGCGCGCATCTCCTGATCGAGCGCCATGGAAAACGAGCTGACAAAAGCCTTGGTCGCGTAATAGGTGGCTTGCAGGGGCCCGGGCAGATAGGCGGCGGTGGAGCTGACCTGGAGGATCCTGCCCTGCCCGCGCGCGGCCATGGCCCGGGCGGCATGGTGGCTGAGCGTCACCAGCGCCTTGACGTTGAGGTCGATCATCACCAGGTCCTGCGCCAGATCGCGGTCGATGAACCGGCCCTGACCGCCGAAGCCTGCGTTGTTGATCAGGATATCGACCGGTTTACCGAGCGCCTCGACCTGATCCCACAGCGCGTCGGCCCCGCCCGGTGCGCCCAGATCCAGCGCGATGGTGTGCACGGTGACGGAATGAGCGGCCTCAAGCTCGGCCTTCAGCGCCAGCAATTCGGCCTCGCGGCGCGCGGTGATGATCACATCGCCGCCACGGGCGGCATGGATGCGGGCAAATTCGCGGCCAAGGCCGGAGGACGCGCCGGTGATGAGGGCAGTATCGGACATCGGAGGCTCCATTTGTCAACGGTTGTTGACGTGGCATTTAGGGCGACTGCGAGGGCCTGTCAACACTTGTTGACATAATTTTTCTGCGGGGCTAGATCAATCCCATGGGAAATGCGGAAACAACGCGGGAAAAGCTGCTGGTGGCGGCGCGCGAGGCGATGTGGCGGCGCGGCTATGCCAATGTCGGCCTGCGCGAAATCGCACGCGCGGCCGGTGTCGATGTGGCGCTGATCTCGCGCTATTTCGGCGGCAAAAAAGGGCTTTTCGAGGCGACGCTGGAGGGGGCGTTCGATCTGGAGGGGCTGTTTGACGACTCAGGAAACGACCCGGTCGAGGTGATCGCACGCGCCATTTCGGTGCCGGTTTCGGACGCTGGCGCGCCCGACCCTTTGCGTTTGCTGATCATGAACGGGGCCGACCCGGAGGTTGGCCCGGCCTTGCGCGCGGGTTTTGAGGCCGGGTTTCTGGGCCGGTTTCGCGCCAGTTTGACGGGCCCCGAGGCTGCTGCGCGCGCAGCTCTGTTTACCGGTGTTCTGCTCGGTCTGGTTCTGGCGCGAAAAAGCCTGGCGTTGCCGGGTATGGCCGATGCCGACCCGGATGAGATTTTGCGCCAAAACAGATATGCCCTGTCGGCGATGTTGTCCTATCGGGGCGACGGGCAGGGCTGAAACCCCGAGGGCGGATGGTCGCCCGCCGCAGAGTAAACCTTTTTTGGGCTGTTTCCGGGCGCTGTTTGTGCGCTAGGATTCGACGAATTGCAGGCAGGGAGTGCAAGACATGCGCTGGATTATTCGCATCATTGGCGTGCTGGTATTGGTGGTTGTGCTGGCCATCGCCGCGCTTTTCCTGATCCCGGCGGAGCGCATCGCGGCGCTCGCGGGCGATCAATTCGAACGCGCCACCGGGCGCAGTCTGGTCATTTCGGGCGATGTCAGCCCCTCGATCTGGCCAAGCCTTGGCATCCGCGCCGAAGGGGTCGAGATCGGCAACCCGGTCTGGGTCACCGACGGCCCGATGCTGCGCGCATCGCGGTTGAATGTCGGCATCGGCCTCAGCGCGTTGTGGGGCGGGGCCATCAAGGTCCAGCGATTTGAACTGAACGACGCGGAGATCGTGTTGGTGCGGGCGGCCGATGGTGCGGTGAGCTGGGATTTCTCTGAAGGCGCGGAGGGTGCCGCGGCCGATGAAACAGCCCCCGGGGGCGGCAGCGGCTTGGAAAATTTCAGCCTCGATATCGCCGAGATCCGCAACGGATCGCTTATGTACCGCGATGACGGCGCAGGAACGGATGTCACGGCGACCGGGATCGACCTGACGCTTCGCCTGCCCTCGGCGGTCGGTCTGGCCTCTTTGCAGGGGCAGGCGACCATGAACGGGGCCGAGATCGGCATCGAGGGTGATATAGACGGCGTCGGGCCGTTGATCGAGGGCGAGATCCGGCCGGTCACCTTGGCGGCGCAATGGGATGGCGGCGAGGCCGGATTTGATGGCCGGATCGGGCTTGCCCCATTGGGGGGCGAGGGGGCTTTGACGCTGGATGCGACCGATCTGGGGCCGATCATGGCGTTGGCGGGGCAACCGGCGCTGGAATTGCCGCGGGGGCTGGGGCGGGACCGGATCGCCGCCGACGCGAGGGTGACGCTGGCCAGCCAAGGTTCGGTCCATCTGCGCGAGGGCAGCTTTGATCTGGATGGCAACCAGGTGGTGGGCGATGTCGACATCCTACCGGGCGATGACCGGCCGATGATCCGGCTGCGGCTGCAGGGCGGTGGGCTGGACCTGAGCGGGCTGAGCGAGGCCGAGGGCGGCGAGAATGCGGATGCTGCCGCACCTGACGGTTGGTCGCGCGAGGTGATTGATGTGAGCGGGCTCTTTGCCGCCGATGCCGAGGCGTCGCTGGTGCTGGAGGGGCTCGATCTGGGCCTGGCGACATTGGGCGCGGTCGATCTGCGCGCCACGCTGACGGCGGGGCGGCTGGTTCTGGATCTGCGCCAGATCGCGGCTTATGGCGGATCGGTGAGCGGGCAATATGTGGTCAATGGGCGCGGCGGGCTGTCGATGGCTGCAGATGTCAGCATGCGAGAGGTGCAGCTGGCCCCGTTGCTGACGGAATTCGCCGGGTATGAACGGCTGGAGGGCACCGGCAGCGGCGCGGTCAATTTTCTGATGGTCGGCAATGATATGGATACGCTGATGAACTCGGTCTCGGGCGCGGGCAATGTGGAGTTCGGTCAGGGGGCGATCCTGGGTCTCGATATCTGGGGCATGATCCGCAATCTCGACACCTCCTATCAGGGCGAGGGGTCGCGCACTGTTTATGACAGCCTTTCCGCCAGTTTCACGATGGCCGATGGCGTGTTGAGCAACGAGGATTTCCTGATGGACAGCTCGGTCGGCCGGGTCACGGGCGCGGGCACGGTAGGCATTGGCGCCCAGGTGCTGGATTACACCGTGACGCCCGAGGTTCTGGCCGGGGAGGCCGGGGGCCTGCGGGTGCCGCTGCGTATCTCGGGGGCCTGGAGCGATCCCAATTACAGCCTGGATCTGGAAACGCTTGCCGGTCAGGAACTGGAGGGCCAGATCGACGCGCTGGAGGGGCAGGCGAGCGAGGCCGTGCAGGGCGCGGTCTCGGATGCTCTGGGGGTTGAGGTTGAGACCGTCGAGGAGGCCGGGGATGCGCTGGAAGAGCAGTTGCGTCAGCAAGCGGCGGACCAGTTGCAGCGCCTGTTGGGCGGCGGCAATTGAGGCGCTACCCGGTCCTGATGCTGGTGGCACTTTTGGCGCTGGCGGCCTGTGGCGGATCGGCCCGGACGGCCCCCGCGCCCTCCGTCCCTGCCGGCGAGCCGCCGCTTTATCCCAACGAGACCCCTGAATTGCGGGCGCTGATCAATGAGTATGCCGCGTTTTATGATGTGCCGGCGGCGTTGATCCATCGTTCCATCGACCGTGAAAGCGATTATCGGGCCGATGCCCGCGCCGGGCCCTATTATGGGCTGATGCAGATCCTGCCGCAGACTGCGCGCACCATGGGCTATCGCGGGCCGGCCTCGGGATTGCTGGACGCTGAGACGAACCTGCGATGGGCGGTGAAATATCTGCGTGGGGCGTGGCTCTTGTCGGATGGCGATTATGACACCGCGATCAGCTGGTATGCGCGCGGCTATTACTACGAGGCGCGGGACCGGTGTATGCTGGTTGAAACCGGCCTGGCCGAGCGTGAGTTTGGCAATTGCGGATGACGTGCGGCGCTGTTTGGCTGAAGCCAAAGGCACCCCGCCCGCCGTCCCGGTGCGGCCCTGACGCTGTTACGGAAAAATCAGGAGCTCACGAGGCACCCCGAAGTCAACGCCCGGCGGCGGTTTTGATCAGAGCAGAAGTCGCGTCCACGCGATGCATCCTGCCGCACCCGTTCAAACATGTGCTTTAGCTTGCCGCAGGCACGGCCTGACGGTCCTCGTCTGCCACGGCCGGTTCGGCGCTGTCATCCTCGACCGGGGCGGGGTCGGCCTCGACGATGTCATCGGCATCCGTATCCGCGTCGGCTTGTGATACGGAGCTACGATCCTCCAACGCGCCGACGATCAGTGGCAGCATCGGGGCCGTAGCCGCAAGGGCGGCGGCGCTTTGCGGGGCCTCGATCCAGCCAAGCGTGTCGAACCGCTCGCAGGCCTCGCAGATCGGTTGCCAATCGGCATGGACATGGCCGCAGGCCTCGCAGGTCCATTGCGGCCCGCGTGAGGCGGTGACGGCCTTGGCCAGCCAGGCGCGCACCAGGTGGTCCTCGCCTCCCTCGCCGCGTTCGATCGCGGCCATGATGGTCAGCGACCGCGCGGTCGGCGCGGTTTCCGCCAGATCGCCAAGCGCGCGGCGCGCGGCGGCGTAATCTTCGGCCGCGATATGCAACTCGGCTTCCAGCAGCTTGACCTCCGGGTCGCCGGGATGGCGGGCAAAGAGCACCCGGAACCGTTTCAGCCGCTCGGCCGGTGTTTCCTCCGGCACGATCTCGGCAAAGGCCGCGGCCAGATCGGGATGCGGGGCGCTGTCCCAGGCCTTGCGGATCGCCTTGGTGGCAACGCGCGGCTTGCCTTCCTCGATTGCCATGCGCGCGGCCATCACGGCGGCGGGCACCAGCGCGGGCGACAGGCGGTTGGCATCGGTGGCATCGCGGCGCGCGGCATCGATCTGCCCTTCGGCCAGCGCATCGCGGGCATGGGCCAGCGCCAGCACCGCATCGCGCCGCTTATGCACATCGCGCGGCAGACTGCCCGATTTCAGCTTGGCCGCCAGCGTGGTGCGCGCGCCCGACCAGTCATCGGCCCCTGCCTGCAGGCGCAGCAGCGTATCCTGCACCTCGATATGCTGCGGACGCAACAAAAACGCCTTCTCCGCCAGCTTCATCGCGGTTTCGGTCTCACCGGCCTCCAGCTTTTGCCGCATCAGCCCGCGAATGCCGACAAAGCGGGTGGCATCCTCCTGGACCAGCGCCTTGTAGGTTTCGGTGGCCTTGGCGGTGTCGCCGGCCATCTCGGCGGCTTGCGCGACCAACAACCGGGTCAGCTCGGGGTGGTGCAGATAGCCCTCGGCGCGCTCGGCCTTGCGGATTGCCAACCGCCCCTCGCCCGAGGCCAGCGCCAGCATCCCATCGGCCAGCGCCTGATAGCCCTTACGCTCGGCGCGGCGGTCGAAATAGCGCGACAGCGCGGTCTCGTCGCCGTTGAAGAACCGCAGCACCGCCACCAGCAACCCGGCCAGCCTGAGCACCACCCAGACCGCCAGCAACAGCAGCAACGCGGCGATCGCCGCCGATAACGGGGTCAGAGCAAATTCGCGCCCCGCCACGGTCAGCAAAACCACCTGGTCGGTTTCCATCAGAATGCTGACGCCAAAGGTCAGCGCCACCACCAGCAGGATGAATATGACGATCTTGAGAACCGACCACAGCATCATTGGTTTATCCCCCCTGGCGCGCCGCATCCAGCGCGGCGGCAAATTCGGACATGGCGTCAGTGGCGGCAATCCGTTGACCCGCATCCGCAACCCAGGCGGCCAGAGCCTCCTGCGCGGGTGCGGGCAGGGTGGCGATCTCGGCCAGGGCGGCGGTTACATCGCCGCTTTGCAGGGCGGCCTCGGCTCGCGAAAGGATCGCGTCGGGGCTGTCGCCATCCTGCGGTTCCAGAGACCGGCCGCCGACCTGGCTTTGCAGAAACGCCGTCACCCGGTCGATGGCCCCTTCGCCCGCGGTTTCGCGGATTGCGATGGGCAGGGCCGCGCGGGCCGCCGCGGGAAAGGTCGATTGCAGATCATCTAGCGTCGGCACCCCGGTCGACGCGGCTGCCCGCAAGGCCTCGGGGACAGCAACGCCAGAGCCCGCGGCGACATCGTCCAGTGCCCCGGCAAAGGGCGCGCCGGTGGCCACGGCGATCTGCAGCTGGCCAAGCGCGGCCTGCGCGGTGGCACCGCCGACGCGGGCCTCGGCGCGGGCTTCGGCGGCGGCGATACGGGTCTCGGCGGCGGCGGCGATGTCCTGGATCTCGGTGCTCAGGGCGGCGTTCTCGGCCTGCTGTGCGGCGAGCGTGTCTCTTTGGTCCTGCAACGCGGCCTGCATTTGCGCTACGGCGGCGGCGATGGCGGCGGAATTGTCGCCCGCCTCACCGGAACCGGCGGGCAGCGTTTCCAGATAGGTCACCCGGTCGGTCAGGCCCTGCAGGCTTTGGCCATTGGCCGCGATGCCCGCGCCAAGCGCGTCGATCTGCGTCGCCAGCGGTGACAGATCCACGGGCTCGGGCGCACCCGGCAGGGCGGCGATCTGCGCTTCAATCGCGCCGGTGCGCGCGGACAATGCGGTCAGGGCACCGGTCTGCTCCTCGATCTGTTCGGACAGGGCCGCAAGCGGCGTGTCGATATCGACGCTTTGCGCGGGCAGATAGCCCAGATAGGCCGCGCCATAGCCCAGACCGGCGGTAATCACCCCGCCCAGAAGCAGCGGCAAGAGGCCGGGACCCCGGCGCGTTTCGACGATCTGCGACGCGGGCGTGTCGGTGGCCGGGGCTGCGTCCACGATCTCGGCCTCTTCGATCTCGGATGTTTCGGGGGTCGTGCCGTTTTCTTCGGTTGCGATCTCGTCTTCGGCTGGCGATGTCGTGCTGTCGGCCACGATTGAATTCCCTTCTATTCGGGCCGGATGCGGCGAACCTTCCGCCAAGGCCCCGAGTCAGCGTTCAAATTGGCATGGCGGGCCGGGCAGGGCTAGGGGCAAAGTTGTCTCGCCACGGCAATCAGCATGGCTGCGCCGGTTGGTGCGTCGCTGATCGTGGCGCATGCCCGCAGGGCCGCGGGCAGGGCCTCGCGCGTGGCTTTGCTGATGCAGGGCAAGGCGGTGTTGTCCAGATCCGGCGCGGCCCGGGCAAGCAACGCGGCGCTGCGCGGCGAGAAAAGCGGCGCTATGACGCGGCGCGGGCCGGCCAGGGCCGCGCGCGCCGAGGTGGCCATCGGCAGCGCCGCCTGATCATAGATAACATGCCCCGCCGCCCGCAGCCCGGCATCGCGCAGCCGCGCCGCCAGATCGCCGCGCACAAAGCCCCCGTGCAAATGAATGAGCGGCCCGGCAGGGTGCGCGTGCAGGATGAGCGCGGCCAGATCTTCGACCGTGCCATTGGCAGATATCGCATCGTATCCCGCCTGACGCGCGGCTTCGGCGGTGCGATAGCCGACACAATAGGCGCGCCGGCCCGCGCCCGCGCCCGCGCGCGCCGCCCCTCGCACGCCGTTCTCAGAGGTAAAGATCAAGGCGGCATCCTCGGGCATCGCGGGGGGCGGGCCGGTCCACGTGATCTCCTGCATCGGGGCCTGCATCACCTCTGCCCCGGTGCCGAACTCGACCTCGCACAGCGCCGCAAAGCGGGCCGCTTGCGCGCGGGGTCGGGTCAGCAGGATCAGGGGCGTGGCATTGTCAGGCATGGGGCTGAGTGTTACCTGCGAGGTATCCGAACTGCAATCAAAGGCCCCCCTTGTCCGACCACCTGACCATCCTCGGCATCGAAAGCAGCTGCGATGATACGGCGGCGGCTGTTTTGCGCGCCGATGGCGACGACGCGCGGCTTCTGTCCTCGATGGTCAGCGCCCAGACCGATCTGCATGCCGCCTTTGGCGGTGTCGTGCCCGAGATTGCGGCCCGCGCCCATGCCGAGAAGCTTGACCTGATGGTCGAGGCGGCGGTGGAGCAGGCGGGCATTGCGCTTGCCGATATCGACGCCATCGCGGTCACCGCCGGGCCGGGCCTGATCGGCGGGGTGCTGTCGGGCGTGATGTGCGCCAAGGGGCTGGCGATGGGGCTGGGCAAGCCGCTGATTGGGGTCAATCACCTGGCCGGTCACGCGCTCACGCCGCGCCTGACTGACGGGCTGGGCTTTCCCTATCTGATGCTGCTGGTCTCGGGCGGACATTGCCAGTTTCTGCGCGTGGGCGGCACCGAGGAGTTCACCCGCCTAGGCGGCACCATCGACGATGCCCCCGGTGAGGCCTTCGACAAGGTCGCGCGGCTCTTGGGGTTGTCGCAACCCGGCGGCCCCGCCGTCGAAGCCGCCGCCCGCGACGGCGATGCCACCCGGTTCAAACTGCCGCGCCCGCTGCTGGACCGGCCCGGTTGCGACATGTCCTTTTCCGGTCTCAAAACCGCCGTTCTGCGCCTGCGCGACAGGCTGGTGGCCGAACAGGGCGGGCTGCACAAGGGCGACATCGCCGATATTTGCGCCGGGTTTCAGGCCGCGATGCGCGCCGTGCTGGTCGAGAAATCGCGCCGCGCACTGGTGGGGCAGGCGGATCTCACCGGCTTTGCCGTGGCCGGAGGCGTTGCCGCCAATCAGACCCTGCGTGCAGCCTTGCACGAGGTTGCCATGGCCCATGACCTGCCCTTCATCGCGCCGCCGATGGCGCTTTGCACCGATAATGCCGCGATGATCGCCTGGGCGGGGCTGGAGGCCTACCGCGCCGGGCATCGCGATGACATGACTCTGGCCGCTCGGCCGCGCTGGCCACTGGACCGGACCAGCGCGCCGCTTTTGGGGTCGGGCAAAAAGGGGGCCAAGGCATGAACCGGATCGACATCGCGGGCGCGGGCGCTTTTGGCACCGCGCTGGCCATCGCGCTGGCGCGCGGCGGGGCCGGGGTGACGCTTTGGGCGCGGGCCGGCGCTGCGGATATCGACGCCGCCCGCGAAAACGCCAAGCGTCTGCCGGGCCACACCCTGCCCGGCACGGTCCGGGTCACCGGCGACCTGTCCGATCTGACCGCAGATATTCTGCTGCTGGCGATCCCGACCCAGAAACTGGCCGATTTCCTGGCTCTGATGCCGCCCCGCACCGGCACCATCCTGTCCTGCGCCAAGGGCATCCACAAGGCCACCGGCCAAAGCCCTTCGGCCCTGATCCGCGCGCATGCACCAGAGGCCACCACGGGCGCGCTGACCGGGCCCAGCTTTGCCGCCGATATCGCCGCCGGCCTGCCCACGGCGCTGACGCTGGCCTGCGCCGACGAGGCGCGAGGGGCGGCGTTGCAGGACCGCCTTTCGACGCCCATGCTGCGCCTTTACCGCAGCACTGATCTGGTCGGCGCGGAACTGGGCGGTGCCCTGAAAAACGTCATCGCCATTGCCGCCGGTGCCGTAATGGGGGCGGGGCTTGGCGAAAGCGCGCGTGCCGCCCTGATGGCGCGTGGCTTTGCCGAAATGCGCCGCGTTGCCGCCCTGAAAGGCGCGCGCGACGAAACGCTGGCGGGGCTCTCGGGCTTTGGCGATCTGGTGCTGACCTGCACGTCGGATAAATCCCGCAACTATCGCTATGGTCTGGCGCTGGGCGCAGGTGCGCCCGCCGATCCCGACATGACCGTCGAAGGCATCGCCACGGCCGAGGAACTTTCGGCCCACCCCGATCTCGACACGCCCATCGCCGCCGCCGTCGCGGCCCTTTCGCGCGGCCAGATCACGGTCCAGGATGTCATCGCCACCCTTCTCAACCGCCCCCTCAAACCGGAGTAAACCGCCCATGCGCTATGCCCTGATCTGCACCGACAAACCCGGCCACCTGAGCGTTCGTCAGGCCAACCGCGCCGCCCATGTCGCCTATCTCAAGGAAACCGGCGTCGAAATGGCCGGCCCCTTTCTGGATGCCGGGGGCGAGATGTGCGGCTCGCTGATTGTGATCGAGGCCGACACCCGCGCCGAGGCCGAGGCCTGGGCGGCAAGCGATCCTTATGCCGCCGCGGGCCTCTTTTCGGATGTCCGCATCGAGGCCTGGAACAAGGTGATCTGAGATGGCGTATTGGCTCTTTAAATCCGAACCCTCGACCTGGTCCTGGGACGATCAGGTCGGGCGCGGCGCGGCCGGCGAGGAATGGGATGGCGTGCGCAACTATCAGGCGCGCAATCACATGCGCGAGATGGCCGTGGGCGACCTGGGCTTTTTCTACCATTCGCAAAAAGAAAAGGCGGTGGTCGGCGTGGTCGAGGTGATTGCCCCCGCCCACCCCGACAGCACCACCGAGGATGAGCGCTGGGAGTGCGTCGATATCAGAGCGGTCAAGCCCTTGAAAACACCCGTCGATCTGGCCGCGATCAAGGCGCATCCCGAACTTTCGGAAATGGTGCTGGTGAAAAATTCGCGCCTCTCGGTGCAGCCGGTCACCGCCTCCGAATGGCGGGTGATCTGCGATCTCGGCGGCATTTCCGCCTAGAAATCGCACCGGTCACGTGATGCGCAAAAAAAACAAGGAGGGCTCCGACCCCCCGGAACCCTCCTTTACCCACGCGCAATACCTCGCTCCGCACGTGTTCTATGAGGGTCCACCATACTGGCCGGACAAGTTCGACCTTAGCCGTCCCGCGGCGAGTCCTGCAATCGAATTTCCCGTAGGGTTTTAGGCAAACTTGCCGCGTCTGCCGGCATGGTCAAAGCCGCAAAAGCCAACGCACGAGGCTTGGAAATATCACCGCCGCCCGCAAGCTGACGCTCAGGATCAGCGGGAAAACGGCGTTGTGGCGGGGCCGCCCGGCTAAATTTGCCAGTTTGCGGGCGCAGTAATCCGGGCTCAACACCGGGACCGCGGCAGCGAGCTTCGGCATCTTTTCGATCACGCCGGGATTGTTGTCGAAATATTGAGACGCGATCCGGCCAAAGATGACATGGCAACTGCGCACCCCCGTCCCGGCCAGATCCTGCGCCAGAGCCTCGTGAAACCCGCGCACCGCCGCGCGCGCCGCTGCGTAGCCCGCGCTGGAGGGCCAGGGCAGGATCGCGGCGGGCGAGTTGATATGCAGGATCACCCCGGATCCGCGCGCCAGCATCGCCGGCAGAAACGCGCGGGTGGTCAGGAAATCGGCAAAATAGGGAGCGGCCATCATCGTGGCGGCCTCGTCCGGCGTGGTCTCGGGGACTGTTTTCCAGCCTCCGGCACCCGCCGCATGCACAATCACATCCGGTGCCCCCAGCCGGTCCAGCACCCGGCCCGCCACGGCCCCGATCTGATCGGACTCTGCGGCATCGGCCGGGGCCGCCATGGCCGCCGCGCCCAGATCGCCCGCCAACCGCTCCAGCCTGTCGGCTGACCGGGCAATCAGAACCACGCGATAGCCGCGCGCCACGAATTCGCGCGCCGCGGCCTCGCCGACCCCGCTCGACGCCCCGGTGATGACGGCGAGCCTCTTCACAGCGGCATCCGCGTCTCGCACCGAGATTTCGCGGCCCACGGCAGCATCGCGGCGTGGCGATGAGACTCGCGCCGCCATTTGCTGATCCCGGAATGCGGTTCGGCGTCGCGGTTCTTGATCGGCATGGCTCTGGCTCTCTTGTGATCGCGGGTTCAGAAACGGCAAAAAGGGCCCGCACGTCGTGACGGGCCCTTCCAATCACCAGCGTCCGGCGGGTCTCAGCCGTAGACGCTTTCCTTGCCGAAATGCTTGGTCAGCATGTAATAGACCACGGCGCGATATTTGTTGCGCTCGGATTTGCCATAGGTCTCAATGGCCGATGCAATCGCCGCGTCCAGCGCAGGGCCATCCGTCAGGCCCAGTTTCTTGATCAGAAAATTGTTCTTTACTGTCTCAAGCTCGGCCGGTTGCGAGCCTGCCACGGTCGAGGCGTCGGCATTGTAGATCGCCGGGCCGCAGCCGATGGTCACCTTGGTCAAAAGGTCCATATCCGGCGTCATCCCGCACTTGTTCCGCAAATCATCCGCATAAACAGCGATCAAATCGTCGCGTTTGCCCATCTCGTGTCTCCCTATCGGTTTGTTGGTTAAATAGCACTTTCCCCATGGATATAAAACGCGGGCCGGGGCGATCTGACAACGGAAAAAATGCGGTTTTTCGCATTCTGCGCAGAAACGCGACCTATTTGATGTCGGATTCGGCGTGGACGAGGGGGTGCCGTAACGGCAGCGTCGATCGTAACGCGACCCGAACGGGAGGCCCCCCGCGATGCCCAATGCCCTTTCCGCCGATCAGATCGCGACCTATCAGGCCAACGGGTTTCTGCATCCGGTCCCGGTTTTCGACCGCGCCCGCGCCGCCGCCCTGCGTGCCGAGGTCGAGGCGCTGGAACGCGACCATGGCCCCGGGGCCGGTGGCCATGACCTTGCGCAATTCTTGCGCGTCAACGGTCAACTGGTGATCCCACTTCTGGCCCGGATCGCCGCCGATCCCGCCATCCTGGCCCCGGTCACCTCGATCCTGGGGCCCAATATCCTGGTCTGGTCGGTCGAGCTGTTCATCAAGGAGCCGGGCACCAGAAAGACCGTCTCATGGCATCAGGATCTGACCTATTGGGGCATGGGCGAAACCGATGAGGAACTGACCGCCTGGCTGGCGCTGTCGGATGTGTCGGTGCAGGCGGGCTGCATGCGGTTCATCCCCGGCAGCCACCAGAATGCGATCCTGCCCCATGCCGATACATTCAGCGACGACAACCTGCTGTCACGCGGTCAGCAGATCGAGGGCATCGACGAAGCCGACGCTGAATTCGGCCCGCTGAAGCCGGGGCAGATGTCGTTTCACCATGGCCGCACCTTCCACGCCTCGGGGCCCAATATGTCGGATGACCGGCGCATCGGCATGGCCATCCGCTATGTCACGCCCGAGGTGCGCCAGCCTGACATGGCCCGCGATTACGCAATGCTGGTGCAGGGGCAGGACCGCGAGAAGGGATGGATCAACGTGGCCCCGCCGTCGCGCCTGTTCGATCCTGGGGCGCTCGCCCTTTACGATGAAATCCTGAGCGCGCAGGCCGCTGCCCTGACGGCAGGGGCCCAAGCTCAGGTGGACCTCTATGCCACCCCCGATACCGCGAGGACCCGAGCCCGATGACACAGGACAGAAAAGTCAGCTTCACCCAGATGAAAGACGGCACCGCCGCCGATTACGCGCTGCTGGAAGAGCTCGAAAAACCCTATCTGGCGCTCACAGCCTCGCGCGTGATGGATGAATTGCGCCGCCAGGGCGAGGTCACGCTGGAAGGCTACCCGATCACCCGGCTGGAACACGGGCTGCAATCGGGCACGCGGGCCCTGCGCGACGGGGCCGATATCGACTGGATCGTCGGTGCGCTGTTGCATGATATCGGCGATGGGCTGGCCCCGCAAAACCATGACCGGTTCTCGGCCGAGGTGATCCGGCCTTTCGTGCGGTGGGACGTGGCCTGGGTGGTGGAACATCACGGGATTTTCCAGGTGCTCTATTACGGGCATCATTACGGATGGGACCGCAACGCCCGCGATCAGTTCAAGGATCACCCCTGTTTCGAAAGCTGCGCCGAGTTTTGCGAGCGCTGGGATCAATCCAGCTTCGACCCCGATTACGACTATGAGCCGCTGGAATATTTCGAACCGTGAGGTGCCCCTAGATTTGTAGACGCTTTGCCCCCTAACTTTGAGGCTAGGAGGCCGTCATGGGGACAAGCAATTACAGCGACGAGTTCAAGCGGGATGCGGTGCATCAGATTACGGTGCGCGGGT
>Ga0316205_10003259_pt1 | contig 15573 bp, 14 predicted proteins | sample 3monthpyrite_MG_FD_204941 | JGI IMG/M metagenome (GOLD analysis project Ga0316205, IMG submission 204941) | Microbial mat bacterial communities from mineral coupon in-situ incubated in ocean water Damariscotta River, Maine, United States -... | ecosystem: Environmental > Aquatic > Marine >... | reverse complement strand
GCCCGCGCCAGCGGGATGGCCAAAACCACGCTGATCAGCGCCGAAAGGCTGGCCTGAAGCAGCGTAAAGCGGATAGCCGGCCACGCCCCCACCGCCCAGCCACCGGTTTCAGCCTGCGCAAGCAGGGCGATAACCGGGGCCAGCACCAGCACCGCCACCACCAGAATTGCGCCGATACCACAGGTTTTTACCACAGGGTTCACTGGCTCAACACGCGCACCCACTCATTAACCACGGCCTTGCGGCCCGCATCGGAAATGGTGAGCGGGCCAGCCACCGGCGCGGGGCTGATCATTTGTTCAAACAGCGGCGGCAGCGCCACATCGGTTGCCGGATACATCCAGTTGGTTTCGGGTATGACGCGCTGAAAGGCCTCGGTGGTGATAAACGCCATGAACCGGTCGGCCAGTGCATCCTGTTCACTGCCCGCCAGCTTGGCCGCCACTTCAATTTGCATATAATGCCCCTCGCTGAATAGCGCCGCAGATTTGGACGGGTCATCTTCCGCGATCAGGTGATAGGCGGGCGAGGTGGTATAGGAGAGCACCATATCGGCCTCGCCTTCCAGAAACATGCCATAGCTTTCAGACCAGCCCTTGGTGACCGTCACAATATTATCATTCAAGCCCTCCCAGATCCGCGCCGCGTCATCGCCATATGCCGCCTTAACCCATAGGGCCAGCCCAAGGCCGGGGGTGGAGGAGCGCGGGTCTTGTATGATGATTTTAAGGTCGGACTCAGCCAGCGCCTCGAAGCTGGTTGGCACGAGCTGCAACTTTGTGTTGTCATAGACGAAAGCCAAATAGCCCCAGTCATAGGGCAAAAAGGTATCATCCGACCAGTCAACCGGCAGCGCCAACCCCGCAGGCGCAGCGGCAAGCGGCGCAAAAACCCCGAGGTCGCGCGCCTGTTCCATCAGCGAATTATCAAGCCCGAGCACAATATCGGCCTCGCTGCGCGCCCCTTCCAGCCGCAGCCGGCTGAGCAGGGCCGCGCCATCACCCGCGCCGACAAAGGTGAGTGTGCAGCCGCATTCGGCCTCGAAAGCGGCCTTGATCTGCGGGCCGGGGCCCCACTCGGTGATGAAACTGTCATAGGTATAGACAGTGAGTTCGGGGGTTTGGGCCATAGCGCTGCCAAAAGGCAGGCTGAAGGCCGCAGCGAAAAGGAATTTCTTCATGGTCTCTCCTATTGCTACGACGCAAGCAAGATTTGGGGAGCCCCATACCTTCCCTACGCCGGCATGATCCGGTTCAGGTTCTACGGGTCCGCTATCGCGTCTCAGCCCAAAGGCCCCCCGAGGTGGGGCCAGAATACGCCCGCTGCCGATAGAATGCAATAAGCCTGTTGCTCGCTGACATCTGTGAAACACGGTGCGCCCGCAAGCCAAGGCCCGCCGCCCCAAGCCAAAGGCATGAAATAGGGGTTTTGCGCGGCGCGGGCATGGGCTATTGAAGGGCAAAGGGGGAATTTCCATGTCAACGAACAGCTTTGGCCATATGTTTCGGGTCACCACATGGGGCGAAAGCCACGGGCCGGCGCTGGGGGCCACGGTGGATGGTTGCCCCCCCAATGTGCCGGTGGATGCAGCCATGCTCCAGCACTGGCTGGACAAGCGCAAACCCGGGCAAAACAAATATACCACCCAGCGACAGGAGGCGGATGCGGTCGAGATCCTTTCCGGCGTTTTCGAGGGCAAAACCACCGGCATGCCGGTGCAGTTGATGATCCGCAACACTGACCAGCGCTCGAAAGACTATGGCGAGATCGCCCGGAGCTTTCGGCCCGGCCATGCGGATTACACCTATTTCACCAAATACGGCAACCGCGATTACCGTGGCGGCGGGAGATCAAGCGCGCGCGAAACCGCAGCGCGGGTGGCCGCGGGCGGGCTGGCGCGCGCCGCCATTGCCGCGCTTGTGGCCGGTGTTGAAATCAGAGGCTATATGGTGCAGATGGGCGACCGCAAGATCGATCGCAGCAATATGGATATGGCCGAGATCGAGCGGAACCCTTTTTGGGTGCCGGATGCGGCGGCGGCAGTTGACTGGGCCGGTTATCTGGACGGGTTGCGCAAATCCCACAATTCGGTGGGCGCGGTGATAGAGGTGGTGGCGCGGGGCGTGCCCGCCGGGCTTGGCGCGCCGGTTTATGGTAAACTCGATACCGATATCGCAGCGGCGATGATGTCTATCAATGCGGTGAAGGCGGTGGAAATAGGCGCGGGTATGGATGCAGCCATGCTCACCGGTGTTGATAACGCCGACGAAATGCGCATGGGGCCGGATGGGCCGGCTTTTACCTCCAACCACGCGGGCGGCATACTGGGCGGAATCAGCACCGGACAGGAGATCGTCTGCCGGTTTGCGGTAAAGCCGACCTCGTCTATTTTGACGCCACGCAAAACCATTACCAAAGACGGGCGCGAGATCGACCTGATCACCAAAGGCCGCCACGACCCTTGTGTGGGTATTCGCGCCGTGCCGGTGGGCGAAGCAATGATGGCCTGCGTGCTACTCGACCACCTGCTTTTGCATCGCGGGCAGGTTGGCAAAAATCAGGGAATAATAGGAGCTTGATATGTTTGGTTTGAGTGAAATGAACTGGTATGTGGCGCTGGGGTTGAATGTGGCGGGCGCGGCGGCGATTTTTGTGGTGGCATTTTGGCTTTCGGGCTTTGCCAAGCGCCAGATCATAAGAATTGGCCTCAAATACGAGGAGCTGGACGATACGCTTTTCCTGTTTCTGGCCAGTTTGGCAAAATATGTTATTTTGACCATCGCCACCATCTTTGTGCTTTCGCGTTTCGGGATCCAGACCACCTCGCTGGTGGCTTTGCTGGGTGCGGCGGGGCTGGCGATCGGGCTGGCTTTGCAAGGCACGCTTTCCAATCTGGCGGCCGGGGTTATGCTGCTTGGGTTTCGGCCCTTCAAAATAGGGGATTTCGTGGAAATTGGCGGGTTTGCCGGCACGGTGAAGGCGATTACGCTTTTTACCACCGAAATTGCAACCTCTGACAATGTGCAAATCACCATTCCAAATGGCGATATCTGGGCGACCTCCATCAAAAACTATTCTTTTTATGACCGTCGCCGCTGCGATATCGTGATCGGGGTTTCTTATGACACCGACCTCAAGAAAGCCGAAGCGGCATTGCGCAAGGTGATCAGCGCGGATAGCCGCGCGCTTGCCGAGCCCGAACCCTTTGTCAAGGTCACCAATCTGGGTGATAGCTCGGTTGATTTTTCGCTGCGGGTTTGGGCGATGGCCGATGTTTTCTGGGATATGAAATTCGGTTTGCTGCGGGAGATCAAGGAGGAATTTGACCGCCAGAGCATTGATATTCCCTTCCCGACCTCTATCCAGATCGAAATTCCAGGAAAGAACCCCTAGTCGGCAAAATACCGGTGCAAATACTGTTTCGGTAGCGCCGCATACCCCTTCTATTCGCGCGCCAGTGGCAGGGTGATTAGAAAGCGCGCCCCTTCCCGGCTGGAGAGCAGGCGCAAATCTCCTTTCAGGTTGCGCATGATCTCGCGGCTGATCGGCAGGCCAAGCCCGGCACTGCCCGCCAGATTGGCGGCAGACAGGCGGGTGAATTTCTCGAATACTTTTTTGCGGTCATTGACGGGGATACCGGGGCCGTTATCAACCACCGTCACCACCGCCATATCGTTTTTGGTGGCAAGAGAGATGGTCAGGGTCGGGGTATCACCGCGGCCATATTTAACCGCATTGGAAATAAGGTTGATAAAAACCTGCGCGAGGCGGTCGAAATTCGACTTTACCACGAGGGGGGCGTTTAAGAGCTCGAGCCGCACATCTATACCGGCTTCTTCTAAAAGGGCGCTGGTGGCGTTGAGCGATTTTTCGATCACATCTTGCAGGGCGAGCGTTTCAAGCGGTAAATGCCCGCGCCCGCTTTCAAGGTGGCTAAGGTCAAGAATTTCATCGAGCAGGCGGGTGAGGCGCTCGCTTTCCTCCTGTATGATGCCCAAAAACCGCTTGGCGTCGGGCAGCTTGAGGTCTTTTGAATCGCGCAAAATTTCGGAAAAGGAACGGATCGAGGTCATCGGTGTGCGCAGTTCGTGCGAGACCTGACTGAGGAAAGCATCTTTCTGGGCCCCCATTTCGGTGAGCTGGGCATTGGCGGCGCGCAGCTCTTGCGCGGTGCGCTCCAGCCGGTGGGACTGGTTTTCAAGCTGTTGGGAATATTCGAGAATTTGCGCGGTTTCGTCGGCGATTTTCATGAGCTCTCCCACCGAAACCGTGCCGCCCCCCGCCACCTGAGAAACCATTACATGCGCTGATGCCGCCCCGACCGAGCCTGCCAGTTCGCGCTCCAATGTCTGGATCAATTTATCGGTGGCGTCGGGCAGGCCGGTGGGCTTGCCCTGATGGCTGGCCATTTCGGTAAACAGGCGCTGGGCGGGGCCGGTGCCCAAAATGCGCTGCGCAAGGGTGAACAGGTCTTCCGAGGTGGCCGAGCGCGACACGAGGTAAGAACCGGTGGCGTTTTCGAGCCGGAAAACATCGACAAACTGGCTGGACTGGATGCGCTCCAGCGGGCCCGGGCTCGACAATAGCGAGCCAATCACAAAAAACCCGATATTGAAGGTCATCGACCAAAACAGCGAATGCACCAACGGGTCAAATCCCGTCAGCCCGAAAAGCGCGTTTGGTTTCAGGCTTTCAATGCCAAAGGGCCCGGTTTCGATCAGCGATTGTGACAGGATAAACGAGCCTTCAAAGCTTGGCAAAAACAGGGTGTAAGCCCAAAGCGAAAATCCGGCGACCAGGCCCAAAAGCGCGCCGGTGCGGGTGGCACCGCGCCAAAACAGCCCGCCAATCAGCGAAGGAATGATTTGTGCCGAACCGGCAAAGGCGATCAGCCCCATCGAGGCCAGCGCCCCCGAGCCGCCGGTAATGCGAAAATAAAGATAGCCAAGCCCGAGAATGCCGGCAATGGAAAGCCGCCGCGAGCGCAGCAAAATAGTGCGCACATCACCACTGGTTTCGGTTTTTTGCGGTGAAAAGCGCAGCCAGAGCGGCATGATGATATGGTTTGATACCATGGTCGAAAGCGCAATCGCGGCGATGACAACCATGGAAGTGGCCGAGGAAAACCCGCCGAGAAAGGCAAATAGTGCAAGGTTGTTCTGGCCGTTCGCCAGCGGCAGGCTCAACACATAAAGATCGGGGTTCGAGCCTGCGGGCAAAAGCGCATTGCCAACAATGGCGATGGGCAAAATAAACAGGCTCATCAGCAGCAAATAGGCTGGAAAGGCCCAGCTGGCAGTGGCCAGATGCCGCTCCTCGGCGTTTTCAACCACGATCACCTGAAACATGCGCGGCAAGGTAAGAATGGCCATGGCCGAGAGCAGGGTCAGGCTCACCCAACGGGCCGTAAAAATAGTGTCGCCGCGCAGCAATTCGGGCGGGGCCTTGGCAAATATTTCGGTGGGGCCGCCACCAATGCCCCAAACCACAAAAGCGCCCACACTGATAAGGGCCACCAGCTTTACCACAGCCTCGATGGCGATAGCGGTAACCACGCCGTGGTGGCGCTCGTTGGCATCCACATTGCGGGTGCCGAACAGGATGGTAAAGGCGGCAAGGCCCGCCGCCACCCAAAAAGCGGTAAGATCAGCATTGCCGCCGGTTTCAAACACCGAGAATGACAGGGTAATGGATTGTAATTGCAGCGCAATATAGGGGGTTGAGCCAATAACCGCCAGCAATGTGACCAGCACCGCCAAGGAGGTGCTTTTGCCATAGCGCGAGGAAATCAGATCGGCGATCGAGGTAATGCGCTGGGCGCGGCCCACCCTCAGCAGCTTGCGCAAAAGCCACCACCAGCCAATAAAAACCAGCGTCGGACCCAGATAGATGGTGACATATTCAAAGCCGCTGCGTGCCGCCGATCCAACCGCGCCATAAAAGGTCCAGCCTGTGCTATAAACCGAGATTGAAAGCGTATAAACCAGCGGCGAGCGCAGCCAGCCAATGCGCCCGGCTCTGGCCCGGCGTTCTGCCCAGAACGCGATGGCAAAGAGCATCATGGCATAGCCAAGGCTGGCCACGATCAGGATATTGAGCGATAGCATATCTAACCGAGATCAAGCCGCCGCGCCATGGCGCGGGCGACCACCACCAAACCAAACCAAACTCCGAAAATGTAAAGAAAAATAGATGGAAGCCCAAACAGGCTAGCAGGCGACACAAACAGGGTTATCATCGGAGACAACAGCAAAAACGCGCCAAACAGCGGCAGCAATATCGCGCCGTCGCGCAGCTTGCGCTTGCGGTTGACCGATGCGGCGAGGTCCGGGGGCGTCATGCCAGCAGGCCCAGCACATTGGCAATGATTTCAGTGTTTGAAAACGGCTTGGTCATGAAGTGGTCCACCCCGATCTCCTCGGCGGTATCGCGGTCTTTGGTCTGCCCTTTTGCGGTCAGGATCATCACTTTGGGGGTGGGGCTTTGCAGCGCGCGCAGATCACGCAAAATATCAAAGCCGCTGCGGTTGGGGAGCATCACATCAAGGATCACCAGATCCGGCCGCCCGGATTGCACATTTTCCACCGCCAAAGCCCCGTCGGACTGCACGGTCACCTCCAGCCCTTCGCGTTCCAGCAAAAACCGCAAGGACTCGACAATATTTGGCTCGTCTTCAACAATTAAGACACGCTTTCCCAAGCTTTCCTCCCCTTATGCAGCAAGATTAGCGCGATTTGAAAGCAGCGCAAGCGGTTTGTTTTTTCAGCTTTGGCTATATCGGGGCCGACAATTTGTGAGCCAGCGCATAAGGCAAAGCCAGAAACTGCCACGTGTTTGCCGCAAAAGTTGAATTGCACGGCGATAATGCACGGTTTTTAGCAGATTGTTAACCAATTTAAGCGACAGCTAACAGCCTCGGGGGCAAGGCATAAAACGGCAAAGCCGGAAGGAAAACGCGGTGAAAGCGTGTTTGGCAAGTGATGGTCGCGCTTATTAAGCATAGGGTTGCGGTGGCGCTTGGCAATCAGGCGCTCAGCAGCCTGACCAATTTTTTGTTTCTGCTGTTCCTGATACGGGTGCTCAGCCCGGCTGAATTCGGCCTTTATAGCATCGGCTTTGCCATATTGCTGGGGGCCGGCGCACTGGTGAACGGGTTTTTCATGATCCAGATGGTCACATTGCTGCCCTCGGTGCCGGTGGCCGATCAGCCGGAGTTCGCGGCGGGGGTTTTGGCGTGGTTGGTGCTGGCGCTGGCGGGGGCAGGTTTTTTAACAGCCATCGCCGTGCTGGTTTTTCCGGCTTTTGCGGCTTATGCAGGGGCGCTGGCATTCACTATTTCGGCGTTTTCGCTCAAGGAATTTTTTATCCGCTACTTTTTTTCGACCGAAAAAGGGCATTTGAGCGCGGTGATGCTTCATGTGGTGCTGGCGGCAACGCTTTTGGCGGTGCTGGGGTTGCAGCCGCAGGGGCTGTCGGCGACGGGGGCGCTGGTTTTTTATGGTGTGGCCCATGCGGCGGCGGTTTTGGGCGGGCTTATGATGGCCCGTTTACCGATTGGCAGGCTTACACCCGCGATGCTGCGGCATGTAGGGTCGGCAATAGTGCCGGGCGGGCGCTGGGCCACGGTGTCAGCCATGATCTACACCATCAGGGCCAGCGCACACACATTTATCGTGGCGGCGATTATCGGGCCGGTGGCCGTGGCGCAAATGAATGCGGCAAGGGTGCTGGTCACCCCGGCCACCATCTTTATCCCGACCCTGTCAAATATCCTGCTTCCCGCGTTTTCAATGCTGGCGCGGGAAAGGGGTGTCGCTGCCGTGCTGCCGCAGGCGCTTGCGGCATCATCCCGGATATTTCTGGTTGCTGCCGCCTATTCGGCGCTGTTGCTTTTGCTGTGGCCTGTGGTTCAGCCGGTGTTTTTGGGCGCGGCCTATATAGATGCCTTCTGGATAGTGGTGCTGTGGGGCATTTTTGCCATGGTGCTGGCGCTGCGCAGTGGCCTTGAATGGGGGTTGCAGGCGCTCAAACAATTCCGGCCGATTTCGTTTATCAATCTGGCGGGGGCCGGGGCTACGGTTTCGGCGATCTTCGTGCTTGGCTATTTGGGTGGTGTTTCGGGGGCTATTTCGGGGGCCATACTGGGTGAGCTTCTCACGCTGGCGCTGCTCTTTATCGCCTTTTCCCGCCTAAAGCACGGCGGTGGCTGATATGGACCTGACCAACCGGCCCCAGACAGAGCCGCCAGATGCAGGCCCGGCAGGCAAACGCTTTCGGCCGGGCAGCGCCAAAAAACGGACGCAAAAAAGGACGGGTGGCAGAATGACCGCGGCAAAACCATCATCACCACAGCTGATCATGTTTCTGGGCCCCGACGGGGCCGGAAAATCAACCCTGCTGGCCGGGGTTGAGCAGGCCTTGACGAGAGCCGGGAAAAGCTGGCGCAGCTATTATTTTGCGCCCGGGTTTCTAAAGCGCTATCGGCCAAAACCCGGCCAAACCATCACCGAAAATCCGCATGAAGGGCGGCAATATCCGCCGGTGCTGGTATTTGCCAAGATCGCGCTTTTGCTGCTCGAGTTTTTGATGGGCATTCCGCGGGCACGTCGGCAAAACCGCCTATTGCTGTTTGACCGCTATATTTTTGACATTCTGGTCGACCCGCGGCGCTATAAAATGGGCCATGTGCGCTGGTGGATGAAATTAATGCTGCGCCTCGCCCCGCGCCCTGATCTGACGGTGATGATCATCGCGCCGGCCAAAACCATTCAGGCCCGCAAGCAGGAGGTTTCCTTTGCCGAAACCGCACGGCAAATCGAAAGTTACAAAGCCTTGGCCGCCGCATTTCCGGGTAGCCTGATTATCGAGAATAGCGGCGCACCGGAAGCGGCGGTAAAAACCATAATGCACCGGATATTGGCAGCATGATCGATTTATCGCCGCTTTTTGGCAAGCCGGAATCGGGCGCGGGCGCGCTTGAATTGCGGGTGTTTCCGGCCAGGGGCCAGCCGCGTTGGCTGCTGGAACCCCGCTTTCGGCGACCTTGGCACCTTGAAACCTGGCCAAGGGTCAACCGGCGGGCACGGTTGATTTACAGGGTGGCGCGCGCCCTGGGTGCGGTGGGGCTGCATTTGCCCTCGCGGCGGCTAATGGTGCCCTGTGCCGCAAGCTCGGCCTATGCGCGATTGCGGCAGGAATACCCGCATTTGGGGGTGTTTCTGGGCACTGCCGGACGGGATAGGAAAATAGTGGTTTTTGCGGCAAGCCGGAGCGCATCGGTTTTTGTTAAAATCCCGACAGGTCCGGAGAGCGAAAAGCTGGTGGAAAACGAGTTTTTGGCGCTCAGCCATTTGCAAAAACTGCCAACCCTCGCGCCGATGCTGCCAAAAGCCAAAAAGGTAGCCGGACATATGGCCACCGAGAATATGGCCGCCAGTGGTGCGCGGTTTGGCCAATTACCCCAAAGCCGGATTGCCGAAGTGCATGATATTTTGTTTGAGGCCCATCATGAAAGCCTGCCGCTGGCTGATTTAACCGCGACATGGGTGCAGGCAGCGCCCACAGCCCCAACCAGCCCCGCGCTTGGGGCTTTGCTCGGGGCCAATGCCGCCGCTTGCGCCCGCTTTCTGGCCGCCTGGCCAGCCGAAAAAACGGTAAGGTGCTATATGGCCCACGGCGATTTTACCCGCTGGAATGTGCTGGTTGCGCCCGATGGCACCCCGCAGATCATTGACTGGGAGCTTTACGGCCTGCGCCCGAAGTATTTTGATGTGATCCACTATACCGTTTCAAGCGATATTTTGGTAAGGCAGCGCCCCGCTGCCGCCATTATGGCGCATTTGCGCGAGATCGGCAGCCGCTTTGCCCCCGGCCCGGATTGGGGGTTTTACCTCGGGCTTTATTTCCTGTTCCAGTCCTGTCGTTATGCGCCCGCCTATGCCGTGCAGCAAGGCCTGCACCCGCAGGCGCACTGGCAGTTGCGCTGCTGGACCGAATGCCTGCAGGAGGTGACCCCCGATGCGTAAAACCCTGGATTTGATGCTGGCGCGATTGTTGAAGCGCGACGTCGCGCTCGACCCGCGCATTTCAGCCAGCTACCTGCTGGCGCGCTTGCTTGGCGCGGCGGTGGCCCTGTTGCGCGGGGGGCTGCTGGTGCGCAAAAAGCTGCTTTTGGGGCCGGGCAGCCGGGTTTATGGCGCGGGCAGGCTCAGGTTGGGCGGTGGCTTGGTGCGCATCGACGAGCATTGCAAGATTGACTGCATGAGCATTGAGGGCATCGCGCTTGGCCGCAATTTCAAGCTTGGCGCGTTTTCCCGCATACTGGCCAGCGGCAGCCTTGCTGACCTCGGTAAGGGAGTAACCATCGAAGATGATGTCGGGATCGGCGAATATGCCTTTATTGGCGGCGCGGGCGGGGTGGTTATTGGCGCGGGCACCATTGTCGGCCAGTATCTCAGCCTTCACCCTGAAAACCATGTTTTTAGCGACCCTGAACGCCCGATCAAAGATCAGGGGGTCACCCGCGCGGGGATCAATATCGGCCCCGGTTGCTGGATAGGGGCCAAGGTTACCATTTGTGACGGCGTGGTTATCGGCGCGCATAGCGTGGTGGCCGCCGGCAGTGTGCTGACCAAAAGCTTCCCGCCGCATTCGCTGATCGGCGGGGTGCCCGCGCGGCTGATAAAACCGCTGCGACCGGAAACAAAGGCGACTCGTGATGAATGAGCCCTTATCGCCGCGCGCCCGGCTTTTAATGCGGTTTTTTGATACGCTCAACAAAACCCCGGCCCGCTATTGCGTGATGAACAATTACGAAGATCTGCCACAGATCATCCCCTCGGATGTCGATATCGCCGTCGATCCGGTTTTTTTTGCCGGGCTGGACCAGATGATATCGGCCTTTGCCGCGCAGGAGCGGGTGGCGGTGGTGCAGAAAATCTGGCACGGCAACCGAAAATGCGCCTATATTCTGGCCACCGAAAAACCGCGCGGCTTTTTGCAGCTCGATTTCTTTGTCGAATTTTCGATCAAGGGCTGCCCTAACCTGATTGCCAGCCATGATTTGCTGGACGGCCGCCGCGCCTATGGCCGCTTTTTCATCCCGCGCCCCGATGTCGAGCGGGTGTTTACCATCATGCGCCGCCTGTTCAAGGATGACTGGGCCGAGCGCCATACCGCGCGGGTGCAGGCGCTGACCGCGCGTATTGACGGCAGGGCATGGCTGCCCGCCCGCTATGCGTGGCTGCAACAAACTATTGATCTCGCCATTGCCGGAGATGTGGCAAGGCTTTCCCGCCAGCGCGCCGAGGGCTGGGCGCGGTTGAAAAAAAGCGCCGGTGCCGGGCTGTCTGCGCGGGCGCGGCTGCGCAATATGCTCTGGCAATCCCGGCGTGGCGTGGCGCGGCTGCGCGATGAAACCGGCAATCTCTCACTGGTTTTCGGTGCCGTTGAGGGCGAGGCAGAAGCGCTTGCCGCGCTGGAAATGGCCTTTCACCGGCGCTTGATTATTGATGAAACATGGCTGGAAAGGCAGGGTGGCGGGCTGAAGCTCGCGGCACGCATCAAGCTGCTCAAACAGCGCAAAGGGCTGGTGCTGCTCCGGCTGGGGGCGAATACACCGCGCGCCCGCAGGCTGGCGGCACTGCTTGGCAGGCTCGGGTTGGTTGATCAGGTTTTATGCGCCGAAAAGCCAACCACAGCTCATGGCTGCAACTCACCCGTGGTGAAGGTCGCCAGCGGGCCCGGTATGATCGAGGCGATACTGGCCACCCAAATTGCCAAAACCAAAATCGCCCTGTCGCGGCGGGGCACCCAGACCAGCGGGCGGAAAAATGGCTAGCAAGCGCCGGAAAATCCTGCTGGTCGCCTATGCTTGCCGCCCCGGCGAAAGCTCGGAGCGCGAAGTCGGCTGGAAATGGGCCACCCTGATTCAAAAGCGCCACGATGTAACGGTGCTGACCCGCGCCAGCCACAAGCCGCATATAGAGGCGTGGCGGGCGGCGCATCCCGGCCTCGGCGCGCCGCCAGAATTTATTTTTTATGATCTGCCCTCATGGGCGATGATGCTCAAAAAGGGCGAGCGCGGGTTGTATCTATACTATGTTTTCTGGTCGCTTTTCGCGATTTTGAAGGCCCGGCGGATAAACCGTGACCACCGCTTCGAGATCACCCATTTTTTGACCTTTGGCACCCTTATCTGGCCGCAATTCGGCTTTTTGATGAACACCCGCTATGTGCTTGGCCCGGTTGGTGGCGGCGAGCGGGTGCCGCTTTCGCTGCGCCGCGCCTTTGGCCCCGTTGGCCAGATCAAGATATTTGCGCGGCGGCTGGTGCAGGCCAGCTTGCGGCTCAACCCGGTCTATTGGGCCAACCTGCACCGGGCTGACCATATTTTGGCCCGCACCCGTGAAACGCTGGCAATGCTACCGGCCCCGATGCGCGCCAAATCGAGCCTGCTGCTTGAAACCGGCGTGCCCGAGGGTATTGAAACGCCAGACGCCAAAGCCGCCTCCGAAGCCCCGCTGGCCATCATCGCGGTTGGCCGCCTGATCACCACCAAGTTCAACCCGTTGCTGCTTGAGGCACTTAAGGCGTTCAAAGACGCATGGGGCAAGCCGTTTCGCTTTACTATTATCGGTGACGGGCCCGAGCGCGCCCGCCTTGAAGCGCTGCGCGATGCGCTTGGGTTGCACGAGGTGGAATTTCTGGGCAAATTGCCCGGGCCGGCGGTGCTGAAAGCCCTTCATCAAAGCGATATCTATTTTTCAACCACCATGAAAGAAGGCGGCACCTGGGCGTTTTTTGAAGCGATTTCCTGCCGCGTGCCGATCGTCTGCCTCAAGGTCAATGGCCCCGATATGATTGTCGGCGATGGCTGCGGCATAAAGGTGCCACCGGGGCGCTATACGCCTACCAAAAACGCACTGGCCGCGGGGTTGCTGGGGCTGGCGGAAAACCCGGCAGTGCGCGAAGCCTATGCCGAAAAAGCGCTTGCCTATATCGAGCAAACCTATGGCTGGCACCACATGCAAGACCGGATCGACGCGGTTTACCAACAGGTCATGGCCAAAAAAGGCGCGGGCGCATGATTGTATTTTGCCATTTGCTCAATGATCGCTCCGGCAGCCCGCAGGTTTTGCACGCCGCCATTGCCGCGCTCGGCAGCAAAGATAGCGACAACCGCCTATATATCGGCAGCCAGGGCCGCGGCGTGCTGGAGGAATGCGACATTCAAACCGAACGCTATTGGTATCGGCGGAGCCGGTTTAGGCTGGTGACCCTGTTTACTTTTATTTTCAGCCAGATACTGCTTTATATCAAGCTCTCCCGCGCCCGCGATATTCCGGCTGATGCGGTTATCTATGTCAACACATTGCTGCCCTTCGGGGCCGCGCTATGGGGGCGCAGCACCGGCCGAAAAGTGGTTTACCACCTGCATGAGGTATCGGTTTCGCCACGCCTGTTGCGGCGGTTTTTATGTGGCATGGTGGGGCGCAATGCTGATCTGATACTTTATGTATCAAAGGATCATCGGGCCCGTTTGCCAATAGCGGGGGTGCGGGCGCTGACCCTGAGCAACCCGATAGCCCCCGCGCTGCATAAAATTGGCGCAGAGACACCCTATTCGCCGCGCCGCGCGGGTGTGTTTACCGTTTTAATGCTGGCATCACTGCGGGATTTTAAAGGGCTACCCGAGTTTTTGCGGCTGGCCGAAAGCCTGCTGGCGCGCGATGATATACGCTTTACGCTGGTGCTGAACGCCACGCAAAGCGAGGTTGGAGCCTATACGGCGGCGGTGAAGGTGCCCGAAAATATTGCCCTTCACCCCCGCACCGCGCAGCCCGCCGGTTTTTATGCCATGGCCGATGTGCTGCTAAACCTGTCGCGGGTGGATATGTGGGTGGAGACCTTCGGGCTTACACTGGCCGAAGCCATGGGTTTTGGTGTGCCGGTAATAGCCCCGCCGCTGGGCGGGCCTGCCGAGATGGTGGAGAACGGGATAGACGGGTATCTGATTGACTCGCGCGATCATGCGGCGCTTTGCGCAGCGCTCATGAAGCTGGCTGATAATCCGGCGCTATGCATGGCACTTTCAGCCGCGGCGCGGCGCAAGGCAGATGCGGTTTCGTGGCCTGAATTTGCCACCGGGCTGCGGGCCGCGCTGGCCGAACCCAAAAAAAGCGAGGGCATATGAAAATATCGATTATCGGCACGGTGGGCGTGCCCGGGCGCTATGGCGGCTTTGAAACGCTGGCCGAAAATCTGGTGCGCCACCACGCCGAAAACCGTCTGCCCGGCACGCTTACCGTTTATTGCAGCCGCGCCGCCTACCCCGAAATGCCGCCCCGCTACCTTTCGGCCCGGCTGCGCTATTCACGGTTCAGGGCCAACGGGCTGCAAAGCGTGCCTTATGATATGCTTACCCTGCTCGACGCTGTTTTTCGCCGCGCCGATACGATTTTGCTGCTCGGGGTTTCGGGCGCGGCCATTTTGCCGCTTGTCCGGCTGGTTTCCGGCGCGCGGATTATCACCAATGTTGACGGGATCGAGTGGAAGCGGGATAAATGGCGCGGAGTGGCCAAATGGTTTTTGCGGTTTTCCGAAAAAATGGCAGTGCGCTATTCGCATGAGGTGATTGCCGATAATCAGGGCATCGCCGACCATATCGTAGCGCGTTATAAAACGCCTTGCCGGGTGATCGCCTATGGTGGCGACCATGCGCTCTCGGAAGCCCCGCAACCGGTTACCGGCCTTGATATTCCCGATAGCTACGCCTTCGCGCTGTGCCGGATCGAGCCGGAAAACAATGTCGAAATGATTCTGGAAGCGGTATCGGCGCTACCGGCGCGGCATCTGGTTTTTGTCGGTAACTGGAAAAGCAGCGCCTTTGGCCAGAATATGCTGGCCCGCTTTGGCCAGATGCCCAACCTCAACCTGCTCGACCCGATTTATGAGCTTGGCAAGCTTCGCACCCTGCGCGCCGGGGCTGAAGTGTATATTCACGGACATTCGGCGGGGGGCACCAACCCTTCATTGGTTGAGATGATGCATTTTGGCCTGCCCGTTCTCGCCTTTGACTGTGTTTTTAACCGGTTCACAACCGATGGCAAAGCGGCCTATTTCAGCGATGCCGGGGGCTTGGCGCGTCAGCTAAGCAAAATGGCACCGGAAAAAGCGGCCGCCATTGGCGCGGATATGGCGCGGCTGGCGCAAGCCCGCTATACATGGGCAAAGATCGGCGAGGCCTATTTTGGCCTACTGACCAGTGAAAATGGAGCTATTGTCTAAATCCGGCTGATCCTGTAGCCAAAGAGCCAATAAAAACCCAAGGCAGGCACTCAAAATGCGCATTCTTGTTACCGGCGGGGCCGGATATATCGGCACCCACACGCTTTTGGAGCTGCTCGGCGAGCGCCACGAGGTTTGTGTGCTCGACAATTATGCCAACAGTTCGCCCGAGGCGCTTGCCCGGGTCAGGCAATTGAGCAATGCCGGTTTTACCGAAATTAGCGCCGATATGCGCGACCAAAGCGCACTGCATGCCGCGTTTCGTGGCTTCAAACCCGAGGGGGT
>Ga0316205_10003254_pt1 | contig 15598 bp, 16 predicted proteins | sample 3monthpyrite_MG_FD_204941 | JGI IMG/M metagenome (GOLD analysis project Ga0316205, IMG submission 204941) | Microbial mat bacterial communities from mineral coupon in-situ incubated in ocean water Damariscotta River, Maine, United States -... | ecosystem: Environmental > Aquatic > Marine >... | reverse complement strand
TCATGTCCATGGCCGTATCGGTGGCCATGTTCATGTCACCGCCGGTGCCCATGTCCATGTCTCCCATGTCCATGTTCTGTGCGGCGGCCTCGATCATGGCCTCATCTTCCGGCGGAACGCCGAACACGTCGTGCTCGACCTCCTCGTTCTCGACCAATGACCCCTCAGGGATGATGCCTTCCTCGCGCAGCCGTTCGATATCGCCGACCGCAGGTGCGGCCTGAACGGTTGGCGGGACCTGGACGACAATGAAATAACCTGTTCCTCCAAGAAGGATCAGTCCGAGTATCAGAAACAATCGCATGATCATTTTAGCGTCTCCTTCTTATTCTGCCGGAACCGGCTTGGTTGCGCCTGCATCATGTCCACCCTTGATCTCCCAGGGGTCGCCCGAGACAGTCACACCGCGGTTCGCACTGCGCATGATGTTGTAGACGAACAGGATGAAACCGAGCCCGATCAGATAGGCGGCGCCCGTCAGGATCAGCTGCGGAATCGACCATTGCGGCAGGTCCAGATAATCCACCACCCAGCGCGGGAAGTAGTTGAACCCCAGCAGATACATCATCGTGACCTTGGTGAAGATGCCGATCTGCCAGAACCAGAAATGGGTGTTGCCCAGGCCCTGGTTATACATCCGGCCGGTGAAGTAGGGATACAGATAGTAGATCCCCGCCATCGCCATATTGGCCATGAAGCCCACGAACATCGCGTGGAAATGCGCCGGCACGAAATAGGTGTTGTGCACGAAATCGCTGTCGGTCGCGATCTGGGCGTTCACATAGGCCGTCACACCGCCATACATCAGGAAGAAGATCGACGCGATGATGAACTTGAACGGCACCGCACGGCGCGCCGAATCCGGGATCTTGTCCGACCACAGCGTCGCGATCCAGTTGAACACGTGCAAGGTGGACGGGATGAAGATGGCCAGCGTCAGGATCTGCACCGCGCGTTGCAAAGGACCGCTGACGTTTTCGGCCGGCTGGAAATGGTGCGGATAGACGATGAAGGCAAGCACCGTCAGGATCGCGAAGGCCGAGACCGCCGACCAGTAGCTCCAGATCGGGCGACCCAGGAACCGGGGCAGCAGCGTATAGACGATGGCAACCGCCGGCATCAACGGCAGATAGACCGCTGGGTGACCGTAGAACCAGAACATGAACATGAAGGTCATCACGTCGCCGCCGCGCGAAGGATCGAACAGCGCCGTCACTTCCAGCCAGTCGGTATACATCACGATGCCCACCAGACCCAGGATCGGGGTCGATCCGATCAGCAGGATGCCTTCGGAAATCGCCCCCCAGCCCATCAGCGGCAACTTGCTGTAGCCGATGCGTTTGGCCGCGGCCATGCCGTTCTTGAGCAACACGGCGCCGGCCAGGAATTCGGATATCGCCACCAGCAAGACCGCGATATACCCCATCCAGACCAGGCTGCCACCCACCCTGAGCGACATCGGCGGATAGAAGGTCCAGGTGAAGTCAGGCCGCGAGATGATCAAAAGCACCGCCGCCAGGATCAGCAGCCAGTAGCTCCATTGGGCGCCGCGCGCCCACAAAAGCTGCTCGGTTCCCAGGATCTTGGGCATCATGTAATACATGATCGACACGACGAACGGGATGATGAACCCGAAGACCATGAACATGCCGTGCAGGGTCATCAGCGACATGTAGGGCCGGGCATCCAGGATCTGGATGCCGGGATAGGCCAGTTCGGTCCGGAACAGCACCGCCATCAGGCCGCCAAGGCCCAGCATCACCACAGAAGTGAGCATCCCCTTGATGGCGATATGACGGTAGTCGTTGGAAAACAGCAGCGTCGAGAGGGTCATCTTGCCGATGATATCCTCGGGCTCCCAATGGGGCGTGGCCCCCATACGTTCTGCATCATGTGCACTTGCCATGGTGCGGACTCCTCAATTTTTTGAATGCGATGTGACGGATGGGCCCGGGATCAGGCGCCGCCCTCTTCATTGTCTTCGGCGTTCGGGTCCAGGACGACGAGCCAGGCCTTCATCTGCGAGTGTCCCACACCGCAGTAATTCAGGCACTGGATCAGATAGCGTCCGGGTTCCTCGGGCGCGCGGATCCACACATTGCGTTCGGCCCCCGGTTCGAACTCGGCGGTGATACCGGCCGCCGGGATGTTGAAGCCGTGAATGACGTCATTGGCGAACAGGCCGAACAACACCCTCTCACCGGGTTCGACGATCGCCGCATTGCGCGAAATCTCGTCTTCCTCGTTGATGAAGGCAAAGCCCCACTGAAACGCCAGAACGCGGATCACGCGGTCGAACTCGCCGTCTCCGGGCTCATAGCCGACTTCCAGAACGCCTTCTTCATTCAGCGGCGCCTGATAGGCCTCGAATATTTCCGTGCTGCGCAGGTCGCCATACCAGACCATCACCAGCAACAGACCGACGAACAGAAACTCCATCGAATAGGGCAACCGCCAGCGGGTCGGCAGGAACAGCGCGGCGAACAGCGCCGCGATCCCCAAGCCCAACACCACAAATACTATGATGATCATCGTGGACTGGTAACCAACCTGTCCGAGTGCATTTTCCATCAGATTTCTCCTCTCACTTGAAACTTTTTTCGATGGCTGGCACGACGCACAGCCGAAAAGGGTGTTTCAAACGATCGGCGGTTGGAACATCGGTTCGGCCGGAAGCCCGGTGGCCTGAACCCTGGTCTGGACGTATCGGATCGTCATGACCTTGAACGTGGTCGGTTGAAGTTCCGCGAATTCCGGCAGCGCGTTTGACGCGCAATGTCCCGCGCCGGACCCCATGTTGACGCACAGGCCCCGCATGGGGCAGTAGGCCATGCTTGCCAGAAGGGCATCGCTGTCACAGGGCGCTCCGGCGCCACCGCCCGTCGGCCCCGCGTCACAGTCCTGAACAGCAACGTCCATCGCCGCTGGCGCCATCGCGCCCGCCCCGATGGCTCTGGTCGCCGCAGATGCGGAACCGATCACAATCATCACAAGGATGGTGATCGAAACGCAGATGCTCTTGACCGTTCCTGTTCTGGCTGTCCCGGTCGACACGGGTTCCTCCCCTTGGTCGAAGCAGTTTACATAGATAACAAACAAATACAATCCGTCCGATGCCCGCAATATACTGTCTTGCGGACGGGGCGCTGGGCGAGGCGCGATCCTCCCCGTGTTGACCTGACGGCGCGGGTGCCATGACGCCCCTGCATGGGTGGATTTGACGCAGATCAATGTTCACGCCCATCAAACATGGAAGAGATACTCAGCTATTGGAAGCCTGGCAGCTTTCAGGCCGTATCTTGCTTTGAAAGGCAGGGAAATCATGGCACGTCAGGTAGACGAGATCCCGCAGGGTCAGACCGTCTCGCCGGAACGCGCGTTGCTGGACGGGCGCGGCGCGTTCATGGGGTTTCTGGTCAAGCGGCTTGGCAACCGCGCGGATGCCGAGGATATCCTGCAGGATTTCTGCATCCGCGTGCTGGCGCGCACCGACCAGTTGCGCGATGTCGAACGGATGGATGCCTGGCTTTATGCGATTCTGCGGTCCACCCTGAACGACCATTACCGCAAGGGCGCGCGGCGCAACCGCCTGGCCGAGGCCGCGGCGCGCGAACCCGAGGAATGGATCGCCGATGCGCCGTCGCAGATGGCGCGGCTGTGCACCTGCCATGGCGGGCTGATTTCCGACCTGCGCCCGGCCGATGCCGAACTGATCCGGCGCATCGATTTCGGCGCCGAGGACCGCGACGCCGTGGCCGGCGATCTGGGCCTGACGCGCAACGCGCTTGGCGTCCGGCTGCACCGCGCCCGCACCGCCCTGCGCGAGGCGCTGACGCGCCATTGCGGCGCGTGCTGCCAGAACGACCGCGACGACTGTTCCTGCCCGCCCGTGGGCTGCGAACACCCAGAGCACGAGACGGACAGCGCGCTGGAAGCGCAGATGTCCTGATTATCCCCGGCCCGGCCTGTAACGATCGGGCCCCGGGAACGTCTTTTCCGTGACACCGCCAAAGCGAACCTTTGCAGGAGTTACCGGAACATGTCACGGATCACGACACCTTGCGACATGAGCGCAGCAAACGGGCCATCGCGCGATGACGGCATTCCGGCGTTCCTGTCTCGGTTGGCCTGTGCCTGCGCCCAGACCACCGCGGGCGCCGACGCCCCTTTGGCGCAGGCGCTGTTTCATCGCGTGGAGCTACTGAAAGAACGCCCGGACCATGCGGCGCGCGCGATGGGCCTTGAACCGGGCGATGCGGCTTATCTTCTGGCCGGCCTGCGCCAGGACACCGTGAAGAACCTTGTGCTGGTCCTGGGGGCCCCCGCTGGGCCCCTGCCCGGCCCCCGACATGAAGGACATTCGAAATGACTGGATCCCCGCACCTGAAGGTGGCGAAACCCGGGCAACCGGCGCCTGCGGCCACCCCCGCCAACGCCGTCGCCAAAGCCGACAGCGCACCCCGGCCCCCCCCCCGGCCCCCCCGGCCCAAAGCCAAATCCGGCGCCAAGGCCGGGCCCGGCCTTGTGGCCAGCGCCAAGCCCCTTGGCGGCGCCACCCCCTATGCGCAAGACGCGTTTGAACGCTGGGTGCTGTTCCTGGATACGCTGCGCCGGCGCGCCGACAACATGATCGAGCACGAGCGCCAGGGCATGCCGCCGCTGCTGGATTTCGACTACGAGCTTTTGCTTGACGCCCGCACGTTCGACCGGCCCGCCAATTACGCGCTGCTGCGCATCACCCGGGCGGGCGAGGCCTGCTGGGAGGATTGCGTGGACGAGACAAAGCCGCCCGTCATCGTCATCGACCCGCGCGCCGGGCATGGGCCGGGCATCGGCGGCTTCAAGCATGACAGCGAAGTCGGCATGGCGATGCATGAAGGCCACCCGGTCTATTTCGTGATCTTCTATCCCGAACCGATGCCGGGCCAGACCCTGGCCGACGTGCATTATGCCCTGCGCGATTTCGTGACCGAAGTCGCCCGCCGCCACCCGGGCACGGCCCCGGTGCTGTATGGCAATTGCCAGGCCGGCTGGGCGGTCACGCTTCTGGCCGCCGATTGTGACGGGCTCAACGGGCCCGTCGTGCTGAACGGCTCGCCGCTCAGCTATTGGTCGGGCGAAGCCGAAAGCAGCCCGATGCGGATGCTGGGCGCATTGTCCGGCGGGGCATGGGCCGCGCACATGATCGCCGATCTGGGCGACGGGCGGTTCGACGGGGCCTGGCTGGCGCAGAATTTCGAATCCCTGCAACCCGAAAAGGCGATCTGGGAGAAATACGCCAACCTCTTTGCCCATGCCGACACCGAAAGCCAGCGGTTCCTGGACTTCGAACGCTGGTGGAACGGCTATTACACGCTGAGCCGCGAGGAAATTCTGGCCATCACGGAAAACCTGTTCATCGGCAACCGGCTGGAACAGGGCAAGATGGAACTGGACGCGCATTGCACCATCGATCTGTACAAGATCCGCAATCCGATCATCATCTTCGCGTCCGAGGGCGACAACATCACCCCGCCCGAACAGGCGCTGGGATGGATCGCCAGGCTCTATCCTGACACCGAGGCGCTGAAGGCCGCCGGCCAGCGCATCGTCTACATGACGCATCCGAATGTCGGGCATCTGGGCATCTTCGTCTCGGGCGCCGTCGCGCGGCTTCAGCACCGCGCGATCCTGGAAAGCCTGGACGCGGTCGAGGCGCTGAAACCGGGGCTGTATGAAATGGTGATCGCCGACTCCACGAAGGGCAAGACCACGGATCTTTCCGTGACGTTCGAGCCGCGCGCGGTTGCCGATCTGCGTGTTGCTTCCGACGCGGCGGCGCTGAAGCAGGTGGCGCAGATCTCGCGGATCAACGAGGCGGCCTATTCGACCTTCGTCAGCCCGTGGCTGCGCGCCGCGACATCCCCGGCCAGTGCCGAGGCGCTGCGCGCAATGCACCCGATGCGCTGGACGCGGACCCTGTTTTCCGAACGGGTGAATCCGTGGATGGCCCTGGTAAAAACCACGGCCGAAAATCTGCGGGACACGCGCATTCCCCTGCCCGAAGACCACCCCGCGATCCAGGCCGAACGCGCCGCGCTGGCGCGCGCCGGCGACACCATGGGCGCATGGCGTAAGGGCCGCGATGCGTGGCTCGCCCATGTCTTTGGCGCGCTCTATGGCGAGGACCAGGTTGACAAAACAGACACGCGCGCGGGCCATTCGGCCGCGGCATCAGACAAGGAATGAACCCTCATGACCTGGCTTGCAGAAAACTGGATCATCGTCCTCTTGATCGGCGGGATGGGCGCGTTCCACCTGTTCGGGCACAAGCACGGCGGGCAAGGCGGCGGGCATGGCGGCGGGCAAGGCGGCGGACATGGTGGCGGGCACGGCAAGGCCGACAAGCAGCACACTGCGCATGACCAATCAGCGGAGGGCGCCGACGACACCGGCGCACCGTCCAAGGATGCCTGACTTTCCAGAATGCTGCGATCCGGCGGAACTGTTGGACCTGTCGGGCCGCAAGGGGCTGATCATCGGCATCGCCAATGAGCGCAGTCTGGCCTGGCCCGCCGCGATGCATTTCCGCCAGGCCGGGGCCGAACTGGCCATCACCTATGTGAATGACCGCACCAAACCCCATGTGGCACCGCTGGCGGCGCGGCTTGAGGCGCCGATCGTCCTGCCCTGTGACGTGGGCATTCCCGCGCAGCTTGATGCCGTGTTTGGGGCCATCGCCGAACGCTGGGGCAAGCTGGATTTCATCCTGCACGCCGTGGGCAGCGTGCCGCCCGCCGATCTCCACGGGCGGCTGACCGACTGCTCGGCCGAGGGGTTTGCCCAGGCGATGACCGTGTCGGTGCATTCGCTGATCCGCATGGCGCGGCTGGCCGAACCCCTGATGGCCGGCGGGGGCAGCCTGATCACGCTCAGCTATCTGGGCGGCGAAAAGGTGGTGGAGCATTACAACGTGATGGGGCCGGTCAAGGCCGCGCTGGAATCCACGGTGCGGTATCTGGCGCATGAACTGGGACCGGCCAATATCCGCGTCAACGCCATTTCGGCCGGCCCGGTGCAGACCCGTGCGGCATCGGGGCTGACCGGCTTCTCCGGCCTTCTGGCCGCAACCGCCCGCGCCGCCCCCCTGCGCCGCAACATCCAGGCCGACGAGGTTGGCCGCGCGGCCCTGCTGTTTGCCAGCGACTATACCTGCGGAATCACCGGCGAGGTGCTGCATGTCGATGCCGGGGTTCACATCGAAAGCCCGGTCTCTGGAGCCCGGAACAGGCCGGGCGAGGAGGTTTCTTCATGATACCAACCCCCAACACCCCGCTGCCCGTGCCCGGGCGGACCGGCACTCATTGATCCAAAAAAGGAGACAATCCGATGCAAGCCAAGGATATCATGACCACTACCGTCATCTCGGTGCCGCTGGGCGGAACGATCGATGACGCCGTGCGCCTGATGCTTGACCATCATGTCAGCGCCCTGCCCGTGATCGACGCCGACGGCGCGCTCAAGGGGTTGGTCAGCGAGGGCGACCTGATGCGGCGCGTTCGTGCGACCGACGGCAAGCGCCGGTCCTGGTGGCTGGAACTGCTGGGCGAGGCGAGCAATTCCGCCGAGGATTTCGTCAAGCTCAACAGCCACTATGTTGATGACGTCATGACCCATGACGTGGTTTCGGTCGACGAAGACACCAGCGTCGCCGAAATCGCGCGCCTGCTGGAAAAGCACCGGATCAAGCGGGCGCCGGTGCTGCGGGGCGGCAAGGTGGTCGGCATTGTCAGCCGGGCGAATCTGCTGCATGCGCTCTCGGCGCTGCCCGAAGGGGCTTTGCAGTCCCCGACGGAAGACGACCGCGTGTTGCGCGCCCGGATCGACGAGGCGCTGAAGGAAGTCCCGGGCGCGGCGGTCAATCTGATCAACTACACCGTGGACAAGGGCGATGTCGCTATCTGGGGCGTTGCCGACAGCGATTTCGAGGAGAACGCGATCCGCGTGGCGGTGGAAAACGTGCCCGGCGTGCGCAGCGTGGATATCCACATGGGCCGGCTCTCGGCATGGTCCTACGGCATCTGAACCGGGGTCATGGCCCGTCGGCGGCTGGCGCAAGGCGATGCAGATACCAAAGCACCAGCGACGGGATGATCAGCCATTGCAGGATCGGGGACAGGCCGGTGCCGAAGACCGGCAGTAGCGGCATGTCGGGCGCGTAGCTCCAGCGGTTCAGGATTTCCGTGTTCAGGTATTCCAGCACGACCGTGATCAACAGCCCGGCGACAAGGTAGACCGCAACCGTGCCAACGCCCGGCTGCGCCGCCCAGTTCCGGTCGCGCCCGAAAAGCGCGGCCGCCCAGAAGGCCGCCAGCGCAATCCCCAGATCGCCCAGCGTCGCTTGCAGGCAGATCAGAATCCCGGCGATATGGTTGGCGCCGTCAAGGCTGGAAAAGAACGGCGCCTGCAACAGCTCCCATGCGAAATGGCCCAGGAAAGACAGGATCAGAAGATCCACCTCGACCGGGATCGACCGGGTTTCCGAACGCTGTCTGGGCACTGCCATCTCCTTGAAGCCAACTGATCGCCCGCCGCTGCCCGGGCTGACAAATCTGTAATCCTTTTCGCCCTGCGTCGTCTACAGGATGAAGCCAATCGACAGGAGGTCAATATGGACCATCACTCGCATTCCCACACCCATGACGCCGCCGCCCCGCAAATGTCTGGCGGCTGTTGCGGCGGCAAGTCCGCGGCGCAGAAGGAAGCTGCCACCGAACCGCGCGTTCAGGAGCCCGCGGCAGAGAAGCCGGCGAAATCCGGGTGCTGTTGCGGCCAGAACTGAGCCGACGCGGCGCAGGCCGCCCGTCTGAAGCGCCGAATCCTGCCGGCGAACCAAAGCCATCGGGCGGGGCGTTCGCGTCCCGCCTTTTGTCTGGACAAGAAAGGAACACGCCATGACACCGATCCTCTATTTTGCCGCGGTCGCGGCGCTCCTTTTCCTGGCGCTGCGCCTGACCTGTGGCGACTGCGTCATGGGCAAGCCCGGCGCGGCCGGCGGCGCGCGCCTGCCCATCGTGCCGCTGGGTTGGGCGCTGAGCCTGTTTCTGGCGCTGACCTATCTGGTCTGCATCGGGTTCGACCTGATCTTCCCCGGCTACGCGATGTATCAATCCTGGGCCGGCCTGTTGCCCGGTTTCGTCTGGCTGACCCCGGCCGGCTTCACCATCGGCCTGGTCGAAAGCTTCCTTTACGGCTGGTATGCCGCTTTGCTCTTTGGCGGGATCTTCAACGCCATCGCCAACCGGGGGGCCAAGGCATGACCGCCGCCCCGCGTCCAAAGCTGCGCTTTCTGGGCGGTGCCGGAACCGTCACTGGTTCGCGCTATCTGATCGAGGCCAGGGGGCGGCGCATTTTGGTCGATTGCGGCCTGTTCCAGGGTTTCAAGACCCTGCGGGAACGCAACCGCAAGCCCTTTCCGGTGCGGCCGGGCAGTATCGACGCGGTGCTGTTGACCCATGCCCATCTGGACCATTCGGGATACCTGCCCGCGCTGATCCGGTCGGGCTATGGCGGGCGGGTGCACAGCACAAGCGCAACCGCGGATCTGTGCGGCCTTATCCTGCCCGACAGCGGGCATATCCAGGAGGAAGAAGCCCGCTTCGCCGCCCGCAAGGGGTTTTCCAGGCACAAGAACCCGCGGCCGCTCTACACGCTCAAGGATGCGCAGGCGGCGCTGGAGCGGTTCGACACGCACCCGTTCGACCGAAACATCGACCTGGGCGCGGGGGTTTCGGCGCGCTTCATTCCCGCCGGGCATTTGCTCGGGGCGGCGCAGATCCGGCTCGAGATCGGCGACCGGGTGATCCATTTCAGCGGCGATCTGGGCCATGACCCCGATCCGCTGATGCGCGCGCCCCGGCCTTTCGGCGGGGCGGATGTGCTGGTCTGCGAATCCACCTATGGCAACCGGTCGCATCCCGATACCGACCCCGAGGCCGAACTGGCGCCGATCCTCAAACGCACCTTCGCGCGTGGTGGCACGGTGCTGATCCCGTCCTTCGCGGTCGGCCGGGCGCAGGGGTTGATGCTGCACATCGCGCGCCTGATGGCACGCGGCGACATTCCCTATGTTCCGGTTTACCTCAACAGTCCGATGGCGGTGGACGCCACCGAAATCTATCACAATTACCACGAAGAACATCATGTCAGCCGCGAGGATTGCGCGGCCATGTTCAGGATCGCCAAGCGGGTGAACACGGTCGAACAATCCAAGGAACTCAACACCCGCCAGGGTCCGATGATCATCATTTCGGCCAGCGGCATGTTGACCGGCGGGCGGATCCTGCACCACCTGGTCAGCTTCGGCGGCGATCCCCGCAACACCATCCTGCTGTCCGGCTTTCAGGCCGGCGGGACGCGCGGCGCGGCGCTGGCCGATGGCGCGCAGAGCCTGCGCATGTTCGGCCGCGAATTCCCCATCGGGGCCGAGGTGGTTCAACTCAAGACCTTCTCGGGCCACGCCGATGCCGATGAAATCCTGCGCTGGATGTCCGCCGCGCCGGCCCCCGAGATGACCTATCTGACCCATGGCGAGCCGACGGCGGCGGATACCTTGCGGTTTCGCGTGGACCATGAGCTTGGGCGAAGCGTGCGCGTGCCTGAACACCTCGAATCCATCAATCTGGACCGGCCGCGATGACCGAAATGCTGGCGCTTGTCCCCGCGGGGATCGATACCTACCGGCAGCCGGTCGTCTACATGAACGAGGACTGTCATATCTGCCGCTCCGAAGGGTTCGCGGCGCTGACCCGTGTGCGCATCGACCTTGGCGATCGCTGGATCATCGCCATCCTGAACATCGTGCAGCGGGATGCGTGGCTTGGCGTGGATCACGCGGCGTTGTCGGTGGCGGCCTGGGCGGCGCTTGGTGCGCGGGCCGGGGACAGGGGCGCGTTCTCGCATCCCGAACCGCCGGTATCGGCGTCCAGCATCCGGGCGAAGGCTTACGGCGACCGGCTGGATCAGGCCGGCTTCGCGGCCATCGTGCGCGATACGCTGGACAACCGGCTGTCGGATATCGACCTGGCCGCCTTCATCACCGCCTGCGCGGGCGACCGGCTGGACCTGGCCGAAACCGTGGCGCTGACCCGCGCCATGCAGGATGCCGGGCAGACGCTGGACTGGGGCGGGCGCACCGTTCTGGACAAGCATTGCGTCGGCGGCTTGCCCGGCAACCGCACGACGCCGCTTGTCGTCGCCATCATCGCCGCAGCGGGGTATCTGATCCCCAAGACATCCAGCCGCGCGATCACCTCGCCGGCGGGGACGGCCGACACGATGGAGGTCATGGCGCCCGTCACGCTGGACGCCGCGGCCCTGCGCCGGGTGGTCGAGGCCGAGGGCGGCTGCGTCGTCTGGGGCGGCGGGCTTGCGCTCAGCCCGGCCGACGATCACTTCATCCGCGTCGAACGCCCGCTCGATTTCGATTCCACCGGGCAACTGGTGGCCAGCGTGCTGTCGAAAAAGGCGGCGGCGGGCGCGACCCATGTCCTGATCGACATGCCGGTCGGCCCCACCGCCAAGGTGCGCTCGCCCGAGGCCGCCGAACGGCTGGGCGCCCGGTTGTCGCAAGTGGGCGCGGCGGTTGGCCTGAACCTGGCGCTGCATGTCAGCGATGGCAGCGCGCCTGTCGGGCACGGGATCGGCCCGGCGCTGGAAGCGATCGACGTGCTGGCGGTCCTGCGCCGCGCGCCCGGCGCCCCGGCGGATCTGCGCGACCGGGCGCTGGAGCTGGCCGGAAGGCTGCTGGACCTCGCGCCGGACGCCGGGGCATGGACAGGACCGGGGGCACGGACTGGACCGGGGCAAGGACGATTTCGCGCGCAGGCGCTGCTGGACAGCGGCGCCGCCGAGGCGAAATTCATGGCGATCTGCGCCGCGCAGGGCGGCTTCCGCGAACCCGAAATGGCCGCGCACCGCATCGAGATCCCGGCCCCCAGGGCGGGCGCGGTGACCGCCATCGACAACCGCCGCATTGCCCGCATCGCCAAGCTGGCCGGCGCGCCACGTCAGAAAAGCGCGGGCATTCGCCTGTTGGCGCGGGTGGGCGACCGCGTGGAGTTGGGCCAGCCGCTTTATGAACTGCACGCCGAGACACCGGGCGAACTGGCCTATGCCCATGCCTATGCAAAATCGCAGTCCGAAGTGTTCTTGCTGTCCGGGGGGACGACATGATCCTTGTTGCCTTTCCCGAAATGATGCCGCTGGCGCGCGACCTTGCGCCTGCTTTGGGCGCGGACCTGGGCGCGGACCCGCGCGCGCTGGACTGGCACCATTTCCCCGATGGCGAAAGCCTGGTCACGCTGCCCGGCGATCTGGACGGGGCGGATGTGGCGCTGCTGGCCAGCCTGCGCGACCCCGACCACCTGGCGCTGCCTTTGCGCTTTGCCGCCGCGACGGCGCGCGAGTTGGGCGCGCGCCGGGTCGGATTGATCGCGCCGTATCTTGGCTACATGCGCCAGGATCGCCGGTTCAAGCCCGGTCAGGCGGTCACCGCGCCGCTGTTCGCGCAATTCCTGGGCGAAAGCTTCGATTGGCTGGTCACCGTGGATCCGCATCTGCACCGCATCGCGCGGCTTGGCGATGTCTTTGCGATGCCGGCGGTTCGCGCCGTGTCCGCGCCCGTTCTGGCCGACTGGATCCGCACCCATGTTCCCGATGCCGTTCTGCTGGGGCCTGACAGCGAAAGCCAGCAATGGGTGGCCGAAGTGGCGCGGCTGGCCGGGCGGCCCCACGAGGTGCTGCGCAAGATCCGCTCGGGTGATCGCAATGTCGATGTCAGCGTGCCGCATGGCGCGACCCTGCGCGCGGGGACGCCGGTGATCCTGGACGACATCGCGTCATCGGGCGGCACGATGGCGCGCGCGGTCGAGCGTTTGCTGGACGCCGGAACCGCCGCGCCTGTCTGCCTGGTGATCCACGCGGTCTTTGCCGACGGCGCGCAGGAATCCATCCTTGCCGCCGGTGCCGCAAGGATCATCAGCACCGACACCATCCCCCATCCCTCGAATGCCATCAAGGTGGCGGGCCTTCTGGCCGAGGCAACGCGGCCATTTTTTTCCGGCCCCGCCGGGCCCTGACGGGCCCGCGCAGATTCCGGCCCCGCCGGGCCCTGACGGGCCCGCGCTGATCCTGTGCCCATTCTTGCGCAAAATCAGGCGCGTGCATGTTTGCCCTTACACAACACCTCCGTTTGGCTATAGTCGCCCATAGCGCGCGAACAAAAACAAGACATGGAGGTTTCAATGAGAGTATCAGCATTTTTACTTGCGACGGCGACCACGGTTTTCGGCATCCTGCCGGCAGGGGCCGATAGCAACGGGATGGACATGTCCGGCGCAACGACAAGCGGACTTTTCCTTCCACCGATGAATGCCGCCGAAGGACGCCTGCTGTTCGCCTCGAAAGGGTGCGTCGTTTGCCATTCGATCAATGGTGTCGGAGGCGAGGATGCCCCGCCGCTGGACGCCGAATTCATGGATCTGCCGATGAACCCCTTCGATTTCGCCGCCCGCATGTGGCGCGGGGCGGAAACGATGGTGGAATTGCAGCGCGACGAACTGGGCGACGTGATCTATCTGGAGGGTGATGAACTGGCTTCGATCATCGCTTTCGTGCATGACGCGGAAGAGCAGGCCAGGTTTTCGGCGGCGGACATTCCCGAAGAAATCGAAGCCATGATGGGCCATACCGAAGAGGAAAGCCCGGATGGCGACACCGATGACGACCATGACTGAGGCGCCGCGCCGGTGAGGCCCGGTATCGGCTAAAGACCCCCCGCCGCGCAGGCCCAGGCTTCGCGCGGCGGGCATTGGTGCCATGGGCGGCGGTCAGGATGCGCAGGTTTCGCAAAGGCGCCCCGCTGGCGGCCGCGCATGCGCCCAGCCCCGTTCCTGGGGCGTGTTTGTCCAGACTGATCGAAACCGCAGGGGGCAGGAAATGAAAACTGCGCGCAGCCTGTCGCGGCTTTTGGTGATTCTGGCCAGCCTGTTGCCAGACCTTCTGGCGCTGCGTCGGTTTGACCCGGACAGCGGCCACACAGACGCACCGACCCGGCTTGCTCGAAAACTCGTGTCGCTTGGGCCGTTTTTCGTGAAACTGGGGCAAATCCTCAGCACGCGCCCCGATCTATTGCCAAAGGCCTATGTCACGCGGCTTGCCGCCTTGCAGGAGCGCGCGCCCCAGATCGCCTTCGAAACCGTTCGCACGGTGATCGAGACAGAATTGGGCCGTCCGCTGGATACTGCATTTGCCAGCTTCGAACCCACGCCGGTCGCCGCCGCCTCGCTGGCGCAGGTGCACAAGGCAAGCCTGGCTGACGGCACCCCCGTTGCGGTCAAGGTTCAGCGGCCGGGGCTGCAGGCTCTGTTCGTCCGTGATCTGGACGCGCTGGGCCTTGGGCTGCGTTTCCTGCGCCTGCTGGCGCCCCGCCGGATTCGCCGGACCAATCTGCCCGCCTTTCTGGAGGAATTCCGGCGCTATTCCCTGGGAGAACTGGATTTCCGCGCCGAGGCCCGCGTCATGGAACGGTTCCGCGCAAACCTTGCCGGAAAAGATGGCGTGCGCGTTCCGAAGACATTTCCCGACCACGCGTCGGCGCGGGTGCTGACAATGGACTGGGTCGAGGGAATGCGACTGTCCGAAGCAACGGCCACCTTGTCTGGGCAAGCCCGCTCCAGACTGGTCGACAGGCTGATGTCCGTGTTGCTGGGGATGTTCATCTCGGACGGCCTGTTTCACGCCGACCTGCATCCCGGCAATATCGTTTTTCATTCCGACGGCAGTTTCACGCTGCTCGATTTCGGCATGTTTGGCGAACTTGACGCGGCAGAGCGCGACCGCTTCGTGCTGTATTGGATAGCCGTGGCGCAGCGCCAGACCCGGCGCGCCTATTTTCATTTCAGCCAGCAGACCAGGCCGTTGCCGGGCGCGGATCATGGCTTGTTCCGCCAAAGTTTCGACGATCTTGCGGCGCGGTGGTATGCGATGCCCTCGCGCCAGGCCAGCCTTGCACGAACCTATCTTTCGATGATGGGCGCGGGGTATCGCGCCGGTTTCGTCTTTCCCGCCTCGCTCATGCTGCATGCCAAGGCCCTGACAACAGCCGAGGCCCTGTTGTTCGCGCTGGCGCCGGACGCGCGGTTTGACGACCTGTCCCGCCCCTTCATCGCCCGCCAGATGGTCGCGCGGATGGTGAGTTCCGATCCCCTGGGACGCATCGGGCAGATTCTTCCCGAACTGTTGCTGACCGGTGCGCTTCCGCCGGCCCAGGCGATCGACGACTTTTGGGACAAATCCGCGACCCGTGACCTGTGGGACAGCACGCTGAGGGCCCTTGCGCCAGGCGATACCGGGTTCGGGCGGGCCGGGCTGGCGGCCCTGTTTGGTCAGATTGCCCAGCCCCACCTGGGCCCGGAAACGGAACAGATCCTGGCGCGGACCTGGGCGAATTATGACGCGCTGGAGGCCGACCTGCCGTTGCAGCCCAACACCGGCGCGATCCTGACCACGCATCTCGCTGCGCTGACGCTGGCGCTGCATCAGGCGCTTGTCGCGGGCA
>Ga0316205_10003253_pt1 | contig 15602 bp, 10 predicted proteins | sample 3monthpyrite_MG_FD_204941 | JGI IMG/M metagenome (GOLD analysis project Ga0316205, IMG submission 204941) | Microbial mat bacterial communities from mineral coupon in-situ incubated in ocean water Damariscotta River, Maine, United States -... | ecosystem: Environmental > Aquatic > Marine >... | reverse complement strand
GTGTGTAAACCAAGCTTCTAACCTTTCTCGGCGATGTAGGGTTTCATCTTCTGCTAAATTCAATGTTGGCTCTAAAGCTTGTAAATAAGCAACGTGTGAACTGCTAGGTAAGGCTATTTGTTGATCTAGCCAAGGTTCAAAGCCAATACTGCTGACACTATCTATACTGTCGATATTAGCGCCAAAAGTTGCCATATTAAGAAAGCGCGCACTGTCATTTTTACTTGGCAATGGTGGCGGTGGCTCAGGTGTTGGCTGAGGTGTTGGCTGAGGCGTTGGTGTTGGCTCTGGCGTGGGAGGTGTTTCGGTTGAGTTGCCTCCACCACAGGCAGTGAGCGTTAAGGTAATGAGGACGAACAGGTAACGTTTAAACATTTTAACCCCTTACAACATGGATTATATTATTGCAGTACTCAAACAGTATTGATTAAAATGTAGACACTTTCAATACAGATAAATCAAAGTAGAGAATATTTACAAAACCTTTACAGTTTTTAGTCGGTAGTATTAGCGGTAAGCTTTTAGTCTTATTATTCTGCCGATTTATCTTAATTGCCTGATAATTCGAAAACTTTGTGTTAATTTGTTTTGTTGTAGGCTTTATTGAGTGTTTTATTAAGAATTATTCTTGAAATAATCACTCCTAAAAATAATCGAAAGAAACGCCAAAACATAAAAAACGAGAAACAAAATGAAATTAGTAACACAAATATCGTTAGTCACTTTATTGCTAAGTGTTTTTCTATCATCAACATCGTTTGCAGACAATGAACGTAAACTGGTTGTTGATGAACAAAGTACCACTAAGCACAGCACTAAAATTAATGGCGAAAAAGTAAAGTACAGTGCTACTACCGGCACTCAGCCGGTTTGGGATGAAGAAGGTAATCCAACCGCAAGCCTTTTTTATACCTATTACCAACGTACTGATATTAAAGAAAACAGTAAACGCCCTTTGCTTATTTCATTTAACGGTGGCCCTGGCTCTGCTTCAGTGTGGATGCATGTTGCTTACACAGGTCCACGAGTTCTAAATGTTGATGATGAAGGTTATCCATTACAACCTTACGGCGTTAAAGCCAATCCGTACTCCATATTAGATGTGGCTGACATTGTTTTCGTGAACCCAGTCAACACCGGTTATTCACGCGTATTACCCAATAAAGAAGGGAAAATGCCCAGCAAAGCTAAGCAAAAAGAGATGTTTTTTGGCGTTAATGCTGACGTGAAATATTTGGCAGATTGGATTTCCACCTTTGTTACGCGCAATAATCGCTGGCGTTCACCTAAGTATTTAATAGGCGAAAGTTATGGTACAACTCGTGTTTCTGGGTTGGCACTAGCGCTACAACAAAGGCAATGGATGTATATAAATGGGGTGATTTTAGTGTCACCTACAGATATTGGTATTAAACGTGATGGTCCAGTAAAAGCGGCTAATCGTCTACCTTATTTTGCGGCGGCAGCTTGGTATCACCAAGCGTTGTCTGCTGATCTTCAGGCAAAAGATTTAAATGAACTCTTACCTGAAATTGAGCAATTCACCTTAAATGAATATATGCCAGCCTTAGCAAAAGGTGGCTTTATTAGCAGTGAAGAAAAGCAAAAAGTTGCTGAACAAGTGGCGTTATATTCGGGCTTGTCAGTTGATGCTGTGCTTAATAATAACCTTGATATCAACAACAATTTCTTCTGGAAAGAGCTATTGCGCTCTCGAAAACAAACTATAGGACGGTTAGACTCGCGTTATTTAGGCATAGATAAAAAAGTAGCAGGATCTCGCCCTGATTATAATGCCGAATTAACCTCTTGGTTACACAGCTTTACCCCCGCGATAAATTATTATCTTCGTGAAGAGCTAAAGTATAAAACCGATATTAAATACAATATGTTTGGTAATGTTCACCCATGGGATCGCAGTAATAACCATACCGGTGCAGACTTAAGTTCAGCCATGGCACAAAACCCGTATTTGAATGTTATGATCCAATCAGGGTACTTTGATGGAGCGACCAATTATTTTGATGCTAAATACACCCTATGGCAACTCGATCCAAGTGGCCAAATGCGTGATCGTTTATCGTTTAAAGGCTATCGTAGCGGTCATATGATGTATCTTCGCCATGAAGATTTAAAACAGGCGAATCAAGATATTCGTAGTTTCATTAAAAAATCGACACCCGAAAAAGGGCAGGCGGCTAAGTATTAGTTAGCCATGTTCAACAGATAAATAGGAACTTTAATGGCTGGTGCAAACTTATTAGCGTTAATTGATAAAATTGCGGTCGTGCTTGACGATGTGGCATTAATGACTAAAGTGGCAGCAAAAAAGACCGCTGGCGTACTCGGTGACGATTTAGCGTTAAACGCTCAACAAGTCTCAGGTGTAAAGGCTGACCGAGAATTGCCCGTTGTTTTTGCAGTAGCGAAAGGCTCTGCTATTAACAAGCTTATTTTAGTGCCACTTGCGCTAGCAGCGAGTGCTTTTATGCCTTGGTTAATTACGCCACTATTAATGTTAGGTGGTGCTTATCTTTGTTATGAAGGTTTTGAAAAAATCTGGCATTCACTTGTTCATCATAATCAAGAACAACAAATAGCCGAGCAACAACAAGTTCATCAAGAACTTATCAGCGATGATGTCGATTTAGTCACTTTAGAACAAGAAAAAATTAAAGGGGCTATCCGCACTGACTTTATCCTCAGCGCTGAAATTATTGTTATTGCCTTAGGTACAGTGCAACAAGCAACTTTTTTTCATCAAGTGATTGTGGTCTCAACTATTGCTGCGTTAATGACCATAGGTGTTTATGGCTTGGTTGCGGCTATTGTAAAATTAGACGATGCCGGATTTTATCTACTAAGAAATGGCTCTTATAAAAGAGTGAAAGATACTTTTACTGGAAAATTTAAGCGTACTATCGGTAAAGCGTTATTGAGCTTCGCGCCAAAATTAATGCGTTCACTCGCTGTTATTGGCACTGTTGCTATGTTTCTTGTTGGTGGGAGTATATTAACCCATGGTTTTACTGAGCTGCATCATTTGCTAACTGCAATACAGCAAGTTATCGATCACAGTTTAACAATAGGAACATTTATTCATACTGCTGCTGTTAAGTTATCGCCACTAATTTTTGATGCTTTGGTTGGCTTGATTGCAGGAGCATTAGTACTTTTGTTGGTGAGCTTGTTTTCACTGCTTGTTTTAAGGAAAAAATCATGAAACGTATTGTGTTATACACTATGGAAAAATGCCCTCACTGCCAAACAGCAAAGCGTTATTTAGATGAACAGAAAATTCCCTATCGTTTGTGTAATGTTAAAACGGCCAAAGGACAAAAGGAGTTTGCTGCTACTGGGTTTAGAGGCGTACCAGTATTAAAAATTGGCGACCAATTATTAACTGGCTTTTCTGTGAAAGGCTTTAATAAACTTTATAAAAGTTAAACAGGGATATTTATTTTTGTCGGCGGGAACTTGTTCGCGCTTGCATGAGCGCGATTAAAATCTGAGGGAGCCACACACCTTGTTGCTTTATCGGTGTATATACCCATCTTACTTCAAGATGCGAGTTTCAGGATGTCTGAGCGATTCATGGTCAAGGCGCATCTTTATATTAATGGTTATTCCCTTAAAAAGAGATGCAACGAAGAGCATGATTTGCTCAGACATCCCCGTAGGGCTGGTTTATAAACGCTTTATGCTACGTTATTGATTTCGACAAGGGAACAACCATTCTCTTCAATCAATGCCTTGCCTAAAAGCGTTTCTAATTCCAGCTGAATCCTGCATATTGAGGTAAGATGGGTATACAATCTCATCTTGAGTGCTAAGCTTCTTTCGCCTCGCGGTGACGACACCACCCAAAGGGGACTAAACGACGAACCCCCTTTGGAATCCCGCGTCGCTGCCACAAAACGTAATATTGCATTCATTCAAGTGCTTTCGAGCTAACCGCGATGAACGGGCATCCATGCCCTGCATCGCTTTTTTCATCATCCATGATGAAAATAGCTGAGCACCTTTCATTCATTTCAGCGTTTTGTCAGGCAGGCTTGGTGTGCTTGGCTTGTTTACTCGCAATACTGAACGTCAGAGGACTGGAGAGCATTATCACTTTAAATGTCTTTTAAATACTTGTGGGGATCTTTCAGATTAAAACCCCGCCTACAAGTAAAAAAGAACATGTTAATGTTTTTATTTCTCTTCACCCGAGTTGTCTACATGGAATGAAAATAAATATTACTTGTTTAAAAAAGTTACAACTTCATGTTAGTCTAGAAAAATAAGATTTTTTAGGGATAAATAACCTTGCAGCTCTTCTTTCGAAGCACCTTGCTTTTGTTGCTCATTAGTTATGTTTTTGTTGTTAATGCCGCGCAATTAACCGACAGTTCTGCTTTGCAAAATATGGAAGATGAGCTAAATAAGCAGCCATGGAAAACCTACCAGTTAATTCTTACCCAAGCTGAGCAAGTTGACCAGATGTCAGCCCATTACAAGTTATGGTGGTTGTTACGTAAAGCTCAAGCTGAAAATCTACTGTACTTTTTTGACAAGTTTAAAACTACTGTTGATCAAGCTCAAGAATCTATTAATCTGCAAACATCTGCCAGAATCACCATTAATTTTGATATTTTTCGCGGTGTTATTTTACAGCGCCAAGGTAGTTACCAACTATCACAAAAGGCCTTAAAAAAAGCGAAAGACTTAGCAAGGAAAAATGAGTTTACCTATTTAGCGGTTCGAGCAAAACAAGAATTAGCCTACACTCGCAGTTTAACTGAGGTTTATGAGTTATCGTTAACTGAATTGCAGCAAGCTTATGTGGAAGCTTTTGCATTAAATGATGAGTTTTTGATTGCTAAAATAAATGAAGTCTATGGTGCTATTTATGGTTATATGCATGATTATGAAAAATCAATTGAATACTATAAAAAAGCACTAACGAGTTATCAAAAATTAGCCTATCCAGCTCATGAAGTTGAGGCCATTTATGGGTTGGCTGCAACTTATCGCTATTGGAAGAAATATGATTTAGCCATTAAATATTATCAGCAATTTCAGCAAGCAATAGAGTTTAGCCCGAACAATGTCAATGGAAAATTTTACGCTGTTTATGGTATTGCAATGAGCGAAGCAGAACAGGGTAATTGTCAACAGGCCTTAAAGACAATTGAAAAGGGTTTGAGCATAGCAGGCTTAATTGATTACAAGGCTGAATTATATAAACGCAAAGCACAATGTTCTATTAAAGAAAACAAGTTAAAACAAGCGCAACAGTCGCTAGATAAAGCCGACGATATTTTTATTGGTATTCCTGAACTTATTGGCACTCGCTGGCAAATTGAAGTGATTAAAATCCGTGCTGAATTAGCACATGCGCAAGGTAATTATGAACAAGCTTATCAATTATTGAAAGAGTTCAACTTAAACGAAATAGAGATGTTAAAAAAGAATTCATCTGATCGTTTATTAAGGGTTAGAAGCACGCTCGAAGTTGAGCGACAAAATGTTGAAATATCTTTATTACAACAACGAGCCAAAGTGCAAGAGTTGCAATTTGCTCAACAACAGCAAAAAAACACTAAGCAAGTTTATATTATTAGCTTTGTTGGTATGTTGGTTTTCTTTATTTTGTTTTTGGTCTATTCTCAGTGGCGCAATAATAAAAAACTACTATTACTATCCGTTCGAGATCCACTCTCAGATTCTTTTAACCGCCGTTACGTTTTTAATTTTTTGAATAAATTAATAGACAGCAATAATTCTGATACAAGTACTATATCAATTATGGTAATTGATATTGATGATTTTAAGCAAGTTAACGATCGGTATGGCCACCCTTTTGGTGATAGCGTTATTCGTGAAGTAGCTAGAATAGGTGCAGAAATCATGAGAACAGAAGATGTTATTGGCCGGGTTGGCGGTGAAGAATTTCTTTGTGTTCTACCTCGAATAGATGCGGTTCAATGCCTGCATATTGCCCAACGGTTTGTCAATAAAGTAAATACGTGTGAATTTTTAGCCAGTGATGAGCACGACAATAACGTACGAGTCAATGTTACTGTGAGTATAGGCATAGCAACCACATCGGCTAGCGCTCATAGTAGTTCTGAGCTTTACGTACAAGCGGATAAAGCCTTGTACCATGCTAAATACAATGGCAAAAATAGAGCCATACAATACCAAGATTCTATGAACCATTCATATCAGCACGAACCCGACTTCAGTACTTTTAATTCCCCGCTACATGAAGAGTAAAAATCACAATCAAGATTCTTTTACTGCAACCTCAGCTATTAACATTTCATTAGCTAAGTCAGCTATTACGCTATTGCAAACTTATTTGGCTAGCTTAGGTTATCGAGCTCAAATTCATTTCGAATTAGAGGGCTGCTATCACATTGCAAGTGAAAACAATAAAACAGCAAAACTTGATTTTAACGCTATTAATCAGTATTTACAGCGCTTAAATATTGATGGTGAAATTGTTAGTGAGTATTGGCAAAACCAGTGGGAGTACGTTTCTTTATTTAATGGACAAACACCACTAAAAGAAGCGATGAATTTACATCAGGTGATCACTAACTTACCGCAATGGTTTCAAGGACTATATAACCATCATGGCACAGTAAAAACATTAATATCGCCTGTGGTATGGTCAGGAGATAAAGGCAAACTTGCGTTGGGTTCTGAGCAAATTTTTACCAATGATACTCGCGCTGTCCATATTCCTAATGCGGTACAGCTTAATGTTAGCGTGCTTGATTGTGCTGGCAATAACCTGATTGCTAAAGCAGACTTTGGCGAGTATTTACAATATTGCTTTTTGCGCACCAGTTATGAATGCAGTTTATTATATTTGCCCGAAGAAGCAGCTTTTGAGCGCTTAGCATTGAAAACGCGTTATGGCTTGGCGCAAGAGTTGTGTTCACCTACTGATATATCTGGTGGTCATCAAGGCAGTGTTGCTTTATATAAAAAAGTGGGTAAACATAATCAAAACATGGGTGAAGAGCCATTATTATATGACAACTTTAATCAAGTACTCACAGTACAACAAAACTGGCAAAAAACAGCGCGAATAGAACATAGGTTAGGAGCGGCCAGCATTCATTATAACCCCTATATTAATGTGCTGTATGGCTTGTTAAATGTTATTGATGCCGTTGAAGCTTACGAAAAAAAGAAAAGCCTTTGTGTACCTGAGTTTACGAGTATCGATTTACCGAAATCACTTTTTACAATGCGCAAACTAAAAACTGATAATAAGCAGTCACTCGGGGCAATCGATTTGTTTAAAGGCAGTTCGTGGTTTAGTCAAAGTATTAACAACGCGCAGGATAAAGTTAATCAGATGAAAGGAAATACTTTGCAAGTAAGTGCAGAGCTTGACTGTCCTATGCTGTTAGGCGATAAAATAAAAGCAATGATTTTAGCAAACTATCAAGTGAAAATAACAACAGAATAAGAAATTGATTTATGGATGTTAAAAATAGAGAAAGAGTCAAACTCCCTAGTTTAAGTGGTACCAGTGTTAGTGCTAAAAAACAAGAGTTGAAAGCTTATTTTAAGCAAACATGGGCGGAATATGAATCGCTGTTTTCATTGATTAATGACGACAGTGCTTATTATTTACGTCCAGAGCGCCTACGCCACCCTTTAATATTTTACTTTGGTCATACCGCTAGCTTTTATATTAATAAACTTATCTTAGGCAAGTTCATCACCACAAGAATCAATGGCCGCTTAGAGGCTATTTGCGCTGTTGGTGTTGATGAAATGAGTTGGGATGACTTGAATAGTGAACACTACGATTGGCCTAGTGTTGATGAAGTTAGAGAGTATCGCCAACAAGTAGCCAAACTTATTGAAAAGCTTATTGATACCATGGAATTATCATTGCCTATTACGCAAGACTCACTGGCGTGGATAATTCTAATGGGCTGTGAGCATGAGCGCATACATATCGAAACATCATCAGTTATTATGCGTATGCTGCCTTTACAATACTTAACGTCAAATGAACACTGGCAAACTTGTAATCAGCGCTCAAGCGCCCCTTCAAATGAATTAGTACCAATACAAGGTAAATCAATTGAATTTGGCAAACCCAGTAGTGATGATACCTTTGGCTGGGATAACGAATATGGTCACGATAGTTTATCGTTAAATGACTTTAGTGCTGCAAAATACTTAGTATCAAACCAAGAGTATTTAGCGTTTGTTAAAGCTGGTGGCTATCAACAACCAGAGTTTTGGAGCGAAGAGGGGCAACAATGGTTAGCATTTACGAAAGCCACTATGCCACGTTTTTGGTTAGAGAAAGCCAACGATGAACCTGAACACTATAAATCAACAAGCAATGAGAAAAACTATTGGCAGCGTAATTTATTAAATGAAATGCCGTTACCGTTAAATTGGCCCGTTGAAGTTAATTATTTGGAAGCTAAGGCTTTTTGTCAGTGGAAAAACAGTCTACAAACAGCCAATACTGAGCAACTAATTCGTTTACCCACAGAAGCCGAGTGGCTTTGTTTACGTGATAAAGTTGATGGCGATATCAGCTCATGGAAAACTGCTCCTGCTAATATCAACAATGAACATTACGCCTCATCTTGTCCTGTAGATAAGTTTGAACATGACGGCTTATTCGATGTGGTTGGTAATGTTTGGCAATGGACAGAATCAACCATTGATGGCTTTCAAGGTTTTCAAGTTCACCCTTTATATGATGACTTTTCAACGCCAACCTTTGACGGTAAACATAATTTAATTAAAGGTGGCTCGTGGATTTCAACAGGAAATGAAGCACAAAAACACTCTCGTTATGCTTTTCGTCGGCACTTTTTTCAACATGCAGGCTTTCGTTACGTACAAAGCACAACAACAGTGTTACCTAACCTTGAAAGCAATCATTATGAAGATGATGTTGATATTTGTCAGCAACTACATGCTCAATATTTTATAGGCAATAGACGACAGGCAAAGTCTGCCATGCCGGTGGCGGTTAAAAATTACAGCCAGCAAATAACGGATCAATTATTTTCTGTGCTTGAAAAATATAATATTGATAAGCATAAGTGTCTTGATTTAGGTTGTAGCGTCGGTCGCACCAGTTTTATTTTAGCGCAACGTTTTGAGCACGTAGATGGCGTTGATTTTTCTGCCCGTTATATTCGTCACGGCGTTAATTTACAGCAAGGGAAATCAGTTCGTTATCGTTTAGAAAATGAAGGTGATATCGTTGATTTTCATGAAGTGAAATTAGCTGATATTGATTTGCCTTGTAGCGATAATATACACTTTAGTCAAGGCGATGCCAGTAACCTTAAAGCGGTTTTTAAAGGTTATGATGTTATCCTTGCCCAACACGTGCTTGAGCAAAGTTACGATCCACAATTATTTTTACAAACGGTTCACCAGCGTTTAAATAACCATGGCTTACTTATTATTATTTCCAATTATGATTTTAATGAGCAATACACAGCTAAAGAAAATTGGTTAGGTGGCATTAAAATCAACGGTGAAAATGTTAGCGGATTTGACGGGCTATCGTCATTGTTATCACCTCACTTTAAGCTGTTGGAGCAACACCAGTTAACGCAACCGGTTAAAATCAATCGCCGAAAATTTACTTTAAGTTTTCCGCAATTAACGGTTTGGCAGATTAAATAACCTTACAAAGCACTCTTTTGCTCCTGAACTGGGCCACACCGCCTAAGATGCACCAAATAAAAACGCAATTACAACTCAGTGTTCTTTTTTGGTGCACAGCCCAGCTGTTTCAACAAGGAAATACATCTAACGCTCTGATATATATATGTTATTTTTTATGGCACATGAATTGAATTGTACTGTTCAATACTACATACAAAGATAAATAGAGGTATACAGTGAAAATAGTTAACGCAATTATCAAACCATTCAAACTAGATGATGTTCGTGAAGCCATTTCTGAAATTGGTGTTGAAGGCATTACCGTGAGTGAAGTTAAAGGTTTTGGTCGTCAAAAAGGTCATACAGAATTATATCGTGGCGCAGAATATCAAGTAGACTTTTTACCTAAGGTTAAACTTGAAATTGCAGTCAACGATGACATTGTTGAACGTTTAGTTGAAGCCATTACCAAAGCAGCCTACACAGGAAAAATTGGTGACGGTAAAATATTCGTTTACAACTTAGAACAGGCTATTCGTATTCGTACGGGTGAGTCAGATTCTGAAGCCATATAGGGGATATGATAATGGAACAAAATATTTTTCAACTTCAATATGCTTTAGATACTTTCTATTTTCTTGTTTGTGGTGCGCTAGTTATGTGGATGGCGGCAGGTTTCTCAATGTTAGAAGCCGGTTTGGTTCGAGCTAAAAATACCACAGAAATTTTAACTAAAAACGTTGCCTTGTATGCTATTGCTTGCATCATGTACTTAATTGTTGGTTACGACATTATGTATGGTGGCGGTGTATTTTTAAATGGCATTGCCCTTGATGGGGCTACAGATGCAGACGCTTTAGTTGGCGCTGTATTAGCCGAGTCTGCAGAAGCAGGTTTTGATGGCGCTGCTGTTTATTCAAATGCGGCTGATTTCTTCTTTCAAGTAGTATTTGTTGCTACCGCAATGTCTATTGTTTCTGGCGCAGTTGCTGAGCGTATGAAATTATGGGCTTTCTTAGCTTTTACCGTTGTTTTAACAGGTTTTATTTACCCAATGGAAGGCGCTTGGACTTGGAACGGTGCTTCTGTTTTTGGCCTGTATACGTTAGGCGATCTTGGTTTTTCTGATTTTGCTGGCTCAGGTATTGTTCATATGGCGGGTGCTTCTGCTGCGTTAGCCGGAGTATTATTACTTGGTGCTCGTAAAGGTAAATACACTAAAGACGGTAAAGTGAACGCTATCCCTGGTGCTAACTTGCCAATGGCAACTTTAGGTACTTTTATCTTGTGGATGGGGTGGTTTGGTTTTAATGGTGGTTCAGTATTAAAACTTGCTGATGTTAACAGTGCAAACGCCGTAGCTATGGTATTTTTAAATACTAACGCTGCCGCTGCTGCTGGTGCTATTGCTGCTTTGGTTTTTGCTAAAATTTTATTCAAAAAAGCAGACTTGACCATGACCTTAAACGGCGCACTAGCCGGTCTTGTTGCTATTACTGCTGAGCCATCAACACCATCACCATTACAAGCAACGCTTTTTGGGGCAATTGCCGGTGTTATCGTTGTGCTATCAATTCTTGCTCTTGATAAAGTTAAGATTGATGATCCCGTTGGTGCTATCTCTGTTCATGGTGTGGTTGGTTTGTTCGGTTTACTTATTGTACCTCTCACTAACTCTGGCTCTACCTTCAGCGGTCAGCTGATTGGCGCGGCAACTATTTTTGTTTGGGTATTTGCTACTAGTTTCGTCGTTTGGTTTGCACTGAAGAAAATTATTGGTATTCGCGTAAGTGAAGAAGAAGAGTACGAAGGTGTTGATAAAGCTGACTGTGGTATGGAAGCTTATCCTGAATTTACTAATGGTTAATTGTATTTCAAGTTTCAATAACAAAAAAGCAGCGAGTAGCTGCTTTTTTGTTATCTTTTAAAAGATGAGCGGGTAATTTAAAGAACTTATTTAAAGCTTTTAGCTATTTTCTGTTGCTCAAGAGTATTTTTCGTATTGAAAGTAGAGCTAAAATAAACACTGATAACCAAGTAAAAGAGCCGCCACCACCACTACTTTTTTGCTCTGGGGTGTTTGCTTCAATTATTAAAGTATTTTTAACAGGAGTTAAATCAGCATCTGTTACTTCTGATGAATCAATAATAATAATTTGATTAATCACAACAAAATTTTCAATGCCAGGAGTTGTTGAATCCGTACAATTCTGGCTGCTGTAATCTACCATGGGAATGTCTTGGCAAAGTGATAACCCCGCAATTTGTTCAACTACTGTCATGCCGTCACCAATGACTTGTCCAAAAACGGTAAAGCCACCATTTTGTAAATCTAAATTACCAGCATTGTTGGCTAAATTAAAAAACCATTGGTCGGTGGCACTGTTAGGATTACCACCCACCTTTGCCATAGCAATAGTGCCTTTTACATTTGAATAAATTGGCTCATTTACAACAGCAGCATTAGTATCAATACGTGTTAATGGCCAAGCACCTTCAAAAGTAAAACCACCACCTTGAACAACAAATCCCGGTGAAACACGATGAATAACCGAATTAGTATAATGCTGTTCATCGATATATTGCAGGAAATTATCAACGGTTTTCGGTGTGGTTTGGTCAAACAAGTTTACTTGAAAACTGCCTTGAGATGTCTGAAATTCAACAATAGTCGCATAAGCAAGTGAGGTTGTGCTGAGTAATAATAAGGTTGTGTAAAACAATTTTTTGAACATTAGTACCGCCTAATATGAAAAGTATCGCAGCATCATAATAGTTGCGGGCGGCTAATTCAATTAAGCTTTTTTACATAATAACTAAACGGTTACAATTTTTTCGCATTAGTGCTATAAAAGAATTGAAATTTCTTTTATAGCACTACTATTAATTCAAGGTTTAACTATGTGGCGTATCTTATTGCTATTATTGTTGTTATTTGCCTTTGAACCAAGTGTTCAAGCGAAAAACATAGCTAAGCAATTAGCAACAATAAACAAGCTAGAAGATAATACTGTCGCGGTTAATCAATTAAGCAAATTACTTGAAGATCAAACGCTGAGTGCTCAGCAGCGAATTGAGGTTTTAATACTACAAAGTCGTCGTTACCTATCATTAAGTGAATTAGCGCAAGCGCTACAAGTTACTGAAAAAGCGAAACAACTAGCCGTTCAAAATGGTCTTTTACTGCAACAGGCACAAGTGGATAAACTCATTGGCATTGTTTATTATCTGCAAGGTCAATATGATCAAGCATTGGGCTTTTATCAAAATGCTCTGCAATACTTTCAGCAACAACCCTTCTCAGCAAAAATAGCGATTAAACAAGCCAATTTACTGAATAATATTGCTTTGGTGCAAACTTCACAAGGAAACGCCGTTGCTGCACTTAAAAGCTACCAACAGGTTGAACCTTTATATCAACGATATGGCGATGAAATAGACAAAGTTGATGTGCGTTTTAATCTCGCTACGCTATACATTAGCTTACGTCGGTTTGACATTGCCATTACTATGTTAAAAGAAGTAATCATCAAAAGAACAGCCCTTGGTGACGACTATGGTGTTGCTAAGGCATCAGGAGATCTAGGAGTATCTTATAAACACTCAGGTCAATATAAACAGGCGGAGCATTACATTTTAAATGCCTTGAATTATTTCCAAACACATGGACACCAATATGATGAGGCCTCGCAGCTTCATAATATTGCAGAAGTAAATTATGAATTATCGCGTTTAGATAAAGCATTAAATTATGCGCTTGCGGCAGTGAAAGCAAGTCAAAAAATTGGTCATAAAAAAGCGCAAGGTGGCAGCTTACATACATTGGCAAAAATCTATTTTCATCAAGGGGATATTGAGCGCGCTCGTAAGAATGTACAAAGTTCAGATATCATAGCGAAAGAAATGGGGTATTTGGAATTAGTAAATGATAACCTAGGTTTAATGTCACTCATTTATGCAGCGGATCATAAAACCATTGCCGCATTGCAAGCGCAACTTTCTTTCCAAAAAGCACGATTAAAATTATCAAATGAAACGCTTAATGAGCAAATAGCACAATTTGAAGCTCAGCAATTAACTCAGCAAGTGAAAAGCTTACAACAAAGCAAAAAGCTGCAACAACTAGAGTCAAATAAAGCGGATCAGCAGCGGCTTTTCGTTATTTTAGCCGTGACTTCTGTGCTAATTGTTTTGTTTTTAATTTATCGTCGCTACCTTGAAAGTCGATTAACCAAAGAATTAGAAAGAAGAGTAAAACAAAGAACAGAGGCATTAGAGTTTTTAACCCAAGAATTACAAAATGCTAATATGATCAAAAGTCAATTTTTAGCAAACATGAGCCATGAAATTAGAACACCACTGACTGCGGTTTTGGGGCAAGCTGAAGCAATAATTCATGGTGACTTTGATGATAATGCCATCACCGCAGAAGTGAAAATAATTCACAGTAATAGCTTGCATTTGCTGCAATTAATTAATGATATTTTAGATTTAAGTAAAATAGAAGCAAACAAATTTGAGCTAGAAAATCGCCAACAAGACTTACACGACATTGTCTTCAAACTAAATGATATGTTTACAGAGCAAGCACAACGTAAAAACTTATCGTTTACTATCACCCATCATTTACCTAACCCGTTTATTATAGATATTGATGGTTTGCGCTTAAAACAAATTTTAATCAATTTATGCTCTAATGCCATTAAATTTACCAAGGAAGGTTGGGTAACCTTAGATATTGCCATTTTAGATAAATCACTTCTGTTTACGGTAACTGATACAGGAATGGGCATGAGTCAGGAGCAAATAGCTAAAATTTTTAATATATTTACCCAGGGTGATAACAGTATCAGTAGGCGTTTTTCTGGTTCAGGGTTAGGCTTATTTTTATCTGAGCAATTAGCCAAAGTGATGGCAGGAAAAATTACAGTAACCAGTCAATTAAACCATGGTAGTACTTTTGTACTCAAAATCCCTTTTGGTGAGGTTTATAGCGCCTTAACAACACCAGCAATCACTCAAGAAGAAAGTACTAAAATAGCAAACAAGACTTATGTAGGAAAAATACTATTAGCAGATGATCATGATGATAATCGACGCTTAATTGCTCGGTTGTTAATGAGTTTAGGCATAGAGGTTATTGAAGCGTGTAATGGCAAAGAGGCGGTGGAATTATGCTTTAAACACCAGCCCACTTTAACTTTACTTGATATTCAAATGCCAGAAATGGACGGTATACAAGCGTTAAAAAAATTACGAGAGCTTGGTTGTACTAAACCCATTTATGCGCTCACCGCTAATGCTATGTCTCATGAAATAGCGCAATATTTATCACTCGGTTTTGCAGGACACCTGAGAAAACCCATAGAGCGCGAAATATTTGTCGCCACTATAGCTCAACATTTCACTGAAGTAAGTAATAGCCCTAGTAATAAGGTTGAAGCTCAGGAAGGCTTTGACAATTCAGATTTAGTACAATCGTTTGTTGAACATTTATCCCAAGATAAATGTGATATTTCACAAAGTAGCAATAACAAAGAAAATAGTGCGTTAGCGCACGCCGCCCATAAAATTGCTGGCGCTGCCCAAATGTTTGGTTTTGCCGAATTGTCACAAAGCGCTATTGAATTAGAAAATGCGATCAAAAAGCAGCAATTAGAGCTAATTGACGAGTTAACTCACTGTTTACTTGATGAAATTAATCTAGTTCAGCATCAATTCAACATAAGTGCAGCTTTATAACTGTAAAACTTCTCATTTCTTATTGAATCACCAACAATTATCCTTTAACAAGCGAAAACAGCTCCACTTTCAATGAAATATCAGTATTGTTAGCGAATGAATTTTAGTAATCACTTTACAGGTTAGCTAGAAACCTTAAAAGAAGTAACGTATAAAAATAAAGATGATTTATGGCAAATAATGTAGAGATTAGCTTT
>Ga0316205_10003252_pt1 | contig 15602 bp, 17 predicted proteins | sample 3monthpyrite_MG_FD_204941 | JGI IMG/M metagenome (GOLD analysis project Ga0316205, IMG submission 204941) | Microbial mat bacterial communities from mineral coupon in-situ incubated in ocean water Damariscotta River, Maine, United States -... | ecosystem: Environmental > Aquatic > Marine >... | reverse complement strand
TTGTTTGACGATTTGCTTCGAAAACAAAATCTGTTAGTGATGCATTTTGCAGGGGTACTCTTACAGCTAATCCATTTAAACGCCCTTCAAGCTCAGGAAATATTTTTGTTATAGCCTTCGCAGAACCTGTCGTAGTGGGAATGAGTGACTCACTGCAAGAGCGGGCACGTCTTAGATCCGGGTGGCCTTTATCGATAATAGTTTGCGTGTTTGTTATGTCATGAATAGTTGTCATGCAGCCGTGTTTAATGCCGATATTTTCATTCATTACTTTTACTACTGGTGCCAGGCAGTTTGTTGTGCAGGATGCTGCGGTAATTATGTGATGTTTATCGGCATTATATTCATGCTGGTTCACACCATAAACAATATTAATTGCAGGTTCAGGTACTGGGGCTGAAACAAGTACTTTTTTAACCTCCTGGTCGAAATAACACTGTAATGTTTCCTCTGACTTAAATTTTCCAGTACATTCTATTAGAAGGTCTATACCTAAACTGGACCAGTTTATATTTGCAGGATCGGCCTCGCTTGAATAGCTAATATGTTTTCCATCAACAATAATTGAGTTATTGTCAGAACTGATTTCACGATCCCATCGGCCATGTACAGAATCGAATTCTAGTAAATGTGCCATAGCGGCACTATTGCCTGAAATTTCATTTATATGAACAATTTCAAAAGTGGGGTTGTTCCAGCCGGCTCGAAAACCTAAACGCCCCATGCGACCAAAACCATTAATTGCTACTCGAATTGTCATATAAAACCTTTAAATAATATTATCTTAAAATAATTGAGAGAGTGGGTTCAGGCGCAGCAGGAAGCATCTGGACGATCAGGCATGTCTTTTAATGTTTGCTGGTCATTTTTAAAAGGAGCCGTGTTTTTGTTAGCGATAACCGTTGTTGTAATAATTTTTTTAACCCAGTCGTCTAAGTCGGTGTGAATGCGATAATAGATCCACTGACCAGAACGTCGATCACTGACTAAACCTGCGTCACGTAATATTGCCAGATGACGAGAAATCATAGGCTGCGAAAGTTCCAGGGTATGGGTCAGTTCGCAGACGCATAACTCACCTTCCAGTTGCAGCAAACTCAAGCAGCGTACGCGAATCTCATTTGACAGAGCTGAGAATAAATTACTGGTTTTCATACTGGTTTCGCTAAAAGGTTATTAGTAAATTACCGCCAGATAACTGAGCTATTTACGGTATTGATATAAATCGAACAGGAATATACGTTTAATCATATATATGGTCAAGCATATATATTCATGTGAGGTGAATAATTCTGATATGTGCTCAGGTTAGTGTAAAGGCTGTCGAATTTGAGGTTATACTAATTCTCTAAATTTACTCGTTTGTTGATTTAGAGAATGTTGCGATCACTTTGCTTTTGCGTATTAATTCAGCTTTTGAATCACTAGTAATTTTAAATCTGTGTTGTATGACGATTTAACATAATCATGTTGTAGATCTTGGCAGCAGAGTAAATAATTGCATAACTGATTTACTTTAATGATTAATGATGTGCTCAATAAAAGCTCAATTTAATCTTTTGAGCTATTATTGCATGTAATGGTATTTAAATTAACCGTCGTTAATTGTTCTCCATAGTGTAAGTGAATGATAAATATCATAATAGTACTCTGGTCATCGTGTAGAATAATTATTTGCATAAATTTGTGAATACTTAATGTGATACCTGGGGTAGGTGTCTCTGTAACTAAATTGACAATATCTGTCGGAAGACAGCAATTGGCAGAAGGTAAATGAGCAAATGGCTTCAAATGGTAATAAAACTATTCTAATTGTTGACGATGAAGAAGCTCTGAGCCATATGTTAAATGATATATTGTCTGAAGAGGGTTATCATGTGTTAGAGGCAAATAGTGCCGCACGTGCACTGGGTATTCTTAAATCGACTAAAGTAGATTTAATGATTTCAGATATTATAATGCCTGGTATGAGTGGTTTTGAGCTGGTAGACAAAGTTCATGAGTTATATCCCCAGATTAAAATACAACTTGTAACGGGTTATAGTGATCAGGTTAAGGATGATGTTGTTTTACACAAAAAGATACTTTATAAACCATATCAGCAGTTCGATATATTAGAGTGTGTGAGAAAACTTCTTCAAAGCGATGAGGAGTAAATTTCCAGCTTTATAGCCACAGTTTAACTCTAATGGCATCTAAACTGGCTTAGTAGCAAATACTCAATACTTTGATATAAATACCTTTCCTGATTTTTATGCTTCTATTCTGTAAGCATTTTATTTTAATTTTATGGTAAATCGGATGAATAGCCTTGATTTACATTTCCACATGTAACATGATAACATGTAAGTGAAGTGGGAGAATACTTATGAGTCCTGTCATTAGATTACCATCAGATGTTTACAGTCGTTTAGAGAATCATGCTTCAGGTTTTGATACACCTGCGAATGTAATTGAGAAGTTATTAAACCACTATGAGGGCATAAGTCCTGAATTAGCGCTTAAATCAGTATCTAAACGTTCAGTCAAAAGGCATACCAAAAAGTATGCCTTTAATGGATTGAGCTATGGAAAAGGCAGACTCGTTCTGGCTATAGTAAAGGCATATATTTCCGACCACCCGGATACTTCTTTTGTGGAATTAAGCAGTATATTTCCAAAAGACCTGCAAGGTTCCAGTGGTGTTTTTGTTAAGCAGAATATCGCCAGTGAAATTTTTGAAAGAACCGGGCACAAAAGGCATTTCATAAAACCTGATGAGCTTATTCAAGTAGAAAAAGATAAAATTGCTATTAGTACTGAGTGGAGTGTTGAAAACATCAACCGAGTTATTGAAAAGGCAGCATCATTTGGTTATGTCATAATGGAGACAGATTAACTCTAAAAAGCTGAAACATAGTTTCAGCTTTTTTTAATAGAGCGGGAATGAGTTGTTCTTTAACGTAATGAGATAATTTTCCAGTTATGTTTCTGAGCATATTCAAGGAGTTGTTCGTCTGCATCTACAACAACCGGGTTTTCAGCTTCGAGTAAAAGTGGCAAGTCATTATGTGAGTCACTGTAAAACCAGCTGCCTTTTAAATTTAGCTGGTGTTCCTGCATCCATACGGCCAGACGTTTTACTTTACCGTCCTGAAAACAGGGAATGCCATCAATTTTTCCCGTGTATTTTCCATTGATTATCTCAGGCTCTGTAGCAATCAGGTGCTGAATGCCAAAAGCTTTAACAATAGGAGCAGTTATAAAACTATTGGTAGCTGTTATTACAACCAGTGTATCTCCCTTATCTCGATGTTGTTTTATTAGTTCAAACGAGGCGGGACTCATTATGGGTTTTATTTTTTCTTCAAAAAACTGTTTGTGCAGAGTCAGCATCTTTGCAATGGGGTTGTCGACAAGCGGTTTTTGAGAAAACGCCTGAAATTCATGAATATCTAAAGTTCCTTTTTTGTACTTTTCATAAAAACGTTGATTTTCCCGTGCGTATACGTCTGCATCAACTACGCCCTGTTCTGTTAAAAACTCACCCCATAGGTAATCACTGTCACCTGCTAGAAGGGTGTTATCAAGATCAAAAAGTGCTAGAGCCATAATTTAGAGCCATAAAAAATTAAGTGTTAGTTTAGGGGATGTCCAGAGAAACGATAAAGTTATCAGTAGAAGTGCTGGTAACATTAGTACGATAAGATAGTTGTATTTTTGCACTGCCATCACGTATAACGGTATAAATTCCTGGATTATTTGTTTTTTCTTCAATAATATTTTCACCTGAAATTATGGTATAAATTATTCCACTACTGGTGCTGTCGGTAATGTTTTTACTGGTGCCATTTGAATAATTAGCGATAACTTTCAGGGTGATTTCAGCCGGCCTTGAACTGAATGTTGTTGTTACATCATCGTCTATGTTTTCATTGTTCGCAGTGACAGTAATTGAGTCTACTGTAAGAAGATCTATATCTATAGTTGAGCTTGTGTCATTGCAATTAATTGCACCGTCACAACTAACCGCCGAGTTTAAAATAACGCCATTAGTAATATCAATACTACTAATAGATTGTGTGATTTCGCCACAGGCAACGAATAAATTGGCAGTGGTTTCTTCTATCAATCCAGTGAGGGTAATGTTTTGTAAGTCGCTAGTAAATTCTATTTTTGCGTTATTAGAATTATCAATCCCCCATTTGCTATTTTGGCTTATGTTTTGGTTTAAATAAGAGCCGTCAGTTGACTGATAAGTGGCTACAGAAATTAATGATTGAGTTGTATCTTGCTCTATGTTTATTTCAGTAATTGAGCAAACGCTTAAATCCGTATCGCTAAAGTTGCATATTTTTATACTGTATAAATTGTTATCTACACTCTGAATGAAATCATCAGAAGTAACTTCGCTGCCACTAAACGCGGAAAAGGCTTTTGCCTGAATAATAAGGTTACCAGCTGCTAGCGCCTGTAGATTAGCTTGATTATTTAATGTTTTAATATGCGCTCGTTGTGAGCTACTACTATCCTCCTGATTCAGAATAGTCCAGTCAATTGAATTAATAATGATGTTATCGACAGGGCGAATTTCTTCAATTCCATCATTGTCTACATACCGTCCAATAGGTGTAAGTACTTGAGCCTGGCACATATTAATATTAAAAGTCTGTTTATTGAGATTTATGACTTTATCAAATTTAGCATCAGATACTTTAATTGCGAAGTATTCAGTTAAGTGACCAAATTGCGCACTTAGTGTAATTAATTCGGCAGTATCGCTTGCCGTAAAATGACCCGTTTGATCAATTTTGCTTAGTGAATTAGCTGATAAAGACCAAACAACATCATTGCTAAGGGTAACCGTATCAATGTTATTAGATTTGACTCCCTGCAGAACAAAATTAAACTCACTACTTATAGATAAAATGCTTTCATTTTTGTCTGAAGGAAAGTTAATCGAAATAATATCCTGATTGGCCGCCGTGTGTAGATTAACTAAATTTTCTTCATTTTCAACATCGCTACAGGCAACTAGAATGAACACAACGCTTATTGTTATAAGTGTTTTAAAAAACATAACGTACGCCAAAGCTTAGAATATTCAGATTCAGGTCATCACCGCGATATAACTGAATCCAGTCTATTTTTAATTTAAGTTTTGGGATGGAATCAAACTGTTCTTCGAGGCCAATGCCAAAGCTAAGCCCTTCAAAAGTATCGCTAGTATCTGTGATGTTGGGGTAAAAGTAGTCAATATTCACCTGACTAACGCCGAGAATTAAATGAAGATTTAAATTGTTATTATGGTATGGCAGATAGTGATAAAAGATGGAGCTTGCAGAAGGCACTTCAACTGTTAACTGATTTAATTCATCTTCTTTTATACCGGTTAAAACGGCGAGCTCAATTAGATGTTGTTTATATTCATAACCAAAGCGAAGATCGGCTACAACGGGTTGGGTCGCAGCATCTTTGGTATCAACCTTCATTAACCCGGGTGCAAGGCTTAAATAGGCTTCAGAATAGGCGGTTGAGCTAAAAAAAAATAAAAGAATGAGCAGTGATGTAAGGTTTGAAAAGTATTTCATATAATGATATTTGGTTGAATCTTATGCGTACTATAACGGAATTTCTGCGCAAGTTCAGGTTCAATCATTAGCAGGTTATTTTACATTTGATCATTTTAGGGCATGTGAAGCAATCAGCTAGAGATAGTTTGAGCGGTTAAATAAAAATATAGCCATAAATAAAATTATTCTGAAACCATTTCCAATAGATTTGATCTATAGTTTAATGGAGATACATATTGTAACTAAAACATTGCGAAAGGCCCTGATTTTTGGAAGAATCAGAGGTAACTTTTTAAACAGGTAGTTGTAAGTGATTGATTCTGACGGATTTAGGCCTAATGTAGGCATCATATTGAGCAACCCGGATGGCAAAGTCTTCTGGGCGCGCCGCTATGGTCAGAATGCATGGCAATTTCCTCAGGGCGGTATACATCAGAATGAATCGCCCGATCAGGCAATGTACCGTGAGCTGTTTGAAGAAACCGGGTTAAGCCCCGAGCATGTTGAATTAGTGGGTAAAACCAATAAGTGGTTGCGTTACCGATTGCCTAAATGGATGGTGAGGAAAAACAGTCATCCAGTCTGTATCGGACAAAAGCAAATCTGGTTTATATTAAAACTGGTCGGTACGGAGAATGATTTTAATCTCAGTACTATGGATAGGCCTGAGTTTGATAACTGGTCATGGGTTGATTATTGGCACCCCATGGATGAAGTCGTGTTTTTTAAACGAAAGGTGTATAGAAGAGCGCTGACAGAGCTTGAACCACTGCTGCTAGATCAAATAGCCACCTGAGTTCAAGTGCTTGGAGCAGTAATGGATTGCTCTATCTCTAAAATGGTTTCAAGACAACCAGAATCACAATAGCGGTTAATATCAATACCGGAAATTCATTAAACCATCTGTACCAGACATGATTATGCCTGCTTTCATCGTTTGCAAAAACTTTGACAAGATGCCCGCAGTAAAAGTGATAAGCAATTAATAGACCTACCAGAAACAGTTTAATGTTCATCCAGACTAAGTTGAAAAGCTGCCACTCGATCATTAGCCATATACCTAAAGCAACTGAAATGATCATAAACGGTGTAATGAAATGGTAGAGCTTTCGTTCCATAACCTTAAAGCGTTCATTACCCGCTTCATCATCTGTCATGGCGTGATAAACGAACAGGCGAGGCAGGTAAAATAAACCGGCAAACCAGCTAACCATAAAAATAATGTGGAAGGCTTTTACCCAAAGCATTGGCATCTCAAAATTGTTTAAAGTGGTGGCATGATAACGTGTGTTGCTATTTGAGCAAAGTATCGAACACCGAAATATAGAATGTGTGCACTTATCGAAGAATATAACATGTGAATAGATTTGAGCGGTGTTATGTGGGGGTAATTCAGTCTATACTTACGTCCTAAATATCAATCACTTGTTTAAACTTGTTAAGCAAAGTTTGAACTTTAGTCATATTTGAGGGTTTTCTATGATTAAAGCCGGCATAGTCGGTGGCACCGGTTACACAGGCGTTGAGTTATTGCGTTTATTAGTTGCGCATAAAGACGTTGAGTTATCGGTTATTACATCTCGCTCTGAAGCAGGTCAGGCTGTGTCCAGTCTGTATCCAAATTTACGAGGCCATGTAGATATTGAGTTCTCAGAGCCTGAGTTTGAAACGCTTTCAAAGTGTGATGTTGTATTTTTTGCTACACCTAATGGTACCGCAATGAAAATGGCACCTCAATTACTTGAAGCTGGTGTTAAAGTTATTGATCTGGCAGCTGATTTTCGTTTAAAAGATACAGCCGTTTGGAAACAATGGTATGGAATGGATCATGCCTGTCCAGATGTGCTGGAAGAAGCCGTATATGGTATGCCCGAATTAAATCGTGAGGCTATTAAAAAAGCCAGAATTATTGCTAATCCGGGCTGTTACCCAACGGCGGTTAGCCTTGGATATATACCGCTCATAGAAAACCAGCTTATCGACGATGCGCATTTAATTGCTGATGCCAAATCAGGCGTGAGTGGTGCGGGTCGTGGAGCAAGCGTGGCTACTTTATTATGTGAAGCAACTGAAAGTGTGAAACCTTATGGCGTTGACGGACACCGTCACTTACCAGAGATTCGTCAGGTTTTAGGTGGTGTTGCAGGACATGAGGTTGGCTTAACATTTGTGCCTCATTTGATGCCTATGATTCGTGGTATTGAGGCAAGCCTGTATGGCGTTTTAAAAACGCATGTTGAAGACCTTCATCAGGTTTACACTGAGCGTTATAAAGATGAGCCGTTTGTAGATGTACTACCATTAGGTTCTATGCCAGAAACTCGTAGCGTGAAAGGCTCTAATATGTGTCGAATTTCAGTTTTTCGTCCTCAGGGGGGAGACACGGTTGTTGTTTCATCGGTAATAGATAATTTAGTAAAAGGGGCAGCAGGTCAGGCTGTGCATAACATGAACTTAATGTTTGGCCTTGACGAAATGTCGGGTATTAGTCAGGTAGCTTTACTGCCATAAAGCTTAGAGTATAAATTTTTATGAGTTTAGGTCCGGTACACAGTAAACATCTTATTTCAATTCATCAGCCGAAATTATGGGTGGCGAGTGGTCTTAGTGTTTTATTGGTTATTTTGATAGGTATTTGGGGCGCATATGAATATGGTCGTCATGTCGCTGGTTTTGATCAGGCAGACTATGATCAGGAAATAGATATTTTACGAATATCTTTGCAGGAGCAAACGTCTAAAAAAGAAGATGCATTGCGTAATAATGCACGTTTGTCCCGCGGCAGTGATATAGAAAAAGATGCCAGTAGCAAAATAAACGAGACGTTAGCGGAATGTCAGGCTGAAACGCTTAAAATGAAAGAGGAATTAACCTTTTATCATAATCTGGTGGCCCCAGGAAAAGCAAAACGAGAAATAAAAGTAAACAAAGTAGTATTCACGCCTGATGGTCAGGGCGGTTACTTATATAAAGTTGTTTTAATACAGATAGGTCGTCATGATTATGTGCAGCGCGGATATATAGAAATATCTGTCGAAGGTACTAAGCTTGATGGTTCTAAGGTGCGGTTAGATTTACCGACTATTTCGGTTAAAAAGGCCAAGAAGCGGCAAATATTTGGATTTAAATATTTTCAAAACTTTGAAGGCGGTATCAGATTTCCCGAAGGATTTGAGCCATTGTCACTATATATAAAGGCGCAACCAAAAAGCGCAAAAGTACCCAGGGTAAACGCGGTTTATTCCTGGGCTGAAATAATTGATACAGGAAGCGAAGCCAATGTGGGGCAAGAAAAAAACTAACTCAAGTAAAATAGAAACTCTGGTCGGAACAGCAATGGAAATTCAGGGTGATCTTATTTTTTCAGGTGGCTTGCATGTGGACGGGAAGATTGTCGGCAATGTGATCGCCGATGGAGACTCTCATTCTATGTTAGTGCTCAGTGATCAGGGGCAAATCGAAGGTGAAGTTCGAGTACCGTTTGTGGTGCTGAATGGTCAGGTAACCGGTGATGTGTATGCAAGCGAGCGTGTTGAGCTTTCCAGGCACGGTCAGGTAAAAGGTAATGTTTATTACAATTTACTGGAAATGGCGATGGGTGCTGAAGTTAATGGCAATCTGGTTCATTGTAAAGATGAGAAAAAATTGCTTGAATATCAATCAGATAAAGCCGAACAGCATGATGATTCTGAAGAAGAGCCAAGCCCGTCGGTAAGTTAATTTAAACTGCCGCATAAAACTTGACTAAATTAGTCAGGTAATGCAAAATTTGATTGATTATAGTTTGATAGAACTTTTGGAGAGATTGAATGACTGCTGAAACAGTTGATAACGCAATGCCAGATCCACTGGATTTTACAGATGCGGCAGCGGCTAAAGTAAAGGGCCTTATTGAAGAAGAGGGTAACCCTAACCTGAAGTTACGCGTGTTTATTTCTGGTGGTGGTTGTTCTGGCTTCCAGTATGGATTTACCTTTGATGAAGAACTCAAAGATGGTGATACAGAAGTAATGAACGATGGAGTTACTTTGTTAATTGATCCTATGAGCTTCCAGTATCTGGTAGGCGCTGAGATAGATTACAAAGAAGACTTGCAGGGTGCACAGTTTGTAATTCGTAACCCGAATGCGCAAACAACCTGTGGTTGTGGCTCTTCATTCTCGCCAGCTTAATATAAACTTAAATGTTTGTAAAAAAGAGACGCAAAAGCGTCTCTTTTTTTATGCAAACTAAAAAGTCTGCTCAATGTTAAACCGTCCGTCGGGAGTAATTATTTGCTTTAGAGGGGGTGTGCATAGTCATAATTCTGCAACTATAATGTATATCAAACAGATAACGGATACAGTGAATGGCTATAGATAAAACACTTTATGACCGATTAGGTGGTAGGGTTATGTTTGAGAAAGTGCATAAGATATTTTATAACAGAGTATATGTTCATGATTGGCTTGGAAAATATTTTGCAGGTAAACCGCAGGCCAATTTAGAAAACCAGCAAACTGACTTTATGATTCAATTGATGGGTGGGCCAAAAGTTTACGGTGGAAAGGCGCCTAAATTTGCACATCAGCACATGATGATTAGTGATGAGCTGTTCGAACTGCGAGCACAAATGTTATCTGATGCAATTAGAGATGCGGGCGTGCCAGATGACTTAAGAAAAGAGTGGCTAGCTGCAGATGCTGTATTAAAAAAATCGATAGTTAAAAGTTCAGCAGCAGATTGTAGTGTTTCATATGCAACTCAAGCAATACTGGATTTCCCTAAAACTTGATTGGTGAGGCTAGCGTGAATTATCCAGCCGGGTAAATTGCACCCAAAATGCATGCTTCTTTAGCACCGGTAACCGCAGGTAAATTCCCCGGTTTTTTATCTACAGTCTGTTTTGCCAGCCAGGCAAAGGCGATGGCCTCTACCCAGTCCGGGTGAATTCCATAATCTTCACTAGAAGTTACTTTAGTTTGAATTAGTTTTTCTGCAAGGTGGTTCATTAAATTTGCATTATGAACTCCACCGCCGCAAACAATTAAGGTATCAATTTTGGGTAAAAAATTTTCTATGGCGTAAACAATGCTATCACTGGTGAATTTGCATAAGCTTGCCTGTATCTGGCTTTCATTTAGTTTGCAGTGTTCTTTTTTCAGTTGCTGTTCAAGCCAGTCGAGATGGTAATGTTCACGACCAGTGCTTTTGGGAGGCTTCGCCGAAATAAACGCATCCTGCATTAATGAGTCAACCAATACCTGATTAGCTGTAGAACTTGCTGCCCACATGCCATTGTTATCGTAACTTTTATTCTTATGTTTCTGTATCCATGCATCCATTAGCATATTGCCTGGTCCTGTATCAAAACCATAGCAATTTTCTTTTTTATCTTTTGGTAAATAAGTAATATTCGAAATGCCACCAATATTTAAGATGGCTCTATTTTCTTTCTCGGAATAAAAAAACTGCTGATGAAATGCAGGGGCCAAAGGTGCTCCTTCGCCTCCGGCAGCCATATCTTTACGACGAAAATCGGTAATTGTTGTGATGCCGGTGTTATAACTTATTTTATTCGCATCGCCAATTTGCATTGAAAAACTATTTTTTAAATCGGGCCGGTGTCGAATTGTTTGCCCGTGTGAGCCAATAGCAGTGATTTTTTCGGCTTTTATACCGGCTTCGTTTAGCAGGCTTTTTACAGCGTCGGCGAATACCTGGCCTAAGTGTGAATCTGTTTCACCTAGCATATCCAGGCTGACTTCAGGTGAGTCTAAGCTTAACTGGTGTAATTTAACTTTTAGGCTTTTTGGGATGGGGTGGCTGTGACTGGCAATAAGTTTGATATGCTGATTATCAAATTCAACCAGAGCTGCGTCGATACCATCCATGCTGGTACCTGACATCAGGCCAATATAGAGTTCAGGCATTACTTGTCGTTTAATGCCAGTGCGTTGCGAGATAAAACATCCAGTTGTGCAAGGTAGCTATTAGTCGTTAGCTGAAAATTATCCCGGTAACGTTTAGGGATAGGTTTGCTGCTCGGAAACTTCACTGTTAATGGGTTTCGGTGAACGCCGTTAACACGGAATTCATAATGAAGATGCGGGCCAGACGCTAGCCCGCTAGAGCCAACGTAACCAATTATCTGCCCCTGTTTTACACTTTTGCCAGAACGAATTTTTTTATTATAACTATTTAGATGTGCATACAGTGTAGTGTAACGGCTGCCATGTTTAATAATAACTGTTCTACCGTAACCGCCTTTATTGCCTTTATAAACTATTTTTCCATCACCGGATGCGCGTATTGGCGCACCTCTACCCGCCGCATAATCAACGCCTTTGTGGGAGCGAAAGCGATGTAAAATAGGATGATAACGTTTAGTCGTGAAACGTGAACTTATGCGGCTAAACTTAACGGGGCTGCGTAAAAAAGCTTTGCGTAAGCTGTGGCCCTCAGGTGAATAATATCCTGTTTGGCCCGTAACTGGGTCAGTGTAACGTAGGGCACGATGTGTTTCTCCCTGGTTAACAAATTCAGCTGCAAGAATGTTTCCATCTTTAATTTTGTTGCCATTTTTAAATCTTTGTTCGTATATAACGGTGAACTTGTCACCTTTGCGAATATCAAGCGCGAAATCTATATCCCAACCAAAAACATTAGCCAGCTCCATAGTGGTATTTTGTGACAGGCCTGCTTTAGCTGAGGCTAAAAATAATGACGATTCAATTTCTGCAGTTGCATATGCACTGCGTACTTCAATGTGGTGTTTGTGAATATCAGCTATAAGCTGATCGTCTTCACGCTCTACCTGTAAGTAACGTATGCCATCTATCTGATAATTTAATGCTAATAAGTTACCTTCTTCATCACTAATAATTTTAATGATGTCGCCCGGGTGAATTCGTTTTAGCTCATCTGTCGATTTGCCTAGCTTCATTAACTCAAGTAACTGTGCGGGTTTAATTTTGGCGCGGTCAAATATTACAGATAAGCTATCGCCGCTTTTTACTTTAAGCGATTGCCACTCGGGGTTATCAATGTCAGTGATAATAGAATTGTTTTTTGTAGCAACACTGTTCGCCTGTGGGTTAACTATTTCTATCGTGTCAACATCCGCATCAGCGTTATCATTGATTGTTTTGTAATTTGTTAGTGCCGGTAATTCAAGCTGAATACTACTGGTTTGATCTTCTGATTCGTTTAACTGTGTATCGATGTTCTGAATAATTTCAGATTCATTGATTGCAATCTTTTCTTCTTCGTTTCCGGTGCTAGCTATAACCACGCTAATAACGGCACAACCGGCACACAGAAGCATCCAACGTAATGCGGGATGACGTTGTTTCTCTTCGGTTTGCGATCTGTTGCGAAAGTCTTTGTTTATAAAGTTATTGTAATTCACGGATTTATCTACAGTTTTTATATTAAAATAGCTCGAAAAACGAGGAAAATCAATTGTTGCGGGTCAAAGATTGTATTTTATTTTGTTCAGTATGCAAGTATCCACGGTTATTTTGTTGATCTAATCGAGTGTTTAGGGGTTTTGAAAGTTGATTTAAGTGCTCAAAAACCCCTGATGCAGCGCTGTTCAGGAGTATTTGAGGCTGAAAAATAACTTCAGTATTAAGAGTGTTGATAGGTATAAATTCAGCGCTATGAAATTTACCTTCATTTAACGTCACTCTGGCAACCACGCTGGTTTTTGCGTCCTGACTGTAAGAACCAAACACAAAATTACCCAAACTATAGATAATTAGTCCATCATTGTACTTTTCGATGGCCTGTAAAACGTGCGGGTGATGCCCTAAAACAACTGCAGCGCCAGCATCTATCGCGGCATGTGCCAAAGTAGGTTGATATGGTCTGAGCTCGGTGGTTTTTTCCCTGCCCCAGTGAAAAGATACAATTACACTACTGGTTTGTGTCCTGAGTCTTTTTATATCACTGATTATTTGTTGTTTATGGCCAAATGCTGTGCCCGGTGAAGTATCTGTTGCCCAGAAAGATTCAGGGAAAGTGAGAGAGTAACTTAGAAAGCCCACTTTTCCATCTGAGGTGTGCATAATTGTGCCGGTTCTGGCCTGCGTAGTGTTCTCGCCAACACCAACACTTTTAATGCCGATATCGCTAAGTGCTTTAGAGGTGTTGTTCATGCCTTCTATGCCGTAATCAAGAATATGATTGTTGGCTAAATTCAATAAATTAAAGCCGGCATTTTTTAATGCGGGGGCTACCTTTTCTGCGGGTGAGCGAAAGATATACTCTTTATCCAGCTCCATATTGCTATTGCAAATTGATGTTAACGGGCCTTCGAGGTTACCAATTACTATGTCAGCATTGGAGAGCAAAGGTTTTACGTGTTTAAACGGGTAATCATAATTTTCTTTCAATAAAACTTCTTCGGCGGTTCCACCGAGCATAATGTCCCCGACGGCAACAATAGTAATGCTGTTTTGTGGAAGGTTTTGAGTATATAGAGATGTTTGGTTTTGGTCGGAGCAGGCGCTCAGCAATAATAGAGTGGCCAGGATTGGTAAAAGAAATGGTTTAGCTATTGCCATATCAGGGTTGCTCTTGTATAAGACCATGCTTTATTTAGTTGTAACATTCTGGAGACATTATGCCATCTGTAGACGAATCACTGGCGTTAATTAAACGCGGTGCCGAAGAAATTCTCGTTGAAGAAGAGCTGGTTAAAAAATTAGAGTCGGGAAAGCCGCTTAGAATCAAGGCGGGTTTTGATCCAACTGCACCAGATCTGCATCTTGGTCATACTGTTTTAATAAATAAACTGCGTCAGTTCCAGGAACTGGGTCACGAAGTTTTATTTTTGATTGGTGATTTTACCGGCATGATAGGTGATCCAACGGGTAAAAGTGCAACAAGACCTCCGCTTACGCAGGAACAGGTATCGGCAAATGCTGAAACCTATACGCAGCAGGTCTTTAAAATATTAGATAAAGACAGAACAAAAATAGTTTTCAACTCAGAATGGATGTCTGAGTTAGGTGCAGCGGGCATGATTCAATTAGCCGGGCAGCAAACCGTAGCCAGAATGCTAGAGCGAGATGATTTTAAAAAGCGTTATAAAGCAGGGCAAAGTATATCGATTCATGAATTTCTGTATCCGTTGGTTCAGGGGTATGACTCGGTAGCAATGAAGGCAGATGTTGAGCTGGGCGGTACTGATCAGAAATTTAACCTGTTAATGGGGCGTGAGCTGCAGAAGCATTATGGGCAGGATCCGCAAACCATATTAATGATGCCATTGCTTGAAGGGCTGGATGGCGTGAATAAAATGTCCAAGTCATTAGATAACTATATTGGCATTACCGATGCGCCTGGGGAGATGTTTAGCAAAATTGTATCCATGCCCGATTCCCTGATATGGCGTTATTATGAGTTATTAAGTTTCCGATCATTGGATGATATAGATTCATTGAAAGCTGAGATGGAAAATGGCCGAAACCCGAAAGAGATAAAGATTGAATTAGCAAAAGAGTTGATTGCGCGTTTTCATGGAGACGAGGCGGCTGCTAATGCGGATAAGTCGGCAGGTAATATTATTAAAGAGGGTGAGTTGCCAGAAGGTACGCCAGAAATAGAGGTGGAATTAGGCGGTCAGGATGATATGCCTGTATCCGCAATTATAAATAAAGCCAATCTGGCGCAAAACTCGGCTCAGGCAAAAGACATGTTAACCAATGGTCGCGTTAAAGTGGACTGGCAAGTGATCGATGCTAAGCATCGTCTGGCTGCTGGTGAATATGTTATTCAGGCGGGAAAGAAAAAAATAGCCAGGATTACACTGAGATAATTGCAGTTTTTTAAGTTATAAACTGGCAGATATTACGACCCGTTGATTGTCTTTTGGCAGTAGCAGCGTCGCTCCGATCAGCGAGTAGGAAATAATATTAAGAAAATGTTAAAAAGCAGTTGACGATGTGAATCAAAGCTGTAGAATGCGCCACCTCGTTAAGGCAAACGGGTCAACCAAAGCGGTTGAACGGCAAAGGAAGATTGTAAGGAAAAGAGTTTAAGTTGTTAAAAAGTTTGAGAAAA
>Ga0316205_10003251_pt1 | contig 15614 bp, 13 predicted proteins | sample 3monthpyrite_MG_FD_204941 | JGI IMG/M metagenome (GOLD analysis project Ga0316205, IMG submission 204941) | Microbial mat bacterial communities from mineral coupon in-situ incubated in ocean water Damariscotta River, Maine, United States -... | ecosystem: Environmental > Aquatic > Marine >... | reverse complement strand
CCGCGCAATTATAAGCTTTTGGCCGCCGGGATGCATGTTTATCCCGGGAAATTAGACCCTGAAACCTGAATCTTTCATCATTATTTGAGGATCAGGTTCATTTTCCAGCCAATCAGCCGCTATCTATACTATCGACAACTAACCATTAAAAACCATGGCACATCAGACAAAACACAGGGCAGCATTGTATCAATGGCATCAACTCATTCAGGAAGCCTGTCAGTATGCAAAAGTCGAACTCGATCCGGAAATACAGGGCTACTTGCTAATGACACTAGTGCGCTACATAGAGGACGATGAACTGGCCAAAGATGCCATACAGATAGATTTGTTTAATGAAACGCTGGATGCTGACAGTAACCATCATCAGGCATTAAAGTCGCGCGCTGATCACAGTTTGATGCTTGCCGGTTTGTTTCCTGCACATATTGACCGGCAATTTCTGCGCATCAGTCAGTACATTCAGTTAGGTCAAGTCAGTTATCAACAACTCAGTCGTCTGCTCTATGACAATGACAAACTGATTTATCAAAAACTCGCCGATCACTTTGTCATGCTGGTTGATGTGTTACACACGATTCGTGCATTTAATGGTTCGCCAACTATTCCACTGATTCAGGCCATGGAACTCTGGTCAGACACCGGCAGCAAGACAGCCTATCAAACACTGACCTTAAACCGCCAAAGCATTCCGCTGAACGAAACACTGGCTGAGCAGGCTTACAAACATTAAAAACCGCTGTTAGTTTAATTGCAAACCAGCAGCTGCTGCTCAATTATTTTTTATTGTTGATGTAATTTACCGCTTCGCGTAATGCGCCGATACGTTTAACAAAAATAAAATCCGAATGAATCCGGTCCAGTACTTTTTGTTTTTTCAATGTTTTACTCACTCCGGAGCGAACACCCACCATCATTACTTCACGGCCAGCACTAATGGCATCTTCAATAATCGCATCTAAAGAACGACTGGCCGAATAATCAATCACTGGTACTTCTGTCATATCAATAATCAGTACATCATAATCTTCATAACCAGAGACTTTTTTTGCCATGCCTTTAGCCGCACCAAAACTTACAGCGCCGCCAATTCTGAAAAAAACAGCCCGCTGCTTAGCATCCGTCAGTGCCTGCGCCTCCTCGACATTCAGCTCTAGCGCTTCTGCATTGGTATTGCCAATCACCATGCTCAACAGCTGTAAATTGGTAACCCGCTGCAAAAACAACAAACTCGCCATGATCATGCCTGTCGCCACCGCCATAATCAGATCAACAAACACCGTCATGAACATAACTGTCAGCATTAAAATCACGCCGGCTTTTGGCACCTGACGTATCTTACCTAAATATTCCCAGTCGATAATATCTGTACCAACTTTAACCAGAATACCAGCGAGCACAGCCTTTGGAATTTCAGAAGCCAGACCGCCTGCGCCCAGCACAATCGCCAGCAAAATAATTGCATGTAACGCACCGGAAATAGGTGTCTGCCCTCCGGCTTTCACATTCACTACCGTTCGCATGGTTGCACCGGCACCCGGTAAACCTCCAAACAAGCCGGCAATGGTATTACCAATACCCTGACCTATCAGTTCACGATCTGATTTGTGATAAGTTTTAGTAACATTATCAGCGACCAGAGAAGTCAGCAATGAATCGATTGAACCCAGTGCCGCCAGAATCAAGGCTGATGAAATCATTCCCGGTAATAATTCCCAGCTAATGGTTGGTATCATAGGATCAGGTAAACCGGTTGGGATTTCTCCCAAAATAGAAACACCTTCACTCTGAAAAAATAAAATGTAGCAGACAGTGCCGATGATCAAAGCCAGTAATGGTGATGGCATCATGTGATTCAGCTTTGGCAGAAAACGAGGCACACCATAAACAATTAATAAAACCAGAATACCAAGCATCAAAGAGGCCTGATGCGGATCTGAAATCAGGCTACTAATAGACTGTACTACTTCAATAGGGCTGGCAGTAGAAACATGACCAAACAGCGGTCCTATTTGTATCAAAATAATAATAACGCCGATGCCACTCATAAAGCCCGATACCACCGGGTGAGGTACCAGCTCAATAAACTTACCAACTTTTAACACACCAAAACCGATCTGAAACAATCCGCCCATCACCACAATAGTAAAGGCCAAGGTGGCCCCAAGTTGCGGGTCGTTAGGAAACATGGCGGTATATTCGGTAAAGATTAACGCCATGACAACCGTCATTGGGCCGGTTGGTCCTGACACCTGAGCCGGCGTACCACCGATCAGTGCAGCAAAAAATCCTACAAAAATTGCGCCATACATACCAGCGATGGGTCCTGCACCGGAAGCAACTCCCATTGCCAGCGCTAATGGCAAAGCAACCACAGCAGCGGTTAAACCACCATAAATATCACCCCGAATATTATTAAAATGGAGGCCGTTTATTATTTGCATGTTTTAATCCGGAAAATTTTATTAATAGCAGGGAAACAAAGAAAAACCCCTAAAAGTTTATGTACTTTACACCATGCCGCAAAGCCAAACCACTGATTCATAACAACAAAACGGTAATATTGATGAAAACTATTAAGCCGACAAACTCACTAGAGAACAATCACTTCATACAGAATATAGGTAAAACCTATACCGAGACCATAAGCTACATGCGATAAAACAGGTGCGACAATTGATTCCGTATCAAAAGGAGTTTTTAATCCGAACCAGCCCCAACCCAAACCCGGCATTAAAATACACCATGGTAATACCGTTGTCATAAGACCAAAAAGTATACCCATCACCAGATGCTCAGACAGCGCACCTATACCCATAACACCAATGAAAAGCGGATACAAAAGCGCTACGGCACCACCAATAATAATATGAAATAACAAACCGATTTGTACCTCTACACGTACCGATTCGTTTTTTTCAATATCCTCAGACATGAACCTTAGCTTTAAAAAACCATGTACCCAACGTCCAATATAAGCGGCATTAACACCACTACAATAGCCAACACGCGCCAGTTTAAATTCAGCCAAATCCATAAAGGCAGTTCCCACTAAACCCGCTATAAACGAAATAATAAAACTATCCATTTTCTCCCTGATTTATAAATACGTAATAAATTCTTTACAACATTTTCATGGTTGGTATTACTACAATATACATTCAAAGTATCTCACAGAAAAAAGCCGCTATTGATAAATAAATAGCGGCTTTTATATAAACCATCATATAACCAAATATCAAAAATTAAATCTGTGAATATTTACCGATATCAGTAAATACCATAAAACAGATTAATATCATTACTCCACTTTAGCCTGCCGATTCAGTGACTTATTTTTAATATTCCGCTCGACTACTTTCTTTATGTCTTCGCCTGTAAATTCATGCTTCATAATCATATAAAGCATGTTATCGATTTTATCTAAGCGCACCTTTACTACCGTAGTGTTTTTCAAAACTTCCGAGGCAACTTTTTTACTGACATTCTCAGATGGCAGCTGATCAACACCACCTTGAACAACAACACTGATTTTATCACTGAACTTATTTGCCAGCTTTCCACGCGCTAACGCCAGTGCCTGCAAATATGCCTGCGCTATTTTTGCATCTCTCACGGCAACTTCAGATACCACAGCATTTGTAAAAATATCATTTTCATTATCAGGAATAGTCACAAACTGTAATGACTCATCATGCACCTGACTGGACATCCGATTTTTCGTACCGACATAATTAAACTGCACACTATCTTTAACACGAGTTTTGCTTCCAATAGACAAATCCAGAGAGCGTTTAACAACTGCTGAAGAATTGATTTTATTCTCTTCCACAAATGTTTTTAAGATACCAACAACAGGTCTCAGCTGAGCACCTTTATCATCAACGCATACCTGAGCAAAATAATCACCCGAAGGCATTTGCCATTTTTTTGTTTCAACAACTTTTTTATCAGAGGTTTGAGCGAGCAGACGAACAACCTGGCTACTTAGCTGTTCATCTTTAATGACCGTTTTTTCACTGTACATTTTATTGAGCGAATCGACTTTGACGATTCGCATCATACCCAGCTCAAGCAATGCAGCAGACATAGCTTCTTTAGCAACAACGCCGGCTTCTTTGTCTGCAACACCAACCACACATTGCCCGCTTGCTGACTGATCTGTTACCCATTCCGGCAATGAACCCGAAACTGTTGCTGCATAAACAACCGAAGCCTGTGACAGGCCCGCCAAAAGTACAGCCATAGATACTATCTTTGTTACATACATGAAATCACACACCTTCAAACCTAATTACTTTCAAAATAACAGAATACCACTATCCCATCATCACCCAAACAGGTGAAATTTACGAAAAAAACCACCCGTGATTTACATCACCAGTGGCTTTCTGTTTAAAAACGTAATCGGTTAAGAATTAAAAATGAGCGCTATTAATCCACATGTGTGCATAGATACTGGCAATATAACCTAACGCAATAACCGGCGCCCATTTCAAATGACCAAAGAAGGTGTACTTGCCACGCGCCTGACCCATTAAGGCCACACCAGCGGCTGAACCAATTGATAACAAACTACCACCCACACCTGCAGTTAAAGTCACCAGTAACCACTGACCTTGTGACATTTCCGGGTTCATTGTTAACACTGCAAACATCACCGGAATGTTATCAACGATAGCCGACAAAACACCAACCGCGATATTGGCATTGGTTGCACCCCACTGGTTATACATGACCTCTGAAGCCATTGATAAGTAACCCATGAACCCAAGACCACCGACACATAAAACAACACCGTAGAAGAACAGCAACGTATCCCACTCAGCACGTGCTATTCTGTTAAATACATCAAACGGAACCACATCACCCATTCTGGCGCCCGCTTCCTGCTGCTCAGTTTTCTTGATATAAAAACCAAATAACTGCAGGTAGCCAAGACCCGTTAACATACCGATTACTGGTGGCAGGTGAATAAAGTTATGGAAACTGACTGCTGTAGCAATAGTTAACAAAAACAGGGTAATTATACGTTTGGCACCGCGTTTCATATCCACTGTTTCATCACTGGCTGTTGGTTTTTCATCAGGAATAGCAAAATGCATGATCGCAGCCGGCACTAAAAAGTTAACAGCTGATGGAATAAACAATGTAAAGAAACCCCAGAAATCAACAATGCCTTTCTGCCAGACCATCAATGTTGTGATATCACCAAACGGACTGAACGCACCACCGGCATTTGCTGCAATAACAATATTAATACACGCAACACCAATAAACTTAACATTGGTACCGCCTACCGCCATAACAACAGCGCACATTAATAAGGCTGTGGTTAAGTTATCTGCAACCGGAGAAATAAAGAATGCCAGAATACCAGTCAGCCAGAACAGCTGACGAAAACCAAAACCTTTACGGATTAACCATGAACGCAGCGCATCAAAAACTAAACGCTCTTCCATGGCGTTGATATACGTCATCGCAACCAGTAAGAATAACATCAGCTCTGAGTATTCTAAAAGGTTATGACGCACCGCTTGCTCGGCTGCATGCGGTATGCCGTTATTGGCATAGACCACACCGATCATGGCCCAGATAATACCGGCCGCTAAAATAACCGGTTTTGATTTGCGCAGGTGCGTGAATTCTTCCGCCATGACAAACAGATAGGCCAGCGCAAAAATAAACAACGCCGTATAACCAACCGTGCTGCTGGTCAGATCAAGTGTTTGTGCTGCAGTACCCGATGCTTGCGCCATCACCGGCATAAACATAAAAAACAGTGCTGATAAAATTTTCAAAAAATTTTCCTCTAAATGACTTAATTGCGGCAAAAGTAATATTTTTTATTTTTATTACTCAGACCGTATAGCATCGCAGCTGGCAACCCGCCCAGCGATATCCGGTACACAAACGGGGCCAAGGCCCCGCTCTTTTTTCTATATTTTCTATGTTAGAACAGGACGTTCATCATCACCATTAAAACAATCAGGAACAGTATCGTCATGATGCCGCCAGCCTTCATAAAGTCCGGCACACGGTAACCACCTGGACCCATGATTAATGCATTGACCTGATGCGTCGGGATCAGGAATGAGTTTGATGTTGCCAGTGCAACCGTTAATGCAAACACGGCAGGGTTTGCGCCTGCACCAATCGCAATGTTAACAGCCAGCGGCACTAACAACACCGTTGCACCCACATTGGACATAACCAGCGTGAAGAAAGTTGCCAGTACAGCAATCGCTAACTGGATGACCCAAATCGGGGCACCATCCATCAGGATTAATGTCTGATCAGCAATCCACTTTGCGGTACCGGTTGATTCAACCGCGAAACCTAAGGGGATTAAACTAGCCAGTAAGAAAACGGTTTTCCAGCTGACCGCTTCATAGGCTTCATCAATGCTTAAAACACCTGATAAGATCATGCCAACCGCACCTGTTAACAGCGCAACGGATAAACGTAAATCAGTAAACAACACCATGAATAATGCAATACCGAAGAAGAACAAAGCAAAGCCCAGTTTATGTGGACGACTTTCTTCATGTGGATATTCAGTAGTAACCACAACAAAGTTAGTAGAGTCTTTTTCTAAACGTGCCAGCGCATCCCAGTTTGTGTGACAAACCAGAGTATCACCCGCCTGGAAAGCTAAATCACGAACACCCGCACCTTCACGAATAGTTTCGCCACCACGGTGAATAGCCATTACCGCCAGACCGTATGTTTTACGCATCCAGACATCTACCGCCGATTTGCCAACCAATGATGAACCCGGAGCGATAACCACTTCAGCAATACCAGCTTTGGAAGCATCAAGCAGCTCTTTAAATACATCCAGCTCGTTACTAACCGCTGAACCAACCGCTTCAGCCAGTGCCTGCGCCTGCTCTTTATCAGCAACAAACCCAAGCGTCTGCCCAACAGCCAGCTCAGTATCACGATTTGGCATAATTGGCGTACGCTCACCGGCGCAAATTGCAACAATACGCACTTTATATGCACGCTCCAGCACCATCAGATTACGCCCCAGTAACGGGCTTCCTTCTGTGACTTTGATTTCATGCATGTCGTACTTAACACCATAGGTGTCTTTAAAGTAATCCAGCGTATCAGTGCCTTCAGCACCTTCTGTTTTAACCACCGGCAAAACAAAACGGCCAGCGATAACGAAGTACAAAATACCTACAGTGATCATTACGATACCAATCGGTGTCACTGAGAACAGTGACCAGGTATCCATTTGCTGATCAGCAGGCAACGCTGTATTTGAAGTCAGAATCAGGTCATTCAATAAAATTAGCGGACTTGAACCAACCATCGTCATGGTACCACCCAGAATCGCCGTAAAGCCCATAGGCATTAACAGACGTGACATGGGTAACCCTGAACGTGCAGAGATACGTGAAACGACTGGCAGGAATAAAGCCGCTGCACCCACGTTCTGCATGAACGATGAAATAAAACCAACCGTTGCTGAAATAATAGGAATGATACGGCCTTCCGTTGTGCCACCTACTTTAAGGATGAAAGCAGCCACTTTCGTCATCAGACCGGTTTTATCAAGTCCAGCACCAATAATCATCACCGCCACGATCGACATAACCGCGTTACTGGCAAAACCATTAAACAATAAAGAGGTATCGACCAGCCCTTTTTCCAGACCCATAAATGGCGCTAACAATGTCGTCAAACCCAGCAACACCATTACGGTAATCGCAGCGACATCAACATCCACAATTTCAAATGCGAACAAAAAGATAGTCAGCAACAGGATCGCTGTTACCCACGCAACTTGAATAGTAGGAACCACAGTCGCCAGATAGGCACCTAATGCAACGAAAATGGTACCGGCAATTAACCGCTTTTTATTTTCTTTTGAATCTAAAAAATTAGCCACAGAGGCCTCCAAAACTTATGTATTACGAACAGTAAGCAACCTCCGCAACTCTATTTTGCGGTGCTGATGAGGTGCCCACGGAAAAAACTTAGCCCAACACTATATACTAAAATACTTATAATTTGAAGGAGAATACGGCGTTAAGCACCCTGTAACAGTGGTTTCAGGCCGTGTCGCCCTTCTCTTCAGTGCCTATTACTCTTTTCTTATTAGCTAACATCATCCATAAAAAAAGCCGGCACTAACCGGCTTTTTTTATGGTGTGTGGCATAACAAGTCTATTTTAACGACACATCTTCCTGGCATTCTTTAAAGATGCGTTTATCACACTGCTTACAAATTTCCCTGTCCAGTTTTTGATAAATAGCAGTAATGGCTGCCGCTTTAGACTGGAATACATTACGTCCACCCATTTCATCCAGACAACCACAGGCTTCTAGCGACTCCCACAAGCCTTGCTTGACATGTATCAGGTACATGTCTCCACCGGTAGCATGACGACGTTTGGCTTCTTTAACCATGGCCTCGCCACCCTGTATGTCGGCAAAATTAATACCTTGTGCATCAACCGCCAGATGTTTTTGATGCGGATACTGATCCTCAATTTTTGCAAATGCATCTTGCACATGATTAGCAGAACCAAAAAACAATGAACCATCTATACGCAGGAAATGTAATTGCGGACATTGTGGCAAGCCGGGCTCACTTGAAAATGAATGCTTCTCTAAACGCGGATCCGGGCTACGGGTTACGATGCGTGGTTTAGATACTTTCATCAGATATAACATCAGCGATAAAAGAACGCCGGCAAAAATAGCGAACTCCAGCTCAAGGAACAGTGCGCCTAACAGCGTGATACCCATGATGCTGATTTCACTGCGATTACTGTGCAGAATATGACCCAGCTCTTTAAAGTCGATTAGACCCCAGGCCACCAGAAACAAAATCCCTGCCATTGCCGCTTTTGGTAAAAATGCCGCATAAGGCGCAACAAGTACCACAATCACAACCAGCAAACTGCCAGCGAAGACAGCAGCTAACGGCGTTTTTGCACCCGACTGATAATTCAATCCGCTACGATTAAAAGAACCTGTAGCAACATAACCAGAAAAGAAACTACCAGCGATATTTGATAAACCCTGGCCAATGAACTCCTGATTACCATCGATACGCTGACCACTGCGTGCACCGATTGAACGTCCTATAGACACAGCCTCCGTTAATGCAAACAGAGTTACTGCTAACGCAACTGGCGCCAGATCTTTAATCACATCCAACGAAAATACCGGAGATGATAATGGCGGCAAGGTATCCGGTAATGCACCAACAACCGCTATTTGTGTAACATCACTGCCGTACATTTGGTTCAGCACAAAGGCCAGCGCACTACCAATCAGCATCGCAATAATCATGTACGGGAATTTAGGAAAGAGGCGTTTGATGGCAATACCTGAGAGCAGCGTGACTAAGGCAACACTGGTCACATACATATTAATATTGGGAATCTGATCCACAAAATTAACCAGCACATCATTCAGATGACCACCTCTTGGCATCTCAACACCAAAGAAGTTTTTCAGCTGTTTACTGGCAATCAGAATAGCGGCACCGGCGGTGAAACCTACGATTACCGAATGCGAAATAAAATTAACCAGCGCACCCATGCGCGCAAGACCCATGACCAACTGGATCACACCGACCATAAACGTCAACGTCAATGCCAGCAGCACAAAATCCATTGAAGCGGGCTCGGCATAAACACTTAAAGATGAAAATAAAACCACAGAAGCTGCTGTTGTTGGGCCAGACACAAGATGCCATGATGAACCCCACAAAGCCGCGATAATAGCAGGTACCATACCTGCGTATAAACCATACTCTGGCGGCATACCAGCAATCGTCGCAAATGCTACACCTTGCGGCAAAACCACAACCGCACCGGTCAAACCGGCCATTAAATCTACCCGTAAAGTTTTACCGCTAACCTGCGGCCACCATAACAAAAAAGGGAATAATTTATAGAGTAAGTCAGACTGGGGTTTGCTATTTTGAGTTCGTGACATTTAAATTCCAGTAAATTTTATTGAATGCATGCCGTTGATAAGGAGAAAAACTGATAACGGACATAGGCCAGCAAAAAAATGCCAGCGAATTCAATATATTAGCACAAGCTGATACACCATTCAATTCACGCCAACTCCTTCCATCGCTTAAAAGCCTGACAGATGAGTGTTCTTTAATTCCAGTGGATGTAATAAAATAGACAACCTCACAGGTTTTACCTGTTCGTCATTTTTCTGTGGATTACTATGAGCAAACAATACAAAGCCGCCGCCCTGATTTCAGGCGGCCTCGATTCTTTATTAGCCGCAAAAGTTATGCTTGAGCAAGGCATTCATGTTGAAGGCATTAACTTCTTTACCGGCTTTTGTGTTGAAGGTCATACCGCTGCCATCCGCAAAAAACAACAAGACAAACCAAAACGCAATAATGCACTCTGGTCAGCAGAACAACTCGGTATTAAATTACACATTGTTGATATCGTCGAAGAATACAAAGATGTTCTGATCAATCCCAAACACGGTTATGGCGCTAACATGAACCCATGTCTGGACTGCAAAATTTTTATGGTAAAAAAAGCCAAACAATGGATTGAAGACAATGATTTCGATTTCATCATTACCGGTGAAGTCATGGGACAAAGACCGATGTCTCAACGCAAAGAAGTCATGCCCGTAGTAGCTGATGAATCCGGTGCAGATGATTTATTATTACGCCCGCTTTGTGCAAAAAATTTACCGAAAACTAAACCTGAAATTGAAGGCTGGGTTGATCGTGAAAAGTTACTCGCCTTCCATGGCCGAAATCGCAAACCTCAAATGGCCCTGGCCAAAGAATTTGGTTTTGAAGATTACGCCTCTCCCGCCGGGGGTTGCTGCTTCTTAACTGATGAGAATTATGCTACTAAACTGGTCGACTTATGGCAGGCTCGCAGCACACGTGATTATGAAATGGATGACATCATGTTATTGAAAGTAGGCCGTCACCTTCGACCAAAACCCTACTTCAAACTTATCGTCGGGCGTGAAGAAGGAGAAAATAAATTTATGCAAGGTTATACAAAACTCTACGCCAATATAAAAACGGTCAGCCATGCAGGTCCCTTAACGTTGATTGATGGTCCGGCCGACAAAGCTGACCTTGAATACGCGGCACAAATTGTTGCCCGCTACAGCCAGGGGAAAAATGAAGAGGCTGTCACCTTGCAAATCAGTCGTGTTAACGAAGACCCCTATGAAGTCACCGTTAAACCATTAAGCGCAGATGAAGTAAAACAGGAATGGTACGTATGAGTGAACATACGCTTGATGCAAGACGTTTACTTTGCCCGATGCCGGTTATACGCACCCAAAACAAAGTTAATGAATTATCAGACGGAGATACATTAATTGTAACCTGCACTGACCCCGGTGTGATTAATGATATTCCTGCATGGTGCCGTATTAACGGTCATGAAATAATTTCTACAGATGAACATAATGATGAGATTATTATCACCATAAAAGTCGCGCACTAATTTTTATTTTGATAACGGCATTTTAATCGTAAAACAGGTCTCTGTGGCCGGTTCACATTTAACCGAAATATCACCCCCCATTAACTGCATCAGCTTTCTGCTAATACTGAGACCGATTCCTGTACCTGACGTATTTGTAAATTCTGCTCCCGCACGAACAAACGGATCAAAAATAATCTGTATTTTTTCCTCAGAAATACCAATGCCATTATCATGCACATTAAGACAGAAAAAAGCATCATCCTGACTACAGGTAAGCCAGACTTTACCGCCTGCGTTATTATATTTTATTGCATTTGAGAATATATTCAGAAGCACCTGAAGCAGGCGTTGCTGATCACAGAAAACTCTAATTTCAGCTTTATTTTCGAGCACACACTCAAGCGTTACATCTTTCTTGACAGAAACAGGCCTAAGCATAGACAATGCTTGAGAAATAATTTCACGCATATCCAGTGACCGTAAATCCAGACTCATCTTTCCGGCTTCAATAGCAGACAGATCAAGAATCTCATCAATCATAAGCAGCATCAAATTTCCGGCTTTTACAATCTCACCCACGCTATCACTTTGTTTTTCGCTCAGACCATGATCCATTTCTAAAAGCTGGGCAAAACCAAGAACAGCATTCATTGGCGTGCGAAATTCATGACTCATGTGTGAAAGAAATTCAGATTTAGATTTATTTGCAGCCTCCGCTTCAACTTTTGCCTGTCGATACTCTTTCGTTCTCTCATCCACCAAAACTTCAAGCGTATCGTTTATTTTTTTCAATTCATCAACCGCACAGTCACGCTCTATTTCCGCACCTATACGTTCTGAAAATATACTCAGTAATGGCACATTCCATTCGTTTATTCGCATTGGCTTGGTATCCAATACAGAAATTAGCCCAACGATCTCACCTTTCTTATTCAATAAAGGTGATCCATAATAACTCTCTGCATTCATTTCTTTCAGCATTACATCATCAGGATAAAGCGCCACGACATTTTTCGGAATTATTTCTTTAGTCAGATTCAGAATATCAGCACAAGGCGTACCTCTGAGCTCATACTCAAAATTATCAAAATACCTATCTCCGGCCCAAACCGCTCGTGTTTGAATTGACTTTTTCGTGCTGTCTGCAAACAAACCAATAAATGCAAACTTTGAATGGTATGCTGTAGAAATGTTTTTCACGCATACCTTGTAAAACTCATCGATACCTCCGCTTATATTCAGTTTAGCCAGACTATCTAATGCCTGCTCCCGCTCACGACGCAACATCTCCATTTGCTTTCGTGAACGAATAAAAAACAAAGTAAAGATAAGCGCCACGACAGAAACAATAAAAACCACCATAAACTCTGGCAACCATAAATCCTGCCATCGCATTGGTCTTTTAACATCCAGTGTAAAACGCTGATCACCCGAGTTTGTTTTACTGATGCGCCTGAAAACAGGCAGAAAACTATTGTCTGTGTTAGAACCTGATTTTGTCTGGTAGAACATTCCATCCGGGTTACCCTGAGAAAAATCAGAATGATAGAGCTTATATTCACTATCAATTAAATCTTTTGGAATCAGGGCATCTATACTGACTACTAATAAAACATAATAATCCGGATAGCCCACAGCATTTTGATCTAAAAATACTGGCTTAAATAAAACATAAGCGAGATCACCTTCCACTAATTTAAACGGCAAAGAACTCGCTACAACATTATTTACTCTCGATTTTTCCATTGCAGGTTTTAACGCAGGAATCGAGAATGTATCCAGACCATATAGATTTTTATTATCTGACATTATCGGTTCAAGCATAACCAACGGATAATGCACTTTGCTACTTACATCAACACCTGTCCATTTTCTGTCCGCATCATACGAAAAAGATTTGACTAAAAAACCCTCATACCCCTGATCTCTTTTCTGTTTCTGAAACATTTCAATATCATCACTGAAAACTTTCTCTGCGATTTCAATCATATAAATATGAGGATACTGCTTCAGAACGTCAGCAGCCATGACTTTTAGTATTTTACTGTCTACCTGTTTCTGTGACACTGCATGGGATACAAAACTATCTAAAATTGCCACATTTGACTGCAGCCGTGATTCCAGCTCGCGATGAAACTGATTAATCTCATTATCAAATTCATTTCGTACACGACTACGATCCTGTTCAAAATTAAACAAGAAAATCAGTAGACTGAAGACAAACCATCCAGCTATCAGATATCGATTTGTAAGATTATGTTTAGACTTTATCAATTATAATTCTTCTAATACACGACTATTAAATACTGTATTAAAGAGTATAGAAGACAAAGCAGGTTATGTTACTGAAATCATATTTCAGATTTAATCATATACTCAGCCTGAAACATCGTGAACAAACCAGGACCTAATCATCTGGTTTCTTTTATCCTTTCAGCAACGTAACTGCCAGCAAAGACTGAACACCAAACCCGATAATAAAAGTCACAACCCTCAGTACAGGGACAGCAAATGTAAAAGCCAGATAATGAATCATACGCACCAGAAAATAAACCATGCAGGCGGTAGCTGTTATTTCCGAATTAAGCCCCATGCTATTAACCATGATTACTAAAGGCGCAAATATCACCAGGTTTTCAACACTGTTCTGATGGGCCTGCATCATTCGGCTTGCCCAGTCCTTACCCGTATCTGTCCTGCCATACGGATCCCAGACTGCTGACAACACACCTTGCTCAGCCATTCGGTTAATAATATAGGGCAGCCAGAACAACGATGTCATTAACAGTGTCAGTGTTAACCAGTACAATTCATTTGATAGTGTCATATGACACATCTCCTTTATCAAAGATCAGGTTTTGATAGACGGCCAGCAATTTTGGGTCATCCATAGATCCATGGTGATGAAGTTGTTTCCATACATTATCCTGACGACGATAGACACGGCTTGTGCGAATATTCAAATCTATGGTTTCATTTTCCGTCTCAAGCCGGCCTCTTTCACGGCCAGCTGCTATAAACATATTTTCCGTTTCATCAATTGAATAATCATAAAATTCGACATAAACACGTACTTCTCCTGAAAATATTTTTTGATACACCATCTTTATTTCTTCCCATCCTCTTTTTATTCCTCCCAGTGGATTCGACATTGACGCTTCCTCTGTCTGAAGCCAGTTTGCCTGCATCAATGCAAAATCTTTATTATTAAATGCCCGATAAAAACTCACTAAAGCATCATATGGCATTTTTTGATTTTCATTTTCTTCACTGCCTGTAATTGCCTGTTTAACAATATTCATTTATCACCCCTTTATTATGTTGTATATACAACTATAAGAACAAAAAAAAGCTATTCCATTTGCACTTCTGTTTTTCGTAATTCACTAACCAGTGTCGCCAGCTCTTTTTTGCCCATAGTATTTATCATTTTTTGATACAGCTGATTACCGCTTTCTTCCAGTTGTTCTGCAATTTTTTCAGCTTTCTTTGTTGCAAAAATCCCTTGTTCTCTTGCATCTCCACTCAGTCCTTTTTTTCTGCGGAGAAAGCCTTTCTTCGACAGCGCATCCAAAAAGCGCGTTATCGTTGATTTTTCAAGTTTTAATTCATGCCCTATTTGTTTGGGTGTGAGACCAGGATCGCTTAATACCAGCCGCAATAAATAAGCATGCGATGGAGATAAGTCAAATTCAGCAAACGCATCATCCCAAATACGATTTACCGCTCTTGTTAACGCATTAAGATTAAAATAAAGACATCTTTCAAACATAGATTATACCTTATACGTCAATAGTTGTATATGCAACCATAATTCCGCAGATAATATCAATATAAGTCGGTTTAGATAGGCCGCAGAATTAAACAGATCCAGCTCCCTGCTGAAAAAATTTAAATTGCTTTTTTTCAGCAGGCCGGTAATTTAGTTTTCGGTGCCGACGTATTTTTTACCGGTTACTTTATCAATATAATCGACATGGCAATCCTGTGTCATATCCAGACGCGGTTTGTAATTGTGTCCTGCTTTTAGCTGCATGGTAAAGACAAAATATCGCTGGATATATTCCGGTTGTTCCCGCCTGCACATAACTTCTATTGTGTGTTCGCCAGCACTGACTTCAAACACATTGGTTTTACGCGTCACTTTTTTAT